>Ga0209188_1003203_pt1 | contig 11496 bp, 11 predicted proteins | sample C_130625_EF_Meta_FD_187307 | JGI IMG/M metagenome (GOLD analysis project Ga0209188, IMG submission 187307) | Freshwater microbial communities from Lake Croche, Canada to study carbon cycling - C_130625_EF_MetaG (SPAdes) (version 2) | ecosystem: Environmental > Aquatic > Freshwater > Lake...
AGGTAAGCATTACAACCCTGAAAGTAATCTTCATCAGTCAGAACTGACAAACAGGCGGCACCATACTTCTCGTAAGACTGAGCAATTTCTGCGGGCTTGAAATTCTCACGCAGAATTCCTTTGCTAGGACTGGCTTTTTTGATTTCTGCAATAACGCCAGCTTGGCCAGCAGCAATTTTTCTCTGAATCGCGTGAATGAAGCCGCGTGGCTTTAGTAAAGCGTCGTGATTGTTTACTTCGGCAATTTCACGTTGATTAGCAAGCGATATGAGTTTTAAGTTGTTAGCAATCTCAATTTTCTTAGTCGCAACAATTTTGTTTAGGATATCGCTCATGAGTGCTTATATAGATTGGGTTGCTGTAACGAATGTATCTAACTTCTTACGGGCTGCGCCAGAAGTAATAGCGGCTTTTGCTAGCGTCACTCCAGCGGCGATATCTTTAGCCACTCCAGCAACATATAAGGTGGCGCCTGCATTGAGGCAAACGATGTCACTCGCTGGACCTGACTTGTTATCAATCACGTCGAGAATTATCTTCTTGGACTCTTCGGCATTAGCTACTTTGAAGCTGAGACTTGGGACAGTACTGAGTCCAAAATCTCTTGGATGAATTTCATATTCACACACGATGCCATCCTTGAGTTCGCCCACCAGCGTAGGGCCTTCTAGGGAAATCTCGTCTAAACCATCCCGTCCGTAGACAACCAAGGCATGCTCCATTCCCAAAGCTTGCAATACCCGAGCCTGAATGCCAACGAGATCTGGATGAAATACACCCATCAGGATACGTTTAGCATCCGCAGGATTAGTGAGTGGTCCTAGAATATTGAAAATTGTTCGCACACCCAGTTGCTTCCGAATGGGGGCGACATTTTTCATAGCAGGATGGTGATTGGGGGAAAACATAAAGCCAGCGCCGACGGTAGCGATACATTGAGCAACTTGTTCTGCAGAAAGGCTTAAGTTGACACCTAATGCTTCAAGGACATCCGCGCTGCCAGATTTACTACTGACGCTACGATTGCCGTGCTTAGCAATTTTTGCCCCAGCCGCTGCCGCCACAAACATGGCCGCAGTAGAGATATTAAAGGTGTGGGCGCCATCGCCTCCAGTACCGACAACATCAACTAAGTGAGTGCGATCATCTACCTGTACGGAAGTTGCAAAATCACGCATCACTTGTGCTGCAGCAGCGATTTCTCTAACTGTTTCTTTTTTGGTGCGTAAAGCGACTAATAATCCCGCTACTAACTCAGGCGACATCTCGCCACTCATAATGAGTCGCATCATGGTAGTCATCTCATCATGAAAAAGCTCACGATGTTCAATGCAGCGTTGCAGTGCTTCTTGCGGAGTAATTGGCATAGCGCTATCTACTTACTTATTTTGTAAAAAATTCTTTAGCAAGGCGTGGCCATGCTCAGAAAGAATGGACTCAGGATGAAACTGAACACCCTCCACCGCAAGTTCGCGGTGACGCACACCCATAATCTCGCCATCGGAGGATGTGGCAGTCACCTCCAATATTGCTGGCAAAGAATTTCTCTCAATCCCTAGTGAATGATAGCGAGTGACTTTAAATGGATCTGGTAAGTTTTTGAAAACACCAACCCCAGTGTGATGAATAGAGTCAGTCTTCCCATGCATCACTTTCTGAGCACGGATTACTTTGCCACCAAAGGCTTCGCCAATGGCCTGATGCCCTAGACAAACTCCCAGAATCGGAATTTGTCCTGCGTAACGCTTAATTGTCTCTACTGAGATACCCGCTTCAGATGGACTGCAGGGGCCGGGTGAGATGCAAATGCGTGCAGGATTAAGCTTAGCAATATCCTCAACTGCAATTTCATCATTGCGAAAGACTTTTACTTCTTCGCCAAGTTCAGAAAAATACTGCACGAGGTTGTATGTAAATGAATCATAGTTATCAATCATTAGGAGCATCGAGTCCTCCTTGAACTAATTCGGCGGCTGTTAATACTGCGCGAGCCTTAGCCTCAGTCTCTTTCCATTCGGCGGTGGGATCTGAATCTGCAACTACACCAGCCCCTGCTTGAGAGTGCAGTATTCCATCCCGAATGACGCCAGTTCGAATGGCAATGGCGACATCCATATCTCCAGAAAAGGAGAGGTAGCCAACTGCACCACCATAAACACCGCGTTTCACAATTTCCATCTCATCAATAATTTCCATGGCACGAATTTTTGGTGCACCAGAGAGTGTGCCCGCAGGAAAGGTTGCCCGAAGCACGTCCATATTGCTCATATTATCTAGTAGATCACCCTCGACCGAGCTCACGATATGTTGAACATGAGAGTACTTTTCAATCGACATCGAGTCAGTCACCTTTACGGACCCAGTCTTAGCGATCCGACCAACATCGTTACGGGCCAGATCAATTAGCATGACGTGTTCAGCAATTTCTTTAGGGTCAGCTAATAGTTCTTTAGCTAAACGCTCATCTTCTTCTGGGCTGGCACCACGTGGACGAGTGCCGGCCAGAGGGCGAATGGTCACAATCTTTTCTGCTGCGCGCAGTTCTTGGCGTACCAAGATCTCTGGAGAGGAGCCCACAATTTGCATATCGCCAAAATCATAGAAATACATATAGGGCGATGGATTTAAAGAGCGCAGCGCTCTATAGAGCGCTAATGGGGAGTCAGTAAATGGCTTACTGATACGTTGACCAATCACGACTTGCATACAGTCGCCAGCCAAAATATATTCCTTGGTCTTACGGACTGCATTTTCAAAATCTACCGCCTTAAATTTGCGGATCAATTCTGTTTTAGCGCTAGGCAATGATGCAGGCATATTCACTTGCTTACCAAGACAGGTAAGTAATTCTTTTAGGCGGCTCTGCGCTTTTTCAAAGCTATCAGCAATACTAGGGTCTGCATACACAATGAAATAAATTTTGCCAGCAACATTATCGATGACGGCAAGTTCCTCCGTCAGCATTAATTGGATGTCAGGCACACCAAGCTCATCTGGCAAATCGTGCTTTGCTAAACGCGCTTCAATATAGCGCACAGTGTCGTAGCCAAAGTAACCAGCAAGGCCACCACAAAAACGCGGTAAGCCTGGTTGAAGAGCGACCTTAAAGCGTTTGAAATAGGCATCTACAAAATCAAGTGGGTTATCGTTATTGCTCTCGACCACTTTGCCATTAGTAAGCACCTCATTCAAGGGCGCTGATGGCGTCCCAACAGTTCTCAGAATAGTTTTAGCAGGCAGTCCAATAAAAGAGAAGCGGCCAAAACGTTCGCCACCTAAAACTGACTCTAGTAGGTAAGTATTTTTCTTGCCAAAAGTCTGGCTGAGTTTGACGTAGAGTGATAGCGGGGTTTCTAAGTCAGCTAGCACCTCTTTCACTAGAGGAATGCGATTGAAGCCCTGCTTTGCTAGGGCATTAAATTCTGCATGCAGCATTAGGCTTTTCCTAACTTACCTAATTCTGAGTGCATTGCCTCAATCACTTGTGCGTAATTCTCTTTACCAAAAATTGCGGAGCCCGCTACAAAGGTATCTGCACCTGCTTGCGCAACTTGTGCAATGTTATCCACCTTGATTCCGCCATCCACTTCAAGGCGAATCTGGCGGCCAGTCTCTGCTTGATAGCGATCTAAGCGTTCGCGCACTTGTGCAATCTTATTAAGGGTATTGGGAATAAATGATTGGCCACCAAAGCCAGGGTTCACTGACATCAGCAGCACTAAGTCGAGTAACTCCAGGGTGTGATCCAAATGATCGAGTGACGTTGCTGGATTCAATACAAGACCCGCTTGACAGCCTTGATCACGAATGAGATTCAGTGTGCGATTGACATGAGGGCTGGCCTCAGGATGAAAGCTGATTAAATTTGCGCCAGCCTTAGCAAAATCTGGAACGATACGGTCTACGGGTTCAATCATCAAATGAACGTCGATCACAGCAGGCTTACCGTTTTTCATTGCATGCGGGCGTATAGCCTCACAAACCAACGGGCCTATAGTCAGGTTTGGAACGTAATGGTTATCCATCACATCGAAATGAATCCAGTCAGCGCCTGCAAGCAAAACGTTTTGGACTTCTTTACCCAGACAGGCAAAATCTGCCGACAAAATGGATGGGGCTATAACAAATTGACTATTTGAGGATGATTTTTGGCTTTCCATCCCTAGATTCTAGCTTGCAGTTGGCCTTGGGATGGAGCAGAATTCGAGCATGAATCCCCACGAAATGAGTATTACGGTTAAAGCCCAGTACCTTCCAGAGCAATCTGACCCCGATAACCGCCAATTTGCCTTCGCCTATACGGTGACCATCCGCAATACTGGAACGGCCAGCATTCAATTAATTGCCCGCCATTGGTTCATTACTGACGGGGACAATGATGTTCAGGAGGTGCGTGGTTTGGGGGTGGTAGGGCAGCAACCTTTATTGCGTGGCGGAGAGCAGTTTGAGTACACCAGCTGGGCTACTTTGCCTACGCCGGCTGGAACAATGCGGGGAGAGTATTTTTGTGTGACGGAGGAGGCGCAATTTTTTCAGGCCCCAATCCCTGAATTTGCTCTAGTTATGCCTCGCACTCTGCATTAGAGAGTTTTTGGAAAGACTATTTTTTCCCTTTGCCAGTCCAGAGGACAATAAACAATAACAGTCCCAAAGCAATTGCACCTTCAATCACAAAGAGCAACATGGGGTATTCATCGAGTAAATTGGCAATCATGATTTCTAAATTTAAATTATTCAAAGTAAGTGTATTCGCTATTCTGATTGCTATCTTAATTGCTGGCTGTTCAACTCCCCCTACGCGTGGAACTGGTTATCGAAGCAGCGGATCTGGCGCGAGCCCAAACTCTTACAGTTCATCAATTGCTAGCTTTAGCACTGTTTCTTGGCAGGCCTTGCCTGGCTGGCAGGAAGATGATTTAGTGCAGGCTTGGCCGGCGTGGCTCAGAAGTTGCGATGCATTACGTAAAAGGAGTGGAGAGGTCAATTGGCGTCAGGTGTGCTCGCAGACTGCAAGCGTATCAAGTCGCGACTCGCAATCGATTCGCCGATATTTTGAAAGTAACTTTCAGGCTTATGAGATCCGCAATAGTGCTGGGAGCGATACAGGTTTAATTACTGGTTACTATGAGCCGCAAATGGATGGTTCGCAAACTCGTACAAGTACTTACAACGTTCCACTCTATGCCTATCCAAACTCATGGAAAAAATCTCGACCGAATCCAGGACCAACACGTGCAGAACTGATGAGCTCAGGGGTTTTAAAGGGATCGGAAATTGCTTGGGTGCAAGATCCAGTGGAGGCAGCTTCAATGCAAATTCAGGGTTCTGGAAAAATTCGTCTCGAGGACGGCAGAATATTGCAGCTAGGATTTGCTGGAACGAATGAGCAACCCTTCAAATCTTCAGCACAATGGTTGCTTGATCGTAAAGAGATTACTGGTAAAGAAGCCACTATGCAGGGTATTTCGCAATGGGCTAAGCGTAACCCAGATCGTGTGAATGAAATGCTCAACGCTAATCCTCGCTTTGTCTTTTTTAAAGAAACATCCGGAACTGTTGGCGCCCTCGGCGTGCCATTAACCGGCGAGCGCAGTATTGCTATTGACCTGCAGGCGATACCATTGGGTGCGCCTGTATTCTTATCCACTACCAAGCCCTTAAGTAATCAGTCCTTACAAAAACTAGTGATGGCCCAAGATACTGGTAAGGCAATTGTGGGTGGCGTTAGGGCTGACTTCTATTGGGGTTCCGGGGAGTCCGCTGGTGAAAGTGCAGGGCGTATGAAACAAAATGGCAAGATGTGGTTATTGCTACCGCGTTAATTGATAGATATTCATTAGAAAGAGATTAATGAGCTACAAAACAATTCTGACTGAAGTAGATGGCAAGGTTGCCATCATTACGCTGAACCGCCCTGAGGTTCTTAATGCACTCAATGATCAATTAATGGATGAGCTTGGTACTGCATTGCTGAGTTTTGATGCAGACGACAACATCGGGTGCATCATTGTGACTGGAAGTGAAAAAGCTTTTGCCGCTGGCGCTGATATTGCCTCAATGGCGAAGTATGGCTTGAAAGATGTGTATCGCAATGATTTCATTACGCGTAATTGGGAGGCCATTAAAAGAGTTCGCAAGCCTGTCATTGCAGCGGTATCGGGTTATGCCCTAGGCGGCGGCTGTGAATTAGCCATGATGTGCGACACCATTATGGCTGCCGACAATGCCAAGTTTGCTCAGCCTGAAGTTAAATTAGGAATCATTCCAGGGGCTGGTGGTACTCAACGTTTACCGCGTGCAGTATCCAAAGCAAAAGCAATGGATTTGGCATTGACAGGCCGCATGATGGATGCTGCTGAGGCTGAGCGCTCCGGTTTAGTTTCGCGGGTGTTTCCTAAAGCGGATTTATTAAAAGAGGTAAAGGTCATCGCTCAGGAAATCGCTGATATGCCTTTGTTAACAGCGATGATGGTTAAAGAGGCTGTTAATACTGCTTATGAAACGACCCTCTCAGAAGGAATTCATTTTGAGCGTCGTTTATTTCATGCTTGTTTTGGTACGAACGATCAAAAAGAAGGTATGGCTGCGTTTATGGAAAAACGTCCAGCAAAATTTACCAATTCTTAAAGGTAGAGAGCTAGTTTTTTTCTAGGTAGCGTTGGGCAAGTTTTACCCAATAGCTAACGCCTACCGGAATTAAGGCGTCATTAAAGTCATAAGAAGGATTATGAAGATGGCATGGACCCATGCCATGACCTGCGGCGCGGTGATCACCATCGCCATTTCCGAGGAACACGTAGCATCCAGGCTTTTCAATCAGCATAAAGGCAAAGTCCTCTGCTCCCATAGTAGGGTCAATCGCAGTATTGACATTTTGCTCGCCCACCAATTCGGTCATTACCTCACCGGCAAAATCAACTTCAGTCTCATGATTGATTAATGGAGGGTATTTTCGAGCAAAAGAAATTTCTGCCTGGCAATCAAATGCATTTGCAATGTTGTGCGAGATTTCTCGTAAACGCTCTTCTATCAAATCCAGAACCTCTAGGGTAAAGGTTCTAATAGTCCCACCGATGAATGCGCTGTCAGGGATCACATTGCTTGTCTCGCCCGCATGAAACTGGGTCACTGACAAAACCGCGGCATCCACCGGACGCTTATTCCGAGTAATGATGCTTTGTAAAGCAAGAACTACTTGTGCCCCAGTGAGGACAGGATCTGCGCTGTTATGGGGTAGTGCAGCATGACCACCTTTGCCTGTGATGATGATTTCAAAGGTGTTGCTGGAGGCCATCATCGGGCCTGCTGTCACGCCAAAGTTACCCTCAGCTAATCCAGGCCAGTTATGCAACCCGAATACAGCGTCACACGGAAATTCTTTGAAGAGGCCATCTTTAATCATTTCATTAGCGCCAGCGCCACCTTCTTCGGCTGGCTGGAAAATAAAAATCACACTACCTTTGAAGTCGCGGTGATTTGAGAGATACTGCGCAGCACCCAAAAGCATTGCAGTATGGCCATCATGACCGCAAGCATGCATCTTTCCAGCATTGCGTGAAGTGTGCGCAAAATTATTGTGCTCTTGAAGTGGTAAAGCATCCATATCAGCACGTAAGCCAATCATTTTGCCCGGCCCAAGATCGCCATCTAGGCGGCCAACAACCCCTGTCTTGGCCATACCGCGGTATACAGGGATGCCCCAACTAGAAAGAGCTTCTGCAACGAGATCAGCTGTCCGATTCTCTTCGAAACGCAATTCAGGATGAGCATGAATATTGCGACGAATGTCTTGGATAGCTTCTGCAGAACTAAGGATTTCAGGAAGTAAATGCATCTCTTCATCTTATCTGAAAGTCCTGCTAGATGCACTTTTGCAGGTGTTTTATTAGAAATTCAGAGTGGCGGCAATTGAAGGTGCTGCGCAGCAAAACCCAAAGCTTCAATTGAATAGGGCGCGTTATTAGGTTTTTGAAGTTCTTTTGGCAGCGGAGGAATGAGCCCTAAAAAAGGAGTAACCATTTTGGATTTCAAGGTAGCTATATTTTCTTGAAGTAGAGGCATCTCCCCCGATGGACAATTCGCAACCCAACCAGCAATTCTTAAGTTGCGAGCTTTAATTGCTTCTTGAGTGAGTAGCGCGTGATTAATGCAGCCTAATTTCATGCCCACTACTAAGATGACCGGCAAATCAATTTGCTGAGCAAAGTTACCAAGATCGTGGTGATCATTCACGGGAGTTAAAAAGCCACCAGCCCCCTCTGCAACAACATAGTTACATTGCTTTTGAACCTCACCAAATGCATGCACCATAAGCGTGAGATCAAGTTGTACGCCGTCTTTGGCAGCAATAAGATGTGGGGCTGCTGGGGTATCTAAAACATAAGGACATAAATCCAACTGCCCTGGAGCTAAGCGGGAAGCTATCCGCAGGGTTTCTAAATCTTCGTTCAGCACTGTGCCGTCGCCGTTTTCATAGGTACCAGCAACAACCGGTTTAAATCCAATCGCTTGAATACCGTATTCGCGTAACTTAAGAATGAGTGCCCCACTCACCAAGGTTTTCCCAACCTCGGTATCGGTACCTATTACAAAGAAGCCGATATTTTTATTCATCAAGACATCTCTTGCTAACCACTTGCTCGATATTTTTTAACACTTTGATAAGTTTATGTAAGTCTTCAACACTGTGATTGGCTGAAAAAGTAATGCGTAAGCGTGCGCTACCAGCTGGAACAGTGGGCGGCCGAATCGCTGGAATCCAATAACCTGCTTCATCTAATAATTGAGCTGCTATAAGAGCGTTGGCATTGCTACCAAGAATCACAGGTTGAATGGGGGTGCAAGATGAAACTTTCTCCCAATTTAAGAAGACCATCTCTTCCTGCCAAATCTTAATGAGTTGCTGTAATTGAGAGCGGCGCCTTGCGCCCTCATCGCTTTCAATGATGTCTAGGCTCTTTAGTAAAGTATGCGCAATTGCCGGAGGTGTTGCAGTGCTGTAGATATACGGCCGTCCTTTTTGTATGAGCCATTCGATAAATATGTCTTGCGCACAAATGAACGCGCCACTAACACCGGCAGCTTTGCCAAGAGTGCCAATGTAAATAATTCGGTCAGAATGAATATTCTCTAGTTCTAAAATGCCATGACCCAGCTTGCCTAGCACTCCAAAACCATGAGCATCATCGACTAATAGCAGAGCATCGTATTGCTGCGCAATTTGCAGTAAGGCTTTTACTGGCGCAAGATCACCATCCATACTAAAGACACCATCAGTGACGATGAGCTTAAGAGGTTTATTGTCTTGCTTGATTTGTTCAATGAGCGAAGCAAGTTCGGTATGGTCAAAAACGCTAACCTTTGCATCGCTTTGGGCGCTTGCTAAGCGTACACCATCAATCAGTGACGCGTGATTGAGTTTTGCGGAATAAATGCTCATACCATCAGATGGAGCAAGCTTTGCAAGACCCGTAATTGCTGTGAGGTTGGCTAAGTAACCCGTACTAAAAAATAAGGCCCGCGCTTGAGGAATATGCTGTTCTTGAGAAGAAGCTAATTTTTTTTCAAGCAGTTCATGAGCGACACTATGGCCGCTAATCAGATGTGAGGCACCGCTGCCAACACCATATTGCTTGGCGCCTTGCGCTAAGGCGCTAATTAAATCTGGGTGGTTTGCAAGGCCTAAATAGTCATTGCTACAGAAGGCTGTGAGCTGTCTATTTCCCACTATTGGATTGATACCGCAAGGAGATTCTGTGATGCGTAATTTGCGTTTGAGAAGCTGCAAATCTAAATCAGCAATCTGTCCTTGAGCTAACTGCAAAGCTTTAAATGCGTTTGTCATGCAAGGGTCTTCTCAAGCGCACGTTGTACAGATGCACCCATTTGCTTAGTTTCTTCGGCAGACAAGATATAAGGAGGCATGACATAAATCGTGTTGCCAATTGGTCTAATGAGAACACCTTCAGCCAAACTATGAGTAAACATTTCTCGTGGAAAGAAATTTAGATTTTTTAGGGATGTATTTTTTATATCGAACGCTAGAATCATTCCTTGTTGACGCCAATGCTCTATACGAGAATCAGATTGAGCCCATGCAAACGCATTTGCCAAACTTTGCGAGCGCGCTTGATTTTTTTCTAAAACGTTTTCAGTTTCAAAAATTTCTAGGGAAGCCAGTGCTGCAGCACAGGCGAGTGGGTTGCCGGTGTAGGAGTGAGAGTGGAGAAAACCTTGCCGTGTTTGGTCGCTATAAAAAGCTTGATAAATTGCATCAGTAGTGAGACACAAGGAGAGAGGAAGGTAGCCGCCGCTTATGCCTTTTGATAGGGTTAAAAAATCAGGCCAGATGCCAGCATGCTCACAAGCAAAAAATTTGCCACTTCTCCCGCACCCTACCGCGATCTCATCGGCTATAAGATGTATGTGGTAGCGATCGCATAAATTTCTCACGAGGTGCAGATATTCAGGTGAATGCATTGCCATTTGTCCAGCACATTGCACTAATGGTTCAACGATGATGGCAGCAATCTGTGCATGCTCTTTTGCCAAAAGCTGTTCAAGTTCTTTGGCTGCATATTTGGCAACATCTTCTGCACTCTCATCGTGTTTTGCTTTGCGTGCATCAGGTGATGCAACGGTATAAACATCTTGTAAGAGCGAGCCATAAGCTTCGCGAAAAATTGCCACATCAGTTACTGCTAATGCGCCAAGCGTTTCTCCGTGATACCCATTTTCCAAGCAGACAAATTTTTTCTTTTGAGGCTTGCCCTGTAATAGCCAAAAGTGATGGCTCATCTTTAAAGCAATCTCAACAGCAGACGCGCCATCGGATGCATAGAAAGCGTGACCTAAATTCCCACTAGTCAGCGCAGCGAGTTTTTCAGAGAGCTCAACAACTGGTTGGTGAGTGAATCCTGCAAGCATCACGTGCTCAATTTTTTCTAGTTGATGAATAATCGCTTGATTAATTCGTGGATTGGAGTGGCCAAACAAATTGGTCCACCAAGAGCTAATGCAATCCAGTAGAGCATTGCCTTTTTCATCGTAGAGCCATGCACCCTTGCCTTTTGAGATCGCAACTAGGGGAAAAGACTCATGGTGCTTCATTTGAGTGCAGGGGTGCCAAACTGCAGTCATACTGCGATCAACGAGGGTGGCTTGATTTAGATCAGAAATAAGCTTCATGTTTGGTATTTGACCACTAGTTTTTCCAATCTCCGGCTTGTATCTGTTATGTTTAAGCCTTGTATAGATCTATTTTCTGGAATTTACCTATGTTGGACACTCAATCTGTTGAAAAACCGCTTATCTTAGTCAAATCCAAGGCTAATTTACGTAAAGAGGTAGATGCCTCGGGTGAATGGACGGTATCCCAGATTGAGGCCTTGTTTGACTTACCTTTTAATGAATTAATGCACAAGGCTCAAGAAACTCATCAGGCATATTTCCCTGATGGCGATGTGGAGTTGGCAACCTTGTTGTCCATCAAGACAG
>Ga0209188_1003213_pt1 | contig 11468 bp, 8 predicted proteins | sample C_130625_EF_Meta_FD_187307 | JGI IMG/M metagenome (GOLD analysis project Ga0209188, IMG submission 187307) | Freshwater microbial communities from Lake Croche, Canada to study carbon cycling - C_130625_EF_MetaG (SPAdes) (version 2) | ecosystem: Environmental > Aquatic > Freshwater > Lake | place...
CTAGACGATGGGGACGTTTGAGGCTCGCAAATCGTACCCTTTAACGGGTCACGATCAAAACTCAGTTAATTTGCCTTCAAAGCCCCTCGGATAAAACAATCTCAACAGCAAAAAGCCGAGAAAAGAACACAATATCTGCGTTCTTTTCTCGGCTATCTGTCTGATTAATCTTTCAAATCATTTAGTGCTTTAAAACAATTGTGATTTAAAGAAGTGCCCAGCGAACTGTGACGCTAACTGTTACATCTTGCTGTCCTAGATCAACAACTGTTGAAGTTGCAGCATCTGCCTTGCCTAACATTGATTGCACTGGGTATGAAGCAGGTGCTGAGTTCTCAACAATATAAGTAACTTTACCTAACTTCACGCCAAGTAACTTGGCATATGAAGCAGCTTTTGATTTAGCATTGTTAACAGCCACTGCTCGAGCAGATTCAGCAGACTTAGTTGAATCAAGTACAAATGGTGTTACGCCATTGATCTGTAAATTATCGCCACCGGCAGCAATTACTGAATCAACAATGTCGCCAGCATTTGCCGCGTTACGAATGACAATTGCAAATGATTGTGATGAGCGGTAACCAATTAGCTTTGCGCCCACATCTTGGGTGTAGTTATATTCTGGGTAAACCGTAATGCTCTGTGTTGCAATATCTTTCTTATCAATCTGGGCTTTTACAAGTGCTGCACGTACTGCAGCTGCAGTTGTCGAAACTTGTGCTTGTGCTTCTTTACTGCTGCCAGCAATTAGCGTGACAGTTGCATTCATGCGCACTGCATCTGGTACAACCTTTACTGAACCATCAGCTGTGATCGTCACGTAGCGACTTAGCGAAGACGTCGCCGCCGATGCTGCAGGTAATGAGGCAACCCCTCCAACCAAAGCCAGAGCAACAGATAGAACCGCAATATTTCGTTTAGTTGTAAGTTTCATGCCTTAATTATGACCGATTTAATTAGCCAAAGGTTAGCCAGCACTGCGAATTTGGTGTGAATAGGAGATCACTTAGGTAGGATCAAGCCATGAAAAAAATCGCGGTCACGGGTGGAGCTGGCTTCATTGGCTCTAATCTAGTTGAGCGTCTTTTGTCGCATGGCCACGAAGTAACTGTCGTAGATGACCTATCGACTGGCCTTAAAAGCAACCTCGATCTAACCAAAGTTACCTTTCATGAAATCTCGCTAACCGATCGCGATGGGCTAGCTAAAGCCGTGCAAGGCGTAGATGCGATCGTGCACCTTGGTGCACGTGGTTCAGTACCTCGATCACTTAAAAACCCAATTGCAACGCATGACGTAAACGCCACTGGCACTTTAAATGTTTTAGAGGCAGCTCGCGGTAATGGCGCCCATGTGATCTTTAGTTCTTCCTCTTCGGTTTATGGTCGCAATGCTCAGCTACCAAAAGATGAAAGCATGTGGCTTAGCCCGCTAACACCATATGCGGCAAGCAAATTAGCTGCTGAAGGTTATGTGCAGGCATACGGCGCCGCCTATGACGTGCCAGTTACCTTGCTTCGCTTCTTTAATGTCTTTGGCCCTAAGCAACGTCCTGATCATGAATATGCAGCGGTGCTGCCAAAATGGATCTGGAAAGCCATGAATAACGAAGCGATAGATGTTTATGGTGATGGCAGCCAGACTCGTGACTTCACTTATGTGCGCACAGTTCTAGATGTTGTCGATGATGCGCTAGATCGAGGAGTTCGCACTGAAGGCGCTGTTAACTTGGCCTACGGAAACCGAATATCACTACTAACCACAATTGATTTACTAAAAGGTCACTTCCCCGATCTAAAAGTTAATTTCATAGATATTCGCCCAGGTGATGTGAAGGATTCTCAGAACGATCCAGTTCTACTTAAACAACTTTTCCCAACTGTGATTCCAACTGATTTTCCAACGGCTTTAAGTGAAACCGTTAACTGGTTGAAAGCATTTGGCCAGAGCGTGGCTAACGGCCCTGCGACAGTTGATTAAAGATTAAGTTATTTAGCAAAGTGAATAACTAAATGTGTGGCATTGCGGGCGGAGTCGGCCCAAGTGCGCCATCACTACAAGCACTAGAAGCACAACTAACAAAGCTAGAACATCGTGGCCCAGATGATCGTGGAACCTATGTAAACCAGGGAATTTCACTAGGTATGTGTCGCTTAGCAATTGTAGAAATTGCTGCTGGTAAACAACCGTTTGAAAGTTCCGATGGAAAGATAAAAATTGTTTTTAATGGTGAGATTTATAATTACCGCGAACTTCGCGAAGAGTTAGTCGCACTTGGACACGAATTTGCTGGTGCGAGTGAATCTGAAGTAATTATTGCGGCTTACCGTCAGTTTGGCCCTGATTTTCCAAACCACTTGAGTGGAATGTTTGCGATTGCTCTTTTTGATCAAGCCAATGACGCACTTGTTTTAGTTCGTGACCGAGTTGGCAAGAAACCACTTTGGTTTTCAAAGCGAGCCGATGGTTCAATTCTCTTCGCCTCTGAAGTAAAAGCTCTCCTAGCTGCTCTTCCGAATAAGACTTTGCGCAAAGGTGTTGTTGCAGAAGTAATGCAGTTTGGTTATGTAAATGCGCCAAATTCAGCATTTACTGAAGTTCGCCAATTGCCACCAGCTACAATGGCGATCTGGCACCATGGTGATTGGTCGATGCGTACATACTGGCAACCAGATTATGAAACTGAAATTCAAATTTCATACGAAGATGCTCTAGTTGAAACCAAGAACAAAATTGAAGCCGCAGTTGAACGAAGACTCATCTCCGAACGCCCAATGGGTGCTTTCTTAAGTGGTGGTTACGACTCAACTGTTGTGACTGCTCTAATGGCTAAATTATCTAGCCAAACAGTAAAAACTTACTCAATTGGTTTTGATCACCCGCAATACAACGAGGCTGAGTACGCCGGGGCAGTAGCCAAGTATCTCGGCACGGACCATCACCAAGAGATCGTCAAACCAGATCCTGCTCTAATACTTCAGGAACTTGCCACATCTCTTGATCAACCTTTTGCTGATTCCTCATATATTCCGACATATTTACTAGCTAAATATGCTCGCCAAGAGGTAATTGTTGCCTTAGGTGGCGATGGCGGAGATGAAGTGTTTGGCGGCTATGACCGTTACATAGCAGCTCCATTAATGCAGCGCGCAAACTATTTGTTAGCGATTGCGAAACCAATTGCAGCGTTAATGAGCAAAAGTGGTGTCGTTAGCGAACGCAAGATGAAACGAATAATTTCGCAACTTGAAGCTCATCCTTCGCTTGCGGCTCGCTACACATCAATCATGTCACTGACCCAGACATCACAAATTGCCAGATTGTTAAAGCCTGAGTTCAGCCTGTCTGGGGCAAATGAAATTTACATTAATGACTTTAAACGAACAGGCACCCGAGATTCGTTACATGCGATGATTCAAAGTGACTTTGAACATTATTTGCCAGGTGATCTTTTGGTAAAAGCTGATCTAGCAACTATGGCAAATAGTTTAGAACTTAGATCACCTTTACTTGATCATCAGGTAATTGAATGGGCTAATTCACTACCAGCCAAATTCAAAGTTGCTGGTCGTGAGAGCAAACATATTCTGAAAGACATTGCCCGCACATTGGTGCCAGCCGAGTTGATCGATCGCCCAAAGATGGGTTTTGCGATTCCGCGAGCTGATTGGCTTCGTAACGAGCTACGTCAAGTAACTCATGATTTATTAACTGATGAAGTTGCGCGTTCACGCGGTTGGTTTGATCAACATGAAGTTCACAAAATTCTGAGCGAACACCAGAGTGGCCAAGATCGCGACTCAATTATTTGGCCAGCACTTTGTCTTGAGCTTTGGGCGCGTAACTGGCTTTAGCGGTTTAGCAGGCGCATATATAAATCTTGATGGTCGTTAACAAGACGGGCAACGCCATATCTAGCCATCGTGTATTCCTTGCCAGAAGCACCCATTTTGGCTCTCAAAGCACTACCTGTGGCCACTTTGACAACCGCATCAGCAAGGTGGCCAACTGATAAGTCAGTTAGTAAGCCAGTTTCACCATTTACAATTATTTCATTTGTTGATCCAACATTTGTTGCCACAACAGGGATACCAACCATGCCTGCTTGAATCAAACTAAGTGGCGTTCCTTCATTATCGCTAGTTAGCAATACAAAATCTGAAGCGGCTAATACAACTTCGATATCTTCACGCCAACCCAAGAATGTGACAGGTAGATTTTCAGCTTTAGCCCGATCTTGGCAATACTGTAGAAGTTCGCCAGCACCTGCAACGATGAAATGCAAATCAATTCGACGGGCTTTAATTTCTGCGACAACATCTAAGAATCTGTCAGGTCTTTTGATTTGGGTAATTCGGCCAATAAATGCACAGTAAATAGCATCATCATTCAAACTTAATTCCTTGCGGGCAAAAGATCGACTTGGCACTTCTTCAAGCTGAAGACCTGGGGGCATCACACCAAATTTATTTTGATTTCCTATACCGGCCGCAAGCAGGTCATCTTTAACTTTTGTACCTACCGCTAGAAGTTGATCAGTAAATAGGGCTAAGAACTTTTCAACCAAAACAACTAACATGGTTTTCCCTCTCCCAAAGTAGCCATTTAGTAAGTGACCATGAAATGTATGAACTCGAACAGATTTGTGGCCACTGATAATCGATGCAACTCGGCCAACTACGCCAGCTTTGGCTGTGTGAGTATGAATCACATCGGGTTTGAATCTGCGAATTTCTTTTACGATGGCAAAGAGCGCAGTTAGATCGGCTCTGGGTTTAATTGATCTACCTAAGCCATCGATGCGAATTACCTTCACATCGGTGGCAACTTTTTCTAAGTAATCAGCTTCATCGGCTGCGCAATATCCGGTCACTAACTCTTGGTTAAAAACTTGAGCGTCAAACCCACGCATGAGCCCAGAAACTTGCACTGCTGGTCCTCCCACGTTCATACGGGCAATAATGCGCATAACCCTAATTTTCTGAGCATCGTCTAAAGTCTTATGTTTCACATGGTTATCTTCTCGCAGAAACAATAGATAATTGTGCCTATGAGCCAGTTTTTCTCAAATTGCAGTGTTAATGCCTTGGCATCCGCTGCTCAATCACTGCGAGAAGGTTCACTAGTCGCTTTTCCAACTGAAACGGTCTATGGCCTAGGTGCTGATGCAACAAATGCACAGGCCGTGGCTCGTATCTACGAAGTTAAAGGTCGCCCATCTGATCATCCGCTCATTGTTCATATTGCAGATCTAAAATACCTAGATCAATGGATTGCTGACATCCCAGAATATGCAATTGCACTTGCTCGAGAATTCTGGCCTGGGCCAATGACCCTAATTTTGAAACGAAGTGACTTAGCAAAAGATTTTATAACTGGCGGACAGAACACAGTTGGAATTCGTATTCCTGATAATTCACTCGCGCTTGGTCTTTTAGAGGCTTTTCATAAGTTAGGTGGCGCAGGAATTGCCGCACCAAGTGCAAATAGATTTGGTCAAGTTTCACCCACAACTGCCAAAGCGGTTCAAGAAGAGCTCGGTGACTATTTGTCCGAGGTAGATCTAGTTCTTGACGGTGGCCAATCAGCGGTTGGCGTGGAGTCAACAATCATTGATTGCACGGGGGAAATTCCAAGAATTCTTCGCCCAGGTGCAATCACTGAGGCGATGGCTGAATCTGTCATTAAAGTTAAAGTCGCTGAAAATTCAAGTACAGATTCAATTGGTTCGGTAATTCGCGTAAGTGGATCACTTAAGAATCACTATGCCCCTAAAGCAAAAGTGATACTTGATCAGACACCAATCGCCGGGTCCGGTTTTATCGCCTTAGAAAAAATCCCCACGCCCGCAGGGGTTATTCGTTTAGCCGCACCTAGATCAGTAGACGAATTTGCTCGATTACTTTATGAATCTATGAGGGCGGGTGACCATCAAAACTTGGCTACCATTTATATAGAACAACCAAAAGGTGAAGGTATAGCCGTGGCCATTAGAGACCGGTTGCTTAAAGCGTCAAAATCTAGATAGTACAATTATGATTTTGCTAACTTAAATCATGTGGATTTTTCACACCAGCACAAGTGTAAAACCAATTGAAAAGTGAAAAATTTGAATTTAGAAGTTAGAGATTAATTTTCTCTTTGATGAACTCCACAATCCTGGAGAACCGGAGGGGCGTTCGAAGCCGTTTTTTCTCATTGGCAAGCATTGATCCAAGAGCCCGATCATTAAGTTTAATAATCTTAATTAGTTTTGATTGGTACCAAAAGTATTTGTATATATCACTTAGGAATAAGTCGCCTCTCAAAATGCGGAAATCAAAATAAGCGAACGACCAAGGTTTGGGCCCACCGGCAAAATGCAAAAATTTGGGTTCTTTTTTTCTGCTATGTGTTTTTGCGCTGGCGAGTGAGTTGTAGTTCGAAGGCAGATAATTAACTTGGCGTTGAATCAAAAAATTAAGCACACATTGATCGGCATATTCGAAACCCCGAATATCAGCTTCCATGAGTATGGTAGGCCACAATTGTGGATAGTTTTGTGATTTCCAGATATCGCAATCAATTAAAGCCACACCAGAATTAAAATAGTCTGAACCCATGATTCTTACACTTTCATTGCTTGATCTCCTTAGATCATCAATTCCTTTTGTTGATACAAATGCATCTCGCACCACCGACATCACCATGCCATTTGGCAGATTTTTTTCATCTGTGAAAATAGAGTCCCAACCTGGTAGACAAATCAAATCACTATCGAGCCAAAGCATGAGTCCTGAAATTTGATCCGCAAGCAGGAGTCTCGAGTAGGCAGCTGAGGATATATGCCATCTAGGTTTCATGTCCTCGGTTAGAAGGATCTTCATAAACTCAAGAGGCACTTCAAGAATGCGCAAAACCTGCGAAATCAAATCTATGCTAGACAAAGATAATTCAGTTGGGTCATAACCCAAAGTTACATTGAACTGCTTTGTCGAATTCACTTTTGCAGAGTAAACCATCACTAAAAAAGGGAGTACATAGTTGTCATCAATACCAGAGACAATTTTACACATCGGCTTTGATCCCAAAATTTTCTCCAAATGTTTAGTTTGAGATAAGTCCAAAGCGTAGTCTAAAGTCGTATGATTAAGTGCTAATGATAATTGTCGGCAAGCTGAACACGTTCAATTTATGACAAGTTCCTCCGTTTGTTGATACTACTTTTAACACTAGGGTTTAGACGCGGCTGAGCAATAAACTCTGGGCTTAAGATCGACATGCACCAAAAAGACAGACGTTCAAAAGTGCTAGGCATTTCAGATCCTCAATTGTTAGAAAGGCAAAAATGTTAGCGAGAATAAAAAAAATTGTTCGACAAATGTTACGTTTTTTAGATGTGCTTGTGAATCCAACGGAAATAATTAAGAAATCAGAGGCCCCAGTTCAGTTGCACGATTTTGTAATAGCGGGAGGAGTATTTTTTGATAGCCCGAATGCGATAATTGATTCACTTAAAAAACCGACAGTTAAATCGTCGTTGGAGTTGGGAGAGTTATATCAATTATTTTACAATTCTAACCCTAAAACTTTAGAACTTCTGAGAATGCTGATCGACGAAGTTCGTCCAGAAATTGTTGTTGAAACTGGAGTGGCTAACGGTACTTCAACCAGAACAATTTTGTCTTCGTTCAAGGATTACAATCTCTTGGATTCTAAACTTTATTCAATGGATGTTGACCCTCGAGTCGCGACACCGGATTTAATGAGTTCGCCTCAGTTTAACTTTGTGATTATTGAATCCTCCAAAAGTTTTATAACTGCAATGGAGTCAATCAAGACTGTTGATCTTTTTTATCATGATTCTGATCATTCCTATGGTAATCAAATGCTGGAATACAGCGTTGCCTGGGAATTGCTTAATCCAGGCGCGGGCATACTTATGAGCGACGATGTAAATTGGAGTGGCGCTTTTCTCGACTTTAGCAAGAAAGTGAACCGGATACCTCTCTTGTTAGCGGACGGCGGAAAATTTTCAGGGATTATCCGCAAGTAGGACTTTATCTTTAATTTGATAAGGTTAAGTTGAAAAGCGCAGACTCCCTAGACTCTTTCACAGTCGGTAAGACAGGCAAATCTCCATATCTGTTTAGGATAGTGGAGTGGCGAAAACCTGATTAGATCCTCGTCCACCCAAGAAGATAGCTACTGCGAGATTAGATTCAGATATGGCACATATGTAATAAGGTTTGGCTCGACCTACGTTATCCTCCTCTTCAAGTCGGTGCGGTTTTGGTTGTTAATGAGGTCGGCCACCTTAAGGGCGCACGAACCATGGATTACCAATTCCAAATGACAAAACCATGCATGCATCATGTGAGTTACACATGTCGAATAATCATAAAGAAGTGGGTTAGCGTTCTCGAATCATGACTGGCTTCAATTGTAGTTGCAAAATTAGAGCCGATGGGGGTCTTGTTAACCTAAGAATCACACGTGGGAGGAAATAAGTGGATAGTAAAACTCTTACGATTATTACTTGTCAAACTCGGGAAGGAAATTTCAATTTCTCTTCCCTGCAACAAAATTTGTTAAAGCCCCTCAATAGCGATCTAGCTTTTTGCGGAAGTGCTAATAATGATGTGCCAGATAGTATTCTTCGAGAATCAAAATATATTTGGAATTTCCCAGAGCCAAAAGTTTGGGATTTAGCTTGTGATGAAATTTCCCAAAGAGACTCAAACTGGCGTGATTTATGCGCGCCTGGTTTTAGTTTCTTAGATAATTCATGGTTTAGAGATGACTCAATCGCTTCTGGTTTTATCGTTATGTATTGGCGTGAAGTCTTGCGGCAGAATTTAACCGTTGACATTCTGGATAAATATGAATGGTTTGTAATAACTCGATCCGATTTTCAATGGGTTATTCCTCACCCAAGTATCGATTTGCTAAATAAGGAAGAGATTTATCTACTAGATGGAGAAAAATATGGGGGAATTTCTGACCGTCACATGATTTTTCATAGGCGGCATGCTGAACAGATTTTAGGAATCGCGACTCCGATCTTCAACGATACACAAGAATTATTACGGTACTTTAATGAAAATGAAATCAACAACCTTAACTGCGAACGATATTTGTCTCTAATGATGAGAAGTCGTGGGCTCGCAAGCCGATTAGTATTTCTTCCTTATTTGGGATATTGCGTGCGCCACCAAGGAACCAGTACTCGCTGGTCCCAAGGAGAATTCAACAAAAAACTCGATCTCTTTGTAAAGTATCCTACTGAGTACCGATATTCACGTTATGCAAAAATAGCCATCAAATCAAATAAGGATTGGAAAAATATTCTAAATCGCAAGTCTTACTTTAGATTTCTTGTCTTTTGTGCGCTTTTTCAAATTGATAGGGCTTATCATGTGATCCAGAATAAAAGAAACTAAAGTTTTAGACTTTCTTTTTGCTGGAACAAAAAATGGATATTCCCAAAGTCTTCACATACGCATCTCTCAGCAAAAATACTTTTTGCCTGACGAAGTCTTCTTATGCGCAGAATTTAAAGTGTCCACGGTGGCAAACTTCGATGAATGGAAGTCAAGGCCGCACTTTAACTCATATGTTTTTCTCTCGACAATTTGTATGCCTAGCAAGAATTTACACACAGACCACCTGAGGTGCTAAAGTTCGCATAATCTGAGAGCATTTTCAGCATTGGGGCCTATAGCTCAGTCGGTAGAGCAACGGACTTTTAATCCGTGGGTCGACGGTTCGAGCCCGTCTGGGCCCACTTATCTTTAAAATTAGGTCTCTAAAAATCAGGACTCAAGCCCGAAATCCCAAAATTCTGCTCACAAACCCTTATCCTTTACTTGAGCCTTTTGAGGTCTCTTGCTCGACCCTGCTTTCATTAGCCTGGTTTACGCTCAAAAATCAGCGGCCATGGCCTTCGGCGCAAGCCCTTCCCCTCAGTTACCCTCCCAAACCCCTCTAAAACTTTTCTCAGAGTGACCTTATAAGATTGGTCTTGAGCGTGACTCGAAATATTTAGTAAAAAAAGTTTCTGATTGGGCACAACATTTGGCCCCCTCAGGTGTCTTAACTAGTAGAGGCAAGACGTTGTCTCTAGATAAGCGGGATTTAAAATGGCAATTCTTAAGTCGAAGGCAGCGAAAGCAGCTGCAACGACCCTTGCCGACGCCGCAACAAGCGTGACCCCAGCCCTTCCAGTCGTTCCCCGCACAGCTACATCTGACTGGTCAATTGCTGATCTAAGCGCGATCTACACCGAATACCGCACTTCACTTGTCTCTCAAGCCCGCCGCATGTTGCGCGACGAGACTGATGCCAACGAGGTTGTCCAGGAAGCCTTCTTAAAGTTCATGTTGGCTGCCCCAGATCTAGATACCACCGAGCGCGCTGTTGCTTACCTTCGCGCCTCAGTTAATAACTTAGCTCTTAACGTAATCCGTGCTCGTGGCGATCGCCCTAACTTGGTTGCACTCGATGCCGATACCACCCAAGAGCGTCTTGCTGAGATCGCTAACGAAAACCACGTTGATATCGATACCACTATTACTGCAGCCGAAGATGCCGCGATTATCCGCGAAGCACTTTCACGTTTAACTTCTGATCAGCGCACAGCGCTAGTCATGTGGGAAATGGAAGGCCGCTCAACAGAGGAAATCGCAGCTGCCCTTAACACAACACCTGCAAATGTTCGCCACGTTGTTGCTCGCGCACGTCAATCAATGGTTCGCGTTCTATCTGAGTGGATTGTTGATGAGACCACCGGTGCGACAGCACTTGATTCACTTTCAAATACCTATAAGAAGGCTGCCGAACTTGCGCAGAAATCTTCCAAGGTCGCTCTTTCTCTAATTTTGGTTGTTACCGCTTTCCTTGGTTTCAACTCTATGACTGGTCGCGAAGGTGCGCTAACACCTGTTGCAACACAACAAGATGTTGTCGCAGTTGCCCCACAAGTTTCAGCACCATCAACTGTTCCTTCAGCTGCTGCTAGCGCTTCAGCTTCTTCGACTCCTGCGCTTGAATCTCAAGCCAAGAAGTCATTCGGAATGGTTGCCGGTGTTGATATCAAGACTGGCAAGTTAAATTTCGCTGGCCTTGATAAAGATGGAATCCCAACTGGTTTCACAGTTACCGATTCAAGCAAAGTGGTTGGCAAGTTATTCCTTAACAAGAACGCTGTGCCAACTATGACTGAAGGCGGAATGGTTCTTAGCGTTCCTGCAATTACAGCTAACGGTTCGACTGGTCCAAATATCTTGTTGTCACAAACAATCAAAGTCGATGGCACTGGCACCACATACGAAGGCGCCCCATCAGTTGGCATTGCCGGCAGCTGGACTCCACTAACTCTTTCTTCTACTAACACAGTTATCGATCGCCTAACTAACGGTAACTATTTAGTTACTTCAACCATGACTGTTGATTCAGTTATCGGAATCGATTTCGTAATTGCTACTGGC
>Ga0209188_1003214_pt1 | contig 11467 bp, 9 predicted proteins | sample C_130625_EF_Meta_FD_187307 | JGI IMG/M metagenome (GOLD analysis project Ga0209188, IMG submission 187307) | Freshwater microbial communities from Lake Croche, Canada to study carbon cycling - C_130625_EF_MetaG (SPAdes) (version 2) | ecosystem: Environmental > Aquatic > Freshwater > Lake | place...
CGTCCACATATAAGTCGATGCGTTTTAGCTGTCCAATAGAAACAACTTTTAGCCCACAGCTTTCCGCTTTAATCGCGCTTATCGTTGAGCTTGCCACGGTGCTGATATTGAGTCCCTCTTCGGCTTGTCGTTTGGCGAGATACTCAACAAAGTAATTGGCAGTTGAGCCTGTGCCTAGACCTATCACCATGCCATTTTTTGCGAACTTGGCGGCTTCAAACGCCACTAATTCTTTATCGTTCATTTTAGGTTCCTTTATAGGATTTCTTTAGGTGGCATCGGCTTCACGTTTTCTAGCGCGAGTCAGGGCAGGGCGTTCTGAAAGCTTATTCATGTAGTGTAATAAGGTATCATCGAGTGGTACTTTTTGGTGTTGCGCCCAATGTAAGACTGACACGCAAACAATATCTGCCGCGCTAAATTGGTCACCAGCGATATATCGCTGATCTTTTAAGTGTGCACTTAAAACAGCGGCGGCTTTTTCAAATTCCCAAAAACTTGTACTCACTTCGGCTGGCACCTTTTTATCTTCAGGCAGTAGCCTATCGTGTTTGGCAGCGGTCCATAAATGCACTTCTAACTCGGACACTACAAAAAATAGCCATTGAAAATATTCAGCTCGGCTTTTTGTATCATTTGGGATCAGTTTAGCGGCTGGAAACTTCTCTGCAATATAGGTGCAGATGGCCGCTGATTCGCTGATCGCATGACCATCATCCACCAACGTGGGAATTTTTCCGAAAGGATTAATCGCTAAAAATGTAGGCTGTTTGTGTTCACCCGCCCGTAAATTAACGAGTTCGTATTCATACTCTGCGCCTGCTTCTTCCAAAGCCCAAGTGACCCGAGAAGAGCGCGTTTGTGGAAAGCCGTATAGTTTAATCATGATGTGTATGGTCTTTGTATGGGATCAATCTCAGCAGTTTAAGTTAAAATGCCACAACGATTAAGTTTAAGTAAATTTCGATGACATTCAAACACATTATTTCACGCGATAACAGCCAATTTAAGCAGCTTAAAAAATTGGCTGACTCCTCACGTGAGCGCCGCAAATTGGGCGAGACTTTGCTCGATGGTGCCCATTTAGTGGAAACTTATCTGGAGATGTTTGGTGAGCCGCGTTTGCTGATTATTGCTGAGGGTGAAAGTACGACTGAGGTATCGCACCTTATTCAGCAATTGGTTGATGTGCCGACCGTGATGTTTCCAACTTTAATGTTCCAAGAATTAGCCCCAGTAGCAAGTCCAACAGGCATTTTGGCTTTGGTGAAAACCCCAACCATTGCGCCGCCTGAAGCGCTTAACTTTGTATTGATGTTAGAAGACATTCAAGATCCAGGTAATTTGGGTAGTATGCTCCGTACCGCTGCGGCGGCTGGTGTGGATGTGGTTTATCTATCAGAGGGTTGTACTGAAGCTTGGTCACCCAAAGCATTACGAGGCGGGCAGGGTGCGCAGTTTACTTTGCCGATTGTTGAGCGTGCTGATTTAGTGGGCTTGGCAAGTAACTTTGAAGGCCAAGTATTAGCAACCACTTTGCGTGGCGATTCTATTTATAGATTAGATTTAACTGGCCCAACCGCAATTGCGATTGGTAATGAAGGCAACGGTCTTAGCAGCGCCATACAAAAAGCGGCTAGCCATCATGTCACTATTCCAATTGCTGAAGGTGTCGAGTCACTGAATGCGGCAGCCGCGGCTTCTATTTGCTTGTTTGAGCGTGTCAGGCAGACGCTATAATTAGTGTTTGGTTTTTGAAACTGGCGGCGTAATATCTGCCGCAAAAAGCTGCTCTGCATCTACCTTATCAAACACATAAGCCGCATTACAAAAATCGCAATTCACTTCTATCTCACCGCGCTCTTCTATGATGCTATCCACCTCTGCCTGTCCTAACATTTTGAGCATATTGCTGACATTTTTTCTTGAGCAACTGCAACGGAAGTAGATGTCACGCGGATCAAATAGACGTACATCTTCTTCGTGGAATAGTCTGGTGAGTAGTGTCTCAGCGGGGAGTGTAATTAATTCTTCATAAGTAATGGTCTCAGCTAAAAAGCCTGTTCTTGCCCATGCGTCAGCATCTTGTTCTGGTAAATCGGGTAGCTTTTGCAACAGCATGCCCGCCGCAGATTGTTGGTCGCAGGCTAACCAAATGCGCGTTTCAATTTGCTCTGAACGTTCCATGTAGTTTTTCAGGATTTCGCTAATGCTATCTCCCTCAATTGGCACAATGCCTTGATAGGTTTGGCCGCCGTCTTTGGGGTCTAAAGTAATCACAAAATGACCATCACCCACGAGTTCGCTAAAGCTTTGATTGCCAATTTCGCCTTGCCATTTGGCAGTAGCGCGCATTTCAAGCGCAGCGCTGCATTCCACCACTAATAAGTTTAATGGCCCTTTGCCTTGAATCTGCAAAATCAGCGCACCATTTTCTAGCTTGAGCGTCGCAGCTAAGAGCGCGGCGGCTGCCATGAGTTCGCCTAGTTTTGTTTTAAGTGCTGGCGGATATTCAACGTGTTGCAATGCAGTGCGAAAGGTCTTGTCTAGATGGACTGTGTTGCCACGAATAGGTGTGTTATCAAACACAAATCGGTGGAGTTGGTCGGTAGATGATGTGTGGATTGTTGTCATGCGCGGCATTTTATCATGACAAGGTGCAAGGACTAAGATAAAACGATGCTGCGTTGCTGTGCGACTTTAGTGATATCCCAATGTTGTTTGGCCCATTGCAAAATGTAATTAGCATTGTATTCGCTTAAATCTTTTGGAATGTGTTGCCCTAGAAAAGTAAGCGCTTTTGTTAGTAATATTGATGCTTGAGCAACATCAATGGCTGTCGCTAAGGTTTGCTTGCTCAGCTTTTCGCCAGCGGCGTTACATGCGACTGGAATGTGCGCATATTGCGGCGTTGGGTGTTCGAGCAATTGTTGAAGGTAGATTTGGCGGGGTGTGGAATCTAGCAAATCAGCGCCGCGAAGGATGTGGGTAATGCCTTGCTCAAAATCATCTACCACGACTGCGAGCTGATATGCATAGAAGCCATCTGAACGTTTTAATACAAAATCTCCTAAGTCGTTTGCAAGATTTTGCTGAAGTTTGCCTTGAATCGCGTCCGTGAGAGTGATTGGTTCGCCATTCACAATGACGCGGTTTGCATGAGGATTTTTGACGGCTCCCTTGTGGCGGCACGTGCCAGGATAAACCAAGCCATCAATACCTTGATGAGCAGGTCTTTGATGATGAGAGTCAGCAATCTCTTTGCGTGAACAATCGCAGTTGTAAATAAGCGATTTTGCTTGGAGCTCGCTTAGTGCGTCTTGGTAAAGACTACTGCGCTGAGATTGGTAAACGACTTCCCCATCCCATTCAAATCCAAAGCTTTCTAGGGTGCGTAAAATATGGTCTGCAGCCCCAGCCATCTCCCGAGACTTATCAAGGTCTTCCATCCGGACTAGCCATCTTCCGCCTTGTGACTTGGCCTCGCAATAACTAGCAAGCGCTGCTAATAGCGAGCCAAAGTGAAGTGGACCAGTGGGTGAGGGGGCAAAGCGACCTATCATGGATGCGCAGCTTTTAATGAACTGCCTGCAGATAAGGCGGAATATACCAGGACTGCAAATCTCGCCCCAGTAAGACAAGATGGCAATGCATGCGGTCGCCACCATTGGCACTCACGTCAAACTCGTAAGTACGCAAGATTTGCACATGCCCCTTAGTGTTGCGCCCTAAACGCAAACGAACACAGGCAACGCTTTCATCCAACAGTTGTAAATTGGTGCGATGTGTAAGGTCATGGCCTTTGGTTATTGCGGCATCTCTAGAGGAAATGCTGTCGAACCAAAACCAAGCAAGCAGAATAATGCAAATAAGTAATAGATTTTCCAAGGCGATGTTTTGTTCTTTTACGATGTGTAGAGTTTAATCAATGTTGATGTTTTCGTCATGTGAGAATCGTAGGCGTATATGTTGCACAAAACGCATATTTTGCACAAAAATAGTGCGATGCACTACGTACCGCATCATATTGGTGCGTTAATTTTTATTTGATCGATATAAAAGATATTTATAAACAATAAGCTGTGAAATCTGGCCTAGTTTTTGCTAATTTATAAAATTGAGTTTAGGCTGGCTGCATTGCAAGCAGACCTGAAAAAGATAATTAAAAAAACTTAAATGAGGATGAAAGTATGGAAGCGCTTCAATCGGCTAGTGATGTCTTATTTGTATTGTTGGGCGCCATTATGGTCCTAGCAATGCATGCAGGGTTTGCATTTTTGGAGGTGGGTACGGTTCGCCGTAAAAACCAAGTGAATGCATTGGTGAAGATTATGGTGGATTTTTCTATCTCGACCATTGCCTATTTTTTTATTGGTTATGGCGTTGCGTATGGGGTGAGCTTTTTTCAAGGCGCAGAAGTGCTCGCCGCGAAAAATGGCTATGAGCTAGTTAAGTTCTTTTTCTTGCTGACGTTTGCAGCGGCGATTCCTGCGATTATCTCTGGCGGTATTGCAGAGCGCGCAAAATTCAACCCTCAGTTAGCGGCAACCTTTTTATTGGTCGGTTTGGTTTATCCGTTCTTTGAAGGCATTGCTTGGAACCATCACTACGGCATTCAAGAATGGCTGAAAGCGAGTTACGGCTTTGAATTTCACGACTTTGCAGGCTCCGTTGTGGTGCATGCGATGGGTGGCTGGATTGCTTTAGGTGCTGTAATTTTATTAGGTGCTCGCCATGGTCGTTACAGTAAAGATGGTCGCTTGCATGCTTATCCACCTTCAAACATACCGTTCTTGGCTTTGGGCGCATGGATTCTCACTGTGGGCTGGTTTGGTTTTAACGTAATGTCAGCTCAAACATTAACTGGTGTGACCGGTCTTGTGGCAATGAACTCTTTAATGGCACTTGTTGGCGGTACGATTGCCGCATTAGTCATGGGCAAAAACGACCCGGGCTTTGTACACAATGGCCCATTAGCAGGTTTAGTCGCTGTTTGTGCTGGTTCTGATGTGATGCATCCACTAGGCGCTTTAGTGACGGGCGCTGTGGCTGGTGCCTTGTTTGTATGGGCATTTACACTCACTCAAAATCGCTGGAAGATTGATGACGTGCTTGGTGTATGGCCATTGCACGGTTTATGCGGTGCTTGGGGCGGTATTGCTGCCGGCATCTTCGGCGCTAAGGCTTTGGGGGGTATGGGCAATGTAAGCCTCGTGTCACAGCTGATTGGCACAGGCTTAGGCATTGCGATTGCGGTGGCTGGTGGCTTTATTGTTTACGGCTTAATCAAAAAGCTGGTCGGTATTCGAATGGATGTTGAAGATGAATATATGGGTGCTGATTTGGCCATTCATAAAATCACAGCAACCCCAAACATGGGTGGTGGTGACGAATAAATTTTAAAGTTTGCAGGTAAACAAAAAAGGCTCAGAGTTATTTCTGAGCCTTTTTTGTTGTGCTTGAATATTGATATATGTGCTTAGCCTATCTCAACAGGTGGCAGGTCTTTTAATTCTTCATCCGTAAATAAACGACCTTTGGTGATGAAAGCTTTTCCTGTGCCGCAATCGAGTGAGAATGAGCCGCTAGAGGCGTCCATTGCATCAAGAATCGTGTGTGTATTCTCTGAAAATTGAAAGTGGCTGTGACCCATATAAAACGGAGCGCCATCTACTTCACCCACTTTGACGTCTGATGGGGTCTTCCGGAATTCATTGGCTGGCATACACATCGGTCCGCTGCCTTCACAACATCCGCCTGATTGGAAAAAAATAATCGGGCCATGTTGCGCTGTCAATTGGCGAATGAGCGCAATTGCAGAAGGGGTTCCAGAAATACGTTCAGCCATTATCCACTCCAAATAACAAATAAAAAAAGAGGCGGTAAAAACCGCCTCTTAATACTAACTTTAATACATGCCTAATTCAATATTGAATTAGGCGATGCTAAAAGCTTGTTAGAAAAAGCCCAATTTTTTAGGGCTGTAGCTAACTAACAAGTTTTTAGTTTGTTGGTAGTGATCAAGCATCATTTTGTGCGTTTCACGACCGATGCCCGACTCTTTGTAGCCGCCGAACGCTGCATGTGCTGGGTAAGCATGGTAGCAGTTAGTCCAAACGCGACCAGCTTTGATGCCACGACCCATGCGGTAAGCACGGCTACCGTCACGGCTCCAAACGCCAGAGCCTAAACCAAAGATGGTATCGTTAGCGATTTCCAAAGCTTCAGCTTCATCTTTAAAGGTTGTAACAGCAAGCACTGGTCCAAAAATTTCTTCTTGGAAGATGCGCATTTTGTTGTGGCCTTTAAATAGCGTTGGCTGAACGTAGTAACCTTGTGACAAATCGCCACCTAGTTTGTTTTGTTGGCCGCCGATTAATAATTCAGCACCTTCTTGTTTACCGATGTCCATGTAAGACATGATCTTGTTCAATTGGTCAGCAGAAGCTTGTGCGCCAAGCATTGTATTTGGATCAAGTGGGTTGCCTTGTTTGATGGCAGCAACACGAGGCAGTACACGTTCCATGAATTTGTCATAAACAGATTCTTGGATCAATGCACGTGATGGACATGTACAAACTTCACCTTGGTTGAATGCGAATAATACCAAGCCTTCAACGGCTTTATCAAAGAAGTCGTCGTCAGCAGCTGCGATGTCATCAAAGAAGATGTTAGGTGATTTGCCACCTAACTCTAGTGTTGCAGGAATCAAGTTACCAGCTGCCGCTTGTGCAATCACGCGACCAGTTGCTGTAGAGCCAGTAAACGCGATTTTTGCGATACGGCGGCTGTTAGCTAACGGAGCGCCAACTTCACGACCATAACCGTTCACAATGTTCATCACGCCTGGTGGAACGATGTCAGCAATTAATTCCATTAAAATTAAGATGCTGATTGGTGTGAATTCAGCTGGTTTCATGACAACACAGTTACCAGCAGCTACCGCTGGTGCAAGTTTCCATGCAGCCATTAAAATTGGGAAGTTCCAAGGAATAATTTGACCAATCACGCCCAGTGGTTCATGGAAGTGATACGCAACCATGGTGTCGTCGATTTCACTTAGTGTACCTTCTTGCGCGCGAAGACAGCCAGCGAAGTAGCGGAAATGGTCGATTGCTAATGGAATGTCAGCATTGATTGTTTCGCGAATTGGTTTGCCGTTGTCGATGGTTTCAGCTGTAGCCAATAACTCTAGGTTAGCTTCTAAGCGGTCAGCAATCTTAAGCAACATATTAGCGCGCTCTTGCACTGATGTTTTACCCCATTTATCAGCTGCGGCATGTGCTGCATCTAGTGCCAACTCAACGTCAGCTGCGCCTGAGCGTGCTGCTTTAGTATAGGGTAGGCCAGTGATCGGTGTAATAACGTCAAAGTATTCGCCGCTAAATGGCGCAACCCATTTGCCACCGATAAAGTTGTCATATTTGGCTTTGAAAGGGATTTTTACGCCCATGCCTTTTAGTAGTTCTAAGCTCATTCTCATTATCTCCGTGATTTTTATAAAATAGTTGTGTGCGCCATGTTACTTAATTACCACCCATAACTTTACCTTAAATTAAAACAAAATGAATCCCCCAAGCTTTTTAAATTTATTTTTTTAAGGAGGTAATTAAGGCGGTCATTAATCTCAGATGTTTGAGATAGTTTTCCTTTTTAGTTTTACCCCAATTTAAGCGTCTAATTTGAGTGCGTTTTTTATCGATTTTTATGACTTTTTGGCGCCGATACTAAACACAAGGCACTTAATGATTGATACAATAATGTAATTGATTTGTAACTTTTTCTGTTTATTTGCGTCCTATTACCAATAGCCAGTATGTTAGTTTTGGAGAGAATTTGTGTTAGATGAAAATTTAGTGAGCATCGATAAGCACATTGAGACTCATGTTAATGTTCCGGGCGCATTGATGCCTCTGCTTCATGCAATTCAGGACGACGTTGGCTATGTGCCAGAAAGTGCTTATACCCGCATTGCTAAGGCTTTGAATTTATCTGTGGCTGAAGTGCATGGTGTTGTGTCGTTTTACCATCACTTCCGTACCCATGCACCGGGTAAGCATATTCTCCAGCTTTGCCGAGCTGAGTCATGCCAAGCCATGGGCTCCGAAGCCCTTGAGAGTTACGTCAAAAAAACTTTAGGTGTGGATTACCATCAAACAACTGCAGACGGCGCAATTACTTTAGAGCCGATTTATTGCTTGGGTAATTGTGCATGTTCTCCGGCTGTATTGATCGATGATCAAGTTTGTGGTCGTGTGGATATTGACCGTATGAATGAAATTATTGCTGAAGCGAGAAGAGCGTAATGGCTATTAATGTATATGTTCCCAGAGACTCAAGTGCGCTTTCATTGGGTGCACACAAAGTGGCTGCCAATATTCAAGCTGAAGCTTTAAGGCGTGGTATTGAAATCAATTTAATTCGTAATGGCTCTCGTGGTTTATTTTGGTTAGAAACCATGGTGGAAGTGGCAACAGCCAAAGGCCGTGTGGCTTATGGCCCTGTGATGCCTAAAGATGTGGCTAGTTTGTTTGATGCTGATTTTACTCAGGGTGCAGCCCATCCGCTTAATCTTGGCTTAACAGATGAAATTGAATGGCTTAAAAAACAAGAGCGCCTGACCTTTGTGCGGGTTGGTATTACTGATCCGGTTTCAGTGGAAGACTATGTCTCTCATGACGGCTTCAAAGGCCTAAAAAATGCTTTAGCTAAATCTGGCGCAGAGATCGTCAAAGAAGTGACCGACTCTGGCTTGCGAGGTCGTGGGGGTGCAGCATTCCCAACAGGGATTAAGTGGAACACAGTGCTGAATGCGCCTGCAGACCAAAAATACATCGTATGTAATGCCGATGAAGGTGACTCAGGGACTTATTCAGACCGCATGATTATGGAAGGTGACCCACTCGTGCTGGTTGAAGGCATGACGATTGCTTCTTTGGCGGTGGGTGCTACGCAAGGTTATATCTACCTGCGATCTGAATATCCAGATGCTTTAGTAACGCTGAATGAAGCCATTGCAAATGCTTATCAAGCAGGGTATCTAGGCGATGACATTTGTGGTAGCGGTAAACGTTTTCATCTAGAGGTTCGTCGCGCGGCTGGCGCTTATGTGTGTGGTGAAGAAACTTCATTGCTCGAAAGCCTAGAAGGTAAACGTGGTTTAGTGCGATTCAAACCACCACTTCCTGCGATTGAAGGTTTGTTTGGCAAGCCAACGGTTGTGAATAATGTGATTTCACTTGCGACTGTGCCAATTATTTTAGATAAAGGTGGCAAGTTCTACCAAGATTTTGGTATGGGTCGCTCACGAGGCACATTGCCAATCCAATTGGCTGGCAATATCAAACAATGTGGCTTGGTTGAAAAAGCCTTCGGCGTGACCCTTCGTGAATTGCTTTATGATTTTGGCGGCGGCTCTGCTTCGGGCAAGCCCATTCGCGCTGTGCAAGTCGGTGGGCCATTGGGCGCTTTTTTACCAGAGTCTCAATTTGATACGCCTTTAGACTACGAAAAATTTACAGAGATTTGGGCGGTGCTTGGCCACGGCGGTATTGTAGCGTTTGATGAAACTGTTGATATGGCAAAAATGGCCCGTTACGCATTTGAGTTCTGTGCGGTGGAGTCATGTGGTAAATGTACGCCGTGCCGCATTGGCTCAACTCGCGGTGTTGAGGTGATGGATAAGATTATTGCTGGCGAAGACCATGCCAAGAACATCACCTTGGTTCGTGATTTAAGTGACACCATGTTAAATGGGTCTTTATGTGCGCTGGGTGGTATGACGCCATTTCCAGTGTTAAGTGCAATGAATCATTTCCCAGAAGACTTTGGCCTACAGAAAGGCAAAGCGGCTTAAGGCTGCTAGGAGAAACTCATGAATAAATATACGGATTTCGGCACCCCAGTCAAAACATCTGCTAATCAAATCACCCTTGAGATTGATGGTACGCAAATTACCGTGGCAGAAGGCACTTCAATTATGCATGCTGCCATGGTGGGGGGTGTCACGGTGCCTAAACTTTGCGCCACTGATAGCTTAGATCCTTACGGTTCATGCCGTTTGTGCTTAGTGGAAATTGAAGGTCGCCGCGGCTACCCAGCTTCATGTACCACACCGGTTGCTGAAGGTATTAAAGTTAAAACGCAAACGCCAAAATTAGCGGACATTCGTAAAGGGGTGATGGAGCTTTACATTTCTGACCATCCGCTTGACTGCCTCACATGCGCAACTAATGGTGATTGTGAATTGCAAGACATGGCCGGCGCGGTGGGCTTGCGCGAAGTGCGTTATGGCTATGATGGCGAAAATCATCTTAAGTCAGAAAAAGATACTTCAAATCCTTATTTTCAGTTTGATCCTTCAAAATGTATCGTTTGTTCTCGCTGCGTTCGCGCTTGTGAAGAAGTGCAAGGAACGTTTGCATTGACCATTCAAGGCCGTGGCTTTGAATCTAAAGTGGCTTCTGGCACTGAGAACTTCTTAGAGTCTGAGTGCGTTTCATGCGGCGCTTGCGTCCAAGCTTGTCCAACTGCAACCTTGATTGAAAAATCAGTGGTTCAGCATGGCGTGCCTGAGCATTCAGTGACAACCACATGCGCGTATTGCGGCGTGGGTTGTTCATTTGACGCTGAAATGAAAGGCGAGCAAGTAGTGCGCATGGTGCCAAGTAAAAACGGCGGCGCGAATCATGGCCATTCATGCGTTAAAGGTCGCTTTGCGTGGGGTTATGCGACCCATCAAGACCGCATTACAACGCCAATGATTCGTAAGAGTATTCATGATGCTTGGACGGAAGTTTCATGGGATGAAGCCATTCATTATGCGGCGAGTGAAATTTCACGCATCCAAACACAATACGGTAAAGAATCAGTAGGTGGGATTACCTCATCTCGCTGCACCAATGAAGAAGTCTATGTGACTCAGAAATTAATTCGTGCGGTTCTTGGCACGAATAACGTGGATACTTGTGCACGTGTTTGCCACTCTCCAACAGGATATGGCCTAAAGCAAACATTAGGCGAGTCAGCAGGTACGCAAACGTTTGATTCTGTCATGCACTCAGATGTAATTTTTGTCATGGGCGCAAACCCAACGGATGGTCATCCAGTATTTGCGTCACAAATGAAACGTCGTTTACGTGAAGGTGCAAAATTGATTGTGGCAGATCCACGTCAAATCGACCTAGTTTCCTCAACACACGTTAAAGCCGATTACCATTTGAAACTGCGTCCGGGCACCAATGTGGCGCTAATCTCAGCGATGTCGCATGTGATTGTGACGGAAGGTTTGGTGAACGACGCGTTTGTAAAAGAGCGTTGTGAGATTGATTCTTTTGAAGCATGGCGCGCATTTGCAGCTAAGCCTGAAAACTCTCCTGAAGCACTCAGCGAAACACTAGGTGTGCCAGCTGAAGATATTCGCGCTGCGGCGCGTTTGTATGCGACTGGCGGCAATGCGGCGATTTAC
>Ga0209188_1003216_pt1 | contig 11463 bp, 1 predicted proteins | sample C_130625_EF_Meta_FD_187307 | JGI IMG/M metagenome (GOLD analysis project Ga0209188, IMG submission 187307) | Freshwater microbial communities from Lake Croche, Canada to study carbon cycling - C_130625_EF_MetaG (SPAdes) (version 2) | ecosystem: Environmental > Aquatic > Freshwater > Lake | place...
GTCTTACTATTGATACTAGTAATAATCTTGGTAACACTGCATTATTATTAACTGGTGCTCAATCTAATCAAGATGCAGTAAATTTAGAAATAATTAGAAATACTAACGGCAGTCCTAGCCCTGCTTTATTCCGCGGTGCAAACATTAGATTAGGTGTTACGGATAATACATCTACTGTAATTTTACAGGAATATCAAGGAAGTTTATTATTCTTTTCAAATAGCATTTTTGGTAATACTCCAACAAATGGAATGACATTTAACAGTAGAAATCAACTGTTGATTAACTATCCAAATATATATTCTACGAATACTGGAATTTTAAGTGTTAATGGTGACGGATATTTTGTTGGAGTAGTGACTGCTACAAACTTTATTGGCAATTTATCAGGAACTGCTACTAACGCAAAAAATGTAGAAGTGATGCAAAATAGTTCCAGTACAGCATATTATCTCACATTTGTTTCAAATAATAGTCTAACAGCATTAAATCAAAAATTATTTACAACTAGCACATTTAGTATTGAGCCTAGAACTGGGATCGTCGCCGTTAATAATACCACACAGTCAACTGGTACAAATACAGGCGCTTTAGTAGTTACTGGCGGTGTTGGTATTGGTGGTGTATTATATGTTAATACAACGAGTTACATTGCTGGTTTTGAAATTATAACTTCTGCAACTATCGGTAATTTTGTTATATCATCTGTAAGTAGTGGCACAACTAGTACATTTTTTATTAATAACACCACAACTTCAACATCAACTAACACAGGTGCATTAGTAGTTAGAGGTGGAGTGGGTATTGGTGGCACATTATATGTAGGCAATACAGCTACGATTACTAGTACAGCAACTTCAACATCAACTACTACTGGAGCACTATTGGTCACTGGCGGAGTGGGTGTGGGTGGCGCATTATATGCTGGTGGTAATATATATTCCAATGGCAGTAAAGTTTTAACAGAAGCTTCAGCTGGCGGCGTTCAAAATCTAAATGGACTAACTGGAACTATTGTCATATCTGCTGGAACTGATACTGCAATTAGTACAGCAACTGGTAATATAACAATATGGAACACCAGTACACTACAATCAGTGACTAATAGAGGCAATACTACAAATCAAAGCATCTTCATTACTAATACTACAAATTCAACATCAACTGCTTCAGGTGCATTACGGGTAGCTGGCGGTGCGGGTATTGGTGGCAATGTCTATATAGAAAATTTGTCTATTCAATTGGATACACCTACACTAACGATTAGTGGTAATGCTAATCCAACTTTACAGTTTAAATCATCTCAGGGTAGCTATGCAGCAAACGCTATATCGTTAATAAACTATAATGATCTATATGGTCCTGTTTGGCAAATTGGACACAGCAACAGCACAGGAAGTACTGCATCATTTGTTCTTCAAACATATCAACCTACTGGAGTTAGTTCACAGGGTTCTGGCGATGTCTTATTTAAAGGATCAAACAATAATTTAAGAGTTTCATACAAAGGAACTATTACAATATATTCTACTGCAACTTCAATATCAACTACCACCGGTGCATTGCAAGTTGCTGGCGGTGTGGGTATTGGCGATAATTTATATGTGGCAAATACTAGTTATGTTGCTGGTGCGCAGATCATAACTACTGCAACTATTGGTAATTTTGTTGCATATATTGGTACTGGTACTACTAGCACATTTTTTATCAATAACACCACAACTTCAACATCAACTAACACAGGTGCATTGACAGTTGCGGGTGGAGTGGGAGTTGGTGGTGCATTATTTGTAGGCAACACAGCCACTATCACTAGTTCCGCAGTTTCAACATCAACCACTACAGGGGCTTTAAAAGTAACAGGTGGAGTGGGTATTGGTGGTAATTTATACGCTGGTAATATGTATTCCAATGGCAGCATTGTGGTCACTGCTGCTACAGCTGGTGGTGTCCAAACTCTAAATGGACAAAGTGGAACTATTGTTATATCTGCTGGAACTGATACTGCGATTAGCACAGCAACTGGTACTATAACAATATGGAACACCAGTACACTACAGTCAGTAACTAGCAGAGGTAGTTCAACATCTGCTGTTATTTCAATTACCAATACTACAAATTCAACGTCAACTAATTCAGGTGCATTACAAGTAGCTGGTGGTGTGGGTATTGGTGGTAATTTGTATGTTGGTGGAACAATTACTGCTAATATTTTAACGCTGCAATATACTACAGTAACAACAACTTCTGTTACTACAGATGATATCATTAGTACATATAATACTACTCAGTCAACATCAACTAATTCAGGTGCATTACAAGTAGCTGGTGGTGTGGGAATTGGTGGTGCATTATATATTGGCACAGCTAGTTATATTGCTGGTGCTCAAATTATAACTTCTGCAACGATTGGTAGTTTTGTTGCATCTGTTGGTACCGGTACTACTAGCACATTTTTTATCAATAACACCACAACTTCAACATCAACTAATTCTGGAGCGTTAGTAGTTGCTGGCGGTGTTGGTATTGGTGGTACATTATATGTTAATACAACAAGTTATATTGCTGGTGCCCAGATCATAACTTCTGCAACTATAGGCAATTTTGTTACATCTATTGGTACTGGTACTACCAGCACATTTTTTATCAATAACACCGCAACTTCAACATCAACCACAACTGGCGCATTAATAGTCACTGGGGGTGTTGGTATTGGCGGGACTTTATACGTAAACGGAGAAGTAAATGTAAGTACTGCTACATCAACATCAACTACCACAGGGGCTTTAAAAGTAACAGGTGGAGTGGGTATTGGTGGTAATTTATATGTGGCAAATACTAGTTATGTTGCTGGTGCTCAAATTATAACTTCTGCAACGATTGGTAGTTTTGTTGCAGCTATTGGTACCGGTACTACTAGCACATTTTTTATTAATAATACTACTGAGTCAACATCAACTAATTCAGGTGCGTTAGTAGTTACTGGTGGCGTGGGTATTGGCGGTAATTTGAATCTTGGCGGTAATTTGAATCTTGGCGGTATATTAACTGCAACACAAATTACACAAACATCAGGTAATATTAGAATAGGCCAAAGTGCAGGAAATCAGCATAATGCAGGTACCATTCAGGCGACTGCGATTGGAGCATATTCAGGAAGCATACTCCAAGGTAACTATACAACAGCAATTGGTAGTAATGCTGGATATGATAGACAAGGTAACTATGCTACAGCAGTTGGGTATCAAGCAGGCAACCTACAGCAAGGTGCTTATTCACTAGCTTTAGGATATCAAGCAGGGCTTGGATCACCAACAGCAGAAGGTAGCATAATACTCAGCGCAGGATCATCTACCTATGTTGCTTACGCACCTAATGCTGGATTTTATGTAAGTCCTGTTAGAGTAGATGTTACTAGTAGTGCCACTAGCTTTTTGTTAAATTATAATGTAACAACTAGAGAAATCACTAGATCATCAAATATAGTTACACTATCAATTACATCAACTGCAACAAGTAACAGCACTAATACTGGCGCTTTGCAAGTAACTGGCGGAGTGGGTATTGGTGGCACATTATATGTAGGCAATACAGCTACGATTACTAGTACAGCAACTTCAACATCAACTACTACTGGAGCACTATTGGTCACTGGCGGAGTGGGTGTGGGCGGCAACATATATGCTGGTAATATATATTCCAATGGCAGTATGGTTGTCACTGCTGCTACAGCTGGTGGTGTTCAAAGTTTAAATGGGCTAACAGGCACGGTTACTATTTCAGTAGGCACTGATACTGCCATTTCCACTTCATCTAATAACATAACAATATGGGATATTAGTACATTACAATCAGTGACCAACAGAGGTAGTTCATCATCTGCTGTTATTTCATTCACAAATACATCAAGTTCAACATCAACTACAACAGGTGCATTAGTAGTAACTGGTGGGGTGGGTATTGGTGGAAGATTGAATATTGCTGGTCCGTTAAACGTTGGTAATACCTCAACTGGAACAATATCTGCGATAACTTATGGTAATACACTATTGGCATCCTATACTAGTGGCATAATAACATCTACTAGCACATCTACATTGGATTCATTTGATATAACATTGTATAGATCTGCCAAATATTTCTGTCAAGTTACTTCAGGATCAAATTATGTTCATATATCAGAAATAAGTGTGTTCCATGCTATCAATAATGCGTATATTAATGAGTACGGAATTTCAGTTAATAATACAGTATTAGGAACGTATGATGCTTCTATAAATGGCAATAATTTGATAGTCACATTTACTCCTAGCACAACTACTGCAACAGTGGTTAAAATGACTAGATTGACTTTGACAATATAAAATTCGTAGTTGATAAATAAATTTGATAACTAAGCTGTTACGTGGAAAGGGAAACTAATGGCAAACAATATAGATTTTAGAGTAAAAAATGGTCTTGTGGTTGCGACAACCGCAACGGTACAATCTACCGCAAGTTCAACATCAACTATAACTGGTGCACTAATCGTCACTGGCGGAGTAGGTATTGGTGAAAACTTGTATGTTGGCAAAACTGTTTACGTCAACGGTAGCAAGGTGATAACAGAGGCCACAGCAGGCGGCGTTCAGACTTTAAATGCTGCATCTGGCACGGTGACCATATCTGCTGGAACTGATACTGCAATTTTTACTTCTGGTACTAATATTGTTGTATCAAACACCAGTACATTACAATCAGTGACCAACAGAGGTAGTTCATCATCTGCTGTTATTTCATTCACAAATACATCAAGTTCAACATCAACTACAACAGGCGCATTAGTAGTAACTGGTGGGGTAGGTATTGGTGGTGCATTATTTGTAGGCAACACAGCTACTATAACTAGTTCTGCAACTTCAACATCAACTACAACAGGCGCATTGGTAGTAACTGGTGGGGTAGGTATTGGTGGCACATTATTTGTAGGCAACACAGCTACTATAACTAGTTCTGCAACTTCAACATCAACCACTACTGGAGCATTGACGGTTCGTGGCGGTGTGGGTATTGGTGGCACATTATTTGTAGGTAATACAGCCACAATTACTAGTTTTGCAATTTCAACATCAACCAACACCGGGGCATTACAGGTAACTGGTGGTGTGGGTATTGGAGGTAATTTATATGTGGCAAATACCAGTTACATTGCTGGTTCGCAAATTATCACAGCAGCTAATGTGATTGGATATGTCAATCAAGCTCAGACACTAAAAGGACAATATATTCCAAGAACTGCTTTGACAAGCACTAGTACTTTGATATCAATTAATGCCAGTTTATATGATAGTTATGCAATTACAATTACAGGTGGGCCTGTTACTATACAAATTAATAATTCTATTAATTATACGCCGTTTGATGGACAAAAATTAATGTTAAGAATATATAGTAACGGCAGTTATGCATTAAATTGGACATTTACTAACACTAATTTTAGAGTAGTCGGAATTTCACCGCCACAAATTACTCTTGGAAATAGTACAATGTATATTGGAATTATGTACAATCAATCAGTATCACAGTGGGATATACTATCTGCTGTTATTCAATAAAAGGTATTAATTATGGCAGCAAAAAAGGGTGTATTTTGGACGGGTAATGCAGGTGACAATAATTGGTTAACCAAATCCAACTGGATGATTGGTGATAGCCTCACTGATCCTACGGGGTACACACCTACTTACGCTCCTGGTATTAGTTACTTTGTCAGCACCTATGGCTACTATCCTTCCATTTACATTACCAAATCTGCAGATATAAAATTTAGTAGTATGTCGTCTAGCACCTTAGACTACATAGGTGACTTGTATATTCAAGGTACAAGCACTTCGCCTATATCCGTAACTATATCTGATCCTGTATCCCCATCATCAGGATCAACAATGAATATGTCAATACGAGGTGATTTTGTTATCAAAAATTATTCTTATTTTAAATTTATTATAAATTCTACAACATCTCCGACGGGCTCAATTTACATTTATGGTAAGAGTACAGGATCTGTGATAGATATTGGTAATGCATTGTCCAATCAGAAATTTCAGCTATTCTTTCAGATAGGCACCTCCGTCAACCCCATCGTGGACTACAGTGTAACGTTAGCATCAGATCTTATAATGAGATACGATAGCGGTATCCGATATAGTTATGGAACTATAAATTTAAACGGGTATGGAATTACTTGTGGGGCATGGTATGTTGGCTATTCTGTACGATTACAGGAAATTATTTTTACACCAAGATCTGATAATTGGACAACAGGTAAAAATAATTTAAGTTACCTTAGAATTAATGGTCTTGATATAAGAAATGCATTTCCAGCAACATCCACTTCGTGGTACCCAAATCTTTTTTACCTTACTAGCTATAATTCATTATCTTTTAAAGGAATAGGTCAACGAGCCATTATAGTTTATGGTATTGATGAAGGGTTAAAAACATTGGGTGATTACCCCATATATCCCTTATCTTACACTAAACTTATAACTGTTGAACTTGGTGCACAGCCCTCGTACACTATATACAATGACCAGTCAAAACTGTTAACATATAATCAACCAGAGTTTAGTCCAGATTTATATTTTATTGACGAACATCCTAACAATGTGGGTGTTTATTTTAAATATACACTTGTATACGGAACTGTAGATTTTACAGGTTCAACCCCCGGTGATAATGTTCCCGGTGGTCCAGGTTTTAAATCGAAAGTTGGGTTTACAAATGACACTAGCTACTCAGTACATTGGCAGTTTTTTACTGGACATTTTCTATTAAATTCTGATCAAAAAATTGCACATCTTGAGCGAGCAGTTAGTACTGGGGACGATTTTAATTACTATAATGTCAGCAACTCAACGGCAGCCTACAACGGTTCTACCTTTGCAAATACTGGCTTCCCAGTAAGGCTGCATTTTATTCATCAGCCAAAAATAAGAAGGAATACCATTCAAGGTTGGTTGGATGACCCCACTCCTTTGGCTAAAGGTGAAATTGGTTGGGAATTTGATCCTAACAACCCAACTACTGCTGATAAAATTAAAATTGGCGATGGAATTAAAAGTTGGAAACAAATTTCTAATTATTCCGTAAAAAATCAAGCAGCAGGTTGGAGCACCAGTTTTGTATTAAAATCAGGGCAAATTGGATGGGAAACAAATACTAATAAATTAAAAATTGGCGATGGAATTAAAAGTTGGGGTTTATTAGATTACAGCCCTGATCAAGCCTTGCCTACCTATGTTGATTATACTGGTCATCCTTCATATTATTGTGGATTGGGAGACGGATGGATCCTTGATTTTAAACAAAATAGTTTAAAACCTACTAAACAAGCCTACAGTAACATAGAATATACACGCCTTGAATATGACGGTCTTCCTTTGGGAACCATGTTTTTTCTAAAACCAAATGCCAAAGTATATCTGCTTTCTGACTTATCAACTAATAATGTTCATATATTAAGTCCTGATACTACTGGTTGTATTTTTTTAGTTGGCACTGCTAGAATAGTTTTTTCACATACAATGTATCAAGACGGTGGCACAGTCAGCACAGTCTATAGTGATGGCGATTTAACTTCTCCTAAAATAATTAATACACATAATCCAGGCTTGCCAAGCAATCCTACATGGGTAAATGCAATGCCTACCCCGCCGCCGTATGATTATAGAAAGTTGAGTGATATTTTTAGTAGTTTCTTCCCTACTTTTGCCTTTGCTTACTATCTTAGAGGATATTGGCTCAGTGCTGGTTTATTAGAGTTATATAGTCAAAGAGATATTGAATTAATAGGTCGAAATTCAGATCACAGCAATTCCCAGCATCTCGAATATAGTTCCAGTTTATTTGTAATTTACCGTTATGATTATGCAGGTAACAGCAGCCAAACTGATAAAACAGCCAACATTAATTTTTATTTTTTTAGTTCTAGATCGTATTCTAAAGGTATTATAGGTACTGATCTATTTCTACAAAAGACCCCAGTAAACATAGGTATGTATAGTGATATAGGTAATTTAGTAACAACATCATCAGATGAAAGTTTTGCTAACTTTGGAACTGATTTCGTAGCAATCAAAACCTTATTTGGCGGGAACAATGCTGCAACCTCCACAGTACCTTCTTATGCAAGGACTTATTCTTCAGAACTAGGTAGTTATAGAAGTGCCGTAGTCTGGTATGAAACTACGGATATTTATGTTATATCCACTACTACCAACAAACTCAAATCTTATCAAAATATAGCTGTAGATAGACTTAATCAATATGATCCATTGCCACGCATTTGGTTAAATGATATTAATACCATGTTACCTGCAGGGCCGTTGATTGCAAAAATATCTCGAGAAGATAGTGGAAACCCTTATGCTGAAAATCTTAAATTAATACATGCAGCGAGCGGTAATACATATTTTATTATTGATTTTGATAATACAGTAGATAACACTGATATAGCATTTTACATTGATCCTAATGCAAGTTCTTCAGATGCCCATTACAAATATTCTGTTGCTAAAGTTGCAGGATTAGATTTAACGATCGCTCCTGTAACAGGTTCTACCATCCGCGCATGGAATAAAACCAGTGCGTTAGTTGTCACAGAAACAGCCACACCTTTATTTTATGTCACCAATAAACAAGGTGGACATATTTTTGATTCATACAACACTAGATATTTCGATAATCTTACAACAATTATGTTGTCAGGCGGTTCGTCTAATACGCCCGCATTCATAGATATAAAAAAATTAACAAATAAAGGTGGTAATAATTCAATAGCTTTGACTATTCATGATAATGGTTATTATTGCATTAAAGGAGATACCTTTTCTTTGGGTGATCTCACGCTAGTGTCAGGAACACTGAATCAAACATTGAATGATTCAAAAAATTCGCCAACTTTCCGTAACATAGATTTAGATGGAGGATACAATTACAGTAATAGAACATTTATACATGGATTTAATACGTATGTTGGCAACCCTGTGGCATTTAAACTATCTGGCTGGACATGGAAATCTACAGGGTATAATTTAACCATTACCACATTAAACACTCAAACTCAAGAACAATATGCACCATCAGTGATAGAGTTTATTTCAAAAAATCCATTGGGCGATATTGTATTAAGACCTGGCAGAATAGACAATTTAAATATTACAAATTCTGTAGATCAAAATGCATTAACTTTCAGTTTTAATACAGTTACAGATTATACTATTACCATTGAAGGCCGGAATCAGGACCCTTCAGAAGATGTTTGTGTTCAAACATTACTGTTAGGGTCTTATGATTATGGGATTTATACAAGAACGTGGCAAGGATTTAGTGGTTATGTTCATGTTAACTCAAATTTAATATTTTGCGGAAATGCAAATTATGACGGATCAACTAACTATAGCCCTTTTTATGATACAATGGACCAGTATCAAACCAGAGATGGTATTGGTTATGGTCATGGAATATGGAATAAAACTCAGCAATTTGGAGGTTTGATTGCTGGGCCATCCTACATATCTGGATCTGGAAAATTATATTTCCAAGGATCGGGGCTAATTCAAGTCCGTGGAGACTCGCCAACAGTAACTGTCGGAACGTCAACATATAAAAATTTAATTCAATATAATTTTAAAAATCCAAATATTGGCGACACCTATATAAATGCATATAGTGGTTCTTGGAAGGTTAATGAAAATGTAAATACTAGCAATTATACATTGTTTGGTTCGTTTAGTGAATTGAATCTTTTAGGCGGATATAATTTACTTGATTCTGAACCAATAGCTATTTATGATTATTTTAATACAGTCACAGTGGAAACTTTATTGGTAAAAGATACTATACAGGGAAAAAATGCTACCAGAGTAGAAGTATTTGGCATTGATTTAAAAATTGGAACAAAAATAACCACATATAAAAATGATAGAACTGTATTTTCCCCAAGATATACATCAGGATTAAAGTTTGCCAATAATGTAATATTTAACGCCAATTTGGGAAATTATTTCCCAGATGCAAATAATTATTTTACTATAGGTTCTTATAAAAAATCAACAGATGATGAGAGCCTCGTTCCCCTAGTTACTATAAATCCCTGTCTCAGCGATATTGACGGAGCTCCTTTAGTAGATCAACCATCTTCGGCAATATTTGGGGATTTAACTGCATCTGGAGAAGGGCCAACTCAATTTGAATTTGCAGCAGGGTCTACTAGTACATTTGTTTATTTTACATATAACGATACCGCCGCCCCGTTAGATAATGTAAATTATTGGCAAGCATATGCATTTACATCATCAAACACTACATTAAAAAGTACTATTAATAATCAACCTTGGTATATTTCTATAATCACCCCGCACTCTGGTACTATAAAAGATAAAAGAGTAGTTTCAAATTTAACTATAAAAGATAGTTATGCAACGGAATCTTATATATGGTTTGCCCCAGGAACACTCAATGTTACTAATACTGGCACTTCTTATCGAGAGGGTTATATATCTAATGGTACACCAATCAAAGGAGCTCTTGTTAATTATTATAATTACGATAATGGTGGTAATACTGGGTGGGTATTTCACGAACCTCCCAGTGCCACAATGGATCTTTCTTTCTGGGCTAATCCGCCATATGAAATTTTAGCAGAAAGTTCAAGCAGTTATTATTTAAATACATTTTATGGGCAATCGTGGAGTAGTACAACTTATATTACTCCAGGCTCTTTTGTTTGGATTTGCCCAGCTAATGTCTACTCAGTTAGTGTCACAGTCATTGGCGCAGGTGGTGGTGGTGGTCAAAATAATGCAACAACTGCGGGTAGTGGCGGAGGAGGCGGAGGTCTTGCTTGGGTTGGAAATCTATTAGTAACACCTGGACAAAGTTATAATGTAGTAGTTGGTAGTGGCGGATCTTCAGGTGCTAATGGTAATGATAGTTCTTTTGCAAAGTCACAAGTGTTTACAATTACTGGCCGAGGCGGCAAATCTGGAAGTGCAGGTCCTAGTTCCCAGTCATTGTTAGGTGGTGCTGGCGGGACTGCTACTGTATTTGTAGCAGTACTTGACTCAACTCTTCAATATGGAACTAATTCTGGCGGCCAGGGCGGTTCTTATGATCCTGCCTATAGCGGAGCCAATGGTTTAAATTCTGGTGGTGGTGGTGCAGCTGGCTACCGTGGCGCTGGCGGAATTGGTCAAGGTAACAGTAATGCAATTTTTACCAGTGTCAATGCAGGAACAGGCGGCGCAAGTGCAGGTGGATATATAAGTGGCGGTGTTGCTTATGGCGGAGGCGGCACAAGTGCTTACGGGGAAGGAAATTCAGGAAGTGTGGGCAGTCAAGGCGGATCAGGTGGTGAGTCAAGCATTAATAGAGTTGGCGGTAAATTTGGCGGAGGCGGATCAAGTGGTGATGGTGGCGGTT
>Ga0209188_1003222_pt1 | contig 11453 bp, 7 predicted proteins | sample C_130625_EF_Meta_FD_187307 | JGI IMG/M metagenome (GOLD analysis project Ga0209188, IMG submission 187307) | Freshwater microbial communities from Lake Croche, Canada to study carbon cycling - C_130625_EF_MetaG (SPAdes) (version 2) | ecosystem: Environmental > Aquatic > Freshwater > Lake | place...
GTCGCCCTGACGTGTACTTAGGTATTGATGCGCCCGACTTTAACTTAGGTGTTGAGCTCGAGTTACGCAAAGCTGGCATTCCGACCCTGCATTTAGTCTCTCCCTCCATCTGGGCTTGGCGAGCAGGGCGCATCAAGAAGATCTCTCAAGCAGTAGAGCGCATGCTCTGTATCTTTCCTTTCGAAACCGAAATCTATGACAAGGCTGGGGTAGCTTCGACTTATGTGGGGCACCCATTAGCTAGTGAAATCCCACTTGAGCCAAATACTCAGAAAGCCAGAGAACAATTAAGCCAACATCTCAAAATAGCTGCAGCATCTTTAGATGGATTAGTGATAGCGGTCTTGCCTGGCAGTCGCGGCTCCGAGATTGAGCTTATTGCACCGGTCTTTTTTGAGACCATGCAGTTATTGGCGCAAAGATTACAAGGGCAGAAGCTTAATTTCTTAATTCCGGTAGCAACATCCCGACTAAGAGAGCCTCTTGAGCAGTTATTACTCAAGACTAAGAATGTCAATCCAGATATACAAATCCACTTACTCGATGGCATGGCTGATGAAGTGTTAGAGGCATCCGATGTTGTTTTGATTGCTAGTGGCACCGCTACTTTGCAGGCGGCGCTATGGAAAAAGCCGATGGTGATTTCTTATAAGGTACCTTGGTTGACTGCGCAGATTATGAAACGCCAAGGTTATTTACCGTATGTGGGCCTACCCAATATCCTCTGCGGTGAGTTTGTTGTTCCCGAGCTCCTTCAGAATGACGCTACCCCTGAGAAGCTCGCTAACGCACTACAAGAATGGCTAGAGCATCCGGCTAGTGTCGCTAAACTGAAAGAACGTTTTGCACAAATGCATGAAACTCTGCGTCGTCCCACAGGCCTATTGGTCGCACAAGCAGTGGCGCAAACCATTGCCAATCAACGCAAGAACAGAACTAGCGTATGAGTTTTATTTGGATCTGCGGAGTGGATGAAGCAGGGCGTGGGCCTTTGGTAGGTGCCGTTGTAGCTGGCGCTGTAGTGCTTGACCCCAATCATCCGATTGCAGGATTAAAAGATTCTAAAAAGTTAACTGCTGCTCGCCGCGAATATCTCTACAAACAGATTATGGAAAAGGCAAAGGCCTGGGGCGTAGGCGAAGCTAGCCCAGCCGAGATAGACGACATCAATATTTTGCAAGCAACGATGCTGGCAATGCGTAGAGCGGTTGAAGATCTCACAAGTCGATTAGGTGGCTGGCCTGATAAGGCTTTAATTGATGGCAATCGCTGCCCAGAATTACCGATTGTTGCAGAGGCGATTATCAAAGGTGACGCTAAAGAGCCGGCAATTTCTGCTGCATCCATTATTGCCAAGGTAACTCGTGACCGTCAAATGATATCTTTGCATGAGCGCCATCCTGAATATGGATTTGCCCAACATATGGGTTATCCAACGGAAGCCCATTTTGTAGCGCTCAAGCAATATGGCGCTTGCGATCAACATAGACGAAGCTTTTCACCGGTTCGTAAAGTGCTAGAGTCCACCACCCAATAAGTTATGAACTTTGATCAGATCACCTCCAAAGAGAATCCGCTGTTTAAGGAGATTCGCAACCTACAAGCCACCGGCTCTAAAGGGCAAAAGGCTAGGCTAGGAAGCGGTCAGGCTTTGCTGGAAGGCATTCATCTTGTTCAGACATGGGTGGGTGATCCTGCCTTAAAGATTCTTCTGACCTCAGAAATTGGTTTTAAGAATATCGAGATCTCGCAAGCCGTATATGAGCATCTAGAAATTTGTCCCGACACCAAGGTATACCAGTTGGATAGTGCACTTTGGGATTTGCTAAGCGACCTAGTCAATGCGCCCCACATTGCAGGCTTATTAGGTCTACCTAAATCTACTCTTGCAACGCCGCAATCGATTGCAACCCTGGAAGGGGATGTGATCATACTGGACAGAGTACAAGATGCAGGTAACGTCGGCTCCATATTGCGCACTGCAGCTGCGGCAGGCTTTACTCAAGTGATTGCTTTATCAGGTTGCGCTCATCTTTGGTCCGCTAAAGTATTGCGTGCAGGGATGGGTGCTCACAAACTTCTCGATTTATATGAAGGCTGGTCTAACCAACAAGTATTGAGTGCTGTAACGGCACCGTTACTAGCGGCCACAGCAGATGCCGAGCGAGATCTCTACGCTCTCAAAAAAGAGCTACTTCATCCGGTGGCCTGGATCATGGGTAGTGAAGGGCAGGGCGTTTCTGGGGATCTGCTTATACAAGCTAAAGGGGTGTCCATTCCGATTGACCCGAGAGTAGAGTCACTGAATGTATCTACTGCAGCGGCAGTATGCCTATTTGAGACTATTCGGGTTAGACGCAGTTAAACGCTAGTCTTTTTGGGGAGCTATCGGCCATTAAGAGTCATCCATTGCATTGCACATAGCATTTATAAGTGTCATTTAGCCTATATTAAAATTGTGTAGAATGGACTGCAGATCTTTGAGTTGTCTTAGCCTCTTGCTAACACTACCTCTCCGGATCTCTAAAATAGTTTAATACTTAGAGGTGTTATGAGTGCTTCATTGAAAAAAACACTAATCACTATTTTTAAGAGTTCCGTGATTCTCTTGATTCCTGCCATACTAATAGCATGCTCTGATGGTAGCGTGTCTAATGGCAGCGGGTCTCCTGATAGCAGTAGTTCTGCTAAGATGAAAACGATGCCGCCCCGCAATCCATATATGGGGATTGACGGCACCTCAACTATGCACGCTAATGCTGCTGCATCAAATGCGGTCTTTTTTTCAGGCCCAGGTAGCGATACTCAATATGTGGTCAAGAGTAATTTAGAGCTCAACGCGACGATGCCATCTATTTTGATGTCAGAGAATGGCGCTCTAGTATGTGTTGGTGTTGGCACAGCAGTAGAGACCGCCTCTATTCCAATCGTAATGTTGATTTCACCAAAAACCCTTAAATTATTAGATCAAAAGATTCTGACCAAGCCAGAATCAGGGAATCTTGCAGGCGGCCTCTATAACTATATCGATAATATGGGAAGATTGGTGCTCGTTAACGCTTCGGGAGAGCTCCAGTGGTATTCCAATAACTACAACCCCACAAGTGATACTGGAAGCTTGACACTAGAAAAAACTGTGCCAATAGGCCAACCAATGGTTGTTGGATTAATTCCTGATTATCAAGGGCGGATATGGTTTGCTACGCAAGGATCGCTATTAGCTAATGGCCCTCAAGTTAGTGTTGGATACTACAACCCAGTCACAAATCAAACTCAAATGTATTCTCTGCCTGCCGGAGAAATGGTGGGTAATAGTATTTCTTCTTCTCCATCAGGAATAGCAGTTGCAACAACCTCAGCCCTCTATCTTTTTAATGTGAATAGCCAGAATTCAATTCAGAATGTCTGGCGAACTGAATATGAAAATAGTGGCGTTAGAAAGCCGGGTCAATTAACTCCGGGAACAGGATCAACTCCCGTATTCTTCGGCCCTCAGAAGGGCTACGAATTTCTTGTCATTACTGATAACGCAACCGCAGCGAATTCAAATAATCTTATTCCTTCGGAGCATGTTAATGTTTACGATGTGGCTAATGGCTCACTCATCTCACAGAGTAATTTCCTGTCATCAAATAACTCGGGCACTGAAAATGCCCCAATAGCTGTTGGAAGTCGCATCTTTATTCCAAGTACTTTTGGATATTGGTATCCCCCTCCCTCAGAAACGCCCAGCACCTCAGTACCCGCGTTAACGGCAGCACCCTTTGCAGGTGGGCTGCAGGGTATGACATTAGATGGGGGTAACTTGCTTGTAGACTGGGGATCAGGAAACACAATTCTCTCATCAGCGCTCCCTCGACTGTCTTTGACTGACAACCTTATATACACAGTGGTTGCTAATTCCGAAACAAAGGGTAGTGGACTTAGTTCTTCTACAACCGTTGATTATTCCTTTGCAGTCATTGATCCTGGCACGGGCAAAATCGTTGGAAGTCCATACTTTTTGGGTTCGAACACATTTTCAGGAAACTATCCAAATTATCTAAATACATCTACTTATACTTGGAACACACTACAAATGACTGGTGTGATTAGTCCCACAGGGGTCTTTTATCAAGGCGTTGCAGGCGGGCTGTTTTCTGTCCAAAGGGCAGATAAGCCAACGCTCAATGTCAGCTCTAGCTTCTTGATTCGAATTTACTCAGCAATAATTAGTACCGCTATTGAAGCTTTGGGTTTATCCGTGATTCGACAGCCGATTAGTGCTATTTGGAATAAATTTTTTTGATGCCATTTTAATTTTCCTTGTCACGTTAGTTTTTATTGTGCTTTGAAAAACAAGTTAGTCTATTGGATGAATGCCAATTCATATTATTTCTGCACAAGTGACACATGTAAACCCATGCTGATAGCATAATTGTTTTTTGCTTATAAATGGGTCTTATGGATCGAGAAATGAACTATTGCATTAATCGATCTCAAAGTCTCAAATCGACCATTAAAACTAATTCCCTAATAATCAGCGGTCGCACACTCTAAGCAGACTGAACAAGCAAAAATCATATCACTTCTCATATCACTGATTCTTTTGTTAAAGTATATTCAATCACTCAGAAGTATACTAATCTTTAATGTCATTTTTTTAAAAAATAAATTTGATATAAGTTAATGGCACTCGTTTTAAATAGTGTTCTGTGTGTTAATTTTATACATCAGGGTCAGGTCTTCATTTCACTTATGATTCAAATGCAATTCAAAAAACGTTTGATTGGCAGTCTTGTGGTTTCAGCATGTTTTGGAACTTTTGCTGCAATGCCTACACCGGCTTTGGCTCAGACCAAGCAGCCAAATATCGTCGTGATTATGGGAGATGATATTGGTTGGTTCAATATTGGGGCCTATCACCAGGGGATTATGGCTGGTAAAACGCCCAACCTAGACAAGCTCGCAAGTGAAGGCATACGTTTCACAGATTATTACGCCGAAGCTAGTTCGACGGCAGGGCGTGCGAACTTTATTACTGGGCAACTGCCGATACGGACTGGTATGACAACAGTTGGGCAGGCAGGATCGCCAATAGGCTTGCCTGCTGAGGCTCCTACCTTGGCCCAAGTGCTGAAATCTATGGGCTATGCCACTGGCCAGTTTGGCAAAAATCACCTAGGTGATCTCAATCAGTTTCTTCCTACGGTCCATGGTTTTGATGAGTTTTATGGCTACCTCTACCATCTGAATGCCATGGAAGATCCATCGCATCGAAACTATCCACAAAATCTAAAGGATAAGATTGGTCCGCGCAATATGTTGCACACTTGGGCAAGCACAACTGACGACCCTACGGTTATGCCGCGGTGGGGCAAAGTTGGCAAGCAAAAAATTGAAGATGCTGGAGAGTTGTACCCCAAGAGAATGGAAACCGTTGACGATGAAATTCGGGATAAGGCTCTCACTTTTATTGAAAAATCTAAAAATGATGGCAAGCCTTTTTTTCTGTGGCTGAACCCAACTCGCATGCATAAAATCACGCACCTCTCTGAAAAGTACGAGAATATGCGAAATTCCGAGAATGGTTGGTCTAAACAAGAAGCAGGAATGGCTCAATTAGATGATGACGTTGGCTTAGTCATGAAGAAGCTCAAAGATATGGGCGTTGATGACAATACGATTGTTTTATTCACGACTGATAACGGTGCCATGAACTTCACCTGGCCAGATGGGGGTAATACACCGTTTGCTGGTGGCAAAGGTTCAGCACTCGAGGGTGGATTCAGGGTCCCTGCCATCCTGCGTTGGCCTGGCAAGGTTCAGGCTGGCAAAGTTGAAAATGGACTTTTTTCAGGATTAGACTGGTTTCCAACTCTCACTACAGCCGCAGGAAATCCGAACATCACAAAAGAGCTCTTGAAGGGCAAAAATATAGGTGGGCAGACTTTCAAAGTTCATTTGGATGGGTATGATCAGACGGCGCTAATTACTGGTAAAGGCCCTTCGACACGCCATGAGGTTTTCTATTTTACGGAGAGCACGCTTGCAGCAGTACGAATCAATGATTATAAGTATCGCTTCACTGATCAACCCAATGGCTGGCTTGGCGCAACTGTCAGAGTTGACTGGCCTATCTTAACAAATCTTCGTCTGGATCCTTTTGAACGGATGGGAATGCCAGCCGGGGGAAATGGTTCATTAGCTTTCTATGACTGGTTTTGGTACGAGATCTGGCGTTTCGTACTGGTGGAGCAAGAAATTGAAAAGTTCGCAAAAACAGCAATTGATTTCCCGCCAATGCAAAAAGGCGCTAATGAAGGTCTTGAGGCTATCAAGGCTCAAATTGCAAAGGCAACTGCTAAAGCGAAAGCTAGTCATCAGTAGTCAATTTTTGGCGATGCAGTGTGAGCAGATTTCTTAAGTAATGAGAGGGTTAATTCCATTGCATCAAGTATCAGTCAATTCAGGTAGCCAAGATGCTGGAGTATTCTTACCAAATCTGGATCAGCATGCTTATAGAATTTGAATAAGCCTGAACAGAGATAGTTGAGTCCTATCTCACCATCTTTTGTTCTTATCAATCTATTCTTTGGGCATTCACCCCAACACATTTTTAAGTAATCACATTGTTTGCATTGCTTAGGAAGAGTATTGCGTTTATCCATGCCAAACTTCTCTTGGGTTCTAGAAAAAGCCAAATCTCCCAGATGGGTTTCTTTGATATTGCCAATGCGATATTCGGGATACACAAAGTGATCACATGAGTAGACCTCTCCATCATGCTCAACCGCTATTCCTTTCCCACAAAATTCTGCTTGAGTACAGGTTTGCGCTGGCATACCTGCGGCTTGTGCTACTGCGGTCTCAAATAAATTGACGTGAATCTTGCCAAAGTCGGTGGCAAGCCACTCATCCCATACTTCGCAAAGAAATCGTCCGTATTCATCCGGGTCTACTGACCAGTCAGTCACGATTGATAAGGGATGACCGGGTTTGGCGCTTGGAGCATCTTGTATCGGGGCATGACTAAAGTCTGCCTTACTGGGTGCTTTTTGTTTAAAGTGCTTGGGCTCTACAGCGGGATTGAATTGAATTCTTTTAGCACCAATCTCATCGACAAGAAAGCGGTAAACCCTTTTGCCATGGTTTGCATTGGAGCGGTTAACCACGCACAGAGCTGCAAAAGGAACTTCGGCTTTACAAAGTAATTTGGCTGCTTTAAATACATATTCAAATGTTGGGTTACCTACTCGTGTTTTTCTATAAATATCATGCAGATCCTGGGGGCCATCAATTGAAAGGCCAACTAGAAAGCTATTCTTTTTAAGAAATTCAATCCATTCATCATCTAATGCAATGCCGTTGGTTTGAAGGTCATTTTCTATGCGTTGCCCAGGCTTAGCATATTGTTTCTGTAGCTCAACCACTCGTTTGAAGAAATCAATCCCCATTAAGGTGGGTTCGCCACCTTGCCAAGAGAAAATGACTTCTTCCCCCGTTTGACTCTCAATGTATTGACGGATGTGCTGCTCTAATAGCCCATCAGACATCCTCGATTGGGGTTGATGGTCTAAAAGGTCTGATTTATGGAGGTAAAAACAATAATCACAGTCAATATTGCACTTACTACCGCTGGGCTTGACCATGGCATGGAAACGATAATTTCGCCCTTTTGGAAGCGGTGGGAGTTTGAGATTAGGAAAAACAGGAGGTAGGTTATTCATATCAATATAAAGTGTACTGACTTATGTCATAGCTATGCAATAAAGTGCTTTCAGTTTGCTAATTAACTGTTACTTAGACGGCGGTTTAGTGATGCAAGCGCAGAGCGCGCGATCCAATCGTGAGGGGGATCTGAAGAGTAGGTCAATGTCTACTTTTTTGGGTGTTGAGCTACTATGGCTCGCTAATCCATCTTTGGGCGGTATTGACTGTTTCTTTAGATGTTCGCTTTGGGTCGAAAGCAGGTATTAAAAAATACTTTTTTAACCTAGTATGGTTTTATCTGACTTGATGGCCTGAAGGACTGTGGTGGCAATTTCCTCGATGGATTTACTGGTTGTGAGCACCCAAGGAATGGATTGCTTTTTCATCATGGCAGTTGCTTCGTTGATTTCATAACGGCAGTTTTCTAGCTTGGCGTAATTGCTGCCCGGTCTACGTTCATTACGAATCTCTGATAAGCGATCTGCATCAATCATCAGTCCAAAAATTTTCTGGCGGAATGGAACGAGGTCTTTAGGGAGCTGTCCTCGCTCAAAGTCTTCCGGAATCAGTGGGTAGTTTGCTGCCTTTAGCCCATATTGCATTGCCAAATAGAGGCTGGTGGGAGTTTTGCCTACTCGTGAGATGCCAATCAAAATAACATCGGCGTCTGCTAGATTTTGGTTGGATTGCCCATCATCATGGGCTAATGAATAGTTAATAGCTTCGATCCGGTTCTTATAGGCCTCGGTATCGGCATTGTGGTGCAGGCGATTCATGGCATGGGTGGATTTCATACCCAAGGCCGCTTCTAATGGGGCTACGAAAGTCTGGAACATATCTAAGATCAGACCGTTAGCCTTCCCGACAATGGCGTTGAGCTCTGGGTTCACTAAAGTAGTGAAAACAATCGGTTGCACCCCATACTTGTTGAACGCTTGGTTAATACTGCTGACTGCATCATGGGCCTTATCCACGCTATCCACAAACGGCACTCTAATATGCTTAAAAGTGGCTTCAAATTGGGCCAAAATCGACTGGCTGAAGTTCTCGGCAGTAATACCGGTTCCGTCAGAAACAATAAAAACAATACGGGTTTCGTTAGACATGGATTTGGCTTAATAGTCAGGGTCAGCACTACAATAGAATCATATTAAAGCATGCCCCAATGAAGGTGGCCGCTACACCAGTTTCCTTATCCTTAGAGAGTATTTTATGTCCAACCAACAGCAACAAAATAGCAATATGGCCGATGCCTATGTCTTGCCTTTTGAGCAACTTCGCATGACGGATGTTGAATCCGTCGGCGGTAAGAATGCTTCATTAGGAGAAATGATTTCTCAGTTAGCTTCTACTGGGGTTCGTGTGCCAACGGGATTTGCAACTACTGCATTAGCATTTCGTGATTTTTTAAAGCATAACAATCTCACCGAGCGCATTCAACAGCGTTTAGAAGGTTTGAATATTGATGATGTACGCGCATTGGCACAAGCTGGTGCAGAAATACGCAATTGGATTGAAACAGCCCCTTTTCAGCCAAAATTGGATGAAGAGATTCGCAAGGCTTTTGCAGTATTAGACGATTCTGGTAAAGGTTCCTTTGCGGTGCGTTCCTCAGCGACTGCTGAAGATTTGCCGGATGCTTCTTTTGCAGGACAACAAGAGACTTTCTTGAACGTCGAAGGTATTGACGATGTCCTCAAGAAGATTCGTGAAGTATTTGCTTCTCTGTATAACGATCGTGCTATTTCTTACCGTGTTCATAAGGGCTTTGCCCATGCTGAAGTGGCTTTATCTGCTGGTATTCAACGTATGGTGCGTTCTGACTTGGGTGCTGCTGGTGTGATGTTTACGCTCGATACTGAGTCTGGATTTGAGGATGTCGTTTTCATTACTTCTAGCTATGGTTTGGGCGAGACTGTAGTGCAGGGTGCTGTGAACCCAGATGAGTTTTACGTTTTCAAAACCACTTTAGCCCAGGATAAGAAGGCAATCATTCGCCGCTCTTTGGGTTCTAAGCTAATTCAGATGCAATTTGCACCAACAGGTTCAGCTGAGAAGGTAGTGACGGTTGACGTGACTCCAGAAAAGCGCAATCGCTTCTCTTTAGAGGATGCAGACATCACCGAGTTGGCGAAGTATGCAGTGATTATTGAGAAGCACTATGGCCGTCCAATGGACATTGAGTGGGGTAAAGACGGTCAAGACGGTCGCATTTATATCCTCCAGGCACGTCCTGAAACCGTGAAGAGCCAGGCCGCTGGTCAAGTGGAGATGCGCTATAAGTTAAAGGGCAGATCTAAGGTATTGGCAAAAGGTCGTGCGATTGGTCAAAAGATTGGCGCAGGCCCAGTGCGGATTATTCGTGACCCAAGCGAGATGGATCGGGTACAGCCAGGCGATGTCTTGGTTGCCGATATGACGGATCCCAACTGGGAGCCGGTAATGAAGCGTGCTTCAGCAATCGTGACCAATCGTGGCGGTCGTACTTGTCATGCGGCGATTATTGCTCGCGAACTCGGTGTGCCTGCGGTTGTTGGCTGCGGTGACGCGACTGAGCATTTACAAGATGGCATGATGGTGACGGTTTCTTGTGCTGAAGGCGACGAAGGCCATATCTATGATGGCTTGATCGAAACCGAAGTGACTGAAGTCTCTCGCGGTGTATTGCCCGAGATTCCAGTCAAGATCACGATGAATATTGGTAATCCTCAATTGGCATTTGATTTCTGTCAAATTCCGAATGCAGGTGTTGGCTTAGCCCGTCTCGAATTCATTATCAATAACTATATTGGTGTACACCCGCGTGCAGTGTTGGAGTATCCAAATATTGATCCTGATCTCAAGCGTGCGGTAGAGAGCGTTGCTCGTGGCTACGCAAGCCCACGTCAATTCTATGAAGATAAGTTGGTTGAAGGCGTAGCAACCATTGCTGCCGCTTTCTATCCAAAGCCAGTGATCGTTCGTCTTTCAGACTTCAAGTCGAATGAATATAAGAAGCTTATTGGCGGATCCCGTTACGAACCAGATGAAGAAAATCCAATGTTGGGCTTCCGCGGTGCCTCACGCTATGTATCCGAAGATTTCGGCGAAGCATTTGCGCTTGAGTGTGCGGCTATGAAGCGTGTGCGTGAGGATATGGGCTTAGATAATGTAGAGATCATGGTCCCATTCGTGCGCACTATCAATCAGGCTAAGCGCGTGATCGATATGATGGAAACATTCGGCCTCAAGCGTGGTGTGAACGGCCTGCGTCTCATCATGATGTGTGAGATTCCATCCAATGCCATTTTGGCTGATCAGTTCCTCGAATACTTTGATGGTTTCTCTATCGGCTCAAACGATATGACTCAGCTCACCCTGGGTTTAGATCGTGACTCCGGTATGGAATTGTTGGCGATTGACTTTGATGAGCGTGATCCAGCGGTAGAGTTCATGATTGCACGCTCAATCGATGCATGCCGCAAGCAAAATAAATACGTTGGTATTTGTGGTCAAGGCCCATCAGATCACCCAGACTTTGCGCGTTGGTTGGTTGAAAAGGGCATTACCTCAATCTCATTGAATCCGGATAGCGTTGTAGCTACGTGGGAGATGTTAGGTATGAACTTAAAAGCTTAATTAACTATTTAAAATAGCAATTTCTCTCTGCCAAGAAAAGGCCTCTTGTTATTGACCTCGTCCCTATAAATTGGACACCCTAAATTAGAAAAAATCGGCGATATTATCCCTAAGGAGGGGTGCAGTTTACGAGAGTTCTTTTT
>Ga0209188_1003223_pt1 | contig 11448 bp, 4 predicted proteins | sample C_130625_EF_Meta_FD_187307 | JGI IMG/M metagenome (GOLD analysis project Ga0209188, IMG submission 187307) | Freshwater microbial communities from Lake Croche, Canada to study carbon cycling - C_130625_EF_MetaG (SPAdes) (version 2) | ecosystem: Environmental > Aquatic > Freshwater > Lake | place...
AATTATACTTATTTCTTCATCTTTTTTCTTCATCTTATTTCTTCATCTTAATTCTTCTTATTAAACTAATAACTTAATCACTTCCGATTCTAAGTCTTTTTTATTAATGGGCGCAGTACCAACTAGTTCACAAACCATACCTCCTGCAATATTAGATATTTCAGCAGCTAGGTTCATATTTTTAGTAGCGGCATATACCAAACTAGCGACTGCTATAACTGTATCTCCTGCACCGCTTACATCGGCAATAGTACGAATATGTGTAGGAATTAATTGATGATTACTAGCAGTTTCATAATACACCCCATGTTCTGACAAAGTGATAAAAGAAATTTCATGTCCCAAACTTTCTTGAAGCGCCTTATGTAGTTTTTGCATACTTTTCTCATCAACACTGTCCACAGTAATTTTTAAACCCTCCTTCACTTCCTTCAAATTAGGTTTAAAAATGGTACACCCTTTATATTTTAAAAAATTTTTTTGTTTTGGATCAACTGCTGTTGGAATACCATGCGTTTTACAATAATCAATAACGCTTGAAATTACTCTTTCGGATAAAACTCCTTTATTATAGTCTTCTAAAATAATTAAGGAAGGATTTTCTTTATTGACATATTCAATAAAATTAGCTAGGAGCTGGTCTTCTTCTTTAGTATTAATATCGTTTGTGTCCTCGTGGTCAAGGCGCATCATTTGTTGATTTCGCCCCATTACCCTTACCTTATTGGTCGTTACCCTGTTATCGGTTTCAATAATATAATTAGTATTTATACCTTGTTTTTTTAATAGTTGTTGCAAGTCGGCACCCTCCGTGTCTTTCCCAATAACTGCAAACAAAGTAGTAGGCGCTCCTAAAGAGCCTAGGTTTAAAGCCACATTGGCAGCCCCTCCCACTCTTATTTCTTTTCTTTGAAGCGATACAATAGGCACAGGTGCTTCTGGCGAAATACGATCTACAAAACCCCACCAATAGGTATCAAGCATAATATCTCCAATGACACCAATTTTAGTATTGGAAAAAGTAGTAAATAGTTGCTGTATTTCTTTTGCTTCCATATTTATTAAGCCGCTTTTTGATTACGTAATGCTAAATAGTATAAAGGTATGCCGATAAGTGTAATTATTAAGCCTGGCCATGTAAAATTAGGCTTGTATATAATTAATAAAACGCAGAAGCAGGTACCCATTAGAATATAAATAGCTGGTAAAAATGGATAACCAAATGCTTTATAAGGACGTTCCATTTCAGGACGTTTTTTGCGTAAAATAAATATTCCTATAATTGTTAAAATATAAAATATAACAACAATAAAAGAAACCATATCTAATAAGTCGCCATATTTTCCACTTAAGCATAGTAAACTTGCTACAATACATTGTGCCCATAGAGCCCATGCAGGTACTGCATTTTTATTTAAAGTGCCTGCATTTTTAAAAAATAAGCCATCCTTTGCCATAGTATAATAAACCCTGGCTCCTGCAAGTATTAAACCATTATTACAACCAAATGTAGAAATCATAATCATGACCGCAATTACATAAGTGCCTATATTTCCAAATATTACATTGGAAGCAGCCACGGCTACTCTGTCAGCTGGTGCATTGGCAATATCGTGTAAGGGTAATACACTTAAATACATAAGGTTGGCAGCAATATAAATAACAGTAACAATTAAAGTACCTAAGAATAAACTTAGTCCAATATTACGTTTAGGATTTTTTATTTCTCCTGCAATAAAAGTAACATTATTCCAAGCATCACTACTAAATATAGAACCTACCATACTAGCTGCAATGGCTCCTAAAATGGCTACTCCAAAAACAGGCGTAGTTTCGCGATTGACTGCAATATTTTTCATAGTCCATGCATCCTGCCAATTGGCATTCCAAATACTAGCTTTAGAGGCTAATAAAAAACCAAATCCAATTAAACCAAAAAGAGAAAGTAATTTAGTTACAGTAAATGTGGTTTGAATGAGTTTGCCTCCTTGTACTCCCTTGGTATTAATAAAGGTTAATAAAATAATGATGGCAATAGAAACGAATTGTGCAGGGTATATTTTTAAAAAACCTAATTGAAATAAAATATTCGCATCATTCATTTCAAGTGATGGAAAAAAATAACCAGCAAACTTACTAAAGGCTACCCCAACAGCAGCTATAGTTCCAGTTTGTATGACTGAAAAAAAACTCCAACCATAAAGAAATCCCAATAAAGGATTATAAGACTCTTTTAAATAAACATACTGCCCTCCTGCTTTTGGATACATGGCACTTAATTCTCCATAACTTAATGCAGCAGTCAGTGTCATAAAACCTGTTAACAACCAAACGGCCACTAACCATCCTGCTGAACCTACATTACGCATAATATCGGCACTTACAATAAATATACCAGAGCCAATCATACTTCCCGCCACAATCATGGTTGCATCAAATGCGCCTAGTCTTGGTTTGAATTCAGCTGTTTCAGCTGTAGGAATTGTTGACATATTTATATTGTTATTAATTGTACAGTAATTAGAGTAATTAAAAAATCCTTCCCAAGTTCAAGGGAAGGATTTAAGTTAAGTTATTTTTTTGAAATATGTTCCGAATTAAGTCCCTTTATAATATCGGAAGTAATATCATAAGCCGTGTCTTTGTAATACATTAAATCGGCATTGCTTGAAAATATATAAGCAAACTCTTTATTCTTATTATATTTTTCTAAAAAAGATTCAATTTTCTTTTTTACTTCTTGCAATCGCTTAAAACTTTCTTCTTGCAATTCTTGAGATAATTGTTGTTCTTTATTAGTATAGTTTTTTTCTAATGCAGCCAACTCTTGTTGACGACTTCCAATTTCTGCTTGAGATAAACTACGACCATTTTTTTGTAAATCTTGGTACTTAGCTGCAAAAGCATTTTTTAGCGCTGTTAACTCTTTAGCATTTTCCATATCCTTAACTTGTAAAGAAGACTTCACTTCTTTAAAAAACTCATAACTATTTTGAATTGAATCAATTTCAAAATAAGCTACTTTAGTGCCCACACCCGCTGCAGCAGACGCTTTAACAGGAGTGCTCGCACTTGTAAAATGAAGTATATACAATATAAGAACAGCTACTGCTAATACACCATTGAAGATCCAATTATTTGATTTCATTTGAATTTTTTAAAAATTTAGGAAGATAGAAAATCGCCTATCCTCTACCCTATAAAAATAGGTAAAATTATAAATCTAGCTATCAAAATAGACATAAAAAAAGCAGGAAAAGTTACCTAATCCTGCTTTTTAACAAATAGTATACCTACTAATTATTCGTCGTCATCAAAGCTCATCGCTTCGCGTGTTGTAGCCAATACTTCGTACTCTTCTTTGCTACCAACGATTAATTTTTCGAACTCTTTTTGACCTGTACCTGCAGGGATTAAATGACCTGTAATAACGTTCTCTTTTAATCCTAACATCAAGTCCACTTTACCTTGTATAGCCGCTTGGCTTAATACTTTAGTAGTCTCTTGGAATGATGCAGCAGATATCCAGCTTTGAACACCTAATGAAGCCTTAGTAATACCCAGTAATACAGGACGAGCAGTAGCAGGTTTTGCATCACGCACTTCCACTACTTTTTTGTCGGCACGACGTAAAATAGAATTCTCTTCTCTTAATTCACGCACCGTTACAATTTGACCTGCTTTTAGCTTAGCACTTTCTCCAGCTTCAGTAACTACTTTTTTATCGTAGATACGGTCGTTCTCTTCGATAAAATCAAAGCGATCTTCTAAATCTTCTTCTAAGAACTTAGTATCACCTGCATCAACGATTTCTACTTTCTTCATCATTTGACGCACGATCACTTCAATATGCTTATCATTAATTTTTACACCTTGTAAACGATATACTTCTTGAATTTCATTCACCACATATTCTTGTACTGCAAATGGACCTCTGATAGCTAAAATATCAGCAGGGGCAATTTGACCGTCAGATAATGGAGAGCCTGCTTTTACGAAGTCACTATCTTGAACCAAGATTTGACGTGTTAAAGGCACCAAGTATTTCTTCACCATACCGTCTTTAGACTCTACAATAATTTCTCTGTTACCACGCTTAATATTACCAAAAGCAACGATACCATCGATTTCACAAACAATCGCAGGGTTACCTGGATTACGTGCTTCAAATAATTCAGTTACACGTGGTAAACCTCCTGTGATATCTCTTAATTTTCCTAATACTCTTGGAATTTTTACAAGTACATGTCCAGACTTTACTTCAATACCCTCTTCGATAACGATATGAGAGCCTACTGGTAAGTTGTACATTTTATTGTCCTTGCCGCCTTCTAAGATTATTGTAGGAATTTTTGTTTTATCCTTAGATTCAATTACCACTTTCTCACGGTGACCTGTTTGCTCATCCGCTTCATCTCGGTAAGTAAATCCTTCAATAATATTTTCAAATTTAATTTTACCATTTTGTTCAGCAACGACTACGTTGTTGAATGGATCCCATGTACAAATAACATCTCCTTTTTTCACTTGCGCGCCATCTTTAACAGCTAACAAAGCACCATAAGGAACGTTATTGGTAATCATTAGACGATCATTCTTCAAATCCATAATTCTTACTTCACCAGTACGGCCAATAACTACTTTCACTTTGTTGCCATCGTTATTCACTGTATCAACTGTACGTAAACCATCGAATTGGATAGTACCATCAAACTTAGCGTTCAAGCTAGATTCAACAGAAGAAGAACCCGCAACACCACCTACGTGGAATGTACGAAGTGTTAACTGCGTACCTGGCTCACCAATAGATTGTGCTGCAATAATACCTACTGCATCTCCTTTTTGAGTGACATAACCAGTGGCTAAGTTTCTACCATAACAGCTAACACAAACACCACGCTTCGATTCACATGTTAATACCGAACGAATATCAACAGTTTCAATGCCTGCATCTTCCATTGCTCTTGCTACATCAATCATAATTTCTTCACCCGCTCCCACCATTAATTCATTGGTTAAGGGATTGAATACATCATGTAATGAAGTACGTCCTTCAATTCTATCTGCTAATGGTTCAATAATATCTTCGTTATCTTTTAAAGCACTTGTTGCAATACCTCTTAATGTGCCGCAATCTTCTTCAGAAATAACAACGTCTTGAGATACGTCTACTAAACGACGCGTTAAGTAACCAGCATCTGCAGTTTTTAACGCTGTATCCGCCAAACCTTTACGTGCACCGTGTGTAGAGATAAAGTAATCAAGTACGTTTAGTCCACCTTTAAAATTAGATAAGATTGGGTTTTCAATAACCTCAGATCCTGTGCTACCACTCTTACGAGGTTTAGCCATCAATCCACGAATACCTACTAACTGCTTTACCTGTGTTTTACTACCTCTCGCACCAGAATCCAACATCATGTATACTGAGTTGAAACCTTGTTTGTCAATAGCCATTTCACGAATTAAAGTTTCAGTGATGCGCGTATCGACACGGCTCCAGATATCAATTACTTGGTTGTAACGCTCGTTGTTGGTAATTAAACCCATGTTATAGTTTTCCCAAACTTCTTCTACTTCAATTTTAGCGCCATCTAATAATGCTTGTCTTGTTTCAGGAACGACTAAGTCATTCACGTTGAAAGACAAACCACCACGGAAGGCCATTCTAAATCCTAATGTTTTTATATCATCTAAGAATTTAGCTGTCGTAGGAACGTCAGTGATTTTAATAATATCACCAATAATTTCTCTTAAGCTTTTCTTAGTTAATAATTGATTCACAAAACCTACTGGCTTTGGTGTGTGTTGATTAAATAATACACGACCTACAGTAGTTTCAATTAATTTATTTACAAGTTTTCCGTTTTCACGAACATTGGTTTTTACTCTAATATTTGCATGTAAATCAATTTTGTCTTCGTTGTAAGCAATGATAACCTCGTCTAAGTTATAGAACGCTTTACCCTCACCTCTTACGACTAAATCTCCCATTGTTTTTTTACCCTTTGTAATATAGTATAAACCTAATACCATGTCCTGAGAAGGAAGGGTGATAGGCGTACCATTTTGTGGGTTCAAAATATTATGAGAAGACAACATTAATAATTGTGCTTCCAAAATAGCTGCATGGCTTAATGGAACGTGCACGGCCATTTGGTCACCATCGAAATCCGCGTTGAACGAAGAGGTAACTAGTGGGTGTAATTGAATGGCTTTACCTTCTACCAATTTAGGTTGGAAAGCTTGTATAGATAAACGGTGCAATGTTGGGGCACGGTTTAACATTACTGGATGTCCTTTCAATATATTTTCTAAGATATCCCAAATCACAGCTTCTTTTTTATCTACTAATTTCTTAGCCGACTTCACTGTTTTTACAATACCTCTTTCAATTAATTTACGAATAACAAATGGCTTAAATAATTCAGCAGCCATATCTTTTGGTAATCCGCACTCATGCATTTTTAACTCAGGTCCTACTACAATTACAGAACGACCAGAATAATCGACACGCTTACCTAATAAGTTTTGACGGAAACGACCTTGCTTACCTTTTAATACATCTGATAAAGATTTCAATGCACGGCCACCTTCTGCTTTCACCGCATTTGATTTACGAGAGTTATCGAATAAAGAATCGATAGCCTCTTGTAACATACGCTTCTCGTTACGTAAGATAACTTCTGGTGCTTTAATCTCTAACAAACGCTTTAAACGGTTGTTACGAATAATGACACGACGATATAAATCGTTTAAATCAGAACTTGCGAAACGACCACCATCCAATGGAACCAATGGACGTAATTCTGGTGGGATAACAGGAATATATTTCATTACCATCCACTCTGGGCGGTTGGTAATATGTGTTTGTGCTTCACGGAAAGATTCAACTACGCTCAAACGCTTTAAGGCATCTGCTTTACGTTGTTGAGAAGTTTCATTAGCAGCTGCATTACGTAAAGAGAAACTTAATTCATCTAAATCTAATAAACCTAATAAATCGTGCACAGCTTCAGCACCCATTTTAGCAACGAATTTTTGAGGATCGTCGTCAGGTAAATATTGATTTTCTTTTGGTAATGTATCTAGTAAATCTAAGTACTCCTCTTCAGTTAATAAATCGGCTACTTTGAATTCATTTTTAATACCTGGTTGTATAACTACATAACGCTCATAGTAAATGATGGTTTCTAATTTCTTAGAGCTCATTCCTAATAAGTAACCTATTTTATTAGGTAAAGATTTAAAGTACCAAATGTGCACTACAGGTACCACTAATTTAATGTGGCCCATACGCTCACGACGTACTTTTTTCTCAGTTACTTCTACACCACATCTATCACAAACAATACCCTTGTAACGGATACGCTTATATTTACCACAAGCACACTCGTAATCCTTTACTGGACCAAAGATACGCTCGCAGAAAAGACCATCACGCTCTGGTTTGTAAGTACGGTAGTTAATGGTTTCAGGTTTTAAGACTTCACCGAAACTTCTTTCCAAAATATTGTCTGGGGATGCCAAACTAATAGTGATTTGCGAAAAAGCGGGACGTTGTCTATTATCTTTTTTGAATGCCATATTATATTATTAAGAAAGGGTGTTAATGAATTAATTCGTTTTCTGTGCTATTTGATTATTCAAATTTTAAATCTAAACCTAAGCCTCTCAATTCATGTACTAATACATTGAAAGATTCAGGGATACCAGCTTTAGGAATATTCTCGCCTTTTACAATGGCTTCATATGTCTTAGCTCTACCGATGATATCATCAGATTTAAGTGTCAATAATTCTTGTAGGATATTAGATGCACCATAAGCTTCTAATGCCCATACTTCCATCTCACCAAAACGTTGACCACCAAACTGCGCTTTACCGCCTAATGGTTGTTGTGTGATTAAGCTGTATGGTCCGATAGAACGTGCGTGCATTTTATCATCCACCATATGGTGAAGTTTGATCATGTAGATCACACCCACTGATGTTTTTTGGTGGAAGCGTTCTCCTGTTTCTCCATCATATAAATAAGTATGTCCGTTATTAGGAATATTTGCTTTATCGCATAATTCTTCAATTTCTGTAGTGCTTGCACCATCAAAAATAGGCGTTGCAAATTTCACACCTAACTTCTTACCTGTCCATCCTAAAATGGTTTCATAGATTTGACCCAAGTTCATACGAGAAGGTACCCCTAATGGATTCAATACAATATCCACTGGTGTTCCATCTTCCATGAATGGCATATCTTCTGCACGAACAATTTTAGCAACAATACCTTTGTTACCGTGACGGCCCGCCATCTTATCACCCACTTTTAACTTACGCTTAACCGCTAAATAAACTTTAGCTAGTTTTAATACACCTGCTGGTAATTCATCACCAATAGAAATATTAAATTTCTCACGCTTGTAACGACCTAATTCTTCGTTGTATTTAATACTAAAATTGTGTAATAATGTGTTGATTAAATCATCGGTCTTCTTATCACCTGTCCAACCTAATGGGTTCACGTTTTGGAAATCGATAGTCGCTAAATTTTTCGCATTAAATTTGCTTCCTTTAGAAATTAAAGTTTCTCCAAAATTGTTTACCACACCTGGTGTAGTATGATCTTTCAAAAGTGTTTGTAATTTTTCAATTAACAATTCTTTTAAAGAAGTAAAGTTTTGCTCGTGTTGTTTCTCCACCTTATCTAACAATGCTTTCTCACGAACTTTACCACTCTTATCTTTCTTCGCACGTTGGAATAATTTTTTATCAATCACCACACCCTCTGTTCCGTTTGGTGCTTTTAAAGAAGCATCTTTTGCATCACCTGCTTTGTCACCAAAGATAGCACGCAATAATTTTTCTTCAGGAGTTGGATCTGATTCTCCTTTAGGAGTAATCTTACCTATTAATATATCTCCCTCTTTAACTGTAGCACCAATACGAATAATACCATGTTCATCTAAGTCTTTTGTAGCTTCTTCAGAAACATTGGGTATATCAGAAGTTAATTCTTCTTCTCCTAATTTAGTATCACGCACTTCTAATTCATATTCATCAATATGTATAGATGTAAATAAATCTTCGCGTACTACTCTTTCACTAATTACGATAGCATCCTCAAAGTTGTAACCCTTCCATGGCATAAAGGCCACTTGTAAGTTACGACCCAAGGCCACTTCACCGTCTTTAGTGGCATAACCTTCTGTTAAGAAATCACCCTTCTTCACTTTTTGTCCTTTCTTCACCGCAGGACGTAAGTTGATACAAGTTGATTGGTTAGTCTTAATAAACTTCGTTAGCTTATATATAATTAAGTCTTCGTTGAAACTTACCAAACGGTCCATTTCATTACGATTGTAACGAACATGAATTTCATTCGCGTCAACAAATTCTATCACACCTTCACCTTCAGAATGTAATTGAATACGTGCATCACGCGCAGCCTTTCCTTCCAAACCAGTTCCTACGATAGGAACTTCTGGACGAATTAATGGTACCGCTTGACGTTGCATGTTTGATCCCATCAAAGCACGGTTCGCATCATCATGCTCTAAGAATGGAATTAAAGAAGCACTCAAACCAACAATTTGGTTAGGAGCGACATCCATAAATTCTACATCTGCTTTATCTAAGATTGGGAAGTCTCCTGTTTCACGAGAAGGTACTTTATCTTCAGAAAATTCATTCTTGTCATTTAATGGAACATTACTTTGTGCAATTTTTGCTGAATCCTCTTCTTCTGCACTCAAATAAGTTAATTGCTTTAAACTCACTTTACCATGATCTACTTTACGGTAAGGTGTTTCAATAAAGCCCATATCGTTAATCTTTGCGTGTACACACAAAGTAGAAATCAAACCAATGTTTGGTCCTTCTGGTGTTTCAATTGTACATAAACGTCCATAGTGAGAATAGTGTACATCACGCACCTCGAAACCTGCACGCTCACGACTTAAACCGCCGGGTCCTAGAGCGGAGATACGACGCTTATGCGTGATCTCACTTAAAGGATTGGTTTGGTCTAAGAACTGAGACAATTGAGAAGTACCAAAGAAAGAGTTGATAACAGAAGATAAAGTTCTCGCATTGATTAAATCCACTGGAGTAAATACTTCGTTGTCACGCACGTTCATACGCTCACGGATAGTACGCGCCATACGCGCTAAACCTACACCGAACTGAGCATACAACTGCTCTCCTACTGTACGCACACGACGATTGCTTAAATGATCAATATCGTCAATCTCTGCTTTCGCATTGGTTAAACGCACTAAATATTTAACAATCTCAATGATATCATTCTTCGTTAATACTTTTTTCTCTTGTGTTAAATCATGACCTAATTTTTTGTTGATCTTGTAACGACCTACTTCTCCTAAATCGTAACGTTTGTCAGAGAAGAATAATTTGTCAATGATACCACGTGCCGTTTCATTATCTGGGGCATCTGCTCCACGTAATTGACGGTAAATATGTTGAACCGCTTCTAACTCAGAGTTAGAAGTATCTTTGTTTAATGTGTTATAGATAATGGCATAGTCTCCACCTACGTCTTCTTTTTGGATAAATACACTCTTCGCACCCATTTCAACGATAAGATTTACCGCATCTTGGTCTAAAACTGTATCACGCTCCAAAACAATTTCGTTACGCTCAATGCTTACTACCTCACCAGTGTCCTCATCCACGAAATCTTCTACCCATGTTCTTAAAACACGTGCAGCTAATTTGCGTCCGATTTGATTACCTAAAGTTTTCTTATCTGCTTTTACTTCATCCGCCATTCCGAATAATTCCAAAATGTCTTTATCTGTTTCATAACCAATTGAACGAAGTAAAGTTGTTACAGGGAATTTTTTCTTACGATCAATATACGCGAACATTACGTTGTTGATATCGGTTGCAAATTCCATCCATGCTCCTTTGAAAGGAATGACACGAGCAGAATATATTTTTGTTCCGTTAGGATGAGTTGATTGACCAAAGAATACGCCTGGTGAACGGTGTAATTGTGAAACCACAACACGCTCCGCTCCGTTAATTACGAATGTACCTCTTGGTGTCATGTAAGGAATGTTTCCTAAGAATACATCTTGCACGATTGTCTGAAAGTCAACGTGCTCCTCGTCGTTACAACTTAAACGCAATTTTGCTTTTAAAGGCACAGCGTAAGTTAAACCACGTTCCATACACTCATCAATTGTGTAGCGTGGTGGATCGATAAAATAATCCAAGAATTCTAAAACGAAAATGTTACGTGTATCTGTGATAGGAAAATTTTCCTTAAACACACGGAACAATCCTTCCACATTTCTGCGATCGGGTGTTGTTTCTAACTGAAAGAATTCTTTGAAAGATTCTAACTGAATGTCAAGTAAGTCTGGTGCTTCGGCAACGTGTTTAATTTTACCAAAGTTGACTCTGTTGTTCAAGTTTGTTGTAGACATAC
>Ga0209188_1003225_pt1 | contig 11444 bp, 10 predicted proteins | sample C_130625_EF_Meta_FD_187307 | JGI IMG/M metagenome (GOLD analysis project Ga0209188, IMG submission 187307) | Freshwater microbial communities from Lake Croche, Canada to study carbon cycling - C_130625_EF_MetaG (SPAdes) (version 2) | ecosystem: Environmental > Aquatic > Freshwater > Lake...
GTGGAGGAACTGGTCCTGAGGCATTGCCAAAGGTAACCATGGTACCAAGTGGTGATAAACAGTCTAATGATTTCATAAAGGTATCTTTACCAATCGAGTCATAGACGACTGGGACTCCTTTGCCGTCTGTGATTTCACGGACGCGTTTTACAAAATCTTCGTCACGATACAAAATGGTGTGATCACATCCCATCGATTTGGCTAGAGCTGCTTTTTCTGGGCTTCCTACTGTCCCAATAACGGTGGCACCAAGGGCCTTTAACCATTGACAGGCAATAGAACCTACGCCACCTGCCGCTGCATGAAATAAAACTGTATCGCCTTTTTGAACTTTATAGGTGCTATTAAGTAAGTACTGTGCTGTCATCCCCTGCAACATCATCGCTGCAGCCTGCTCAAAACTAATCGCATCTGGTAGTTTGACAATAATGTCGGCAGGCATGACTCTCGCCTGTGAATAAGAGCCTGCAGGTCGTCCTGCATAAGCGACCCGGTCTCCAACCTTGACATGTGTTACTCCAGCCCCAACTTTTTCAATCACGCCAGCACCTTCTTGACCTACCCCTGCTGGCAATGGCGATGGATATAAGCCAATGCGAAAGTAAATATCTAAAAAATTAACCCCAATAGCGTGATGACGAATAAGTACTTCTCCTGGACCTGGCTCACCCAACTCTACGTCAAGGTATTCAAGTACTTCCGGTCCGCCTGTTTTGTTCATTCGGATTGCTTTTACTGTATTTGTAGTCATGAAATGTCTCCTTTTATGGTGTTACTTTAGAAATTGCCTAAAATTAACATATTACACAATTCATAAAAAGTTTATTTGAAAGGAAATTTATGGCCGGACATTCCAAATGGGCCAATATTCAACATCGAAAAGGTCGTCAAGATGAAAAGCGGGGTAAGGTCTGGACTAAAGTTATTCGAGAAGTAACTGTTGCGGCAAAGTTGGGTGGGGGTGATGTCAACAATAACCCACGCCTTCGGCTTGCCATCGACAAGGCTAAAGAGTCGAACATGCCGAGTGAAAACGTAACCCGTGCTATTCAGAAGGGGACTGGCTCTCTTGAGGGTGTTCATTACGAGGAAATTCGTTATGAAGGCTATGGCCCTGGCGGTGTAGCTGTGATGGTGGACTGCCTAACTGATAATAAAACTCGAACTGTGGCTGAAATTCGTCATGCGTTTTCCAAAAATGGTGGTAATTTAGGTACAGATGGCTCTGTTTCTTATCTTTTTATGCATTGTGGTCAATTAATGTTTGCCCCCCAAGTCGATGAAAATCAATTAATGGATGCTGCTCTTGAGTTAGGCGCGGATGATGTCATTGTCCATGACGATGGCTCCAAAGAAGTAATTACGCCACCCGTCAATTTTTCTAAAATTAAAGATGGGCTGATTGAGCATAAGCTCCACCCAGAATTTGGGGAAATCACCATGCGCCCAGAAACAGAAGTGGAACTTCTGGGTGATTCTGCACTCACTATGCAGAAATTATTAGATGCCTTGGAGAACTTAGATGATGTACAAAATGTCTATTCCAATGCAAGTTTTGAGGAATAATTAGGATACTTATGAAAATATTAGTTGTCGGATCAGGCGGTAGAGAGCATGCGCTCGCATGGAAAATAGCCCAATCACCCAAAGTGCAAATGGTGTATGTGGCTCCAGGAAACGGGGGTACTCCCGTCGAAACTAAACATCTTCATGGCATTACCAATATCCCAATTTCAGACATCCAAGAACTGGCACTATTTGCTGAGAATGAAAAAATTGCCTATACCGTCGTCGGTCCTGAAAAGCCACTTTCTGAGGGGATTGTTGACTTATTTAGATCAAAGGGCTTAAAAATATTTGGGCCAAGCCAAAAAGCAGCACAACTTGAATCATCAAAGGATTTTGCTAAAGCTTTTATGAAACGGCATGGCATCCCTACTGCGGATTATGAAACCTTTCATGATGTTGTGGCTGCCCATGCCTATATTGATAGTCAAGGCGCCCCTATTGTCATTAAAGCTGATGGTCTCGCAGCAGGTAAGGGGGTGGTAGTTGCAATGACACTCGAAGAAGCCCATCAAGCGGTTGATATGATGCTTAGCGATAACAAATTCGGCGCTGCTGGTGCTCGTGTTGTGATCGAAGAATTTTTAACCGGCGAAGAAGCGAGTTTTATTGTCATGGTTGACGGTAAAAACATTTTGCCGCTCGCAACAAGCCAAGACCATAAACGTCTTCTCGATCACGACCAGGGACCTAACACGGGGGGTATGGGCGCTTATTCTCCTGCGCCAGTCGTCACTCCAGAATTACACGCGAAGGTGCTCCGCCAAATTATTAAACCAACTGTCCTGGGCATGGCTAAAGATGGTATCCCTTTTACAGGTTTTTTATATGCGGGTCTAATGATTGGTCCCAATAATGAGGTAAAAACTCTGGAATTTAATTGTCGTATGGGGGATCCTGAAACACAACCTATTATGGCGCGCTTAAAAAGTGATTTTGTCGATGTGCTCATGCACGCTGATCAACAAACACTTGATCAAGTGGACTTGGAGTGGGACTCTAGAGTGGCTCTTGGTATTGTGATGGCTGCGTATAACTACCCCGACACCCCAAGGCTTGGGGATGAAATAACTGGTATCCCTCCCCAAAGTGATCATCATGTCGTATTCCATGCGGCAACTGTCTTCAAAGATGGTAAGCTTGTAACAAATGGGGGGCGAGTTCTTTGTGTGGTTGGTCTTGACGGCAATACAAAGGGCGCCCAAACTCGTGCTTATGAGGCTCTACAATCGATCAAATTTGATGGTGCACAATATCGAAGTGATATTGGTCACTTAGCAATAAAAAATAAATAATGTCTATGCAAATTAAAGAACTCAAAACATTTTTTTGGGGATTACAAGATTACATTACCAAGTCCTTTGAGGTTCTTGAAAACCAATCTTTTCTCAGTGATGAATGGCAAAAACCTAAAGATAATCCGCTGCAAGGCTATGGTCGAACAATGATTATCGAAAATGGTCAATTTTTAGAACGCGGTGGGGTGGCCTTCTCGCATGTGAGTGGCAATAAATTACCGCCATCGGCGACTGCCCTTCGCCCAGAGATTGCTGGTGGTAGCTTTGAGGCGATGGGAGTCTCTGTTGTCTTTCATCCGCGAAACCCAAAAGTACCTACCGTGCATATGAATGTTCGTTGTTTAGTAGCCCAAAAAGAAGGTGTAGAACCAGTATGGTGGTTTGGCGGTGGTATGGACCTCACTCCCTATTATGGAAATGTCGAGGACTGTCAACATTTTCACCAAACATGTAAAAACACACTTGATCTTTTTGATAAAAATTACTATCCACGTTTTAAGAAAAATTGTGACACCTATTTTTATTTACCTCACCGACAAGAACCAAGGGGAATTGGTGGTATTTTCTATGATGACTTTAGCGAACTGGGGTTTGAGCAAAGTTTTGCAATGACTCAAGCCGTAGGTAAGGGATTTGTCGATGCTTATTTGCCTATCGCTAAAAAGAATCTAAATCAATCCTACACCGCCGAAGAAAAAGAGTTTCAAGAATACAGGCGGGGTCGTTATGCCGAATTTAATTTAGTCTATGACAGGGGTACGCATTTTGGTTTGCAATCTGGTGGGCGCTCTGAATCTATCTTGATGTCGATGCCACCCATTGCAAGATGGCAATATCAACGCCCTATACCTCCAGGAAGCCCAGAGCATGAGTTAACCGAGTTCTTCTTACAGCCACGCGATTGGCTTGGCTCATGATTGGTATTTTCGGCGGAACATTCGATCCACCTCATTGGGGACACGTTAAATTAGCTCAAAGCTTTATCGAATTACTCAGACTTGACGAACTTCTATGGCTTCCTGCTGGGCAACCTTGGCAAAAAAGTACCCATATTACTTCCGCCGACATGCGTTTTGAACTGACTCTAGCTGCCGTGGATGATCTAAAAACACTTCTATTTGATACTGATAATAAAACACATGTGGGGGTTAGTCGGATTGAGCTTGATCGTCAAGGCCCAAGCTATACCATCGATACTGCAAAAGAACTCCGCAAGTTATACGGTCCTGGGCAATCTATTGTGTGGCTCATGGGCGCAGACACCTACCAAAATATGCCGACCTGGAATGATTGGCAACATTTGCCAGATTATCTGCATCTAGCTGTTGCAAGTCGTAGACTCTCTCCTTCGGTAACAACTGCCAATATTGATCCAGATCATCCACAAACAATCCATGAAATGATCTCTATTTTTGATCAAAAAATTACAGAGGATGTTGCCCAGTTGAGAAACTCTCCTAGTGGTAAAGTTTTTTTTGATGAGCATTTTCATGTAGATCTTTCATCTACCTTCTTACGGAATCAATTGAATGAGCGAGCTTCCCGCTCTGAGCTAGCAGAGTCTTTGTCGCCACAAGTGTTAGACTACATCCAACTTCGGCAACTTTATCAGCCGCCAAATCTAAAAAACTCTTGAGGAATACTTTTCACGCATGGAATTAAGAAAATTACAACGTACCGTTATTGATGCACTAGAAGATGTAAAAGCAGTGGATATTCGTGTATTTGATACGTCTAAATTGACCGATTTATTTGATAGGGTCATTATCACAACCGGTAATAGTAATCGCCAAACACGCTCTCTTGCTTTTTCAGTAAGCACCGCTGTTAAAGAAAAAGGCGGTGAAGTGATTTCTATCGAAGGACTTGATACTGGTGAATGGGTTCTTGTCGATTGTGGTGATGTTGTGGTTCATATTTTGCAACCCGCTATCCGTGCTTATTATCAGCTTGAAGGTATGTGGGGTGGAAAGCCTGTTCGTGTAAAGTTGGCGAGTCAAAAAGGCCCAACGAGTGGCCCTATGGATTTTAGTGACGACTTGGATGACTAATGAAGCTGTTTATCGTCGCCGTTGGTCATAAAATGCCCAATTGGGTCGAGACTGCGATTCAAGACTATGTCAAAAGAATGCCCAAAGATAGTCCGATCATTATTAAAGAACTCAAACCAGATATCAATCCCGCTAAAGAAGCTGTAAAAATACTAGACCATATTCCTAAAAATAGTTATGTCATTGGTTTGGATGAGCGAGGAAAAGATTTAAATACCCAACAAATGTCACAAGAATTTGCTGATTGGCAACAGATGGGTAAAGACATCTATTTGATTATCGGTGGAGCCGATGGCTTAGATCTCACTTTAAAACAAAGCTGCCAAGCACTTTGGCGTTTATCTAGTCTAACCTTACCGCACGCTCTCGCAAGATTACTTTTGGTAGAGCAGCTTTATAGGTCTTGGACTATCCTTCAAAATCACCCTTATCACCGCGAATAAAATGCTCTATCTCGCCTCTCAAAGTCCTAGAAGGCAATCCATCTTAAAGGATTTAGGGGTAAATTTTACTTTGCTCTTACCTACTGATCAGGAGGATACCGAGGCCCTAGAAGTCGCCCTACCCGAAGAAAACTCTAAAGATTATGTTCTAAGAGTGACTTTACTCAAACTTAGCGCCGCGGTAAATCGCTTAAACAATCAAGGCCTAAGCTGGGCTCCTATTGTCTGTGCAGATACAACTGTTGCCATCCATCAACATCATGTAGATAGTATTTTAGGAAAACCCAAAGATGTTGATGAAGCTTTAGCGATGCTGACTCAACTCAATAACCAATGCCATGAAGTCCATACTGCTGTTGCCATACAAATTAGCCCTGATGTGCCCCCTGATTTTTTTGTTGTCACCTCACGAGTCTATTTTGCAAATAATTCACAAGCTAAATTAATAGCTTATGTTGCTACTCATGAACCTTTGGGTAAAGCTGGCGCTTATGCCATTCAAGGTCTTGGAAGTACGCTGATTGAAAAAATTGAGGGTAGTCATAGCGCTATTATGGGTCTACCCATTTACGAAACAAGCTTACTCTTGGAGAAGGCCGGAATTCCGTATATCCTATATCCATGAGCGAAGAAATCTTAATTAACTTTACCCCGCAAGAAACAAGAGTAGCTATTGTTCAGCATGGCGAAGTTCAAGAACTTTTGGTTGAACGCACCCAAAATCGCGGTATTTTAGGTAATATTTATTTAGGTAAGGTAATACGGGTCCTGCCAGGCATGCAGTCTGCGTTTGTTGATATAGGCCTTGATAAGTCTGCATTTATTCATGTAGCTGATATCTACAATAGTGCCGATCAGCCTATCGAAAAAATGATATTCGATGGTCAAACAATACTCGTTCAGGTCTTGAAAGACCCCCTAGGCACTAAGGGTGCTAGGCTAACTACGCATATTAGTATTGCTGGTCGTAATCTTGTGTATTTGCCCCTTGATGATAAAAATGGTCAAATTGGTATCTCGCAAAGAATAACTGACGAGGGTGATCGCGAAAATTTGATGCAACGGGTTCGTCAAATAGTTTCTGATGATCTAAAGGGGTGTTTAATCGTCAGAACAAGCGCTGAGGAAGCTAGTGACGTTGACTTAGAGCAAGACTTCAACTATTTAGCATTAACCTGGGCAACGGTTCATGAGCAAACTAAGACCAAACCAACACCGTCAAAATTATTCGAGGAACTTAATTTAATCGAACGTGTGATGCGTGATATCGCTGAGGAGTCTACCGATCTGATTCGGATCGACTCTTCTGAAAACTTTACGAAATTACAAAAGTTTGCCTCGACGTATATGCCAAAGCTTGTCGATAAGATTCAACTTTATCGTGGCGAACGTCCTTTGTTTGATTTGTTTGATATTGAAAACGAAATCAATCTTGCCCTCAATCGGAGAGTCAATCTAAAGTCTGGTGGTTATCTGATGATTGATCAAACTGAGTCAATGACCACTATCGATGTTAATACTGGTAGCTATATTGGTGCCAAAACGTTTGTAGATACGATTTACAAAACGAATCTTGAGGCAGCAAAAGCAATTGCCCGCCAATTAAGACTGAGAAACTTGGGGGGTATCATCATTGTTGATTTTATTGATATGCATATGAGCGATCACCAGACTGACGTTCTAGCAGAACTCCGTAAAAGTCTAGCGATTGATCGAATGAAAACAATGGTCCATCCTTTTTCGAATCTTGGCTTAGTAGAGATGACGCGTAAAAGAACACGCGAGTCTATCGCCCACCAACTCTGTGAATCTTGTCCAATTTGTGATGGCAAAGGCGAAATTAAAACTGCTCAAACCGTCTGCTATGAGATTTTGCGTGAGATTGTTCGAGAACATCGCCAATTTAATCCCAAAGAATTTAGGATTGTCGCCTCACCCGATGTGATTGATCTTTTCCTTGAGGAGCAAAGTCAATATTTAGCTGAACTGAGTGAATTTATTGGCAAACCCATTCGACTACGATCCGAAGTTAGCTTTTCTCAAGAGCATTACGATATCGTATTGCTTTAAGCTTTTGTAGAAAACTGAAGTCGATGTAAGCTCGAGTACAAACCACCCAAACCAATCAGTTCAGCATGTGTACCTAATTCAACGATACGACCATACTCCAAAACAGCAATCCGGTCAGCGTTTTCAATCGTGGAAAGTCGATGCGCAATGACTAAGGTTGTTCTTCCTTGCATTAAATTCTCTAAAGCTTGCTGTACAAGTCTCTCAGACTCAGAGTCGAGTGCAGATGTAGCTTCATCAAGAATCAAGATAGGCGCATTTTTATAAACAGCTCGAGCAATCGCTAAACGCTGCCTTTGCCCACCAGATAAACGATTCCCATTATCTCCAATGACAGTATCAATACCCTCAGGTAAATCTCGAATCATTTCAGATAAATTAGCAGCAGCAATGGCTTGTGTTACTTTGACACGATCTATATCAGCTTGATGAACAACGCCATATGCCACGTTAGCTGCAATCGTATCGTTAAATAAAATAACATCTTGACTCACAAAACCTATTTGTAAACGTAAATCAGTTAATTTGTATTCATCAATAGGATGACCATCCAGTAAGATTTGCCCCTTCGTTGGAGAGTAAAAGCGTGGCACTAAATTAACTAAGGTCGTTTTACCACTGCCTGATGGGCCTACAAAGGCGATGACTTCTCCTGATGAGATTTTTAAATCAATATCGCGTAAAACTTCACGCTGTGAATCTAACGATTCTTGTTCTAATTGTTGATATGAAAATCCTACACCTTCAAATTCAAGATTCCCACGAGACTGCTTTAAGGACTTTGCATTTTCCTTATCTACTTGTTTTTCTAGCGGCTGATCCATTAATCCAAAAATCATTTCAGCGGCAATTAAACCTCGTTGTAATGGTTGATTAATATCTGCTAAATGCTTGAGTGGGGAAATAATTAATAGCATTGCTGTCACAAATGCAGCGAACTCTCCAACGGTTGTTCCACCACTCGACGATTGCACGATAGCAATCAAAAGCACACCTGATAATGCCATCGATGCAACAATTTGCGTAATGGGTTGATTGAGCCCCCCGGCAATCGATGCGCGTATAGCAAATTTTCTGAGTTGTTTGGCCATCTCACTGAATCGATGCATCTCATATGCTTGGCCACTATTTAACTTAACAACCTTGTGTCCTGCACTCGCTTCTTCAACGACATACGCTAATTCACTCGTATATTTTTGCTGATCACGCCCAAGCGCTCTTAAGCGTCGATTAATGCGACTGATTGTGAATCCAATAATTGGAAAAATAATCATTACAACTAAAGTCAGGCTCCAATTCAAATAAAATAAATAAGCCAATAAACCAATCACCGTGAGTGAGTCTCGCACTAAGTTAATAGCAACGCTACTCAAAATACTCAACACATTGTTCACTTCAAAAACAACGGTATTGATTAAATTAGCGGCAGTACTTTGTTGAAAAAATTCTGTGGGTGCATGCAATAGCCTTGCAAACATCTGCTCTCGTAGTATTAACAACACTTCGTTGATTACGCGATTGAGCCAATAATTTGATAAGAATTGAGCCGCCCCTCGAATAAATGCTAAGCCGACAAGGAATAAAGGTATTTGCCATAATTTGTCATTTAATCCCCCTGTAAAACCTCTATCTAAAAGCGGCTTCATCAAGGCGGGGATGGATGTTTCCGTTGCTGCGACCACCGCCATTGCCAATAAAGCCAATATAATCATTGACTTATGTGGCTTTAAATAAGAGATAACGCGTAAAAATACTTGATGATTGGGTAGCTTCATATAATGAATTATGCCAATCTTCTGTCACAAACACATCACCTTGAAGAAAAATAGTTAATATCTCTCAAATGAGCCCTTCTTTAAAAACCTCGTCTTTTAAAAAAATATTAATTATTTCTACTCGGCAAATTGGGGATACTCTCATCACCACCCCATTAATTGATCGCGCTCACGAAATCTGGCCTTTCGCAAAAATAGATTTTTTAGGCTTTGAAAATGCCATTGGCATATTAAAGGGCAATCCCTTTTTAAATGAAATTATTTCGTCGAGTAAAAAGCCTAGCTTTAAAGAATATTGGCAATTACTCAAGAAGCTTTTTTTTCGGTATGACCTTGCCATCATTACTCAACCAAGTGATCGTGCTTATCTTTATGGTCTGTTTGCTGCTCGAGTTCGCGTAGGGGTATGTCACTCCGGTAAAGAAGATCGCGGTTGGAAAAAGTGGCTATCAAAACACCAAGTTCCTATTGATTATTTTTCACAACATGTGGTCACTGAAAAATTAAAGTTACTAGACCCGTTCATCACGCAAGATGTTTCAAAAACGATCAACGTTACTCCCCCACGCTTTGAGTCTCTCCCAATTGAATTACATGATAGTACTAATCAATATATTGTTATTCACCCAAGTCCTCTGAATGACTATAAGTGTTGGCCCGTAGCGTCTTGGGTGCAATTAATTGAGTATTTTGTAAGTCAACAACTGCTCGTTGTCTTAAGTGGTGGCCCTGATCAAAAAGATCATGCGCTTGCACAAAAAATCCTTCTACAACTTTCCCAAAACGCTGCTCAAATGACATTGAATATGACCGGCAAGCTTAGCTTTGGTGAATTAGCAAATGTTCTCCATCATGCAAAAGCTTATATTGGTGTCGATACTGCTATTACTCACCTAGCTGCTGCTTGTAAAACACCAACGATTGCTTTATTTGGGGCCACTCCTCCCACCAACTTTGGTCCTTGGCCCAATGGATCGTCTGCGGAGCAACCATACGCTCTAAGAGCCCTATATCAAACCGTTGGTAATGTAACTATTCTGCAAGGACCTGGTGAATGTGTGCCCTGCCGCAAAGCTGGTTGTGATGATACTGCGAATAGTCGTAGTCTTTGCTTAGAAGAGTTGGAATCTAAGCGGGTGATTCAAGCGTATGAAATAATTTTTCAGAAAATTATTCCGATTGTGCATATCTAACTTGTAGTGATGAACTGATTCCTAGTTGATGTAATAAGTTACTAAACCCCTGAATGGTTCGATCATCTGGATAGATATTCCACGTTTGCGGAAATTGAATCTGGCAAACACCAACATCGGAAATTAAGTCTGCCGTCATTGGCAGATGCTTGGAGGATTCTGTTGATGATTGCGTATTTCGTGAGGCACTTTGCTCTGTTAAATAGTTTTGTGCTTTTTCTTTAAAATTCTGCAAGTTCACTTTGGATGTCATTTCGAAATGAATACTTTTTGCATATCGCAGTCGAGCACTTGCCATACTCATCGCGCCGATCACTGAATGTCTTACATTACCCGAAAAATTTTCAGTAGAGGGTTGCACTTTTGTCATTATTTTTGCAATGAGTAATTCGTCTTCTACAAAGCAAGTTCGGTAAGTTTCATAAACATCTTCATAAACAACTAATTCAATATGGTCGGTTCCATCGTCTAAAACGATCGTATTCATAACGCCACCATTATTGGTCTTTTTAGTTCTGTGCGAGACAATGATGCCGGCAACAAGCTTCTCGCCCCCTTTACTTGAGATTTTTTGTAGTGGGATGCGCACTATTTGTCGAACTTCTTTTGCATAAACATCAAATAAGTGTCCGGATATACAAAATCCAAGTGCTGCCTTTTCTTCTTGTAGACGGATTTTTTCCATCCAAGGTGCTACTGTTACATACTCTGGCTCTGAGCCATCTTCTTCACCAGGCATGGCAAATAAACTCGTTTGATTAGCAAATGACAGTGCCTGCTCTGCTGCTTGCATGGCATTGGGCAAAGAGGCTAAGAGCGTCGACCGCCCTTCCATTCCTTGGGGTGCTATGGAATCAAAAGCCCCTGCCCTTATCAGTGCTTCTATTGCTCGTCGATTGACAATCCGGCGGTCTACCTTTAGACAAAAATCAAATAAATGGACAAAGGGTTTTTCTGTTCTAACCCTGACGATTTCTGTTATGGCACTCTCACCAGTTCCTCTTACTGCACCTAATCCATATTTAATCGTGCGTGAACCACCGGCTAT
>Ga0209188_1003230_pt1 | contig 11432 bp, 8 predicted proteins | sample C_130625_EF_Meta_FD_187307 | JGI IMG/M metagenome (GOLD analysis project Ga0209188, IMG submission 187307) | Freshwater microbial communities from Lake Croche, Canada to study carbon cycling - C_130625_EF_MetaG (SPAdes) (version 2) | ecosystem: Environmental > Aquatic > Freshwater > Lake | place...
GCAGAAGCATACGACGGGTCAATGTGGCCTCTCCCGGAGGCCCGGAGGCCCCAGTTATTTCGGAGGGGCGGCCTTACCCCGGGGATGCGACGGATACGTTTCAGATTTATGAAGCTTCCATGACAGCCGATGACCTGTTTAATCATCCAGGCTGTCGCGCCCCGGACGTCCTCGCCTGGATCGGGCCCGAGCGGCGCGACCGCCCGGCGCCCAGGCGGGCCGACGCCGGCCGAGGAAGGCCGCAATGCCCTCCCGCCCCTCGGCGCTCGCTCGCTGGGTCCAGCCCTCATGCGCCAGCATCGCCATCTGGCGGGCATCAAGCAGCGCGCCATTGGCACCCAGCAGGCTCGCCTTGGTCATCGTCTGGGCCTCCGGACCCGCGGCCAGCACCTCATCGAGCATCGCCTCGGCCCGTGCCTCCAGCGCCGCTGCCGGCACCACCTCATGCACCAGGCCGATGCGCAAGGCCTCGGCCGCGTCGAACCGTTCCCCGGTCAGTGCATAGCGGCGCGCATGCCGCAGCCCGATTGCCTGGGCGAGTTGCGGCGAGATCGGCGTCGGTGCGACGCCGACGCGGACTTCCGTGATGCCGAAGACCGCAGCCTCGCTTGCCAAGACAATGTCGGCGCAGCAGGCGAGCCCGGCGCCGCCGCCAAAGCAGGCCCCCTGCACCAATGCGAGGGTCGGATGGGGAAATTCGTTCAGCAATTGCATCGCGCGGGTGGTGGCCAAAGAGGCCTCGAAGGCGGGTCCGGGCGGGTATTCGGCGACCTCAGCCAACCAGCTGATATCGGCGCCGGCAGCGAAATGCCGGCCCGCCCCGCGCAGCACCAGGGCGCGCAGCCCGGGTTCTTTGGCGAGCCCCTCCAGCCCCGCGATCAGCGCCTCCAGCAGGGCGGCGTTGTAGGCATTGCCCAGTTCGGGGCGGTTCAGGGTGACGTTGGCAACGCCGCGCTGGTCGCGGGCGATCAGGACAGGGTCGGGCATGCTGCGTTCCTCGGTTGCCGGGGGCGACGGATCGGGTGGAGACTGTGCCCCATCATCCCGGGAGATGCCGATGTACGCCACCCGCCCAACGCTCTACGGCGCCCGCCATGCGGTCTCCGCCGGGCACTACCTCGCCGCGGCCGCCGGCTTTGCGGTGCTGGAGGCCGGGGGGAACGCGATCGATGCCGGTGTGCCGCGGGCATGGCGCTCGGCGTACTGCTGCCTGATCTGGTCAATGTCGCGGGTGTCGCGCCGATCCTGATCCGCAAGGCGGATGGAACGGTGGAGACCATCGCCGGCCTGGGTCCCTGGCCGCAATCGATGCCCGCCGATCTCTTCATGCGCGCGCATGGCGGCCGCATCCCCGCCGGCGTGCTGCGGACCGTGGTGCCGGCCGCCCCCGATGCCTGGATCACCGCCCTTGAACGCCACGGCACCATGGGGTTTGCCGATGTGGCGCACTACGCCATCCGCTATGCCAGGGACGGCTTCGCGGTTTATCCGCTGCTTGCCGACAACATCCGCGACCATGTGGACGAATACGCCCGCTGGCCGGGCAATGCGGCGATCTTCCTGCCGGGCGGCCGCCAGCCGCAGGCCGGCGAACGCTTCGTCCAGGCCGATCTGGCCCGCACCCTGCAATACATGGCCGATGAGGAGAAAAAGGTGGCCGGGCAGGGCCGGCTGGCCGGTCTCAGGGCCGCCCATGCCGCCTTCTACAAGGGCGATATCGCCAGGGAGATCGCCGCCTTCATGGCGCGGGAGGGCGGCTACCTGACCATGGCGGATCTTGGCGCCTATCGCAGCCGGATCGAGCCAGCGGTGCGCGCCACTTGGCGCGGACATGAGGTGCTGACCTGCGGCCCCTGGTGCCAGGGGCCGGCGCTGATCGAGGCGCTGCTGCTGATGGAAAAGGGCGGCATCGATGCGCTGGGTCACAACAGTCCCGAATATCTGCATCTGTTCGTCGAGAGCATCAAGGCGGCGATGGCCGACCGCGAATACCACTTCACCGATCCTGCGATGTCCGAAGTGCCGCTGGCGCGGCTCTTCTCAGAGGCGCATCTCGGTGCGCGCTTGGCGGAAATCTCGCCCGACCGGGCGCTGCCGGGGATGCCGGGGCCGCTGTTTGGCCCAGGTGTCGGACAGAACGACCCGGCGCCCCGCGCGACGCCGTTGGTGGAGGCCGATACCAGCTACTGCGCGGTGGTGGACCGCTGGGGCAATGCCTTCAGCGCCACACCTTCGGATGGGTCCTGGAGCTCGCCGGTCGTGCCCGGCTTGGGCATCATCCCTTCCAACCGCGGCAGCCAGAGCCGGCCTGACCCCTCGCATCCGGCCGGGGTCGCGCCCGGCAAACGGCCGCGGCTAACGCCAAATCCGGCCATGCTGGTGACGGCGGAGGGCGGCGTCATGCCCTTCGGCACACCGGGCGGGGATGTGCAGATTCAGGCCATGCTGCAGGTCCTGCTGAACATCCACCAATTCGGCATGGAGGTGCAGGAGGCGATCGAGGCACCGCGCGTTGCCAGCTATTCCTTCCCCTCCAGCTTCGCGCCCTTTGACTTCTTCCCCGGCCGGCTGGCCGTGGAAGGGGCGGTGCCGCAGGCAACGCGGGACGCGTTGGCAGCCAAGGGCCATGAGATCCGCGACTGGCCGGAGCGCACTTGGCTGGCGGGGACGGTGGAGGTGGTGTTGAGCCAGCCTGCCAAGGGCCTGCTGGCCGCGGGCGCCGATCCGCGCCGCCCGGCCTATGCCATCGTGGGGTAGTGGGACCGGGGCGCGGCTTCGGCCGGCGCGAAACCGCTTCACCTCCGCCGACCGCGCGACGTAAGAAAGGTGCGGCACATCCCCATAACAGACGCTGTGGCGGGACAGACTTATGACATCAGGTCCCTCCGGCGTCAGGGAGCACGGCACTGGCCCTGTCGCGCGGTTCGCCCCGGATGATCCCTTCGCCGGGCTGCCCGGCTGGCTGTGGAATTCCGGCCCCTGCCGCGCGCTGTGTCTGGTGCTGGCCGTGGTGATGGGGCTGGGGCTGGCCGGCAAAGCGGTGACCAATCAGGTGACCGAGACCTGGGTGCTGGTTGAGAACCGCGTCAGCCTGGCCCGCTATCTGGACGGCACGGCCGATCGGCCCTTCATGCATCGTGTGCTGATGCCCGGGCTGGTGCGCGTCCTGGAAGGGGGAATCGTCCGCCCCGGCCTGCTGCCGGCGCCGGTGCGAGCGCAGATGGCCAAGTTCTGCCCGCTGGCGACGGCGACGCCGCGGGCGTCCTGCGACAGCGTGATCGCCTATCTGCTGGCCGGCGGCGCGGCCTGCTTCGCTTATCTGATGCTGATGGGCGCCTGCGTCTGGGTGATGTTCCGCCTGCCCTGGCTGGCGCTGGCGGCGGTCCCGGCGGCTTATCTGCTGACCAATGCCATCATCCTGCTGCGGGTGTCGCATCTGTATGATTTCGCCGTGCTGGCGGGCGGCGCGGCGCTGATGCTCGCCATGCTGGCCGGCCGGCCGCTGGCCTTCACCCTGCTGCTGCCCCTTGCGCTGCTCACCAAGGAGACGCTGGCGATGTATGTCGGCGGCTTCGCCTGGACCTGGCTGGGCCGCCTGCCCTGGCGCCGGGTGGCGGGCTGGGTGGCGGTGCAGACGGCGATTTTCCTGGCCATCTACATCGCCGTAACGCGCAGCTTCCGGGCCAATCCAGGCGGCGCCTTCGAGAGCTATCTCGGCGGGCAGTTGCGCTTTCTGGCGGATAAGATCGACCTCGGCGCGCTGCTTTTGGTCTGCGTCGCCGGGGTACTGGTGTTCCATGACGTTGCCGGCAAGCCGCGCGTGCTGCGGCGCATGGCGGTGATGATCCCGGCCTGGGGCGGCTTCTTCCTGCTGGGCTGCTATCCGGGGGAGTTGCGCAATATTTTCGAGATTCTGCCGCTGCTACTGCTGCTGGCGATCGATACGCTGGCGGTGCTGATCCTGGGGCCCGGCGTGCGGCGGCTGGGCGAGGGGCCCGGGGCCGCCCCGCCCTGAACCGCCAGGCGGTCAGGCCAGATACCCCCCGCCATTGATGTGCCAGACCTGCCCCGTTGCCCATTCCCCGGCTGGCGAGGCGAGGCAGACTGCGAGGCCGGAGATCGCCTCCGGCCGGCCGGTCCAGCCGGCCCGGCGGCCGGGCCCGACCGAAGGCCTGCAGTTCGTCTTCCGTATTGCCGTAACGTGGCTGCGCCGGATCGGTGGTGCCCGGTCCTATCGCGTTCACGCGGATGCCGTGTTGAGCCAGCGCCAGCGCCATGGAGCGGGTCAGCCCGATGATGCCCGCCTTGGTCGCGCTGTAATGCACCCCCACCGGCGTGCCGCGGACCGAGCGGGAGGAGAGGTTCACAATCGTCCCCCGGCGCGCCGCAGGCGATCATCGCCTTGGCGGCGGCCTGGGCGGTGAAGGCCCAGCTATTCCCTCCCCTCCAGCTTCGCGCCCTTTGACTTTCCCCCCGGCCGGCTGGCCGTGGAAGGGGCAGTGCCGCAGGCGACGCGGAATGCGCTGGCGGCCAAGGGGCATGAGATCCAGGACTGGCCGGAGCGCCCTTGGCTGGCGGGGTCGGTGGAGGTGGTGTTGAGCGATCCGGCGAAGGGGCTGCTGGCCGCCGGCGCCGATCCGCGGCGCCCGGCCTAGACGATTGCGGGGTGCGGGTAGGGGGCGCGCTATGCCGATGGCGAGAGCATCGGGCCTGGCCCGCAATCTCTAGTCTGAGTGGCGCGGGCGGCCAGGCGTTCGCTTACAGGGCCTTGCCATGGCAATGCTTGAACTTCTTGCCGGATCCGCACGGGCAGGGGGCGTTGCGCGGGGTTACCCCCCAACTCGCTGGATTTGCCGGATCGATTGCCTCGGCCCGTCGCGGTGCGATCTGCTCTCGTGTCGCGGCGGCTCCGGCGGCGGCCAGTAGCTCGAGCTCGGCGTTTTCCGGCTCGGGGTGGCGCATATCCAGCACCCGCAGCGGCTCCGGATCGGGCAGGGGGGTGTCGGGTTGCAGTTCGATCCGCAGCAGCAGGCTGGTCACCCGCTCACGCAGCTCGGCCAGCATGCTGTTGAACAGGGCGAAGGCCTCGGCCTTGTATTCGTTCAGCGGATCGCGCTGGCCATAGGCGCGCAGCCCGATGCCCTGGCGCAGGTGATCGAGGCTGAGCAGGTGTTCTTTCCAGCACTGGTCGAAAACCTGCAGCAGCAGGGATTTCTCGACCATGCGCATGAACTCGGGGCCGGTATTGGCGGTCTTGGCCGCATAGGTCTGATCGGCTGCGGCGGTGATCCGCTCGCGCACCTGGACCTCGTCGATCCCCTCCTCGCGCGCCCAGTCGGCGACCGGCAGGTCAAGGCCGAGGGTCTCCCGCACCCGGGTCGCCAGGCCGTCCAGGTCCCATTGCTCGGGATAGGCATTTTCCGGGATCGCCGCATCGACCATGCCGGTGATGGTCTCGTGGCGCATTTCGGCCACGGTCTCGGCAACATCGGCGGCTGCCATGAAGGCGCGGCGCTGGGCATAGACCTCGCGCCGCTGGTCGTTCATCACGTCATCGTATTTCAGCAAATTCTTGCGGGTGTCGAAGTTGCGCGCCTCGACCTTTTTCTGCGCCTTCTCCAGCGCCTTATTGATCCAGGGGTGGATAATCGCCTCGCCCGGCTTCAGGCCAAGCTTCTCCAGCATGCTGCCCATGCGGTCAGAGCCGAAGATCCGCATCAGGTCGTCTTCCAGCGAGAGGAAGAAGCGGCTCGCGCCCGGGTCGCCCTGGCGGCCGGAGCGGCCGCGCAGCTGATTGTCGATGCGCCGGCTCTCGTGCCGTTCGGTGCCGATGACGAATAGCCCGCCGGCGGCCTTCACCGTGGCCTGGTCGATTTCCAGTTGGACCTTATGGCGGACCAGCGCGGCCTCATAGGCCGGGCCGTCCTCGACGCCGGTTTCCCGGCGGGCCAGCGCCTCCGCATTACCGCCCAGTTTGATGTCGGTGCCGCGGCCGGCCATGTTGGTGGCGATGGTCACCGCGCCCGGGTGTCCGGCCTGGGCAATGATCTCCGCCTCCTGCTCGTGGTAGCGGGCGTTCAGGACGCTGTGCGGGACGTTCTGGTCTTTCAGCAGCTTGGAGATCAGTTCCGATTTCTCGATCGAAGTGGTGCCGACCAGGACGGGCTGGCCCCGCTTGCGCGCCTCATCGATCAGCTTGCTCACGGCTTCATATTTATCGGCAGCGGAGCGATAGACTTCGTCATCCCCATCGGCCCGCGCCACCGCCACGTTGGTGGGGATCTCCAGCACCTCAAGCTTGTAGATCTCGGCGAACTCGTCCGCCTCGGTCGAAGCGGTACCGGTCATGCCGCCCAGCTTGGGGTAGAGCCGGAAGTAGTTCTGGAAGGTGATGGAAGCGAGGGTCTGGTTTTCCGGCTGGACGGTGACGTGCTCCTTCGCTTCCAGCGCCTGGTGCAGCCCATCCGAATAGCGTCGGCCTTCCATCATGCGGCCGGTGAACTCGTCGATGATCACCACCTTGTCGTCCCGGGTGATGTAATCGACATCGCGGGTGAACAGCACATGCGCCCGTAGCGACTGCTGGACATGGTGGACCAGCGTCACGTTATGGAAGTCGTAGAGGTTGCCTTCCTCCAACAGCCCCGCTTCGCGCAGCGCCGCTTCGACCCGCTCGGTGCCATGCTCGGTCAGGTTCGCGGTGCGCTGCTTTTCGTCCTTGTCGAAGGTCGTCTTGTCGTCGACCAGGGTTTTCACCACCTCGTCGACGTGGCGATAGAGGTCGGAGCTGTCTTCGGACGGCCCGCTGATGATCAGCGGGGTGCGCGCCTCGTCGATCAGGATGCTGTCCACTTCGTCGACGATCGCAAAGTTGAAGTCCCGCTGGACCATTTCGTCCAACCGGTATTTCATGTTGTCGCGCAGGTAATCGAAGCCGAACTCGTTGTTGGTCCCGTAGGTCACGTCCGAGCCATAAGCGGCGCGCCGCTGTTCGTCGGACAGCCCATGGACGATCACGCCGGTGGTCAGCCCGAGGAAGCCGTAGACCCGGCCCATCCATTCGGAGTCGCGCCGGGCCAGATAGTCGTTCACTGTCACGACATGCACGCCGCGTCCTGCCAGGGCGTTCAGATAGACCGGCAGGGTGGCGACCAGGGTCTTGCCCTCGCCGGTTTTCATCTCCGCGATCTTGCCCTCGTGCAGCACCATGCCGCCGATCATCTGCACGTCGAAATGCCGCAGGCCCAGCACCCGCTTGGCCGCCTCGCGAACCGTCGCGAAGGCTTCTGGCAGCAGCGAATCGAGCTCCTCGCCCTTGGCGAGGCGTTCGCGGAACAGCGCGGTCTGGCCACGCAAGGCCTCGTCCGAAAGCGCCGCGATCCCGCCCTCAAGGGCGTTGATCTGCGGCACCTTGGCCTGCAGGCGCTTGAGCGCACGGTCATTGGCGGTGCCGAAAACGGCGCGGGCGAGGCGGGCGAACATGCGGCTGGGTCTACTCCGGCAGCGGCCCGGCGGCAAAGAGCGGCTGCGGGCCGGCGCCTGCGGACCGCACATAGGCAGCGCCGGGGGCAGGGTCAACGGCCTTGGCTTGTCGCTGCCGGCCGCTTCGGCCATTGTCCGGCCGCGATAAAGGAATGGTCGAGCCATGCGCTTCCCCCCGCTCACGCTGGTCTTGGCGCTGTCATTGCCGGTTTGCGCGCAGGCCTTGGCGCAGACCCAACCGGCGCCGGCCCCTGTGCCGGAGGAGGTGGTCGCCCGGGTGGATGGCCAGCCCCTGACCATGACGGACGTGCTGGCCACCGCCCAGGACGTCCTGCCGGCAGAAATCCGGCAAATGCCCCCTGGCCTGCTGTTGCAGGCCCTGCCGCCCGAGGTGCGGCGGCAGTTGATTGAACGGACGATCACCGATCGCGCCCTCTCCAACGCGGCCCGGCAGTCGGGCCTGGATAAAGACCCCGCGATCGGCCGCCGCATGCAGCGCGCCGCTGACCAGGAATTGCAACAGAGCTTTCTGTCGCGCGAGGTCGCCGGGAAAGTCTCCGAGGCCGCGCTACGCGAGCGGTACGATGCGATGCGCCGGCAGGGTGAGGAGGAAGTCCACGCCCGTCATATCCTTGTGAAAACCGAAGCGGAGGCGAAGCACGTCATCGCCGAATTGCACAAGGGTGGCGATTTCGCAGCCCTGGCCCGGTCCCATTCGACCGATCCCGGGGGCAAGGATGGCGGCGATCTCGGCTTCTTCAAGCAGGCCGATATGGTGCCTGAATTCGCCACGGCGGCCTTTGCCCTCAAGCCGGGCGAGACCAGCCGGGAGCCGGTGAAATCGCCGTTCGGCTGGCATGTCATCCGGGTTGTGGCCCGCCGCGCCGCGCCGGTGCCGAGCTTCGAGGAGGCGATGCCGCAGCTTCGCCAGCAGGCGGTCGAGGCCGAGGTTGATGCCCTGGTCCAGCGTGTCCGCGCCGCCGCCAAGGTCGAAATCGCTGAGCCGGCCGCCCCCGCCGGCCTACTGAACAACGCGTCCCCGCCGCCCGCCCCACCTGCCACCCGTCGCTGATCTGACGCAAACGAGGACATGCCCATGGCCAGTTCCGGACTGCCCGTCTCCCCGCTCGCCCTGCCGCTGCCGGAGGTGCCACCGATCGCCGGCGTCAGCCTCGGCGTGATCGAGGCGGGGATTCGCTATAAAGGTCGTGCCGATCTGACGATGATGACGTTCCCGGCGGGCACCACTGTCGCCGGGGTGTTCACCCGCAACAAATGCCCCGGCGCGCCGGTCGATTGGTGCCGGGCGGCGCTGAAGGGCGGTCGGGCTCGCGCACTCGTCGTCAACGCCGGCAACGCCAATGTCTTCACCGGCCGGGCTGGCCGTGAGGCGACCAAGGCAACCGCGGAGGCAGCCGCCAAGCTCCTCGGCTGCAAGCCGGGTGAGGTCTTCCTGGCCTCGACCGGGGTGATCGGCGAGACCCTGCCGCATGAGAGGCTGACCGCGGCGCTGCCCGCGCTCTTTGCGAGCTTGACGCCGGACCGCTGGGCCGAGGCCGCGCGCGGCATCATGACCACCGATACCTTCCCCAAGGCGGCGGTCCGCACCGCCCGGATCGGCGATACCACGGTGACCATTGTCGGTATCGCCAAGGGCTCCGGCATGATCGCCCCCGATATGGCGACCATGCTGAGCTTTCTGGCGACCGATGCGAAGATCCCGGCCAAAGCGCTGCAGGCCATGCTCTCCAAGGGGTCGGCGCGCAGCTTTAACTGCGTGACCGTCGATAGTGATACCTCAACGAGCGACAGCGTGATCCTGTTCGCCACCGGCGCGGCCAAGCATGCCCGCGTGCCGGCGGAAGGCGGCGCCGTGTTGAAGGATTTCGCCCGTGCGCTGAATGCCGTCCTGATGGACCTCGCCCTGATGGTCGCCCGCGATGGTGAGGGCGCGCAGAAGCTGGTCGAGATCGAGGTGACCGGGGCCGTCAGCGCCAAATCGGCGCATCGGATCGCCATGTCGATCGCCAACTCGCCGTTGGTGAAGACCGCGATCGCCGGCGAGGACGCCAATTGGGGCCGCATCGTCATGGCCGTGGGCAAGGCCGGGGAGCCGGCCGACCGCGACAAGCTCTCGATTGCTGTCGGTGGCACCTGGATGGCGCGCGATGGCGGGGTGATCCCGGGTTACGACGAGACCCCCGTGGTCGCCCATATGAAGGGGCGGGAGGTCAAGATCACCGTCGATATCGGCCTCGGCAAGGGCAAGGCCACGGCCTGGACCTGCGATCTGACGCACGGCTACATCGACATTAACGGCAGCTATCGGAGCTGAGCATGGCCTGGCTGCTGGGGCTCGCCGCCCTGCTGGCAGCCTCGCCTCTGCTGATGAGCCTGCGCTGGGTCGCCGTGGTCAGCGTGCCACAGGTCCGGCCCAAGGCGCGGACCACGCTGATCCTGCCCTATGCCCCGCCCGGCGATCTCGGCCCACTCGCCGCCGCGCTCGCCGCCCAGACCCTGGCGCCGCAGCATCTCATCCTCGCCGTGGCCCGGGCCGAGGACGCGCCGCCGCTCGATTTTCCCCACCGCCTGGTCATCGCCGGCCCCGCCCGCCGGCGCGGCCAGAAATGCCAGAACCAACTGGCCGCCCTGGCGACGCTGAGCGGCGAGGAGGAGGTCATCGTCCTGCTCGACGCCGATATCCGGCCGCAGCCCTGGTGGCTGGCGACCCTGATCGAGCCGATCTGCCGCGGTAGCCACAGCATCGTCGGCGGCTATCGCTGGTCGATCCCCGAAGCTGGGCTGGCCGCGCAACTCGTCGCCTGGCTGGATCGCAGCTGGGCCTTGCTGCCCAAGCCACGGCTGTTCGGCCTCGCTTGGGGCGGCTCGCTGGCGCTGGCACCGGCGGCCCTGCCGCTGGTGCGCGCCGCGCTGGATCGCGCCGTTTCGGATGACCTGATGCTGGCGCGGGCAGCGCGACGGGCGCGGCTGCCCATGCTGGCGCGTGGCGCGGTGCTGCCGGCCTCCCCGCTCGGCGCCGGCGCGATCGGCTTTTGGCTGCGCCAGCTCCGCATGCTCCGGCTGCACAATGCGCCGATGTGGTGGTTGCAGGGGCTCGTCAGCCATGCCGGGCTTTTGCTCTGGGCGGTGGCCCTGATGGGCGAGCCCTGGCTGGCACTGGCACTCTGCGCCGCAGGGCTGCTGCGGGCGCTCTGCCAGGACCGGGCGGCGCGGCGCGTCGGCTTGCCCGATGCGCCGGCCACCAGGGCCTGGCAATGCGCGCTCTCGGCCAGCCCGCTGCCCGATCTGTTCGCCGTGGCCTGCCTCTGGGCCAGCGCCTTCGGGCGGCGGGTGACATGGCGCGGCCGGACCTATCGGATCGGCCGCGATGGTACGGCCGAGGTGGCGCCGGGCCAGTGATCCCCTGCCTCTGCCCAGCTTGCGATGCGCCCGGCGCCCGCGCTGTCCAGCGGGTGGCGGGACCGATGCTGCGCGGTCTTTGGCGGGCCTGCTTCGGGATCGATCCCGGGCCGATCGAGAGCCCCACCCTGTTCGAATGCGGCTGCGGTCTGCGCTTCTTTCACCCCGCCCGGGCTGGCGATGCCGATTTCTACCGTGCCACCTATGCGAGCCGGCGCTTCCGCGCCTGGATGACGGCACCGGCCAGCGACCACGCCGATTTCCTGGCCGCCGTCGCGCATATCCGGCCCGGCGATACGGTGCTGGATGTTGGTGGCCATGCCGGGGCCTTCGCCACGCTGCTGCCCGCCGGCGCGCGCTGCACCGTCATCGACCCCTATGCCGACCACTACGCTGCCGGCGGTGTGCTCTGTGAAAGCGCCGCGGCGCATGCCGCCCGGGTTGGGCCTGCCTATGATGTCGTCACTGGCTTTCAGGTGATCGAGCATGTCGAGCAGCCGCAGGCGCTGCTCCGCGATATGCTCGCTTGC
>Ga0209188_1003232_pt1 | contig 11427 bp, 14 predicted proteins | sample C_130625_EF_Meta_FD_187307 | JGI IMG/M metagenome (GOLD analysis project Ga0209188, IMG submission 187307) | Freshwater microbial communities from Lake Croche, Canada to study carbon cycling - C_130625_EF_MetaG (SPAdes) (version 2) | ecosystem: Environmental > Aquatic > Freshwater > Lake...
TCCTGGTACGTAGCCCCATCCCACCACTTTGCCGTCGGCGTTCTTCTTCTGCAAATTTTGCAGAAGGGTGAGGAAGTCGTGATTTCCCTTTTCGGGGTGCGGGACAAAATCCCAGGTCCAGTCCTCTGGTGGCTTCTCGAGGCCGACCTTTCGAAGCATCGACTTGTTGTAGTAGATGATCGACATCGGCGCAATATCGCGCGGAAGTACGTACACCTGACCGTCGAGCGAGTGCGCTTTGACGATGCTGGGATAGTAATTCTTGATGTCGAACCGCGGCGAAACCTTATCGGGGGCGGAATCGAAAAACTGATTGAGGCCAAGCACGGCACCGCGCTTGCTGAACCGCTGGAAGTTAGCGGGATCCATCATCGCGACGTCCGGCGCGACTCCCGCAGCAAACTGCGTCAGCAGCTTTTCAAAGTAAGTGGCGTAGTCATTTCGCTCGAACTTGACTTTGATGCCAGGGTTTGCCTTTTCGAACCGAGCAAGCTCGTCCTTGAGGACTTTTGATGCTTCATCGCCATCCCAACTGGTGAATCGGAGGGTGACGTCGGCTGCCGAAAAGGCAACTAACGAGAGCAAAAGGAGCGAGGAGAGGATCCGTCTCAGCATCGAGGGACTCTCATTCTACTGAGATTTTTGGTGATTTACCGATACATTCAACGTCACATTGCCCAGAAAGTGGAAATATTCCCCGGTTCGGCCGGGGAATACGCGCATTAACGCTTCTTAGGCGCGGTGCTCTCGTTGAGTAAATCACGGAGGTCAATCATGAACTGACCGCCCGAACTCACCTGCGGGAGCTTGCCATCCCACTTGTCAATCCACTCGCGGGCAATGACGAGACTGCCGCCGCTTACCTGCAGAGCCGCCGCGTTCAGTTTTGCTGCCTGAGAAACACCCTCCGCTTTCGCGATCGCCGTTTGCTTCTGCAGTTCAGCCTGCTGAAGGACGTATTTTTGTTGCTCTGCTTCTTGCTGGGCAACCTGTTTGGCCTCGATGGCCTTGTTAAATTCGGGACTGAAATCGAAATTGGTGATGCTGAGTCCGCTGGGTTCGACAATCAGGTTGTACTGTTTCAGTCGCTTGGTGATCTCGGCCTCAACCTCTTGCTTCACCTGGGCGCGTTGCTTAATCAGTTCTTCCGCGGTGTACTTTGCGGTGACCACCTTGATCGACTCCTGCACGGCGGGATCGATGATGCGAACGGTGTACTGGTCGCCGACCTTTTTATAAAGCTCACCGACTTCGCCGGGATCAACCCGGAAGTTGAGCGCGACACTGGTGGTGACAGTCTGCAGGTCTCGCGATGCGGCCGTCGCCTTGCTATCTTCCTTTTGCGTTCGTACCTCCATCAGCACGGCGGAGTTAACGCCCGGAACCACGAAATTGATGCCCTCCGAGAGAACGCCTTGCACCGCACCAAACCGAAGTAAGACGGCCCGGTAACCAGCCGGAACTTGGATCACGGTCGCCATGAGTGATCCGCCGAGGATCATGAGAACACCGAAAATCCTTAATCCCCAAGCCGCACCCGCCGTTTTCGTGCCTGGAGGTAACGATCCCTGGGACGCGACCAGGACGAAGGAAACAATCACGAAGATGAAACCTAGAATTACAATTCCCATTGCGCTCACTATCTCATTACTTGCCGGTGGTTACGGGGTTGCAAGACCCGCCCGAATTTCCTTAAGCCGATCCAGTATCAGGGCCTCTTTTCGCTGCCATAGTTCTCGAGCTGCTTCTACCGAAACGGTTTGAAGGCGAATGGCTTGACCGAGAGTCCACTGGGCAACGGCCGGCAAGGATTCGCGGGCGACGGCGAGGATCTGCGGATATCCGCCGGTGACAGGACCATCGGGACCGATGATGATGAGTTCGCCCTTCGGGGTGACCTGGCCACTGCCAACCACCTGCGGTTTGCTGGGAAGCTTGAGATCGTGGACCAGCGTTTCGTCGGATCGAGTACGGATTCCCACGCGATTCATAAGGGGCGATAGATGAATCATATCCGGCCAGCCGCGAGGGAAAAGTTGCGCATCGGGTCCCTCGATGACATTCACGTAAGCTCGGGGAACGGGTGAGTAATCAATGCGCCCTTCGCGGCCGATCGCGCTCCATTGACAATAAACCCGGCACCCTTCCGATGGCATGCCGATAGTAACGGATTCGCCCGCCCGTACCCGACGCACGGCATTGGTGGTTCCGCCCGAGGATCCGACCGTGAAACTCGCCGTGGCCCCAACGGCGGCGATAAACCCGTCGGCTTCCGCGACAAAAGTTGCGGAAGCAAGCGCTAACTCCCAGACCGCGGCACCGACCGGTTGACCCACCAGGACGTTCGCGAGACGAGCGGCGTCGGTGTCGAATGGTCCGCCCGGGGGGACACCAAATTTTCGGCGCCCTTCCGTGGCGATCCTCACGCGATGCACACTACCGAGGGAGGTTAGGAGTTGGATGGCGCGCACCTCCGGACAACGTAGCCCGCCGCTTCCAGCGCTTCCCGCACGGCGACGGCACGGATAACGCATCCGGCATGGTCTCCGTGGAGGCAAATGGAGTCAACTTTCCCCGCGAGATGCACTGCCTGAGCGCGAATCTCGCCAAGGTCGGTGAGAACCCCGCCGGCGACGGTGCGAGAGAGGAGGGTCCCGTCGGCGGCGTAGCCCCGGTCGGCAAAGCCTTCGCTCCACGTGGGTCCCGTGGTAGCGTGGGCGCTACCCGCCAACCCGAGCATCGGAAGGGGAAATTTGTTGCGAATTTGAGATAGCCAGCCTAGATTTCTTCCCGCCGCCGTGTCGTTATAGAACGCCCCGTGCGGCTTGAGATAGTCTGCCGCTAGCGCGGGGATGACCCTTAGGCAACGGTCGATCATGGCCGCGATCGCCGCAATGTCGGGGTCAGATTTACGCCCAAAATGAACCGGATCTTCGTAACCGAAGTGCGCGCCAACCGCCAGGCTTGCCGCCCGGGCGTGCTCGGCAGTAGTGAGGCAAAGCATTTCCGAACCCGCGTAGCCACCGATGCAGATGTTGACGCTGGACGCAATCTGCATAAGTTCCCGATCCCAGGGCAGACCCTCCCCCAGATCGACATTGAGGTCGATTGCTTTCATAGTAGATCCTCAAATTCCTGCTCGGTGATGCTCCGGAAGTGGACACGGTCACCCGGTTTCAGGAGAAAGTAATCGAAGGCAGGGTCGCAAATGGATAGCGGAGTGCGACCGAGCAGCCACCATCCGCCGGGGGATTCCGCGGGATAGATGCCGCAGTACTCCTCGGCAATTGCCACGGATCCGGCCGGGACCCGGGTTCGGGGGGAAGACCGTCGCGGGATACCGCGCAAGGCGTCGGGAAGACCGGTTAGATAAGGAAATCCCGGCATGAACCCGATGAATTGAACTTGGTACTCACCCTTCGAGTGAAGATCGACGACCGAGGGCCCGACGGTCATTTCCAATTCTGCTAGGTCTTCGCCGCCATAGAGGACCGGGATTTCAATCACCGGTGAAGAAACAGAGTCTCGCGCCTCGGAGTGGTGCTTTAGCTGCCCTAATATCTCGGCGATTGACGGTGCCGCTACCAGAGGGTCTAGGTAAATGCCGAGGTCGGACCGAGCGGGGACCAGTTCCGTGACCGCCGGGTGGTCCACCGAGTAGCGCCAGGGCTGCGGCAGATTGCGAACAATATAGGCGAACTCCCCCAGTGGCTCCACCACGATATCGCGAAGATCAGCGTCGTTAGCGATCCCGGAGCGATTCATTGCTTATACTTTGGCCCATGACTTCCTTCGATTTGCCTTTGGGGCCGGTGACGATTCCAATTCAAGTGGATGAAGGGGCAACTCTACCGGCATACCAGACCGACGGCGCCGCCGGAATGGACCTCACTTCGACCGAATCGGTGGAACTGCAGCCGCTGGAGCGCAAGCTGGTGGGAACGGGAATTCGCGTCGCCATCCCGCGGGGATTTGAAGGACAGATCCGGCCGCGGAGCGGGTTGGCGGTGCGTCACGGGATATCGATGGTCAACACGCCGGGGACCATCGACTCGGACTATCGCGGCGAAATTAAAATATTGCTGATCAATTTCGGCGATTCGGTCGTCAAATTTGCTCAAGGCGAAAGAATCGGTCAATTGGTGATATGCCCAATCGCACGCGCCCATTGGGAACCGGTGCCTAGCCTTGACGAAACGGACCGCGGCAGCGGCGGTTTTGGTAGTACCGGCGTCAAATAGCCGCCGGATAGTTCACAAATCAAATACACCGGTAAAACACTCTTAACATGGCAAGTTCTGACTCCATCCATCCCAGCGGCGAAAATCTGCTCGCACAGATTGCCGAACAGAACAGTCATGACTTGGCGCGCGCCAATCTGCTACGCATGCGTGGCGACTACCCCGCCGCGATTGAACAGTGCCTCTCGGTCTTGAAGCGAGCCCCGGAAGACCCGGATGCCCACACCCTGATCGGCGATATCTATGCAGAACAGGGCAACCTTGGCCAGGCGGCGCAATGGTACGAATTGGCGCTGGATCTAAATCCAGAATCGGCCCCCGACCGGCAAAAACTCACCTACGTTCAGCAACGCATCAACGATCGCGAAGTGGCCAATGCGGCCCAACAGATTGCCCTCCCTCCCGCGACGCCGCATCCTTGGCTGCCCTGGGCGGTGATGGGTGCCGTTGCCGTAATCATCGGCATTGGATCGTTCATGCTGGGAATGCGACGCGATGTTCCGGCAACGAATGGGAAAACCACGATCCCGGTTTCTAACCCCATCGAGGGCGCGCAAGGAACGGTGGCTCCGATCGATCGGGGCGATACCTTGGCGGGTTCGTTAGCCGAAGAAGATCGGCGACTGATGAACTCGGTGGCCGGACAGGTTCCGGCCGGCATCGCGTTGCTATGGGCGTACCAAGATCCCCGGAACCGCGATATCGTGGTGACACTCCGCGCTCGACCGGACGATGCCGAGCGTGTCATCGCGGGCGAAGTGGGGCGAGGCATTTTGCACCAAGTGGCCGGCGCAAACCAGGTGACCGTACGGACGGAAAAAGGAGCACAAATCACCCATATTGCGACGATTGACCGTGCGCGACTGGCGGTTACGGAGCAAGCGGGATGGAGTGATGCTCACCCGGGCGGGGAGGCGCTGGCCGATGCGCTACTGACTCAGGAATGGCCGCAACCGGCAAACCCGGCACCAAGTCCAACGCCTCCATCTGACAGCACGCCTCCCGCAACAACCGGCAATGGGAATTCGACCGGCACCACCGGCTCCGAAACGACCGGGGGAACAACCGGGACTCTCTAAACCTCGTCGGCACTCACTCGGGGGCAGAGGTCATAATTGGGGCAACATGCGCGTATCTGTGCAACTCTATACCCTTCGTGATCAACTAGCTCAGGACATCCCCGGCACGCTGAAAGCCATCCAAGGTTTCGGCATCGAATACGTGGAATTGGCCGGTTTCTACGATCAGACCGCGTCGACCTGGGCCACCTACCTGCAGGAAGCCGGCCTGAAGGCAAGCGGTGCTCATATGGGGCTTGACCTGTTGGAAGCCGATCTCGACCAGGTGATCCAGGACGTCAAGACGCTAGGTTTCAAGTACGTCATCGTGCCTTACATCGGCGCCGATGCGTATGCCGACGGATGGGCAAGCTTTGGTCAACGACTGCGCCCGATTGGCGAGAAGCTTGCGGCCGCCGGACTGACGTTGCTGTACCACAACCACGATTTCGAGTTTGCGAACGGCGACGGCCTCGGCGAGCTCTACGGTTCGGTTCCGGACGAGTTCCTAAAGGCGGAAATCGACGCGGCTTGGGTGAGCATTGGTGGACAGGATCCCGTGCAGTACGTTACCAACCTGAAGGGTCGCGTTCCGCTGGTTCACGTGAAGGACTACAATCCGGCAAACACCCCGCGATGGACCCCGTGCGGTCAGGGCGTAATGCCGATGCCGGAATTGGTAGCCGCGGCCGAAGCAGCCGGTGCCGAATTCGTCATCATCGAGCTAGACGAATCACCCGGTGATCCGATTGCCGCCGTTGGCGCTAGCTACGAGTATCTGAAGAGCCTGGGTCTTTCCTAAGGCTCGCTTATTTCTTGGCAAACCCCGTGCGGCGCAACTCATCTAGCTGCGTGGCGCGGGGACCCAGATCAGAGCCGCCGAGGCGATCTTGAATCCGCTGTGTCCAAGTGGCATCGCTCATGTTTTGTTCCTGATAGAACTGCGACAGTCGTTCGTCATAGTCGCCAATGCCTCGGTTCGTATCGTAAACCTCATTGAAAAACACCGAGGTCATCGGAAGTCGGGGTTTTATATCAGCCGGCCGGGATGGGTCCGGATAGCCCAAGCAGAGACCGAAAAGGCCAAACGTTCCTCGCGGAAGATTCAGTTCTTCTCTTACTTTCTCGGGATGGTTTCGTAGCCCGCCGATGTAGCAAATGCCCAATCCGGCGAGTTCGGCCGCACACACCATTCTTTCGGCGGCGAGGGCAGCATCAACCACCGCCATCGTGTAAAACTCGGTGAATTCGAGGCGTTCCGCACGGTCCGGCGCGAGCGATGCGAGTCGATAGTGATCCGCGAGAAACGCGAAAAACAGCGGAGCGGTTTGGACTTGACGTTGCTTTCCGCACAGGTCGGCGATTCGGTCTCTTTTTTCTCCGCGCTCAATTTGAATGGCCGACCACATTTGCAGGTTGCTACTGGTGGAGGCGCTCTGGGCCGCGGCTTTCAAGGTGATTTCCAGGGCGGGTAAAACCGGACGATCGGAGTATCTCCGGACCGAGCGGTGGGCGAGAAGGCTCTCCAAATGGGGTTCGCATTCAGGCGCGTCGTAGCCGTAGCGGATTCGGAAAGCGGGGGAGTTCATGACCGTAGTTTAGTTGGAATTCGGCCAGGCTCGGCCAATATTTCAAGACTATCTGGCAGCACACCCCGTTGAATAGTTGATGGAACAACTTACTCCGACCGAGATTCAGGCGGCCCTAGCCGATTTGCCCGGGTGGGCGGTGCTGGAGGATCTGCTGGTGAAGACCTATGAGTTCCGCACCTACAAGGATGGATTGATTTTCGCGGTGACGGTAGGACACTGGGCCGACTCGATGAACCATCACCCGGACATGTTGATCGGCTACCAGAAAGTAACGATTAGCCTGTCGACCCACGATCTAGGCGGAATTGGTCCCTTGGATGTGGACTTGGCGCGGGAAATCGAGACGCTCATCCCGCGCTAGCCGTTGGTCGCCAGATCCACGGCGACGACTCGCATACTTTGGTAAAGCCGAGACGCAGAAGGATGGGAAGGCTGGTGGGGAGGGCATCTATCCTTAGCAATTTCGAGCCTCGAGACCGAGCAAATACGGCTCGCGCCGCGATGAGATCGCGATAGTGCCCTTGCCCTCGGAAAGCGGGCAGCGTGCCCGCCCCGTACAAACCCGCAACGGCACTATTGGACGACGAATAAAGCCGTGCAACTGCGACCGGATTTCTGTCTCGGACGCCGAGGAACGCAACGTGATCTTCGTTTCCGGTCTGAATGTGGTCTCGAAGATCCTGAGTCGTGAGCGAATAGTCCTTTTGAAACACCTCGGAAGCGACGGCCTTAAAAGCCTCAAGGTCAGATTCGGACTGAATGAGTCGGACGCGGTCGGTGGAGGGACTTTCAAACTCCGTTACTGGCCGCACCACCACCGTCTCCGACGGACCGACTTGAAATCCATGCTGCCGAAGTAATTCCGTTAAGCCAGCCGGCAGGAGGTTGGATTCGACCGTCCACTCGAAAGATTGGTTTAGCGCCTGGAAATAGTGAACGTGAGAAACGATTTCCGATTCTAAGTCGTCGCCCGGGTCGGCGATGAGTTGCACGAAATTAATCTTCCCGGAAAAGTGACATCGCCGGACGGCGAAACGACCGCAGTGGACCGTAGTGCCGAAACTTGGCCGCACGAGCTCTTCGTGCAGCCAAGTCTGGATTTCATTCTTCGACAAGATAGCTGGCGATGAGGTTGGCGGTGTCGACGAGAGCATCGATGTGGGTGCGCTCGTAGCCGTGGCTGGTATCGATGCCGGGACCGATAAGGGCAACTTGGGCCCCTCCGCCAGAACGCCAATACGCGCCACCATCGGATCCGTAATAGGGATAGACGTCGGTAAGCAGATCAATCCCAACTCGATTTGAAAGGGTTCGCAGTTTATCGGAGAGGTTCTTGGAATAAGGCCCTCCCGAATCGGCGACGCACAGCGAGCAGTGGAATTCGTCGCCCTGGAGTCCGTTCCCAATGCAGGCCATATCGAGGGTCAGATACTCGGCGAGGTCGGAGGGAAGGCCGTCCATCCCGCCGTGTCCAACTTCTTCAAAATTACTGATTAATACACTCGTACGTTGCGACGGGCTCACCCCTACCTTGGTGAGGGCCTGGATGGCAGCCAGCACGCATGCGACGCAGGCTTTATCGTCCAGGAATCGCGACCGAATGAAACCACTTTCGCTGACTTCGACGCGGGGGTCAAAGTAGACGAAGTCACCAACTTCAATGCCGAGGAGCCGAGTTTCTTCCGCGCGGGAGGTACGTTCATCCAGGCGGACTTCCAAATTATTAGCATCGCGGGCGGCCGTGACCGCTTCCCGATTTACGTGGGATGCACCGTTGGCGAATACGATGGAGCCTCGAATTTGGCGACCGCTGCGGGTGGAAATGTAGACGCCTTCGCTCTCAACCGTGGGCCACACTAGGCCGTTGAGCGCCTTAAGTCGCAATCGCCCGTTCGACTTGATCTCGGCCACGACGGCCCCGAGGGTGTCGATATGTGCCGAAAGGGCCCGCGGAGCATCCTGAGAAATCCCGTCCATCGTGGCGATGAGGGCACCCTTGTGAGTGCGGATGGTTGGCACGCCCATGTTTTCCAGTTCGCCCTGGACGAAACTGACGGCGTAATCGGTATCACCGGTCGGGCTGGGGGTGTTTAGAAGATCCACCAGCACCGAACGCAAGTAATCCGTGGAGATCTGAAAGACGGCCACGGGTCGGTTGTACCTGCATTCGGGGGCAATTAGAATAATCCGGCACGATTTCTGACCTATATTGTCGGAAAGTAAAGACTTATGAGGTGCCAAATCGGTAGAAACAAGATATGAGCGACATTCATGGCCTTCATCACATGACGGCCATCTGCGGGGACGCCCAGCAGAACATTGATTTTTATGCCGGGACGCTTGGCTTACGACTGATCAAGGTCACGGTCAACTTTGACGATCCGTCGGCATATCACTTTTATTACGGCGATGCCGTGGGCAGCCCAGGCACCATTCTGACCTTCTTTCCCTACCCCACCTCGCAGCAGGGGCGGCCAGGGATCGGGCAGGCGGTGGTTACTTCCCTGAGCGTGCCGATGAATTCCCTAGATTTTTGGCGGAACCGGCTATCGGGCATCTCTACGCCCAGCGAGTATGACCACTCCATCGATTTCAGCGATCCGGATGGATTGCTATTGCGAATTGTCGGTGACCCGCACTACAAGAACCCCAATCCGTGGTTGAGGAGTCCGGTACCCCGAGAATTTCAGATTGGTGGCATTTATAGCGTGACGCTTCAGGAACAGGAAGTAGAGCGCACCGCGGGCCTGTTGATGCGCGTGCTCGGATTTGATCACGACGGCGATGCGGAAGTGCCGGAGTACGTTTTCAACGCGCCGGGCAACCAATTGCACCGACGGGTTGATGTTTCCAACATTGGCTTTGGTAGCGGCCGGCCCGGTCGCGGCACGGTTCACCACGTCGCCTTCCGTACGCCCGACGACGAGAGTCAGGAACGCGTGAAAACGGCGCTGGTGGAAGTAGGAGCGAGCGTGAGCGAAGTTCGGGATCGGGATTACTTCCGCAGCATCTATTTCCGCGAGCCGGGTGGCGTTCTGCTGGAAATTGCCACCGAAGGGCCAGGATTTGCCACTGACGAAGATCCGAACGAACTGGGCACCGCGCTCAAGTTGCCGAAGATCCACGAAGTCCATCGAGAAAAGATCGAGGCGGAACTGCCTAAGCTGCGGTTACCGGCTTAACCCTTATGTTCATCTCCCTCAGCCATCCCGGAAAGCCGACCCTCGTGATGCTGCACGGCACGGGTGGTTCCGAGTCGGAGATGTTCATTTGGGGTCGGTCGCTACTGTCCGACGCTGGGATTGTCGCTACTCGCGGAAAGGAACCAGAAAATGGACTGAACCGCTGGTTTCGGCGTCGCGCGGAGGGTGTGTTTGACGAGCCGAATCTGATTGAGAGGGCGAACGAGCTTTCGGACTGGCTGCTCGTTCACGCGCCGGAGCCTAGGATCGCGGTGGGCTTTAGCAACGGGGCGAATATTGCCGCGGCGCAGTTACTATTACGCCCCGAAACTTACGCGGCGGCGGCGTTGCTCGCACCGATGGTGCCGCTCACCCCAGCTTTCCTGCCCGACTTGGAAGGCAAGCCGGTGCTCATGGTGTGCGGCGAGCAAGACCCAATGGTTCCCCGCTTCAATGCTCAGACCCTCGCGACCATGTTCGAAACTGCCGGTGCCGATCTGGAGTTGCACTGGCACGCCGGCGGTCACGGGATCGGTGAGTCAGAAGAGAATCACCTCCGCCACTGGCTAGCGCGTCAAAAGTCCATCGTTGCGCCCACATTCGAAAGGTGAGAAAGGACAGCCTGTCGATTCTGAAATTGACACGCAGTAACGCCCAAAGGGTGTCTCCCACGAACGTAGTTCCCTTCTCCCGGTTTCAATGCGTCCCTCATTGTCATAAATTCACTGCCTGACGACCATCGGCCGGAGGAGGATTTCAATTATCGGTTCGCTTTTGATGCGTAGCCTGGGTTTGTCGATGGCGTTAACCTGCGGTAACGCTAGTAAGAATGTCCTCATGACCGTCTCTTCAAAGACGGTCACCGTGAATATGTGGATGGTTAAGGGATCGCGATCTACCAGCTCAGTACGGCGATTCCGTCAACGTTTTGAAAGTGCCTGTCGCGAGTGATCAGTGGCATGCCGGTCTGACGGGTGAGTGCTGCGATCCAAAGGTCATTCACCGGAATCGGTAGACCGGCTAGTTTGAGCGCCATCCTAACTTCCGCATAGTGTCGCGATGTATCTCCGTCAATCGTGAGTACCTCGAAAAGCTCCAATACCCGTTCCAAACGCTCACTAGCCTCACCGGGACGATTGGAACCAAGCGGGCCAAATCGATATTCGCCGAGAACAACAGCGGGAACCCAAACTCTTTGGACATTCTCCATCAAGCTGAGAAGCTCTTGGTTTTGATCACCAAAAGCGGAGAGCGCATTGGTATCGAAAATTACTTCCACATTTCAGGTTCGATTTGTCCGAACTCCTCTTCCACGACGCGATCTACGTGTTTTGTCACCTCCGGCAGATCGGCC
>Ga0209188_1003237_pt1 | contig 11415 bp, 23 predicted proteins | sample C_130625_EF_Meta_FD_187307 | JGI IMG/M metagenome (GOLD analysis project Ga0209188, IMG submission 187307) | Freshwater microbial communities from Lake Croche, Canada to study carbon cycling - C_130625_EF_MetaG (SPAdes) (version 2) | ecosystem: Environmental > Aquatic > Freshwater > Lake...
GGACGTAAAACTCCAAAATATGCTATTGCTATACCGCCAGCATATAAAATTAATTGCTTGTCATCTTTTTTCATATTATAACATTGATATTAACATTGAAATTTTATCTTTTGGCATATCTGCCAACTTGCGTAAATGTTCAATTGTTACTCCTTTATCAAATAATGTTTTTATGCAATCATCAAGATCAAGATTTGTATTAACTCCAGCTAAACTTGGTTGTTTACCAAAAATAAGCTTGTTTAATAAACCAGCTATTATTGGATGCTCCAATGCTTGATTAACTCCGTTAATAAAATTAGTTTCACTATCTTCTTCTTCTTCTTCATATTCAATCTTTTCACTTTTTAACGCATTAACTTCACTTTTTAACGCATTAATTTCGTTTAACAGCATTATTGTTGCTTGGTTGTTATTTTGTTGCGCTGGCATTAATGCACTACCAATAGCACTATCATAACATACAAAAACTGCACAACTATTATAATCTTTATTTGTACTGGTATATACTTTTGATTTTTCTGTATGCAATTTTATAGTTAAAGGATTTTCATAATTCCTTTTTTTCAACAAATTAATTTCATCAGTAATTATTTCTTTTGCTTCGTCAAAACTGTCACCACTGTATTGTATATGACATGAGTTTCTGTCCCAAATTGAAAAATAAGGTTGTTTAGCATATTTATCAAAATACTCTAACACCTCATCTAAACCATAATATTTTACTGTTAAACTCATTATTAATCTTTAAAGTAAACTTGAAATAAAAACGAAACATTTGCAGTATTACTCAATGCACTACCTAAAGTAATATAGCATTTTTCCCAATAAATAGTTGGACTTTGTAAATCAAACATTTGACGCGCAAACGGATCATTAGACGCGTTTTGTATTCTGTGTAATACAGTAAACGGTACTAATTGTATCCACTCACCAACATTTGCTGGATTGCTTGGATCAGTAAGGTACAACGTTAAAAATGCTTTTTGCATTTGAGCATTTGACAACGGTGTATTACCAGTTGGACTTGTACTCATATCATTACTGTTGATAATTTCTATTCCAGTAATAGCTTTTCCACGCAAATACGGTTGATCCGTAAATTGTATTTTTGTTGCTGTGTTTCCACCAGCAATACCGTTGCTTATAATTTCTACAAGCTGACTTTTATAAACCTTTGGCATTTTTAAAATATTAAACCAGTGCAAACGTATGCGTTGCACTGGTTAGTTAATTAATTAAGATACGATTGTACTGTTTTGAGCTAACACTCCACGCAAAATAACAACAACAGTTGTTGTTTTTGATGCTTGTAATGTAGAAACAGCACTTGGTAAATTTAAAGTAAAATTATTGTTTTTTGATCCAATTAAAACCCAATTTGGTTCAACTGCTAACGATCCTGATGTACTACCTTCAAACTGATCAATAGGAAATACAGTTTGAGCTGTAACTCCAGTACCATTTTGAGTTTGTGGTACGTATAAATGTTGGTATGCGTTCCAGCTTGGTGTAATTATACGATTGTTTACAGTTAAACTAAATGATCCATTATATAACTGGTATAAAGCTGCTGCTGCACCAGATGTAGAATATTTAGTTGAGTTAGGATAGCTATCCAATACCATGTTTGTATCAGTTGCATTTGTAGTTAATGATGTAAACATTGAAATACTACCTACAAAAAAACTATCTTGCAAATTTAAACGATTTTCAGTAGCTCTTACACTTGTTCCAGCTGGAGTATCGTTAATCGTTACACCAAATTGATAACTAGTAATACTTGTTGATAAATTTCTTTCTAATCTCAAATAAGATTGTGAAAGGATAGCTTGACGCGGATCTACTCCAGCGTTAATCATGCTTTTTACTGCGTTTCTATATACTAAACGCTGATTTAATTGTGACATGTTGTTTATTTTTAAATTATAAATTACTTATTAAAGGTAAAATTTGCTTAAATACCTTTATTTATTAATAGTCAAAGTCTTCATCACCAGCCAAAACTGATATGTCACTAGATCCACCAGACATTGTACCGTAATCGGTGTAACCCATGTCGTCCATATCATCACCAGCAATAGTTTGAATATCCGCACTACCACTCATTGACTCATCTTCGTATGATACACTAGCACCGTCACCAGAAATAGCACTAATAACACCAAATTTGTTTAATAATGTCACACCACCGTTAACAATCATACCAGCACCGATACCAGCACCAATTTTATTTTTAACAAATTTTGGTAAAAACATACCAGCTACAACTTGACCGCCAGCTAAAATTTTTGGATCAACTTTTGATTCAAGTTTTGATTGTAAAATTCTACCAGCGACAGCACCAGCCACCATTGATAGCATTGTTGTAAAATTACCACCAGTTGCGCCCATGTGTGAACGTTTGCGTCTGTGAGTTTTTCTCTTGTGGTGAGTTTTTCTTCTAGCCATTTTTTTAATTTTTAAATTTTAATTATTGTGATCTTTACTGAATAACCCTATCAAAAACATTCCGATACCAGTTATAATAGTTTCTTTGTTGTGTGTTTGTATTCCATTATATATAACTGGTAAACCGGTTATAGTGCCTATAATTGTTGTTACAAAATTTTTTAAAATACTTTTAAACATGTTTTTATTTTTTTAAAAATTCAAATAATAGTTTTATTTGTTCTTCAATTCTTGCCAACCTTTCGCCAATATCTTTTTGATCTTTTAATTTTTCTTCTATTGCTCTAACCCTAATATTAAATGATCCATAAATTATACCAATTCCAAAAATAAAACTGCAAGCTTGCACTATTATACTTACTTGATCCATTATTAAATACTTTTTTTAAATGCAGATTGTAAAGATTTTAAATACTTTTTATTATGTGGTATAAAATTTTGTTTTAAAGTTTTTATATCCATCATTAACAATTCTTTATTTAATTTAGATTTAGAAGATTTATAAGATTTTTGTAATCTTTCTAATAATTCACTTTGATCTAAAATTATTTTTTTTGTAAGTTCAATTTCTTTTAGTGCGTCACTTTTAATTCCACTTACTACACTTATTCTAACGTTGTGACTTGCTGTATCTTTATGACTTCCGTAATTTCTTACTGGTGATTTCTTAACAGATTTCTTTTTTGTTGCAATTTTTCTTTTTACAACTTTTTTTGTTGCTTTCTTTTTAATTGCACCAATTTTTTTACTACCAGTTGTTTTAGTCAAACTTTTTGACGCTGCTTTTATTGCGTCAGTCCATTTAGCATATTTACCAGTTTTATATAAAGATTTAGCTTTTGTTGTAATAGCTTTTAATTTACTACTCATTATATTAATTTTTTCTTTTTAAGTAAATAATAACCTAAACCAATCGCACCAGCTATAATAAAAGGATTTGTAACGGTGACACCTTCAACTGTTTCACCTTCCGTTGCTGGTGTTTCTGTTGGTGTTGTATCAATTTCACTTTCATTAATTTTTTCTTCTTTTGCTTCTCCCTGTTCTTTTTTTAAGAAAGGTAATAATGCAATAATAATTGATGAAGCACTAGCAATTAATGTTTCACTTAATCCACCATCACCAATATAACAATTATCCATATAACCAATTTTAAAATTACTATGATGACGTCTGTTATATTTTTTAATACCTACACTTATTGCAATTCTTAAAGTTTTAGCTGATCCACCCAATTTGCACCATTTATCATAAAGTTTTTGTGCTTGTTCTGGTTTTGTTGTTTTTTTATATAATCTGTATGCAAAATTTCTAAAGTTTAATTTAAGCAATGATAAAAATGCGTTTCTAGGTACGGATAATAATATAGCTTTTGCTTTTGATCCTCTACAATTAATACCCGTTCTTCTTGCTTGTCTTTTTGCTCTACGTTGTGTTCTGGTTGTTCTACCAACACCGCAACCGCAATCGCAACTACCGTTTAAACCACTTATTGAATACATACTCATATTTTATATTTTTCTATCTATTTTATTAATATATCGTTTCTTATAATTAAAACCGTATAAAACTGGATCAACCCAAATTTCACCAGTTGGAGTTGATACAACAACAAAAACGTGATGTGGTGTTGTTCCAAATAACTTATAATTTGCAAACCTATAACACCAGTTTATCTTTTTACCCTTTCTACACAATGCCGATAAAACACCCCCTATAAATTGACTGTAATGTTTACAATCATTATATCCGTTAATATATTGTCCTGTACTTAATATTGCACTAGGACTTTTAACACTTTGTCTGGTATCTGGCTCAATTTTATATTTTACATTATCTTTTAAAAAATGCCAAATATAATTACATGTTGTTATCAATGATCCTTTCCAAAAATACAAACAAATTTTATCGTAATCGCTAGCGTATAATCTGTGAGCTTTTAAAATAGTAGCGATAATATCGCTAGTATTTTGATTATCAAATAACAATTTAGATTTGTTTTCATACGGGCTTAATTGCGTTAATAAAAACTGTCTTGTCATTATTGCATGTAAATTGTTTGCTCAAGCGGAAATGTTATTCCCATGCTTGATACAGTTCCTTTAAATGTTAATTTTGCTTTTAATTTTTTTGACTTACTTTTTTTCCTATCAATAAAAAAATTAACGATACTCATTAATAAAGTTATAGCTGGAGTTTTTATTTTTATTGAATAATCAATCTCGCTGTTTGCTGGTATATTTATCGTTGATAAATTTTGAACATTACTAACTAAATAATCATTAAAATAAATTTCACCGCTTATTTGATCAACAGTTAAACTTGTTGAACTTGGGTTTACTAATTTAAACCTAGCATTAATGTTTGGTAAATTAAACCCCTTTGATTGATCTAAAGTTAAATCATTCAAATAAACTTTAACGTTTCCGCCAGCTTTTGCTTTTGAACGAAAATATAAAAATGCGCCTACTACAAGTGCGCCAATAACTACACCGTATTTTTTCATATAATTGAATATACAAAAAATAATTTAAATTACAAAAAATTAGTTTGAAAAAACGATAAAAAAACGACTATATATACATTTTAGCTTGCGGGCTTTTGCGCTTATAGGCGCATGCCCGCAAGCTAATTAAAATAAATGATAAAACAATCATTTGTGGATAAATTAAGCAAATTTTACCTTTATTTAAATAAAAAAATATAAATTTGTAATTGTTTCAGTTTTGTTCGAATTGATAAATAAAAAAAGGGCAGTGTTTCTACACTGCCCAATTAATTAAATTATGTTATTATTTGCTTACATATTTGCTTTCATGATTGCTTTTAGCACTGCTGTAATGTGGATCATGTATCAATTAATGAATATTATTGTTTTTATTATTAAAAAGTTAAAACGGTAAATATTTTCTATGTGAAAATTTTTTAGTTTCCTTTTCATAATAATTTATATAAATAATATTTTTACCAGCTACAAATTTTTCAAAATTATCAAAATTTGATTTTTTAATGTTTCTGTATTTGTATGCTTTACCTATATTATCAATACAAATTGCTGTGTAATACATTTTAAAATTATTATTTAATAATAGTTTCTATTTCGTTAATTATTGCTTTTGATTGTGGTGTTGTTGTCGTGTGAGCTTGTCCGCCGTCTTTAAAATATCCTAAACCATTTTTTAATACTGTAACACCTAATTTTTCAAATCTTTTATAATAAGGTGTTAATCTATTTAATATCTGTGTTTTTGTTCTTGTACCACTCCAGCCGTATGATCCAGTAAAAATATATAATTTAGCATTTGTAAATTTTTGATGTAATAAAGTCACTAAATCTTCAATTTTATCTGTACTTGCAAATTGTCCGTTTGTGCCAATAGATATAATTACTATAACAACATCATTTGTAATTGGGTATTTTTTTAAATTTTGCATTAAATTGGATAATGTCCAACCGCCTTTGGCAAGATTTTTAGCAACTATGATACCTTTTGTAGCTGTACCAATACCAACACCATGACTGTCGCCTATAATAATTTTTTTACCAATTAAAATTGGTTTTTTTAATGCTTTTAATTTATTAAAATAAAATAGTGCTGGAATTAATAAAATAGCTATTATTATTTGTTTTACATTTTTTTTCATATAACAAATATAAAAAAAATTTTTTAGTTATATTTTCTTGTTAAATGATCCTTTAAAGCTAATTGTAATGATAATGCCATTGTAACAAAATTTATAGCGTCTTTATTAAAAATATCTGTGTTTTTTTCTTCAAGCATTTCTAATATTGTTTCTAAAGTAACTTCGGTTACTTTTTGCGCTTTCATTTCAATTTGTATATCAGTGCTAAACATAATTTTTTATTTTAAAATTGCATAATAGTTTTTAACTCCGTTTAATTCAACAACAATAAAATCCTTTACAACATTATCGTTTAAATGTTTTTTAAGTTGCCACCATGCGTATTTTTTATAACCTTTTTTAAATAAAACTTGTACTGGTTTATTATCTTGTCTTATGCTTATAAATTTTACATGGCTTTTATCCAGTAATTGTTGCGCGTTTATTTCAGCTTGTTCAAATGTTTCAAAGCTATTGTTAAATAAAACAATGTTTGGGGTGTGTATTGTAAACATTACAGTATAATTTTGTTTTCTTTTTCAATTATTAAATCAAACTCATAAATTTTAGCACCGCAATTAATACTGTAAAAACTTATGTTTTCTGTTAATGTTACTTCGGCATGCGGGCAAGCCGTACAACATGGTAACTGGATCATTTGAACTTGTCCTAAACTGCTTTGTGTTGGTATTGGTTGTTTATAAGGGCAAACGCTTTCTTTGCCGTCTTTAATTAATACATAACCGTACTGGTCTGTATTTTTTGTTGTGTACTGGTGCATAAAAATAAAATTTGTTTGTTTAAAATTATTGTTTAGATTTGTTTCAAATTTGCTTAAATGCTTGGGGCAGTTTGATCCTCGCCATTAGTTTGGTTGACTTGATCACTGCCCTCATTTTTTATTATCCTATCTCGTAAAACTCCCAGCTCGCGCACAATTAAATTTTGAAAATCAATAAGATCCATTTCAATCATTCGTAATAATTCTTTTTTTGTAAATAAAGGGTTTTCAACGCTGTTACAATGATCCCAATACTTTACGCATTTCATTACTTCGCTTTTTAAGTGCTTTGAAAGATCAACACAATTATCTACGCACTCCAAATGTAATTGATAAATGTGTTCGTGTTTTTTTTCCATTGTTTTAAAATTTAAAGGGTGTGAAATTGATAAACAAACCACATAAATAAATATGTGGCAATAATAATAATTAATAACGTTGTTGCTTTGCTTTGTTTTTTCATTTTTTTTTATTTTAAAGTTGAATAAATGATTTTTCTATTTCGGAATACATTATCTCTACTGGCTCAAAATTACCAGCACTACGTAACATTTTAGGAGTTAATGTATATGTATTATTTTTTGTTTTTGCTATTTCTAATTCCGATTGGCAATATCTACTGGACGTACTCCCTAAATGTCCCAATGCCATATTATCTTTTTTACCTAAATGCAAAACTGTAATTATTAAAATATCATATTTTTTAGCCCAACTACGCAATATTTTAATTAAATTTTTACTGGCGCGTTCATCATTAAAATTATCAATAAGATCTAGTAAACCGTCAATTATTATTACAGCAATATCTGGTGTATTTTGTAAGTAAGTTTTTATTAAATGTAATATTGTTGTTGCGCTGTGTTCTGTAACTGTAAACGCGTCAAATACATTATAAATATTCTCAACTTTTGCAAGCTTTTTTATAATCTTTGCTTTGCGTTGAAAGTCAAAATTACTTTGCTCAGTATCAAATAACGCTATACGCGTTTTATTTAAGTGGGGGTATGTAAGACAGTTAAAACCAAATATTTGAGTGCGTGCAATACAACTAGCAATTACACCGCAAATAAATGTACTTTTTGAGCTTTTAGGTAAACCAGTAAAAGAAACGAAATTGCCACCAGTACCAATAACATTGTTATTTATAGTTAAAAATAAATGATCAATCTTTATTACAGTGTTATTGTCAATTCTACAATTTTGTAGAATTTCTATGTAATTTTTAGGCATGTAAATAAATTGGTTGTGTAATATTAAATTGAAATATTTAAACTGCCAAAAAAAAAGACAAAAAAAAACAGCGTATAGAAATACGCCGTTTTAACCATTTTTATTTACTTTATTGTGAAAGCAATACAAATATAAACTTTTTTTTTACAAGTTTAACATGTCATAATACATTTTTGATCCATTATAATATGGTATTTCCGATCCAGCTTTACCGCCAAAATAACTATTTCTTTTTAATCTCATTACAAAATCTTTTAAATCTGTTGCAAGAATTGGTTTAGCACCAAAACTTAATATTCTTTTGTAATCTTTAGCCCACGCATCAACATCAGCAAATTTAGCATAATAATTTAAAGGATTGTTTGGATCTTTTAATCGTTCATTGGGCGGTACTAAAGTTCCTCTTGTTGCCACTTGACGTTTAGCATTTAACCATTTAATTCCAGTATAATTATTATTTGCTAAGTATACTTTTGATGTAGTTGTAAATTTTCCAGTTTCAAATAATAATTGAGCTAAAGCAAAGTTTAATAAATCACCACTAAACCCAGCATTTATTAAGTTTTGTTCAATAGCTGTAAGTTTTAATATTTCAGCTGGTTTAAAATTTATAAATTTATTACTACTCATTTTTATTTTTGGTTTTGGTATTGATTTTGGTATTGATTTTGTTTTTTTACTTGCTTTAACTAAAAATGAAATCAATAAACCTATACCAGTTAATAATATTATTTTTTTATATTGTTTTTTCATTGTTAAGGGTGTGTTATATAAAAATCATTACCGTTTCTAATTACTTGTATTATTCCAGCTGGTAGAGATACGCTAACACCATATATAGAACCTCCAGTATTACTTGTAAAAGTTGTATTATTTACTTTATTTAAAAATGTATAAATAACTAAATTTTTTAAACCAGTAGTTAATATGATACTATTTGTAACACTACCATTTGTAACAATAAAATAATCTTGTGTAGTTACTGTTGGTATAGTATAATTTGCACTTGTTAAACTTATTGTATTTGATGTAGTGACTTCAGCTGTTGCTATTGTACCGCTGTATTTTGGTATATCAATAATTTGATCATTAAAATTATCAGTTTTAGCTCTTATACTTTGACTAATACCATTTGTAACATCTCTATAATATTGAGTGTTTTGATATTGTAAATTTTGAATTGTTTTATCCGTTGTATTGTCAATATACTCAATACCATTATTGGCACTGCTTAAAATACCTCTTTGTTCGTTTAATTTACATTCAATATAATCTTGTCCTACTCTTAAGTATTCTGTTCCATTTGTTTTTGATATAAATAATACTGGCGAAACATTATCATTGTCTTGTGATACTCTAAAAAATTTACCACCGTCTGTTATACTTTTTAATTCTATATAACCTGTATTATCATCTGTATTACTTATTGTAACTCTTAAATTATTACTTGTAGCATTTAAAATAATTGATTGTTCAGTTGCACTATTACCACTATCTAATACTTGTTGTAAATTACCACCACCGCCACCGGTACTAGTCCAACCTTTATTAGTGTCTACTTGATACCAGTTACCAGTTGCACTATCTATAAATATAGTACCAACTGCTAAACTACTTGCGCTTGGTCTATTTGCTAAAGTATCTGTAATCATAGCTGGCGTTCCTTTCAAATTGCCAACACTATTATTTAAACTTATCATTAAACGTATATTTTACGAATTATTGTTAATTGCCTATTGGCATAAATACCCTCAAATTTAAAATTATAAATAGTACGGTCTATTTCACCATTATTTGCACTTAAAGTAAATGATCCGTTAGGAAATAAAAAAACAGCACTATTAATAATTATATTATCTTGTCCGCTATTATAAAAAGTAATGTCGGCACAATCACTTCTTACAGAATTATTTTCAACGTATGTTAAAATATCGTTTTTGTATTCTTGCATTATATAAATTGTTTTTTTATTATTGCCACTCCGTATTTTTCAATACCAGTACCACCATAAACAGTTATTATTCTTAAACTATCTGTATTTACAATTTCGTTTTCATTACCTACATATTTGTAAATTTGTCTACCGCCTAACGTTAAATCGTAATTACCAATAAAAATATATTGTAAAGAATTATTGACAACTGTTATACTATTAAAACCTTTTATATTTATTAAATATAAACTTTTTTTATTAGTAATTGTTGAATCAGTGTCTTTATAAAAAACACTTTCAAAATTATTTACAAACTCTTTCATAAAGGTAAAATTTGCTTATCTTCTAAAACCTTGCAAACGCAACATAAACATTTGAATATCTTTTTTTGCTTTTGCCACTTCGGTTTGACATTTTGCTTTGCGTCTTATATTTTTTATTACACTGCAATTTCTTGACGCAATACGTTTTAAAGTTTTTAAATCAACACTACGTTTTTGTTCTTTTGTGTATTTTTTCTTTTTAGCAACTTTAATGTTTGGTTGTCCTTTAGGTGTTTTTATTTTTACAGTAAAATCTTTAAATTGACTAACTAACTCTTTTGCTTTTTCAATAGATTGTTTAACATTACCACCGCTTGATTGATCTATTGTAGCGGTTGTTGTTGCTGGTGTTGTTGCTGGTGCAAATTTTGTTGTAACAGTTTCGCCAGTTTCAGTTGTTGTTGTTTCTTCTGGTGTTGTTGTTTCTTCTGGTGTTGTTTCTTCGGTTGTTTTTTTACCAAACAAACCGTTTTTATATGCAAAATATCCGCCAACAGCTAAAGCGCCTAATAATATTATTTGACTTTGTTTTTTCATTTTTTATTTATATTTCGGTAAACCGTTAACGATAGATATAACTGTATTTAACTCATCTTCATTTAGTCCAGACGCCGGATTGTAATTGTTTGATCCTCTTTTTAAATATTCAAGCATATCTGTTTTATACATATTTGTAAATACTTCGGATAAAATACTTACTTGTGTTTGTGTTTTTAATGATCTAAATACAGAAAAAACTGTTGCCTCGTCATCAACAAAAAAACCCATAGCGTCATGTAATCTTTTAGCTAAAGCTTGCGCTTGGTTAGTTTTTATTAAAGCTGATCCTACTGGAGCTTTTTTATAAAATATAGGTGAAAACGGGTTTACATTATTAGGTAAATTTGATTGATTTGTAACAATTCTATTTGTAGCACTATTTGTAATACCTAATTTATTTAATATAGGACGTAAAACTCCAAAATATGCTATTGCTATACCGCCAGCATATAAAATTAATTGCTTGTCATCTTTTTTCATATTATAACATTGATATTAACATTGAAATTTTATCTTTTGGCATATCTGCCAAC
>Ga0209188_1003238_pt1 | contig 11415 bp, 20 predicted proteins | sample C_130625_EF_Meta_FD_187307 | JGI IMG/M metagenome (GOLD analysis project Ga0209188, IMG submission 187307) | Freshwater microbial communities from Lake Croche, Canada to study carbon cycling - C_130625_EF_MetaG (SPAdes) (version 2) | ecosystem: Environmental > Aquatic > Freshwater > Lake...
CCACCACATAACGAACAATATAATTTATTCATCACAGAACCTATTATACACTACTTGGTCCTGTTGTGGTTGTTTTTATACAACAGGACCAAAATGTTACACTTCGTTACATATCATTTGTATATATTGTATTTTTTAAATATTTTTCTAAAACCCGAGATATAAGATTTAGGTTCAGGATCATCTATATCTACTGTAAACTCTTCCCACAGATATTGTTTGGATTCGGTACTCAGATAAGCCTGGAGTTCATCAACCAATACGGACTCATTGTATCCCTTTTTAAGCAAAATCTTTGAGATACCTTTATAGAACTTTGATTGATCATTCTTCAGTTTATTAACTAAGAAATCCATGTCCACTTTATAATCTTTATTCAGATAATACAATGCATGAGCTACTTCATGGCGAAATACGGCAGCATCATTCTTTAGTGTTCCGATAATATAAAAAGGTTTTGATATATCAACATTGCTGGTGATTACTCGATCCAGTTCTTTTTCTAATCGAGTAATATCCGTGATTTCTCCCTTATTCACATAATGTTTCCACTCTAGATATGCATGCCCCGGAAAATTAAATCCAGACCATTGAGAAAAATAATCTAGTTCACCATCAGAATTCATAGATTCATTCAGGAATGAAAATATATCAAAAGGAGTTTTGATTAAAGCTGGATTTGCTGACTCATAGAATTCTTGAATTCTAAAAAATGTCAGCGCTAAATCCTTTTGCTTTTTAAATGCAAAGTGCAAAAGGTTATTATCTAACTTATTCAGTTGCATTTCGAGTCCATGTGTTCATTACATTCTGAAGAGGAATATAATTATATTCTACACCACTAGGAGCATCGAAGGTAGAGGATTGTTTATTCTTGATAATCAACTCAGAAATGAACGGATGAATATAAACAGACGTAATCTTACCAGGATCATTGCTTCGTATATACGGAGTTGACATAAAATTTTCCTTGTTTTGCGAGGCCGATTGAAAGAATTCGATCCAACTCTTTGAGAAGTTGATCATGGGATAACGATTCCAAAAACTCATCTAATTGCTTAGATTCTTCTTCGGACCAGTTTTCGATAGTATCCATTATAACTCACCTATTTTATTTAGAGAACTTCGTTCTTCCTGCCTAATGATGCAGGATTCATTCCAGGTGAAACGTATACGTAATTTCCTTTGTGCAAAGGAGCGGTACATTGTGCGATATCGTCAACGGTCTTGCGATCTTTCTCAGAAAGCTTATGATAGTCTTTCATGATTCCTGTTTTGGTGATTGCACCTAAGTGACCCGAATCGATGGATTTGTAGTGAGGTGTTTCACGCCCCACCGGAGCCTTGAGAATAGGTAGCTTAACCATAACTGAACCTTTGAGCGCAACTTTAGATGAAGACCATTTAGCCTGCCACTTAGCATATTCTTCTTTCTCAGATTTGGTCTGAGACTTGGGCTTTGATTTTTTGATATGTCCGTATATAATCACGATGTATCACTAGAATCAATTGAGTACTGATTATACTTTAACACATGTAATCAGTCAAGAACTATTTTTGCAGGTGTCGCTTTAACGCAACATTCTATTTACATGAAGCTTTCTCCCTGCGGCGGTAATTTAGCGCATCAAGCACACGGACCTCCGCACACCATCACGCACGCCTTCCACCCGCTCCACGACCAGGGAGAATTGTCGCACTGCCAGCGCCAGTTTGGTTAGACTGGAACCACCCGTGGCTATCACACCACTTCTTATCTTGCGGGTCGCAATAGCTGTTGATTAGACAGCACGTTCTGGTGGATGATCTTGGAATCGAACCAAGTTTCCCGAAGGATACAGATTTACAGTCTGCCGCAGTCGCCAATGCCGCTCATCATCCAATGATTTTCCTGATTTCTCAGTGTATGAAGCTATTTTACAGGATTCTTGAAACGCCGTCAACAACTATTTTTGCGGGTGTTGCTCAAAAACAACAATCAATAAGGTCTATGGTCATCGTAATCGGAATCGATCTCATCATAACGATCATCTGATTCTTCGACCAAATCTTCAATATGCCATCGCTTGTTTTTGAGTTTTTTATATTCGTTTTTTTGTTCGTTTTTCTCATGTCGTAGCATAACCGATACATGATCATCAACATCTTTATCCTTGCGGAATTTGGCAATAAATTTACTCATGATGCAACTAAACTTCCTTTTTAGGTTTGTATTGACATTAGGTTAACACAAACAGAATATCATGTCAAGGAAATATTCTGTTATTTTTTCCATGGAAAATTATCAGGATACTGTTTTCTCATTTCCTCATTACCATTGAAGAAGAATTCTTTAGTTACCGAACCGGCATTACCATCAACTCTATAATTAACGGTATTTAATCCAGTACATCCATATTTAGGAAAATACGTGGCCAGAGTCTTATATACAACTCGATCCTGTCCCCATCCACCATGCCAGGAACTCGCAACAGGTATTGCAATATTTCTAGTTAAACAATAGCAATTGGTATCGATATGGTTAATACCGTGATAGCTTTTCCATTTACCTAAAGATTCACAATCATCATCTACGATATAGTTTCCTTCAGGATCGCAAATTTTTCGTAATGAATATGACCAGTCTAAATTATTACTTTCAATATTTTCAATCTGAGATTCTACATGGTTGGGATCTAGCCAATTGTCTTCATCCAAATAGAAAATATAATCTTCATTAACCAAGTGCGTAAATGCGGCATAGATTCTATGACCATAGAATCCATTTGCGCCTACATTGTTTTGTAGAACAACGGAATCTAATTGACCTAAGTATTTGTATTGAAAATCTGGATCTATTGTTTGATTTACTTTCGAGGTATATTGCAGACCATCGGTGACAACAAGTACCTTCGTTTTCGAATACGATTGTGTTAATGCAGATAGTAATGAAGTTTTTAGTGCCGGTGTGCCGATAGATGGAATAATAATTACGGCAGACTTTTTTTCTGTAATAATATTGAGTTTCATACGGAAAGCTCAGGAAATGCTTCTTTGATTAGTTTAGCATTGAGATGAGGTATACCCAAATCTTTTTTCATCATTGCAACAACAATCTCAGCCTCTTTCTTTTGCAGGCCTTCTAAAAACAAAACAAACAACTTCATACGTTTTGTTTCAGATAAAGCATCCGCGGTTGCATTTCCTCGAAGGAATAGATATAGCCGTCTCCACTCATTCTCCAAACCCGTAGGTCTTATTCCAGGAAGAGTATCGATGGGTACATATTCTTTGGGCATCTCATTGAAATAAAATTGATATTGAGGATCGTATGTCGCCTGCAATAAGTTTTTAAGTAGCTGAGTACCATTAGCTTGCAGCACGCGAATTCTCTGTGCTTTATTTTGAGCAAGCTTGAATTCATCAAATATTTCAAATACATGTTTATTCATATCGGTTCCATTAATAATCTTCAATTACATCCATTAGATTTTTCAGTCTCTTTTCAATGAAGTAATTCAAGAGTTTTGATCTAGGAGCGGGCTTGGTATTATCGTATGTATGTATAATGTTTTCTTTAATTGCTACGGGAATACATGATAAATCAATCAAAGTTTTATTTCTAGTATATGCTAAGTTCAACTCATCTGTTGCTGAACTATTGAATTCCATATTGATAAATTGATCAAACTTCTTTTTTGTTATAGGTGTCTGTCTTTCTTCAAGAACAAAACAATTGCCGCGAGACAGAATATTAGGAATGCCATCGCCTCGATCACCCTTGATAATCTTTTCCTTTAAGCTAAGGATTGCATTATCTGTGGTAATGAATTTCTTTAGAGTTGGATTGTACTGCTTGACATTTTTATATTGATGTAACTGTACGAAATCTCCATCTGACGATAGAATCAGAATTTTTTCGTTATTTGCGAATCGTGGAGTAAGAGTGCCGATAACATCATCTGCCTCAGCATTTTCTACATCAATATAACGATATGGAAAATTCTCCTTCAATTCATTCTTGATATTTGAGAGAATAGGAAAGATGAGATTCCAATCCAGACTGGAAGCTTCTCTGATCTTTTTCCTTCCAGCCTTGTAGAAAGGAAAATATGTTTTTCTCCAATAAGTAGCATTGTCGCAGCAAAGCACTACTTCGCCATATTCATCCCTAAATTTCTTAATGTGCATTCTAAGAGTGTTTAAGACTATATGACGAACCAATGGCTCCTCGATCACGACATTTTTCTGAGTTGAAATGTGAGCCATCAATCCAGAAAAAATTACTTGATTCAAATCAATGAGAATCATTTAGATTTCCTTTTACCAAACTTCTCATCATACTCTTTCACTTTTTTGTTTCGTTGACGATTAGATGCCCTGATAAATTTACCATCCGATATGATCCGCTCACAATCAGTGATGACACCCTCCCACCATGATACTATCTTTTTCAGTTGAGGTTTGGTAAAATTAGAGTATCCTTCTACCAACATCTTATCTTTACCTAAAAGAACTTCTTCATACTCGGCAATAATCTTTTTGGCATGTAGTATAATTCCTTTTGCGTGGAGGGGTTTTACACCAATGCCATAAAGATATTTGTACTTGTTGAGTTCTTTCCAAGAAGTTACAAAATCATCCCGTAGACCTTCGATCTGACCTATCTGTTCGGAGACTTTGTTATTCAAACGTTCTTTGATAACGTTTTCTTCTTTATTCGATTCCATAGTCATATTTGCTGCCCAGTAAATTACTTTAGAATAATTTCTTTGATTGAATCGAGTCGAAAGGATCTCCAACCTTCACTGTCAATATCCCATACCGACAAGCACTCCAAATTTTCAGATCGAGTTTTTTTCTCGGCACTTAAATCGACTTCAACCTTAGGGAGAAAACTCTCTTGCAAAGTACAATTCATACTGCGCTCGGTACCATCTTTTTTGGTAAAGACTACTGTGGCGCTAACGTTTTGTAGTAATTCTTTCACATTGTCTCTAAGCCAAGTATCATTCATTCTTCATCCTCATTATTAAGTAATTCAATCACTTCTTGAAAGTAAGCTCCAGACTTTTCTGTTTTCAGACCAACAATGCCACACCAATCATGTTTTATTAAACCCATAACATATGTCATGGGATCAATTAGAATTGCCTCGAAAAAATCAATATCATAGAGTTCTCCATCAGCCTCTTTGTATAACATGATTTGATACATGTCTCCTAGAGAACTGCCTGGATATTTTTCTGATTGATCGTCATACTGAAATAACAAACAATTATATTTTTCTTTGTCGTGATAAAAAGAAATTCCGTCATAGTCCTGCAACTTGACATCCTTAGCTTGAATTTGATCGAGTTTCATCTGAAAGCCTCTAGCATTCTACATCAGTACTTCAAGGTTGTCAATAACATTTTTAATGTTTGCCTTTCGAACTCTTACCATAATCCATGCATTGTAAAATTCCTCTTTTTCTAGTACGCGACGATCAAATTGTTCTCTAGCTTCCAAATAACTACATTCCGCTTTAGATTTGCATAGATGTAATATTTCTCTTCTGAATTTGTCTTTTCCATATAGCTTAACATCCTCAATCAATTCAGAATTAGATCCATAATAATCTTGCCAATCCGACAATACTTTAAATCGTTTTTTCTTTCCTTTAACTTGTTTAGTTTTAGAAAAATAAAAAAACTTTTTGCCTATGTATTTTTTATTGTTTACCTCGTTGTGAATGAGGTAAACATATCCACAAAATTTATCGCAATCGTCGGATGTGAATTCTTTTCCGTTATATGTCCATTCTAATTTTGCCATTCCTCATTCTCATCGAAGTCATCATCGTCTATATATTCGTCAACGACTTCCTCGATTTGGCTTCCGCAGAATGGACAATGCTGCGGATATTCATCCGAAGCTAACTCTGTAATGTAGGTGACGTTATAAGTAGATTCACATTCACTACAGTCACCTGAAATTGTTTTTTCTTGCATGGTATTCTCCGTTAAGTTTATAAATTTAACCAAAATCAACCTCGCACACCCCACCAGCACATGCGGCTTGGTCGGTCAATGAGGTCTGATCATCCAATTCTTTTACTGCTTTGATATTGATCGAATGTAGATGTGTGATCAATTCATTGAAAGTTTCTTCCGTGCAATCCTCAAACGGAGCTTGAACATATGTTCCGCCGTCAAAAGGAAGAACACTGATTCCGTTATAATCATTTCTGTTTTCCCACATCCAGTCTCCACATGGTTTCCATTCATCATCTTTCAGTGAAATCGTGCATGAAACATTATGCGTGTTATTTCCACTAACATGACCGGGAAGAACCCACTCGACGGCAAATTTCTTAACTCTCTCCAGTAGATCCATATACGATTCAGTACGAACAATCGCACCTGCTGGAGCTTTCTGTGGAAATGACATTACTGCCTCTAGGTGAGGTTTGAATTTACAGTCCTCAATCAGCATAGGGAAATTATTAACCATGTATGAATATAGTGCTTCGTTTTTACCTACGCGCATTCTTCTAATGTAATACTCAGCATGCCACGCGTGAATTCCTGATGAGCTTCCTACAACAAGGCTTGTGGTTCCGCTAGGCTTAACACAAGTTGACCTTGCGCAAGGATTTACACCAATCAACTTAGAAACTCGTGCGTTTTCTGCTAGAACTGCATGTGCCGCCGCGGTTAGATCGCAATTGAGTACGGCTCCTGATGCAATGCCTGTCTGACCAACTCCCACCAGTGCTTCAGATTCAGTGGTTTCTTTCCAGATTGGACGTAGATAATGAAAATCTGTGTATCCCGCCTGTAGCGTTCCTATGAAAGCGGCCGCTTTGGATCGAGCAATCAAATCATCTTGATCTACAATGTCTGATACATTAATTTCAGTTAGGTTGCAGAATTGATTTGGTTTGAGTGCAATCTCACAGCAAGGATTGGTTCCCATCTCGATGTCGTTGGTCCAATAAATTCCAGGTTCACCTGCACCAGACGCTTTCACTCTCTCCCAGATATCTTTAAATTCTTCCTCAGTGACATCTCCACGCGGAAGAACTGCTGAATTATTTGCTCGACCTCGCTGAGGATTTAGTTCCCACCACGCTCCAGATTTGCATGATAGCATATCATAGTCGAATCTACTGAATAGCGAAATAAGAGCGGCTCGGCGAATACCACCGGATAGGACCGCATCTGCGATATGACACATCATATCATGAACTTCAATTGGTTTTAGTTTGCGTCCAACTGCTTTATTCAAAATGCTTCGAAGCTGATCTAGACAAATTCGAAGAGGATCCGGACCTGGAGCTTTTCCTCCAGAGGTTATCAGTCGGGCTCCTTTGGGTCGAATGTCTCTAAAATCGAACACTGGCTCAGACTTTCCGTTGAAGTATGCTTCAACTAGAACCTTGACTGCATCTGCCCACCCTTCAATGCTATCTCCGACAAGAAATCTTCTACTCTTAGATTTAACGCCATGTACAATAGGAATTTGATCAACGTGATGAGTTTGAACTGAATATCCAACTCCAGTTCCTCCTAATAGGAGGAACATCATTTCACTAAATGAATCGATATGATCAGCGGGCAAGTAGCAGCAATTATAGATTCGATTATTTGATAGTTCGATGGGAGATCCACCAAACTGCATTGAACGCATTGACGGCAATACCTTTTTAGGTATAACGAAATTTTTATATACCGATTTAATCTCTTTAGCCAATGCAGGGTATTTACTGAGGTGCATTTGCATGTTTCGAGCTACGATCTCATCCCAAGTCTCTCTTCGACCAAGTTCAGGGTAGTATCTTGCGTATTTGTTAAAGACTGTAATGTCCGATAGAATAGATTGGGAAATGTCCATACTAATTATCCTTTAGTTTATTGTTGAGTAAATTCTTTTATCATTGGAAAAATAGGTTCAATCGCATCAGCGCAAGCAATTGCTACTTCACGATGTTCTTTTTGAGTCTCTTTGCCGCTTCGTAGTTCTATATAGTGAATCCATGAACGGATACTTCCATTCATGTATAATCTACTTGCAGTTAATCCTTCAGGTAAAACTGACCGGGCTTGTTCCTTTGCAATACCGTTAGAGATAGCCCATTCATATTCTCGTTTTGCTGCATATATGGCTCGTTGTTGAGCGCGATACCACTCATTTTGTAATAGTTGATCATCGACTTCTACACTATTTTGTCGATTTGATGCATCTTGTAATCGGGCTTCTCTTGTGAGAAAATCAAAGTCTTTTGTAGGATCGGCATATCGTTGTGAAAATTCTTGAAAACTAAAACTACGATGCCTAAGAATTTGTCGTGCAATATCTCGGGTAGTTTCAATCTCCAAACATGCATTGACCATTTCAAATGGACTCCAATGCTTGTGTTTAATAAGATATCTAACTAACTTTTCAGATGTTTCGATATTGTTTTGATTACCTGGATTTGAAACTCTAGCGGTATATGCTATTTGTTCTAAAATACTTTTATTATCCGCGCTTTGTGATGAAAATTCTAATTTAACTTTCGGTGCCTTCATCGTTTCCATATCCCCATATTTCATGTTTATATTCATCAGTCCATTTGTCATAATACTTCGATTTCTTCAATTTATTTCTGGCTTTTATTAACCCATCTTTTGGTTGAGCTAATATTATAGGATATTTTTTATTTCCTGTTTCCACACCATTGATCATTCCCGGATTGTCGGGATGATCTTTTAGGAAAATTAAACTGGGATAGTTTTTCTGCAAAGAAGTAATGATATCAATTAAATCGCTATCCGTCAAGTTCTTCTCTAAATTATAGAACAGAATAATTTCATAATCCGAGGATGATTCGATGAATCTGGAAATATAATCGTTACACTCATATCCAATATATCCTATTAGGATTCCATCATTCTCTTGCGCTTTTCTTGCAAACGGACATATGTTGAATCCATCCAATTCAGGATGAAATTTCGACAACCTATCAATCCATTCAGTTAAATCTTTTTCCAATTAACTAACTCCATATTTGCGCGTAATCCCGAAAATGTGTTACTATCTATAATAGATAGAATTTCACTTTCTGTCATATCGTTTAAAATCATATCATTAATATCTTTATATTTCACACTATCAGGCCACATACAAACTGAGAAATTATTTGCAATTGCATTTCGCATGTTTTTAACGATGTCTTTGTTTCTGGGTTCATTGTCAAAAATTAATACTACACTATCCTTTTTATTAACTTTAGATAGATTGGCATCTGCTGTAGCGATACAATTTGGAATAAACATACTATCGATAGGACCTTCCACGACATAGACTTTTTTACTCCAATCGACCCTATCTAATCCATAAATCTTATCGGATTCTTCATCAATTTTAATTGTAATATATCTCATATCAGAATTACCCAATGCTCTACCCTGTATTGCAATTAGATTTTTTTTCTCATCATAAAATGGTATAATAAGCCTAGAATCATTATTCATCAATCTCTCGTTATCGATTCCCAAGTCACCTATAAATGATTGAAAATTGGGACAAAAATATAACTGTGAGTGAAATTCATGGGGAATCTTACGCATATTAACGTAAGCTTTAGCGAAATGATCTTCCGGTAATTGTTCAATCGATTCTAAATTTATATTTGTTCGAAACACAGGTTTTACCGATAATACATCGAGATTGGGAGCCGAATCGACTTTCTTCGATACCCCACTATCCATGTACCGTTCGATTGAATACTCTCTTGCCAATCCAGAATCTATTGATTGTAGAAAGTTATAGAAGGTAGTTGATAGCCCGCAATTATGACAAATATAGAAGTATTTGTTTTTTTTGGCATAAACAAATCCTCGGCATTTGGATTTGTTTTTCTGTGAGTCTCCACATGAAGGACATCGGAAACTATAGAGATCCTGTTTCTTCTGTGAAAATCTTTCGAGGCGAGGGGAAATGATATGCAAAAACTTTTGATCAATGAAAATGCTCATGATGAGATGCTGCGAGAGCTTACTTTAGAAGGGCCCCTATTTTATCAAAGTTTACGTGAGAAATCAACCATGAAATTACAATCATACCACCGGCAACCATCCAAATCCACTTTGCTGTCGTTTCATCCGTCGAGGATGACTTTTTGTCTAGTATTTCTGAACGAAGTTCTTTGATTTCATCCATGATGCGCAATTCCGTAATCTGTACCTTATCAATGACCGTGTCAATACGGTCATGGATTTCTTTGATCTCTCCGTTCTTTTCGGTTCGTCTTTGTTCCATTTCCGTATAGATTTGAGTGGTATATCGATCCTGTTGTTCAACAAGCCTATCAATAACCTGATCCATTTTGGTACAAAGGCTCGTCAAAGTGGTTATTTGAGTTTTTAAAACTTCCACATCAACCTTCAACTGCGTAGTATCATCAGCCATCGAATCACCTTACCATTTATTTTTGATTTACATTCTTTTCGGTTTCGACTATCCAATTCTGAAGAGAAATTAATTGTTCGGCGTTTTCTCTACAGATTGCGTAGTTTTCGGTAACGACTCCGAGGGCTTGATTACTTTCAACTCCCGAGGGGGTTGCATCAACAACGCTGGAGGCATTGGCATCTTTACCTGAGGCACTGGTGTCATGCAACTGCACCCAGCCATTAGAAAGATTAGCGCGATCAGGAACACGTTTAGCAATTTCACGATTTCTATCTCCTTGTTTCTTTACATCATCTATTTTTTTAACATATTGAACTGTGGTCGCATCATTTAGTTTTAGTTGCAACTCATTTATTTTTGCATCTTTATCTTTTAGCTGCGAAACATATGCTTCAACTATTTTTTTAGCTTCCGCATCACTTCTCACATGAATGAATAAAAATATAGCTAATATTATTGCAATGACAATTAATGCTTTACCGACAATCGAGTTCATGAGATAACCAAGTGCTAGCCACATTTATTTATTCCTATCACCATCAAGGGGTTCAGATCCCGTTTTAATTCCTATAGCTACACCACCGGCTCCCAGTATCGTAGCCATTCCGCTACCCCAAGATACGAATTCAAAAACGGTTGTCGGCAATTTAGCTAAGTGCCAAACAGTAAAGGAGATGTAAGAAATCACGCTCAATAATAGAACGGTTCTCGACATATCATATGTCTTATTATCCCTCTCAGTCAAAATATCACTAAAAAATTTACGAATGAAAGCTAACATATTAAGCTCCTAATACTAATAGACTTTTTTGCCAAAACGCCGTTCGCTCGCTTAATCCATTATATCCACCATTAACCGCATACGTCATTGCATTTATATTTTTGGCATCTGCGTATATATTAATGCGGTTGTTTTTCCAGTAAAAACATGCAGACTCTATTGCCCCATCTAGGGTATTGCAATAGTTTACAGCTTCATCCAGTCCCTTATTTAGG
>Ga0209188_1003248_pt1 | contig 11402 bp, 10 predicted proteins | sample C_130625_EF_Meta_FD_187307 | JGI IMG/M metagenome (GOLD analysis project Ga0209188, IMG submission 187307) | Freshwater microbial communities from Lake Croche, Canada to study carbon cycling - C_130625_EF_MetaG (SPAdes) (version 2) | ecosystem: Environmental > Aquatic > Freshwater > Lake...
TCGCGCCTAGTAGTGCAAGTGCAGGAAAAGCGATGAGTTTTAAGAATGTCCAGTACATCACCAATACGCCATCATTCTTTGTGCTGATCCAACGCAGACTCGCCCCAACACACAGAAGACCCAAAGGAATAGAAGCATTGCCTAAACGAGCAATATTAAAGGTCATCATCTCAGGTAAATGAACACCGGAGTAATTCAGTAATAGACCTGAAGTTGTTGCAATCACAAAAGGATTTTTGATAATTTCTAAAAAAACATGATTTCCACCACGATTCGATAAGCTGAAAACAGACAGGGTGTTTGAGATAGGGACCAAACAAGCAATCGTAATTGCCATCAGTTCAAGGCCGCTGGCATCGACAAGTCTTGCGGCAACAGCTAAAACGATATACGTATTAAAACGAAACGTTGTCTGAATACCTGAAATTAAGTTAATTGGATCGGGAGCAAATAACCACTTAGCGGCATAGGCAAGCAGCCCCATCGAACACATGCAAAAGGCAAGAAGGGCGAGCATGTAAAAATTATCAGCAAAAGTTAATTTCGCATGAATCGCAGAGTTGAATAACAGGCAAGGGAAAAGAACCCAATAGACCAAGCGCTCCACCCCATCCCAAATACTTTGATTAATCGAGGTGTAGCGATTGATAGCCCACGCCAACAGAATCAGCATAAAATCAGGGAGAAGGATAAAGGCGGTATTCAAAGAAAATATGGAGTATATGGATAAATCACCAGAGCAATCGCTTATTTTACGTCAAAGTATCGATTCCATAAGTGGCTTTATTGATGCACTCTGGCTTGAGGATGGGTTATCAAAAAATACCCTAGAGGCCTATCGAAGTGATCTTGAGATTTATGCACACTGGTTAGATCAAGCACATCAGAAAAATATACTGCAATCATCGGTTGTTGAAATCACAGACTTCATGGCCAAGCGTCGTGTCGATAAGGCGACCTCAGCCAACCGCAGATTAACGGTCTTAAAACGTTTTTTTCGTTATATGATTCGTCAAAATCTATTAACAGAGGATCCTTGTCTGAATCTTCGTCCAGCCAAACAAGCCATGCGGTTTCCAACCAGTTTGTCTGAGGCACAGGTCGAGGCTTTATTACAAGCGCCCAATACAGAAGAGAATTTAGGACTTAGAGACCGGGCGATGTTAGAGCTCATGTATGCCAGTGGCCTGCGCGTATCCGAAATTATTGCGCTGAAATTAATCCATCTACGTTTAAACGAGGGCATTATCCATATTATTGGAGGTAAAGGTAATAAAGAGCGCTTAGTGCCATTTGGCGGCGAAGCTGCGCAGTGGTTAGAGCAATACATTGAACAAGCAAGGCCACCCCTACTTGAAAATAAAACTAGTGAATATTTATTTGTGGGGCGCCATACGGCGAACTGTTTAACAAGACAGGCCTTTTGGTATGTGATTAAAAGATATGCCACACTAGCGGGGATACAGGAACATTTATCACCCCATACCTTAAGGCATGCCTTTGCAACGCATTTGCTCAATCATGGCGCCGACTTACGGGTTGTTCAATTATTATTAGGGCATGCCGACATTTCAACGACGCAAATTTATACGCACATTGCACGAGAGCGTTTAAAAAACATTCATCAACAACATCACCCCAGAGGATGATATGACAGACCTTTATGCAATAGCACTTATTATTGGGGCCTATCTTTTAGGATCCGTATCATTTGCTGTTCTTGTCAGCAAACTGATGGGATTGCCTAATCCACATTCCTACGGATCTAAAAACCCTGGCGCGACCAATGTTTTACGAACAGGCAATAAAAAGGCCGCCATCCTTACCTTATTGGGAGATTCATTAAAAGGGTTTGTTGCGGTGATGTTAGCCAAGTGGATATTGCAAGAACAAGCAGAGCCCGCCTGGTTCATTGGCGGAGTGGCATTGGCTGTATTTTTAGGGCATGTATTTCCGATATGGCATGGATTTCAGGGAGGTAAAGGAGTTGCCACTGCGGCAGGAGTTTTATTTGGCATTCACTGGGCATTAGGCTTGGCGGCATTATCAACCTGGTTGATCATGGCATTCTTTTTTAGATATTCATCACTAGCGGCATTAACAACAGCGATATTTGCGCCTTTATTTGCCTACCTGATGTTTTTCTTGCAGCAAACAATATCGCAAATCAGCTGTATTGCGGTGTTGATGATTGGGATTGTATTAATTTGGCGCCACCAATCGAATATCCAGAAATTAATGAATGGTAGCGAGGGAAAAATTGGACAAAAAAAGTAAAAAAATCCCTCATCAAGAAAATTTATTCAATTACTGCGAAAATCAAAGTACAACTTATTGATTAAAGATACTATGACCCAAGACAATAAAAATGCAGTTTCAGAAGATATAGGTATCCCTGTTTCTGTCAAAATTCGTGAACGATTAAAGCAGGCCAAGGTCCGATTTCACGCCAACGATAATATTTCCGAATATTTGGAGCCAGGTGATATTGATGGTATTTTCGCTGAAGTCAAATCCAAAATGAAAGAAGTGTTGGATAGCTTAGTTATTGATACTGAGGGCGACCACAATACCCAAGACACAGCCAATCGCATTGCTAAGATGTTTATCAAAGAAGTCTTTGCTGGACGATACTCATCGATGCCAGTGCTTACAGAATTTCCAAATATTTCTCATTTAAATGAATTAATGGTGATAGGGCCAATCTCTGTAAGGAGTGCTTGTTCCCATCATTTTTGTCCGATTATGGGAAAAGTCTGGATTGGAGTATTACCCAACGAAAACAGTAATCTCATTGGTTTATCCAAATACGCACGGATGACTGAATGGATCATGGGAAGACCACAAATTCAAGAAGAGGCAGTGATTCAATTGGCGGATGTATTAGAAAGCAAAATGAAACCTTTGGGTCTTGCAGTAGTGATGGATGCAGATCACCTGTGCATGCAATGGCGGGGCGTAAAAGACTCTGAGTCAAAGATGCTCAACAGTGTGATGCGCGGCACCTTTTTAAAGGACCCCAATTTACGTCGTGAGTTTCTATCATTACTAGGAAGTCGATACAAATCTTGATGGGTGAATCCAATTGAGAATCATTTTCATTTGCAAGGCTATAAAAATCAATAACTTACGTGTCTCATAATAAAACAACATTTATCGTTTATTCTTAACTTAGTAGCAATCAAATCCCCATTGAAAGGAACTTTAATGAAAAATAGCCGTCGCCAATTTATGATCTTATCCGCATCTAGCTTAGCTGTAGCTACAGCTGGAACAGCCTTTGCAGCTGACCCTATGTTAGCTGAGACAGATGCACAAGCCGTCGGATTAGGATACAAAGCTGACACTACAAAAGTAGACAAAGCAAAATACCCAAAACATGCTGCGACGCAGAAGTGTTCAGGATGTGCCTTGTATAAAGGTGCTGCAGGATCTGCAGCTGGTGGATGCCAAATTTTCCCTGGCAAGCAAGTAGCTGGTAATGGTTGGTGCAGTGCTTATGCAGCTAAGGCTTAAGTTCTTCTGACTTTATAGTTTAGTAATTAGCCATTAAACTCCTTTACAGGACACTGTGAAGGAGTTTTTTTATGTTGATTAACTGCGTAGCGTATAAAGATGGCTATAAATTAGCCGATATCACTTTTGAAGAAATTAGCGACTATCTTTTAAAAGAAGATGTATTTGTGTGGGTTGCTTTAAAAGATCCAACGAATCAAGAAATACAGGGCATGCAAGAAGAATTTGATTTGCATGAACTAGCGATTCAAGATGTGCGACATAGTAATCAACGACCAAAAAAAGAAGAGTACGGCGATGTTTTATTTTCTGTTGCTCACTTAATCACTTTATTACCTAATAAAGAGTTGCAGATTGGTGAATTAGATATATTTACCGGAAAAAACTTCATTTTATCGATTCGTAAAAATAGTCCTCAGGATTTTTTAGGGGTTCGAGACCGCTGCGAACATGAGCCCCATCTTCTCAAATTAGGTTCACGTTATGTTTTATACGCCTTGGTTGATTATGTAGTCGACCACTACTTTGAAGTACTCAATGAGATGGAATTAGAGTTAGATGTTGTTGAAGGCGATGTGTTTACGAAGACGAAAACCATGGGGCGAAGCAACGTCGAAACCCTCTACTACATGAAACAAAAAGTCTCAACCCTTAAACATGCCTGTGTACCCTTGTTGGAGAAGTTTGCCAACTTTAGCGGCGGCAGATTACCTCCAGTGCTTGAAGGTGGAGAGCTCAATGAGTATTTTCGAGACTTACAAGACCACCTCAAGCGGGTGGTCGATCGAATTGATACCCTCGAGAGCGCTTTATCGCAACTCATACAAGTCAACCTTTCTTTAGTAACGATTGATGAGACTGAAATCACTAAACGACTTGCTGCTTGGGCGGGAATCTTTGGACTTGCAACTTCGTTTGCGGGTATTTGGGGGATGAACTTTGAGGCCATGCCAGAATTGCAATGGAAGATAGGCTACCCCATGGCATTAACTATTATTTTTGGGGGTTGTTACCTCCTCTATTTACGCTTCAAAAAAATAAAGTGGTTGTGATATTTGGCTTAGGGTATATTTAAATGATTCGATATACCCTAAGGACTATGAATGTATTTGCCAAAACACTTTAAAGAAGAACGCCCTGAGCTGCTCATACCTTTTATACAAGAGCACCCACTTGGAGTATTAGTGACCATTGAGAGTGGCTTGGCACAAGCCAACCATTTACCTTGGTTTTATGAAGAGCAAACCTTACAAGCGCATATTCCAAAAGTAAATCCCTTGTATACATTTTTAAGAGAGTCAAATAAAGTCGAGGCACTACTTATTTTTCAAGGACCACAGGCATATATCACCCCAAGTTGGTATCCAAGCAAAAAAGAAACAGGCAAGGTTGTGCCAACGTGGAACTATTCGGTTGTCCATGTGCGAGGAAAAATACAGATTCAAGAAAATAAAGATTGGATTAGAAGTCATTTAGAAAAAATGACTAACGCACAGGAAGTAAAGCGAAACTCAGATTGGGAAGTGAGTGATGCCCCGGCCGAATTCACGGATGGAATGATTTCGGTGCTATGCGGATTAGAGTTTCAAATTGAATCGATAGAAGGTAAATTGAAGTTAAGTCAAAACCGACTAAAAGACGATCATAAGGCGGTGCTCGATCATCTGAGTGGCAGCGACATACAAGATGATAGGGAACTTGCAGCGCTAGCTATGCAAGCGCTAAGCAAAAAATAAAAGCACAGCTAATTGGTTTAGTTGTTCTCACTAAAGCTCGTTGCTACTCGGCGAATAATTTTAGGAGGCTCAGTACCCTCGTGGTATTTAAAACGTTCTTCTTGCAGGTTTAAATCATTGGTTGTAAAGCGATCAAAACGTCGCAAATAATCAGCCCAAGTTTCGAAGACAAAGTTTTCAACCATCATGCCTGCTTTTTCCGCATCTTCAAACATACTCCAAGACATAGCTCCTTGCCGTAAGCGAGCGTCTCTAGAGCGTTGCATTACCTCCTTGAAGGCCGGTAGAAACATTTCAGTAATCTTATACTCAACAGAGATCATGACCGGTCCTGCTTGAAGATCAATATCACGATCAGGTATTGGGTGCTCCACAGGGCATACAGGAGTCATATCCTCTTCAAGACCACCTTCGATCTTAAGGTGCTTCGTTAATAAAACCGCAATAATTCCAAAGACAGAGCCACAGATGACGCTAAAGGTCACGCTGGAATAGGATGTTAGAGTACCAAAGATCGCAGCGCCGATAGCGCTTCCACCCATCAGCGACATTTGAAAAATGGACATACCTCTTGCTCTTATCCAGCTTGGAAGAGCAAGTTGTGCGGAAATCGATAATGAGTTTGCTGTCAAAATCCAAAAGCCGCCACTGAGCATCATCATGATGGAGGCTATCCATAATGATGGCGCAAGAACTACCCCGATGGAGGTTAATGCTTGCAAAATCTGACTTAAAGGAACCAGTTGATTTCTATCAAAACTATGACGAATACGAGGTAATTGTGAAGCGGCAATAATCGCACCAAAGCCAAGACAAGACAACAAGATCGTAAACGTTCTGGCATCACCATTAAAGTGATCTTTAGCGATGACCGGCAACAATGCCATGAGAGCTGAAGATTGTACAAAAAAGATAAAGACACGCAAAAGGACCGCTTTCATGCGCGCTGATGATTTGACGTATTGAATCCCTACACGGATAGCACCTAAGAATCGCTCACCTGGCAATGGCGAAACATTTGAAGTATATTTCCAGCGCCAAATCAGAACGGTGCATCCCAAAGATAAAACCATATTAAGAGCAAAAACATACTCAGTACCAGCACTCGCGATTAAAGCACCAGCGATAAGGGGGCCAATAATTCTTGAAGCATTCATCGCCACACCATTTAAGGCTAGGGCAGACGGCAGTTGCTCACGAACTACAAGGTCTGGAACAATCGCAGCAAATACCGGCCAACGCATGGCAAGACCAATACCATTGGTGAAAGTTAAAAAGAGTAACAGGGGTGCATTGAGTGAGTCTGTAAAAGTCATAAAACACAGAACGGCGGCATTGAGAGCAATCCACAGCTGGGTTGCAATAAAATATTTTTTACGGTTTAGGATGTCAGCGAATGCGCCGCTAGGTAGGCCGAGCAAAAATACCGGCAAATTAGAGGCCGTCTGAATTAATGCAATCAAGGTTGGCGACGAAGACAAGCTGGTCATCATCCAAGAGGCAGCCACATCATTCATCCACATACAGATATTCGATGTCATCCAAGCTAGCCAAAGCATGGCAAACACCCGATTCCTCATGGGTGCCCACCAAGCTTCTTCTCTTGAGATGGTCAAGGATGATTGTTTGAATAACATAGATTTCATCATTTTACTTCTGATATCAAAAAAACATCTGAAATCAACAGATCTTCCAATATCCCCCTTTTTATGTTTTAAAGACGCGAAATTAGGTAGAATCAATTTATTTGACTGAGGTCTTTCATGAAGCAACAAAATCTCATTACCTATAGTGCAATTGAGTTATCACGCCTGATACATGATAGGCAGATATCTTGCGAAGAAGTGATGCGCGCATATTTAGAGCAGATTGAACTGCACAATCACCGCGTGAATGCCATCATATCCATGTTGCCAGAAGAGCAGTTAATCGCGCTTGCAAAAGAAAAAGACCAGCAATTTCACAGCACCAGCAATAAAGGGTTTTTGTATGGATTCCCACTTGCGCCAAAAGATCTAGCAGGCACCAAAGGGATTGCTTCAACGATGGGCTCACCCATTTTGAAGAATAATCTGAATGCGCAGGACTCTATCGCGGTAGAGCGTATGAGACAGTCAGGTGGGATTTTGATTGGTAAAACCAACGTTCCAGAATTTGGATTAGGGTCGCACACCTACAACACCTTATTTGGTACGACGCTGAACAGCTATGATCAAACCAAATCAGCTGGTGGTAGTAGTGGTGGCGCTGCCGTAGCCTTAGCATTACAGATGTTACCGATCACTGATGGCAGTGATTTTGGTGGTTCATTACGTAATCCAAGTGGTTGGAATAATGTCTATGGCTTAAGGCCGTCGATGGGAAGAGTTCCCTCTGGTAATGGACTTGAAGTGTATTACGACCAGTTACCCACAGATGGGCCGATGGCGAGAAACGTGACTGATCTTGCTATGATGTTATCGATTCATGCAGGACATGATGCACGCTACCCACTCTCTTTGAAAGAATCCCCCCAGATCTTTACTCAGTCCCTAGAAGCATCCATGCAGGGTAAAAAAGTAGCTTGGTTAGGAGACTTTGGAGGATATCTCCCCATGGAAGAGGGGGTATTAGAAAGATCACAACAAAGCCTTGCGTATTTTGAGACGATGGGATGTACAGTTGAATCTGTAACACCACAATTTGATATGCAACAGTTGTGGCGGTCATGGATTATTTTGAGAGCATTTGTGACAGGAGGTAAATTAATGCCTCTCTATCTACATGCTGAGCACCGCAAATTACTCAAGCCAGAAGCCATTTGGGAAATTGAACAATCGATTAGCTTACAAGCATCAGAGGTATTTGCAGCTTCCGTAACTAGAACTGCATGGACAAAAGAATTACAACGACTCCTGCAAATCTATGATGTATTAGTTTTGCCTAGTGCACAGGTATTTGCATTTGATGCAAAACAACATTGGCCCAAAACGATAGCAGGTAAAGAGATGGACACCTATCACCGCTGGATGGAGGTGGTCATTGGTCCCACGCTTGCGGGCCTTCCAGTCTTAGCGGTGCCAGCGGGCTTTGAGAAACAAGTCCCCTTTGGCTTGCAATTGATTGGCAAGCCTCAAGGCGAATTTGAGTTACTCCAAATGGGACATGCGTGGGAGAAGGTAACACCCTTCGCCAAAGAAAAGCCCTCGTTATTAAAGTGATCGTCCGTAGCGCATCAAAATAAAGCTGATGATGAACATGAGGATTGCAGCAGCGATGGCTAAAGAGGCATGAATCCCAATCATGCCACCCACCAGACCAACGGTAATGCCAGAACCTGCGCGCATACCAAGTCCCGCCATGTTGTAGAGCCCAATTACACGGCCACGGATCTCAGTAGGTGCATTGATTTGAACGATGCTTTGCGCCATTGAGTTAAAAGAAAGCTCAAAAAATCCACAGATTAAAAGTAAGGCAATTGCAAAATAATAATTTTGATTTATGGCAAAGGTAAGCAAAATCACGCACCAGCAAAATGCCAAAATGAGTGCAGTTCTGGGGTGAGGTTTTAAAAAGCCACGACTTTCTAAAATAATACCGGCGATCAATGCCCCGGCTGCATCAGCTCCGAGCAAGAGGCTATATAAAAGGCCGGGATCACCATGACCTAAATCTTCTGCAAAGCCTGGCATTTGCGCTTGGTAGCCATTGCCTACAAAAAACGAAGCGGTACCAGCCAGTAAAACCATCGAAACTATGACGCTTTTGCCTGAGATGTCACGAATGGTTTGGACAATATCTTGAAAACCTTTAACAGCACGTTTAACTGGCGCTTCACCAATACGAAAAGCTGGGCCATAAGGAGCCTTCCAGAGCCATAAGATAGTGGGTAGATATAAAAATGCATTCACAATCAAACCATACTTTGGCCCAACCGTTAACATGAGGCCAGCACCAACAGCAGGACCAATGAGAAGACCTAGATAACGGGCACTAGCTAAGATTCGAACAGCACTAGGTAAGACAGAAGTATCAACAATATCGTATAAAAGAATTTGTGAGATGGTGTGCCAAAGTACTCCAGCAAAACCATGCAACACCAACAAAATCATGGCATGCCACTGTTCAACTGAATCTGTAATAAATAAATATGCCCAGCCTAAAGAGCAAAGCATAAACAGGAAAATTCCGGCTTGGATTAATCTTCTTGGATCGTATTTATCTGCAAGTGCACCAGCAGGCACGGAAAAAAATAAAAAAGGTAGCCAATGAGAAAGAACAGCAAAACCAGCTAACTCAGGGGAATGGAATTTTTGATACAACATCCAATAGCTGATCACATGTTCGACACTATCGGCCATCATCGCGAGCATATATGTGGCTACATGAAATCTAAAGCCCACATATTTGAAGGCGGCAAATGACGGCGCTTTTGAATTTGACATGAAACCCTTTGAAAACTCTATTTTAATGCGATGTCAGCCACTTACTTGTAAATTCGCTTGAAAGAGTAAGAAATCTTTTCACAGTTAATTTTGAAGAGTTATCCCGATAGGCAATACTCAAGGGGACGGTGATGACAGAATCAGGCTCAAATGTTTTATAGACGATGCTATCTGGTTGAATCGCCTGCATTGATTTAGGTACGATGGCAATACCTAATCCCGAGGCAACCAAGTGAAGGGCGCCAATAATCCGGTAAACAATTTGTGCTGACCGAGGTTCAAATCCCACTTTGGCGCATTCCTCGATCAAGGATTCTTTAATGCCAGAGCCATTGACTTGTTGATAAAAAATAAAATTTTCATCACAGAGATCTTTAAGGCGGATGGTTTCATTCGGCAATTTAGTCAAAGGATGATTGACAGGAACGGCAATCACCATATCCTCTTTTAAGAGTTCCATACTCGCAATACCAGGATAAGGTCTTACAGAAGAACGAGAAAAAGCGATATCAATCCGTTCTTGTTCTAAGGCATTAATCAGATCATGAGCCGCACCTTCTTCAATTTCGACAGTAATGAGCGGGTAGGTTTCACGAAATACCCGCACTAAGTCCGGGGTCATTTGATGCATGGATGCAGAACTAGTAAAGCCTAGGCGAATACTACCTTCCTCCCCCATATCAAAACGTTGGATGCGCTGAGTTGCTTGATCGACACTCGCAAGAATTGTCCGCGCATCACCTAAAAAGACTTTCCCAGCAGGAGTGAGTTGAATACGGCGCGACTGACGAAAAAACAATTGCACCCCAAGCTCTTTTTCAAGTTGTGCAATTTGATGACTTAAAGGTGGTTGTTGAATACCTAATTTAGCCGCCGCTCGTGTCATGTGCTCCTCTTGGGCGACGGCAACAAAATAGCGTAAATGCCTTAATTCCATCGAAAATAGCCTTTAATTATATTTATAAAGTATCAATTTAACACTTTTTGAGTATTGGACAAAGAAATAAATATCAATTAAATTTAAAATTCATATTGGAGACAAAGCATGGAAAAACACACTGAAGTAGCGATTGTTGGCGGGGGGATTGCTGGACTATTTTTAGCTATCAGTTTGCATCAAATTGGAATCAAAAGTCGGGTCTATGAAGCTGTCACAGAATTACAGCCTTTAGGTGCTGGCATCAATTTGCTTCCTCATGCTGTTCGTGAATTAGAAGAGTTGGGATTATTAGGTGCCCTTGACCATGTAGGTATTCGCACCAAAGATGCGTCTTACTATAACCATCATGGGCAGTTAATTTACCGTGAAGTTGTCGGCACAGCTGCTGGCTACAAATGGCCACAATTCTCGATCCACCGTGGTGATTTACAAATGCTATTACTCGACGCTGCAAAAGAGCGCCTAGGTGATGACGTCATCGCCACTAATCATAAATTTGTTAGTTACGAACAAGATGATCACGGTGTCACAACGCACTTTGTTAATCGTGATGGCGAGCCATTACCTTCTGTTCGTTCATCGGTAATGATTGGTTGCGACGGTATCTACTCCATTTTAAGAGGCTTGTTATACCCAAATGAAGGAGAGCCTAAGTATTCTGGCTACACGATTTGGCGCGGGGTAACCCCATTTAAGCCGTTCTTAAGTGGTGCTGACACCATACGTGCCGGTTGGATGCCGGTGGGCAAAATCATGGTTTATCCCATCAGAAACAATATTGATGAT
>Ga0209188_1003260_pt1 | contig 11367 bp, 11 predicted proteins | sample C_130625_EF_Meta_FD_187307 | JGI IMG/M metagenome (GOLD analysis project Ga0209188, IMG submission 187307) | Freshwater microbial communities from Lake Croche, Canada to study carbon cycling - C_130625_EF_MetaG (SPAdes) (version 2) | ecosystem: Environmental > Aquatic > Freshwater > Lake...
CGCATGAGGTTGCTACCCAGCGAGTAGCCCAGGCTGATGCCCACCATGCCAAAGAACGCCCCGAGCGCCAGGCCCATGAGCGTGTGGCGACGACCGCCCTGCAAAAAGCCGTTCAGCCCCGCCACCGAACCCCCGATAAAGAGGCCCGCCGTCAACACCATGTAGAGCTCGGTCTGGTTATTGGCGCTGATTCCCTTGGGATAGCTCGGCTCCCAAATAAGCCAGGCGTCCCCACCCGCCATCAGTCCAAGAAGAAACCTGGTGAAGAGTGTGGCTAATCCTCCGCGTTTGCCAACCAATTGGATCACTCCGAAAGCGAGTATTCCCAGCAAAAACGAAAGAGCTATTTGTGACATAAAAAATCATCCCTGATAGCGGAACGTGATGGCCCCGAAGCGAATCTCATCGCCTGGACGCAGCACCGTTGCCGCCGTGAGTTTAGAACCATTCACAAACGAGCCGTTGGTGCTGCCCAAGTCTTCCAGCGTCACCTGATTGCCGACGCGGACAAACTTCGCGTGATTTCTTGAGACCGACGTTTCGCCCGTGAGACTCAGCCCCAACCCCGCCTCTCGTCCCACAATCGTCTCGCCTTCATTCACCGCCAGCGTCTCGCCATCGGCGGTGAGCAGACTGGGATATCCGGCAGAAACCACGGCCTGGGTGATCATCGGCGCGGCCGGAGCGGCGCTGAGGTCTACCGGACTCACGGGATCCAGCACAATTTTCTGGACCGGCTGCGGCGTCTTAAACGCGGGCGGAGCGGCGGGATCGCCACTGGTCAAATCATCATCCGGCGCCTTGGGAATCTGCACGCCCAGTCGCTCCAGTTGTTCGTTCACCGTCCCCGAATTCTTCTGGTAGTACCGCAGCGCCGCGTAGCCGATTCCAGCGATCACCGCGACCGCCCCCAGTGTCACCAGCATCGAACCAACCGGGTTTGGCGCGTTGTCTTTCACCGCCTTCGGCTTAGCTTCGGAAACAGAACCAGGAGCCGCTTCACCGCCATCCGGTTTGGGAGAAGCAGATACTTCGCCGGCCGCCTGAATGGAGACCGGCTTAGAAAGGTCCACAATCTGCACGATGGGAATGGCAGGCAGCTTGCCAAGGTTATATTCCACCTTCACTTTCACGTCCCCGGTCGGAACGTCGTAGAACGTCGCCACGCCCTGGCTGGCCGCCCCGATGATCGCCTTCTGGCCATCTACCGAAACCACCGCCGCATCAATCGGGGCCACCCCTCCCCGAGTCACCGTGATATCGGCCTTGAACAAGCGACCAAAATCTTTCGCGGCCACGGTCACCGTGTCGGCATTCGGCTTCAACGGGATCTTCGCCAGCTTGCCCGACGATTCATCCTGCACGTAAATAAACTTGGCGCCGGGATAGTCCGTCGTCTCGAGGTCAATCTGCGTTGACCGCGTGCGGACGGCTTTTGCCGGGGGCGCCCCCGGCCCCTCTGCCGCCCATCCTAAGTAGGGACCGCCATCGGGCAGGGAAACGGTTAGCTTGGTAGCAAAGGCGCTGCTGGAGATGGCAAGCAGAGCAAAAACAGTTAAGCGCAACACGATTGGCTTATTGTGGTGCGCACCGAGGGCAGCGCGTTGGCAAGGTCCCTCGCCGAGTACCCAATCGGCCCGATCTGTTTGGCGCATTGGTCGCCCGCCGCCCCGTGCCAGTACATTCCCAGACCGGCCGCGTAATATGCCGGCAAATCTTGGGCCAGCAGCGTGCCGATGATGCCCGACAGTACATCCCCCATCCCGCCCGTTGCCATACCCGGGTTGCCCGTGCTGTTCACCAAGACTGGCTGACCCGGCGTGCCCACCAGCGAGTACGGTCCTTTCAGCAGAACGCATTGGTGCGTCTGCTCCACGGCCTGGCGCATGGCACAAAACCGATTGGCCTGAATTTCCGCGATGCTGAGTTTCAAGAGCCGACTCAGTTCGCCCGGATGGGGAGTTAAAACGCATTCTGTTTCAGGAAGACGGATGCCGAGACTCGCTACGTTCAATGCATCGGCATCCACCACGCACGGTAGTGTCCATTTACTCCAAACTTCCCGCAAGAACTCCTGAATGCCCTCGCCGGAACCCAACCCGGGACCAAAAACGGCGGCCCGAATCTTTCGCAAATCCAGGACGATCTCCGCCGCGGCGGGGGCAATATGCCCATCCTGCTCCGGAAGCGGCAACAGAATCGCCTCCGGGCAATGCGCGGCCACCGCATCACAAACACTCTGAATCCCCGCGACCGTCACCAAGCCCGCCCCGGCCCGCAGTGCACCCTGAGCCGCCAAGACGGCCGCCCCTCGATAATGATCCGATCCTGCGATCACCAAAACGCCGCCGCTGTCGCCCTTGTGCGCATTCTTCATACGCTCGGGCAACAGATGACCGGCCCATGGCTGATTGATCAACTTCGCTTCGGTCGGTTCGCTCAGTAGCGATGATGGGAAACCAATCTCATCAACCGTCCAGTAGCCCGCGTGGTCGAGACCCGTCCCCTGGAAGAGATACGGTTTCGGGAGACCCAGCGTGATCGTACGCAGCGCCCATACGCTCTCGCCTAATTCCTCGCCCGTATCGCAATCAATGCCGGACGGCACATCCACCGCAATCACCGGCACCCCGCTGCGATTGATTGCACGGACCGCCGTGAGAATCGGCTCCTTCAATTCGCAGCGAGAGCCCGTCCCCAGCAAGGCATCCACGATCAGATCGCGCGATCCCAGGGCTTCGAGCCTTCTGGCCCATCTCGCGTCATTGCAGAAGATCGGTTGAACACCGTGAACCAGACTGGTTTTGCACTGGTGCGCCGCGTCGAGGCCAAGGTTTTCCTCAGTGGAGGCGACGAGGCACTCCACCTGGAAGTCGTGATCGCGCGCCAACCGGGCGACCACAAAGCCATCGGCCCCGTTATTCCCCCGCCCGCATAGAACCGTGATGGATCCGCCATTCGGCAACATTTCGCGGACGGCCTGGAAGATCGCCAGACCGGCCCTTTCCATTAAAACCATAGCCGGAATTCCGAACTCATCGCTGGCGCGGCGATCAATCGCTCGGCTCTGGTCGGAAGTCGCAATCCACATGGTCTTTTTCGTTACCAAACGGTAACCGGACTGGTACTACGTCTTGGGGGGAATATTCATTATCCGAGCCTCTCCAACGAGTCTCAAAGCGCCGCCGCAACTCGCGTGTACGAACTTGCGACCCCGCGGTAGTCGGCGCTTGCGCACGATCTCCTTTAGGCACTTCTCACACCGGTAAGTCACTTCCTTCGATTGTCGCGGTGGCTCCACCGCGTAGGAATGGGTACGGGTCGGCTCGGCGCCAAGATCTCGCATCGCCCGTTGCCACAGCGGACCGTGATTCGCCGCAATTCTCCCGTGTCGATCCACCGCCAGCAAGTGGGCATACTCGTGAATCAACGTATCGCGAACCTTTTCCTCGGTATCCAGTAGGCGCGAACTCAGGCCGATGACACCCTGGTGAAAGTAGGCCTTTCCGGCAGCCACGCGGTACGACCGCCACGCAATTTTGGCCGGGGCCTTCATGGGGAACTCGACCGCGAGATGGTCCAAAAGCTCCTGCGCAAATCGCTCCCAAGGCAGAGACCGGGCCGCCACTAGAATTGGGATTTGATCCCCTGGAAACTAAGGTTAATCCCCGTCCAGATGAGCCGATGCACGGTGTCGAAGTCGTTCCCCGCCGTCACCACGGAGTACCCGTCGAACCGTTCGAAGAATGGGAGTCGGAGCATGATCTCCGTCTCTTCGGCCCGATTGAACTCCATTTTTGCGGTTACCGGTCCGCTGAGTTGCGTGAGACCGATCTCGTTTCGCCGACGAATTCCGTCTTCCACCGCCGCCGCAATCATCGGAGCCGTTTCCGCCGGATGCAGACAATCGGCCATGTATCGGCCCAAGCCGGTTTTCACGGCCGCCGTGGCAATGCCGGGAACCAGGTTTGCGGCTTCAGCGCAGCCCGCTGCGTCGGAAGAAATGGCCACCAGCGGCACGCCCGCTTGGCCGGCCGTATAGGCACTCAAACCAATCTCGCCGGTCTCCTTGCCATTCAAATGCAGACGATGCAGCGAACCCGTTATGGTGTGTTCCATCACCGCGTCGGGAGTGCCCGCCATGGCGTGGTACCCAATCAGAACGGCGGCGGCGTATGGCTCCGGAGTCCGACTCCCGACCTCCGCCATCATTCCATCAATCGCCCCGGCTTGCCCCGTAATCAGGCGAACCCCAGCAGGAAGATCATCCAGCAAGAGATTCTTGGAATTACCGTGCGAATCCTTAATCGTAATCTCGGTGGCTCCCGCCGCCCGGGCTCCCTCAATCGCCGCGATCACGTCCTCGGTCATCCGCCGACGGGCAAAGGCGTAGTCGAACGATTTACCGTCGGGCCGCGAGCACTGAGACCAACTCACCAGGCCGGTGATGCCTTCGATATCGACCGAGATGTAGATGTGCATGGCAATAAGCTACCCCTTGCGCCGGGCTAATCATCATCACCGGAGGAGTTCACGTTAACAATCATTTCGGCTAACCGCGTGGTGTGAAATACCCCGATTCTAGAAATCATGAAAATTGGAAGCCGAGCTTCCAATTTTCACAAATCGACCTCCACTTCCGCCGAAATCGGCCCGGCATGACCAGACTTTGAACCTGAACCTTTAATGTTGCGATATTGCGTATTCCGCGTAGCGGTTCCATAAATGCCGCGCGGAATCCCATGAACTATGCGGACTCATGAAGTGAGGAAGCTCGAAGCTGATGATCTTCTCCACCCGCTCCGCCGCCGCCTCGATCTTAAACCGCAAATTTCGCCAATCCGCCGGCGGAAACTTGATCGGCATGTCGCGATCGAACGTTTCGACATTGCTCCAAATCTGAATGCCATGCTTCCGACCCAGTTCGGTGATCCCCTCGTGAAACCGCGGAAGCTCTTGGTAGTGGATCTGCCCGTCCTGAAACGCGCAGATATCGAACCCTTGCGAACTCTCGGCGAAGATCCGGCCCCAGTGCTCAAACGATTCATCCAGACTCATGACATCGCCACCACTAAACTGCTTGGCCCCTTGCGGAAATGGCGAAATGAGCACCGGCAGACCCGCCGTTTGCTTGCAATGTCCGCCGATTTCGCGGAAAAGATCGATAATATTGGCCGAATTTCGGGAGGTCTCGTGGCAGAGATACCAACCGGCAAACGATGCGTGGTGCCCGTAGCGAGCGTAAGCCTCGTCAATGAATTTCCGGTTGATATCCACCTCGTTCCACCATGCTCCCCGCATCCAGTGAAAGCCCGAATCGTAGGTGCCAAAAAAGACTTTCAGGCCATATTCAGCGGCCAAAGAGAAGAACAGCTCGCCTAGGTCGTCATACACCGGCAGCAAGTTGGGAATGCTTTGGGCGGCAAAAATGCACCGATTACGATATCCGGCCCGGATAATCACCACCGTATCAATGCCATTCGCCTGATAGTGAGCAAACTCGCGCCGCCACTCGGCCTCGCCCCAGTTCTGGCTCGGAATATCGTGGGTGATCTCATCAAGAAACGTGCCAGTGATGCGGGGAGCGATGGGCATAAAGGAAGAGGATACTGCGCGTGACGAATCGCGGGCACTAGTCACGAGCTTGCGGCCATCGATCCAGCGCGGGAATCCCATCAAATCGCCACCGACGACCGCTCGCCAACTTCTCTTCCCGCCCGTCAGCAAAAGCATAACCGTCCTTTAAATCTCGGCCCGCATGATGATCCACGAAGGCCACCAGCGAGGCGACGAAAGCAAGGATGCCAACCAGTCCCACCACCCCGGCCCCGACGGCGGCTAAAACCGATTTCTCCACCCCATTTCGAAGCAGTAGAAAGGGAATCACTACGCCCATCAATGCCCACACCAGGGCTCGAACGCGTGCCCGCAGGCTTGTACGTCGTAGCTCGGCCGTTTCTGACGCCGTCAACCGTCGCCGCGCTGCGGGAGGTGGAGTATCGTCCGCCGGACAGCGGTAAACCGGCGAAAATTCGGGTTCGTCAAACCGCTCGCCGGCGCGGCGTAAAACCTCCCCGGTCGGGATTAACCGCCGAAACGGAGGCACCACCAGAACGTATTCCGGATCGGCGTAGGCTTCGGCCCGCCGTTGAGGGTCATGCGCCACCTCCGGCAGCGGATGAGTAAAAACTTCCGCCCATTCGCACCGCGCGGACCGCAAGGCCCGAACATCGGTGCGGGCATTCAAGGCGAGAATGGGCGCCGCGAGCAATCCCAAGAGGAGAACGAAGCTGAGCAAGTTGACACCGAAGGTCGCGCTCACCACCACCAAAAACAGAGCCAAGTAGCCAACCGATCCAAGCACGAAAATCCAAATGTGTCGCCGATTTCGCCCTGCGCGGAGCTTCAGAAACGCTTTCTCCTCGGATGCAAGGGGCTCAATCCCCTCCGAAATCAGTCCCTGGCAGACTCGCATGTTAATTGTCGCAACGTCCCTTCCATCACCGCCGAAGTTTGCGCACTCACCGTGAACACGAGCGCCTCCCGGAGAACCCGCTGCGCCGGATGCGACAGATAATTTGCCGCGCCGGAACTGCTGGTGACCGCCGCCCATGCGCACCGCTGCATCACATCAATCGCCCGCACCCGAATCGCCAGCCGCGCGGGGGTGGATTCCTCCGAAGTCACCCCGACGTACGCCTCCAACTGCCGCTGGGCCTCTTCCACTTCCTTTCGAAGCGCCTCGTAGGTGGCATCCATGAATGCCGACGGACGTCGCTCGCGATTCGCTGCCAGCACATCCAACCCCGCCAGTGCGCACCCGACCGCAAACTGACCCTGCAACGCAATATTGATCCGATCGTTATTTTGGATCCACCCACGCTCGCGAATAAACACCACTTTCTCTGGCCCAACCCGGAATCCTTCAAAGTCAATCGTCACCGTCTGCGCCGTCTCCATCGCCGCTAACTTCATCGGTTCCGACACCCGCACTCCGGGGCCTGAAACCAGCGGCACGATCGCAAACAGCGCCCGCCCATCGGGCAGCTGCGCCCCCACCAAAAACTCCCCGTAGAACCCAAAGCCCGTGCACCACGGCACGTGACCATCGAGCACGTAACCACCCTCAACTTCGGTGGCCCGCATAGTCGGCTCCCCCGGGCGGCGCAATTGGCTAAATCCAATGCCCACTAACCGCTCGCCGTTCGCCATTTTGGGCAGATATTCGGCCTTCAAACTTTCGTTATCCGACCGCGAAATCAGCGCGACCGCGCTCTGATGCTGGGTCTGGAGAAACGCAAACGCCCCGCTGACCCGGGCACTTGCCACCTGAAACTGTCGAAACTCCGTCTCCGGCATATCTGGTCCCCCATAAGCCGTCGGGCGTTTCAGCGCCATGAATCCTCGCTCGCACATCTCCGCCAGCGTCTCCCGCATGGCATCGATGGACTGATCAATCTCCTCGGCCCGGGGTGCCACCACTTCGCGCAGAAATTTGATCGCTTGGGCGTGGACGTCCCGATTTTCCATCATCTGGAAGATACTACGAAATTCTGGTCATCGGTTCATCACTTAACCGGGCAACTTGGTAACTTACTCATCATGCGTCGCCGCACCAAAATTGTCTGCACCCTAGGCCCTGCCGTTGACAGTCGAGACGCAATCAAGCAGCTCATCCACGCCGGAATGAACGTTGCCCGCCTGAACTGCTCGCACGGATCGTGGGACCAGAAGGAGCGATGGATCAAGTGGGTGCGCGAACTCTCTCCGACCGAGGGTCCCGTGGCCATTCTGGCCGACCTGCAGGGCCCCAAATTTCGCATCGGATCGCTTCCCGACGCGGGCCTCTACCTAAAACCCGGCGAGCAGATAGAAGTCGGTGAAGATTGTGCCATCCCGATTAGTCAGGCCGAAATTCTGAAGGCGATGGCCAAGAACGATCGCCTGCTTCTAGGCGACGGCGAAATTGAATTCAAAGTCACCGGCGGCAGCTACCCGCGATTCACCTGCCGAGTGGTGACCGGCGGGATCCTCAAATCCCGCAAGGGCGTCACATTGATGGGCAAAGGGTTCGATGTTCCAGCCCTCACCGACAAGGATCGCGAAGACGTGGTCGCCGCGCTCCAGCACGACATCGACTTTATCGCCCTCAGCTACGTGAAGCACGCGGGAGACATCCGCGAGCTTCGCGCCCTCATCCCCGAGGATCGCCACATCGGCATCTGCGCCAAGATCGAGACCAAAGAGGCCATTCACAACCTGGGCGAGATTCTGAACGAAGTGGATTTGGTGATGGTGGCCCGCGGTGATATGGGCCTGCAAATGGACCTGGAAGACGTCCCGCTCACCCAGAAAAAGATCATCGAAGCCAGCAACCGCCGCGCCATCCCGGTGATCACGGCCACCCAAATGCTGGAGAGCATGATCCAGAATCCGCGCCCCACCCGCGCCGAAACCACCGACGTCTTCAACGCCATTCTCGACGGCACCGACGCCGTGATGCTGAGCGGCGAAACCGCCGCTGGCGCCTACCCCGCCGAATGCGTAAAAACCATGGCGCGCATCTGCGAAGCGGGCGATCAAGAGTCGGATAACTACAAGATTGAGCGGGAATTCCGTCACAAAAAGCAAAAACCGTCAGTCAGCGACGCCATAGCCCACGCTGCCGCCGACATGGCCAAACTCATCGACCCTGAGGCCATCCTTTGCACCTCCACCAGCGGTCAAACCCCCCGTTTGGTGAGTAAATATCGCCCGCCCGTGGCCATCTACTGCGCCACCTCCCGCCCGCGCACCGCCCACCGCATGGCCGTGGTGTGGGGAGTGGAAGCGATTTGTACAACTTTATCCACATTTACGGAAGAATCTGTGGATAATTCTATCAAGGCATTTGTGGCGGCGCGGAGACTGAAGGCGAAGGATCGCATTATCATCACCGCGGGCGTGCCGGTCGGCGTACCGGGGAACACCAACGTCATCCAAGTGCTGGAAGTGGAATAAGCCGAGGGCATCGGTTTTGGCCACGCAGGTTCGGAAGAGGCTAGGATGGCTAAACGAAAAGCAACGATATTGGTCCCATTGCTCGTGGTAATTTCGGGCATCGCCAGCGGCACCGTGCTGAGTTTGCCGGCGTGGCGCGAGTACCAGGCCGTAGCAGCAAAAACCAAGCAACGCGTACGCGACGCTGAAGTGCAAGAAAAGAAGCTCGCCGATTCCATGCGCAAAGATGCCGAAACCCAAACCGCGATCGGTCGCGAAGCCCAGGTGCGGGCGCTGGGTAAATTGAGACCAGACGAGGTTCCGCTTCCATTACCCTCCGACTTTAAGCCGTGATTTCCCTCCTGCTCACCGCCTTGCCGCCCATTTCGACGGCATCGGTGCGCACGGTCCGCTTTGTCAAAGCCGCCGATGACGTCAATCTGACCGACGTCTACGGCATCACCCGTCGGTTCACCGCCAAGGCCACCGGCTGGAGCGTCAAAGAGACCCGCCAGTTTCGCTACTCCCTCATCGGTACCGACCGTGTGGAAGGCAAATTCAAGCCCGTCATCGCCGAATACTCCCTCCCCTTAACCACGCACATCGTTAGCGAGACGGACGAGATGCCATCTCCGCTCAACGATCGCCTCGCCCGCATCTATTCCGCGCTGGTCATGGCGAAAGGTGCCACATTCCCAGCTGAGCCGGGCGGATTAGGCCAAGTATCGGTAGAAATCTCCTACTTATCCGCCAGTAAGTTCAAATTCCGCTACCGCGAATATAAGTTCGACGCCACCGGCGAAGGCGAGCGCGACGCTGCCACCTCGCTGCCTCGACGCTGGTCTTTGGCCGCCAAGGATGTTGCCATCCCCGGCGGCGACGGTCGTGCCGATCTCACGCTTTCCGAAGTTCCCGAAACCCCTTAAAATTGCCTGGTTGACCCGCTTATGATCACTCCCTCTGCCCGCACCTTCTGGATCTGGTCCGGAATTGATACTCACGCTACTGAAGCCGCCCTTAAGGCTAAATACCGCGCCCTGAAAGACCACGGACTCACCGGCGTCTACCTGGGCGGCGGCATCGACGACCGCGAGTTTGAGATCATCCGCGCCGCCGGGCTGGAGCTGCACACCTGGATGTGGACCACCAACCGCGGCGATCAATACATTCGCGACCACCATCCCGATTGGTTCATGGTCAGCCGCAGCGGAAAATCCTGCTTCGATAAGCCGCCGTACGTCGATTACTACCGGTGGATCTCCCCCGTCATCCCGGGCGTGGTGGATTACCTCAAGGAAAAGGTCGACGAGCTGGCCAGCCACCGCGCCGTTAACGGGGTTCATCTCGATTATGTCCGCTATCCCGACGTCATTCTGCCGCGCGGCTTGTGGGCCAAATACGGCCTCGATCAGACCGAGGAAATGGCCGATTACGACTTCTGCTACTCCGAGCACACCCGCGCCGCCTTCAAGAAATCACACGGGCGAGACCCCATGGATATCGAGGATCCGGCCACCGATCAGGCCTGGCTAAAATTCCGGTACGACAGCGTCACCCGGCTGGTCACCGAGCTCACCCAGCGCGCCCACCATCACGGCAAAATGATCTCCGCCGCCGTCTTCCCCACCCCCAGCCTCGCCCGCAAAATCTGTCGCCAAGATTGGGATAAGTGGCCGCTCGACGTGGTCTGCCCCATGACCTACCACTCGTTTTACGAGCAGCCCATCGACTGGGTGGGCGATTGCATCCGCGAGAACATTCAGGCCGTCACCATCCCCGTCCACGCCGGACTTTATATGCCCGACCTCGCCAAAGTAGAAGACTTCCGCGCCGCCATAAAAATAGCCTTCCACCGAGGAGCCCACGGCGTCTCCCTCTTCGGCGACGTAGACGAAAAGCACTGGCCCATCATCCAAGAATTCCGAAGCTGAGTTCGAAGTGAGTTTCTAGAAAAGTATCAGAAATGGGTTCGGGAACCCCTCTCCACTCTGGTGGAGAGGGGCAGGGGTGAGGTCCGGAAGAATGAGAGAAGCAGGTCTAACGCTACGGAGTTCGGAGAAAAACGGGGTGATCACCGAGTGGCTGTATGCGAACGAATGCCGAGAAGATCACCCCGAATTGGGGATCCACGCATACTTCGGACGCCAATTCCGAGATCTACTTTCCCGAGACTCCACCTTTCTTCTGGGAACCGTCGCCGTGGGACTACTGGAGGATGCGGCTGGCAATCCGCCTCCCATCCCCGCGGGGGTGGAGCTGGTCGAAACCCAAATTGAGACCTACAATGGGTTGTATTACGGTTGGCAAACGCAACCGTATCGTCGCCTGGCCATCCGCGGCCAGGGCCGCTGGATTCCCGCGGACGATCTAAGTCAAATTTTGATAATG
>Ga0209188_1003262_pt1 | contig 11362 bp, 7 predicted proteins | sample C_130625_EF_Meta_FD_187307 | JGI IMG/M metagenome (GOLD analysis project Ga0209188, IMG submission 187307) | Freshwater microbial communities from Lake Croche, Canada to study carbon cycling - C_130625_EF_MetaG (SPAdes) (version 2) | ecosystem: Environmental > Aquatic > Freshwater > Lake | place...
CGTGCCCAATGGTTCGGCGGTCCGCCGATGCCTCCCTATGCCGCGGCGACGTGCGAGAAGAGGGCTGTCGCGCTGGTGGATGAGAGAGTGCTCCCCGGAGCCTTCGGGCTGCTCAATCAGCAGATCATCGACTATCCGATGAATTCCAGAGCCTATTTTCAACTCGGATTCCTGGGGGTCCAGGAGGGGGAGAAGGTTGCCGAGGCGAAGGCCCTCTATGCCGCCGCGCTTCATCTTTCGCCGCATGATCCCGACCTGGCCTACCAGTGCGGAAAGTCGGTCGCCAAACTCGAACCCCTGACCGCGGCACGTTTCTGGGACGAGGCCCTCTGCCGACAACTGGTTCTCGATAACCTTCCGACAAGCACAGTGCGCCGCGCACCCGACCTCTTCGGGAAGATGATGATGCAGTCCCCGGGGGATCCCGTCATGATCCTCAGAATGCCGGTGCTCGCCTCGCAGGATCCGCGGCTCCGGATGATGTGGCTGGCCAGTCCCGACTGCGATCCGGCCTTCATCGCGGAGTCGGCCCGGGACTCCACGTTCATGGGGTCGCTCACGCCCCTCCAGCAGGGGCGCGTCCTGGATCTCTGGTGGAGGAGGGGAGGGAAGCCCGAGGTTGCCGCCTTCCTCGATGCCAATCCCGGGTATCGCAAGCCGGCCGCGGCGACGGTTGTGGCAATGCTCTCTGCATCGGGTCGTCAGGAGAATGCCTGCCGGTTCCTGATGGAAACCTTCGCGATTCCGACAGCCGATGTGCTCAATCCCCGCGCCGCGTCATCGGAGGCATCGCCGGATGTCACCGGTTCGGTGCCGAAGGATCCTCTGGCCGCGGCAAAATTCTATCTGGCGCGCGGCAACGATGTGACCGCACTCCGTTTCCTGGGTGAGGCCTCCGGTGCGGGGGGAGGAGATGCCGCCGAGGCCCTGCGACTGCAGGCCGCTCTGGAGATGCGCTCCGGAGACTGGTCGAAGGCCTCCAACACCCTGCTCGCGTATCTCCGGGCAACGGGGCAACTCTGAGTATGGTGTTGCCCCGCCTTTTTGTGGAATAAGGAGGAAGAGGATGAACTTTCCGGAAGCCTTTCGCTCATCGGTTCGTCTTCCCTGCCTGGATGGATGGAGGTGTCTGAGCATCCTCCTAGTGCTCTTGAACCATAGTCGGCAACTTCCGGGCTACGATCCCTCCTGGGATCGGGTGGTCCGCTGGATCCCGGACGGGCGTTTCGGGGTCGAGGTCTTCTTTGTCATCAGCGGCTTCCTGATCACCTTTCTCCTACTCAAGGAACGGGAAAAAACCGGGGCGATCTCCCTCAGGATGTTTTACCTGCGCCGGACCCTGAGGATCCTTCCCGCCTATGGTGCCTTTCTGGGTGTGCTTGCAGCGCTCTGTTATTTCACGCCCCTCCAAATACCGTTGGGTCGCTGGATCACGCTGCTGACCTTTACGGAAAATTATGTGGAAACCCATGCGGTTCCTTATGGGCACATCTGGTCGCTCTGTGTGGAGGAGCAGTTTTACCTGATCTGGCCATTGATCGTCTGCCTGGTCCTCGGAGCCGTTCACTCCTCCAAAAAACTCCTGATCATTCTGATGATACCCGTTGTGTTGGCACCGCTCTGCCGGGTTTACGGATACGTGCACCCGGCATCCGTTGTGTTTTATAGAAACTCTTTCTTCAATTGCTGCGACTCCCTGGCGGTCGGTTGCCTCTTGGCTGTGTTGACCGGATTCCATGGGTCTGCAATCGAGCACGCGGTGCGACGGAGGCCCCTCATCCCTGTGTGTCTCGGGATGATGCTGATCGTTCTGGCGTTGGTGCCGGTGCGTCTTCTCAAGTGGGGGGTGTTGACGGTTCCCTTCGGGATCACCTGCAACGCCATCGGGGTGGCGCTCCTGATCCTGACCAGTATGATCCGACCCGATCTGGCCTGCTTCCGTTGGCTGGAATGGAGGCCGGTGGCCGCGCTGGGTGTGGTTTCCTACTCGCTCTATCTCTGGCAACAGCTCTTATGCAGTTCCGAGGACTATGGCTTGGCCGTGACGCCGTGGTTCCTCTCCTTCCCGTATTGGATCTTTGTCTCGCTATTGGTGGCCGTGCTTTCCTACAAGTTCATTGAAACGCCGCTCATCAGGCTGAAATCCCGCCTTCAAGCCAAGGCCTGAGAGCCGCGCAACCCATCCACACCATGCTATTGTCGCAGCTGCCGGGATTTGTACGTGGGAAACTCTCCTCGGGCGCCGAACTTCTGGGGATATGGAGAGCGCCAATGATTTCCCGACGCGCTCTTTCTTCGACGCGGGTCGACCTGCATCTCCCCTACAACTGCTGCAATCCCTCCTTTTTCCCATACCGTGGCGAGATGCGCGGGATCGTCCGGACGGTGAACTACGAGAAGGAGAACAGGGCCAACCATTTCCGCTTCCTCTCTGGTAACCGATGGGATTCGGTCAACTACTACGTGAAGCTCGCTCCGGGGAATGATGCCGTGGTGATCAACCGGATCGAGGACGCGGAATTCAGGAAGGAGGGCCTCTCCGAGTACGGCTTGGAGGATCTGAGGGTCTTCACCCACGGGCAGAAGCACTTCGTGATCGGATCCCTGGCCAGCGGCATCCCCTCCTCGACAAGCACGATCTTCATCGCGGGCTTCGACCCGGAAACCGGGAGACTCTCCGGGCTCACGCCGATCCCATCTCCGGCAGGCAAGCCCCGCGAAAAGAACTGGATGCCCTTTGTGTGGCCCGGTTCTGCCGACGATCTCCACGTGGTCTACGGTCTCTCACCGCTGACGGTCTTCCGGGTGAATCTCGATGAGAGGAGCTGCTCCCTCGGGGAGAAGCGGATCCTGGACGCCACCCTCCCGTATGACTACTCGGGGGGAACCAACATGGTGCCCTACAAGGATGGGGTCCTTGGCTTGATCCATCGCCGGACGGTGATCGGTGGGGTCTCCTACTACAAACACGCCTTCCTCCATCTTGGAAACGATCTCCGCACGTGCAGGGTCTCCGGGGAGTTCTTTTTCCGGTCGCGGGGAATCGAATTCGCCGTGTCGCTCTTGATCCGGGAGGGAAAACTCCACATCGGTTACGGCGAACTCGACCGCGTGGCACGCTTGGACTGCTATGAAGAGGATCTCCTCCCTCGACTGGGTCTTCGCCTCTGAGGCCTTCCTCCATCGGTAGCCCACGCGATCCCCGAGCCGTGAACGGGAACAATCCTCTTTCACTGGGGCCCATCATCTTTTAAATCTTCACAACCCCTTCATGCTCCGCTCGTTCCTCAAGCTACTGGTCCGGTGCACCCGTCTGGCGCTCCCCTACGGGAAGCTCAGGCTTGTCGCCGTCGTCTGCATGATCTTCTTCAACGGACTCCTGCAACTGGTGGGTGTCGGTTCGGTCTTTCCTTTCTTTGCCCTGGCGTCGGATCCCAACCGGATCAGGAACTCGCGGTTGGGAGGGTGGATGCTGAACTTTCTCCCCCCCATGGAGTTGAACCATCTCCTGATCCTTGCCGGATGCTTCGCGATCCTGATGCTCTTTGTGGCGGGGATCGGGAGCGTCGTGAGCGACTGCGTCCGCGTTCTCTATTCCTACGGGTTCAGCCATTGGCTCAAGGGGCGCCTTCTCGGCTCCTATGCGGAACGTCCCTACTCCTACTTCCTACGCCGCAATTCGGCATTGATGAACCAGCGGGTGAACGACATCACCTCCTTCACCTACAACGTGATGCTCCCTCTCGGGGAAGCGTTTTCGAGAATCGTCCTGATCTTCCTGCTGCTGGCCGGATTCTTTTTTGTCCAGCCCTTCGCCGCCATCGGGGCGATGGTGATCTTCGGGGGGTTCTACCTGTTTGTCTTTGTGGTGCTCCGGCCGCGCACGAGGGCCGTGGCGCGCGGTCAGCAAACCCATGCCTCGGGCTTTTCAAAAAGCACGCTGCAGTTTCTCCATGGGATCAAGCCGATCCTGATCCACGGGAAGGAATCCTTCTTCATCAAGGAGGCCCTCCGGCACTCCGCCGGGATGAGGCACTTTCAGTCCCAGGTTCCGATCTTCAGCAACGGCCCCCGCTACCTGATTGAGCCGATCGCCTTTGGTGGTCTCGTGGCGATCGTGATCGCGCTGGCCATGCAGGGGAGGCCCTTCTCGGACATCCTGCCAAACCTTTCGGTGATGGCACTCGTCGGTTACCGCCTCCTTCCCTCGATGTCGCTGCTCTACGGGCAGATGGTGACGATCGCCTCCCACAGCTACACCCTCCAGCAACTCGAGGAGGAGATTCTGGAAATCGAGGAGGAAATCGAGGAGGTGGAGAAGTCCCGTGCCAAGCAGTCCCCGCTTTCCTTCACGCGTGACATCCGGATCGAGGGGGTCTCCTTCGCCTACCCCGGCTCCGCAAAAAACACCCTGGAAAATTTTTCCCTCACCGTGGCCAAAAACGAATCGGTGGGCATTGCCGGTGCATCGGGCTCCGGAAAGTCGACGCTCGTCGACCTGATCCTCGGTCTCCATACCCCGGTGTCGGGGGAGATCCTCGTGGACGGTGTCCCCTTGTCGACCGGCAACATCATGACGTGGAGGGCGATGATCGGCTATGTGCCCCAGGACATCTACCTGCTCGACGACACGCTCGAGGCGAACATCGCGTTCGGGATCCCCTCTTCGGAGGTCGATCAGGAGGCTCTGGAGTCGGCCGCCCGTGCGGCCCAGATCCTGGATTTTGTGAAGCGGGATCTGCCCGAGGGCTTCGGCACGGTGGTCGGCGAGAGGGGGGTCCGCCTTTCCGGTGGTCAGCGGCAGCGGATCGGTCTCGCCCGCGCCCTCTACCATGCGCCGCAGGTTCTCATTCTCGACGAGGCCACGAGTGCGCTGGATCTCGAGACGGAGGCCGCGGTCATCGAGACCATCAATGCCCTGCAGGGGAAGGTGACGATCATCACGATCGCTCACCGCCTGAGCACGCTGGAGCGTTGCGACAAGACGATCCAGCTCTCACCCTGTTCCTAGGTTCCCAGGGTGGGCGGCCGTTTTCAGCTCCGCACCGCGAGCGAGCTGTAAAACGCGATGGTTTTCCCGGCGATGACATCCCAATCGTAGCAATCCAGCGGAGCCACGGCCGGCGCGGTTCGCTTCCGAAGCCATAGGGTAGCCTCCTTCAGGACCGAGGCGTCAAACTCCCCGTCGTAGAGGGAGACCCAATCTGGTCCCACCTGATCACGCAGTTCGGCAAGGGCCTCGGTGCGCGGTAGCACGACCGGCTTGTTGAACGAGAGGGCGAGCAATGCGGCCCCGGAGTTGAGGATCTTCTGATACGGGAGGACGATGACATCGGATGAGCGGAAGAAGTATTGGAAATCCCCCGCGTCGATGCTTCCCGGGTGGTATTGGATCCCTTCGGGTCGGGAGGCATGGAGGGTAAGGAATTCGTCGAGTCGCTTGTCCGAGGGGCGTCCTGCGATCAGGAGGAGGGAGTCCTCCGGTCGCTCCTGCCAAGCGGTCCACGAGTTGACGAGCTTTTCCAGTCCCTTGTAAGGACGGATCAGTCCGAACTGACCAAAGACGAGCGTGGTGGGGGGAATGCCGAAACGATCCCTCGCCGCGGCCCGTTCGGTCAGGTCGGGGTAGGTGCCCCGGTAGTGTCCGTGGGGGATGATAGCGCAGGGCATCTCCCGGGCCCCGAGCCTCAGCTTCCGCGTCTGGGCGAGTCCCCCGGTGCTCATGGAAATGACCCCATCGAGTTCGCGGACGAAGAGGGACCAGAAGGTTTTCTCCAGCCAGGGGTAGAGGTTTTCGTGGGACTGGAGGTTGTGCGCCGTCCAGACGACACGTGTTCCCGCGCGACGGGCCCGCTTCATGATCAGGAGCAGGCTCGCACAAGCCAGTGCGGCCTGAAGCCGGAATCTCCGTTTGAGGAAAAGGTCGGGCCAGTGAATGTGGAGGATGTCGACCCCGTGGAAATCAGCCGAGATCCTGCCGTCGAACTCGATCACCTCCACTCCCTTTTTCTGGATCGCCCCGTAGAGCAGGCTATTGTACGGATTCCAATCCCTGTTGGAAAATGCAGGCCAAGCCATGACTCTCATCGCATGATTTTATGAAGGAGGAACCGGGTGCACAATTCATTAACTTGCGGTGAAGCAAAGTCCGTGACGATGCAGCCCCTTCTTTCTGTTATCTGCCCCACCCACGACAGGGCCTCGTTCCTGCCCGGGTGCGTCGCGCCACTCATGGATCTCGAGCGGATGGATGTGGAGTTCATCGTTGTGGACGATGCCTCCGGCGACAACACCCGGGAGGTGGTCCTCGACCTTCAACGGCGCTATGGGGAGGATCGCATCGTTTCCATCCGTCTTGAGAAAAACAGTGGCGCTCAGGTGGCCAGAAACCGCGGAATGGAGAAGGCCCGTGGCGGGATGATCCTGTTTTGTGACTCGGATGACGTGTTGATCGCTTCGGGTGTGGCGGATCTGGCGGAGGCTCTCTCCCGGAATCCCGACCTCGGATATGCCTACGGCAACGTGGCCATGACGGATGAATCGCTGAAGCCGCTTGTGGGAATGAACCCGATCGGATCCTCCTTTGGGGATTCTCCCTTTGAGATTGCGGGCTACGACTGGCACACCATGGGCGCACTCTACCGCCGTGAGTGCCTGGAGAGGGTGGGTCCGTGGAACCTGGATCTGACTGGCTCCCAGGACTGGGAGTATCAGGCCAGGGTCAAACTCGCCGGGGGGAGGGGACTCCATGTCGATACCCTGGTGGGGCTCTGGCGACAGCATGGCGGCAACCGGGTCGGGACCAAGGCCTTCCGCCCCGACTATGTCCGTAGCGTGGTCACTGCGTGCCATGTGATCCTGGAGGGAGCCCGGATGGCGGGGCGTTCGGATCGTTCCCTGCGCAGAAGGTTGGCAAAAAAGCTGATCCTCCACGCCCTGGAGTCGGGGGCGGCCGGAGACGCGGGGTTGCGCTCTCTCTGTTTCGCCGCGGCCCGTGGGGCGCTTAGGGGGGATCTTGCCGGGGAGGCAGGATGCTCGTTTCTCTCCCTCCTTCCGGCATGGGGTGACGGATCCCTCTGGAGGCTTCTCACCGGCCGGAAACTCACGGGATGATTCCCAACACATCCCGCAATCATTGCATGGCGGGGGTTTCTGTGTGATGATGACGATTCTCAAGCATAAACCCTTGAAATTGAATGTGGTTCCCCCGACATCAATCGATCCTCGATTTTTTCCGCACTCAAGTTTCGGAAAGGCCCGATGCCGTGGCCCTGAAAGAGGGCAAGAATTTCCTGACCTACCGGGATCTGGATCGTCTCTCCAACCGTGTTGCCAACAGGTTGCTGGCACTGGGAATCCGCAACGAGGAGATCGTGCCTCTGCTGATCGAGAAGTCATTCCATTTCGTGATCGCCGCGCTCGGCGTGATGAAAGCCGGAGGATCGTATATCCCAATGGATCCCCGCTCCCCGGATCAGCGTATCGGATTCACTCTTTCGGATACTGAAGCGCGATTCCTGCTGCTCTGGGAAGATTTCGTCCCCCGCTGTGCCGGATCCGCGAAGAGTGTGATCGTGGTCGACGAAAAACTGTCCTCCTTTGATCTGGATTCGGAAAAAGATCCGGCTCTCGCCTCCGATCCGGCAAGAAGGGCCTACATCATCTACACCTCCGGATCGACCGGAAAGCCGAAGGGGGTTGAGGTTGAACACCATTCGCTTTCCAACCTGATCAGCGTCTATCACAACAGCTTCGGGATGACCCCGCAGGACCGGGTCACCCTGACGGCCAACGTGGCTTTCGACGTCTCCGTGGGCGATCTCTGGCCGGCGCTGGCCGCGGGTGCCACGGTGCTGATCCCGCCAAACGATCTCTTTGACAAGCTCGAGGTGCACCGGGTTGTCTCCTGGGTCGATGGGGAGAAGGCGACCATCGCCTTCATGCCGACGGCCCTGATGCCGCTGCTGATGGATGCCCAATGGCCGGTCCACCTCGGTCTGCGGTTCATGATCACCGGCGGGGACACGCTCCGCTGCCGTCCGAAGCCGCATCATCGCTTCAAGGTGATCAACGGATACGGTCCCACCGAGAACACGGTCTGGAGCACCTTCTCCGTCGTGACTCCGGAGGGTGCCGGGTTGCCTCCCATCGGGCGCGCTATCGGCAATGTCTCGACCTACATTCTCGACGGGAACTTGCAACACGTCGCCCCCGGAGAGGCTGGAGAGCTCTATCTCGGTGGTGAGCAGGTGGCGCGCGGTTACTTCAACAGGGAGGAGCTGACTGCGGAAAAATTCCTAAAGGATCCGTTTTCCGCAGCCGCCGGAGCACGAATGTACCACACGGGTGACTGGGCCCGTCTGCTCGCCGATGCGGAGATCGATTTTTTGGGTCGTCGTGATGATCAGATCCAGATCGGAGGACTTCGCGTCGAACTTGGTGAGATCGAGACGGCGCTGCTCACGCATCCGGAAGTTTCGCAGGCCTGCTGCCGCCCTCTGCTAAAAGATGGGGTCGTCATCGGTGCCACGGCGCACGTCGTCCCCGTGCCCGGTTCGTCTTCTCAGTCGATGGACGCTGAGTTGAAAAAACATCTGGGCGTGATTCTTGACCCGAGAGTCATCCCGCCTCTCTACGTCGTTCACAAGGCCTTCCCGATGACGCCCCAAGGGAAACTCGACCGCGCTGCCTTGGATGCCACGGATGCCACGGATGCCACGGATGCCACGGATGGGGACCAATTGGCCTCTATCTGGAGGGCTAATCTGCCCACATCATCGGAGTCGCTTCGCGACGACCTCAATTTTTTTGAGGTTGGGGGAAGTTCGCTGGCCGCCGCCACGCTTTTGGTCGACGTGGAGAAAGTGACGGGAAAGAGATTGCCTCTTTCTGTTTTTGGCTTTGAACCAACCCTTGCCGGCCTTCGCCGGGCTCTTTCGGAATTCCAAAAGGCCCCGATCGAGTTGATCACCTTCCGCGAGGAGGGTGATCGCAGGCCCATCTATTGCATGTATCACATCTCGGGTGATGTGAATGCCTACGCCAGTCTTTCGGAATCGCTCGGTACCGATCAGCCGATCTTCGGGGTTCTTTCCCCGGCCCTTCATGATCAGGCGCGGCTCCCTTCCTCCATCGAGGCGGCGTCGGCTTCCATTGTCGAGTTGCTCCGCAGGAGAAATGGGGAGTTGTCGCCGGTGCTGCTGGGCTACAGCTGGGCCGGATTGTTGGCATTCGAGGTGGCGCGTCAGTGGATGGAGTCAGAGCATCAAGAACTCCAGGTCATCATCATCGGAATGGATGCCCCCATGCCGCTACTCTCTCGGCGGGAGAGGTTGCTGCACTTCCTGTGGTGGGCTCCCTCTTGGATTTCCGAATTCAGGATCTGGATTCTCCGTTGGATGAAAAGATTCGTGGGCGACAAGGGGAATCGTTCCAAGCGCCTGAAGGGGATTTTCCAACGCATGCTGACACAGCCCATGTTGAAGGAGTTGCCAAAACTCCAGGCCTGGGCCGATAGCGGACTGCCGCGCGAGCATGTCCTGATGGGCTTTCGGTATAGACCGAAGCTGAATCACCCGATGAGAATCGACCTCATCCGTGAGACGCACGAGTACAGTGATCGGGCTCGCCCGACGCGTCCCTATTTCCAAGGACACAAGTTTGATGCCGGTTGGCACAAGTGGACCGGTCACCCGCCCAACATCACGTGGCTGGAAAGCAATCATCAGGATATCATGCTCCCTCCAATGGTGGACAAGTTGGCCGTAAAGATCCGCTCCGCCATGGATCGCTGGAGCGGTTTATAGGGATCTTTCGGGAAGTGTTCGGATTCCCGATCTCGGCACCTCTGTCCCGAATCTCCTTGTCAGCACCTCCTTTCGGAGATACTCTTACCCCCTTCAAAAACATGACGACAACAGAAACAGCAGAAATCGCAGCACTCCGGCTGCACGAAAAGGACACCGGCAGTGCCGATGTCCAGGTGGCCCTCCTCACAAAAAGGATCACCACACTGACGGAGCATCTGAAGGGCAACGCGAAGGATCACTCCTCCCGCCGTGGTCTTCTCAAGATGGTGGCCTCGCGCCGCCGTCTTCTTGATTACCTCAAGGACAGCGCTTCGGAGCGCTACCAGGCGGTCATCGAGAAGCTGAACCTGCGCAAGTAAACCGCCGCAGAGTAACCGCGGAACGGCCGCTCCCCTTTCGGTTTGCCGGTTCCTTCATGGGACCGCGATCATCCGGGACGATCCTTTCCTTATCACTGATTCCCTCCACCCGCTTCGGGAAGGGGCAAACACAACACACCACCCACGCAGGCACCCCTTCCGGGTGCCGTCCGCGACACGGCGCAACACAATCCAACGCGCCCGCTCCGGATCCACGCAATCCACATTAAACATACAATTCCCATGTCACACACCACAGTCACGGCCAATGTCGGCCAGAATCCCATCAGCTTTGAAACCGGCAAGATCGCCAAGCTCGCCGACGGCGCCGTCATGGTCAGCTCCGGCGAGACCATCGTCCTCGTCAGCGCCGTCTCCGCCACCAGCGTCAAGGAAGGGCAGGACTTCTTCCCCCTGACCGTCGATTACAAGGAGAAGGCCGCCGCCGTCGGCAAGTTCCCCGGAGGTTACTTCAAGCGCGAAGGCCGCCCGAGCGAGAAGGAGATCCTGACCGCCCGCATGACCGACCGTCCGCTGCGCCCGCTCTTCCCCAAGAATTACTTCTACGACACACAGATCATCAGCATCCTCCTCTCGGCGGACGGCCAGATCGATCCGGACATCCTTTCCATCAACGGTGCCTCGGCCGCCCTTTGCGTCTCCGACATCCCGTTTGAGAAGCCAATCGCGGCGGTTCGCGTCGGCAGGATCGGCGGCCAGTTTGTCGTCAACCCCACCCACGCCGAGCGTGAGCACAGCGATCTCGATCTCGTCTACGTCGGCGACGGCGACCAGGTCATCATGATCGAGGGTGCCGCCAACGAGCTTCCCGAAGCGGAGTTCAAGAAGGCACTCGATTTCGCCCGCGAGCAGACCCGTCCGCTCATCGCCGCCCAGAAGGATCTCATCGCCAAGGCCGGCAAGCCGAAGCGCGAGTTCACCCTCCTCAATGTGGACGAGGGGATGCTCGAGATCGCCTATCAGGTGGCCGGAGACCGCATCGAGGCGGCTCTCTACACCCCCAGCAAGGTTGCCCGCGGCAAGGCCGTCGGAGCCCTCCGCGAGGAGGTGAGCGCCAAGATCGTCGAGAAGTTCCCCGCCGCGACCAAGTTCGAGATCTCCCAGGCCTTCGATTACCTTCAGAAAAAGGCCTTCCGCGTCAGCATCCTCGACAAGCAGAAGCGCTGCGACGGC
>Ga0209188_1003265_pt1 | contig 11361 bp, 10 predicted proteins | sample C_130625_EF_Meta_FD_187307 | JGI IMG/M metagenome (GOLD analysis project Ga0209188, IMG submission 187307) | Freshwater microbial communities from Lake Croche, Canada to study carbon cycling - C_130625_EF_MetaG (SPAdes) (version 2) | ecosystem: Environmental > Aquatic > Freshwater > Lake...
AAATTCTGGCGTGCACCGCGTCCTACGCCAAGGCGACGTCGCGCTAAATGGAAATCAATATCTGCGGTCGTGACTTGAACATGAGCGGGAATGCCCTCAACGATTGCCGAGAGAGCTTGGCCATGTGATTCGCCCGCAGTTATCCAACGCATGTGCATATTGTTGCAGAAGAATCTGAATTGATGAGCGCAATTAAATCAGGTGCACCCATGAAATACAGAGAACTGCGCCACACAGAGCAGGAGCGAGAGCGATATTGCCTTTGATTGACCGAGTGACAGCGAAATGTAGGGTAAGAAGAGATACGCCAATGAGGGAGAAGTAGAACCAGAAATCTGCGATCTGATCTTGTGGCGTCAAGAACAGGGTGATGATTATCAGCAGCTTGACATCGCCTGCTCCCAATCCGCAATATCGATAAGCCAATAGTGAGACAACTAGAGCAATCAAGGCATAAAGAGGTAGCACTGTTACTGAACCGCTCACCAGAGTGGCAATCAAGAGAATAAGAAGTGAAATATTTGGAATGCGATGCCACATGAAATCGAAGATTGCGATGAAGATGAGTACGAGACCAGTTAACATCGCCAAAGACTAGAAGGTGAAGTGCCTTCAGTAATCGGACTGTGGATTACTTAGCTGCCCTCGCTAAAACTGCACGCAGATGCTGTGCAAGAGCTGCGCGATCAACCTTCTCATCAAGAACAATCTCGAGCTGATCAATACCTTGGTAGAGCAATAGTTCCAAGCCATTCAGTACTGTTCCACCACAATCCTTCCAACGTTTAGCAAGTTCTGTGGGCCATGGCTTATATATAACATCGAAGAGAACTGCCTTAACATTCGGTTGCACTGAATCTGATAGCAGATCTGCCGCTCCCGCAGGAGTTGTATTAACCACCAAGTCGTATTCTGAAAAATCAACATCCACATTCCAACGATGGTATTCAAACCGAGCTTTATGGATCGAGCGCTCTAGCGCCTCCTGTCGAATACTTGAGCGACCAAGGATGTGAATTTCATCCGCAATTGCGTCGAGTGAACCCGTAACAGCACGGGCAGTGCCTCCGGCTCCAAGAATGAGGACACGATTGAAACCCTTGAGACCTGCGTGCGAGAGAGCGGAGATAAGCCCACTGCCATCTGTGCTTGTTAAGTTCCAATTTCCATCGCGCCGAAAGAGAGTATTGCCCGACTGAATCTCTGCAGTCTTTGAATCCGTTTCATAACCAAGACCCATCACCTCTTCTTTAAGTGGCATTGTCAATGAGAAATAATCAAAATCTGCGCCACGTGCTGCCATGAAGTCGGCAAGAGATCCGGAAGGAACATCAATCGCTTGGTAGTTACCCTCGATCTTCAGGAATTCAAATGCGGAGCGATGGAGAATAGGTGATAAGGAATGGCTTATCGGTGAGCCAAGGACAGCGCCTCGTTTCACGGTGTCCTCCTAAATTTTCCAGCCTTGAGGTTCTTCTCGTATTCTACTTTCCATGTGTTGAACTGATCGAGATTGTTGGTGAATCTCGTATCAAAAGGTGCGACTGTGATGAAAAAGAGCCAATCCCCCGCATCTGGATGTGTCGCCGCATACATCGCATCAAAACCAGGGTTATTGATGGGTCCTGGCGGAAGACCATAGTGTTTATAGGTGTTGTAGGCAGAGTTGATAAAGGTTGATTGAGTGCTCAGAAAAACGCTTCCACGCGACTTCTTTACATAATGAATAGTTGAATCGAATTGGAGAGGCATTCCTTTAGTAAGACGGTTTCGTATTACGCGCGAAATCCTGGTGAAATCTTGAGTATTACCCTCTGCTTGCACCAATGAAGCGATGATAAGAAGTTGCTGAGGTGAGAATTTATCCTTGCTTGTCGTAAATCCAGATTTTCCCATTTCAATCAGTGCGCGCTCCATCATCGACGAGAGAGCTTGCTGTGCTGAGGTTCCCCTTTGAAAACTATATTGCGCCGGAAAGAGTAGCCCTTCAAGGGAGGTGAATCCTTGAGGTTTGGAGATGGTTCTGATTGCACTTGCGACATCTGCCTTACTCATTCCCGCGGCATAGAACTGCGGAAGAATCTCGGTCAACCATGCACCCTCGGTGATATTTATCAGACCAGAGATACGAGAAGAGTCGAGTAATTGTTCAAGTGCCATCGACGCACAAATACCAACATCAATACGGTGATTTCCGGGCGCAACTTTCTGCGACCTAGCATCACCAACGGCGACTCGGAAATAGGCTTCAGAAGATTTCACGACTCCTGCTGTAAAGAGCGATTGAGCGATAGATGAACCTGATTCACCGGATGTAATCTCAATATTTGCTGTGTGTGTGGACTCGGTAGAGCACGTGAAATCCGGAGCCCCTGATCCTGGAATTCGAATGAGATGTAAGGAGAAGGTGAGAACAGCAATCAATACGAGCGCAGTGCTCGCACGAAAAAGCGCGGAGTTAATCCAGATTTTCACGCGATAGACCTTGCTCAAGGATGGCAACGGCTGCCATGGCATCAATAAGCCCCTTGGAATCTTTTGATGACACACCGGCATCTTTTAACTGTCTCTGTGCACTGACTGTTGAGAGGCGTTCGTCAACCATTGAGATAGGCACGTTTACTCGTTCTGCAAGTGATTGAGAGAAGGCTCGCACTTTCTCGACGCTCTCTCCTTCAGTCCCGGACATGTGTACTGGAAGTCCGATATAGATGTGAATTACCTCGTGTTCGGTGATGAGTTCTACAACATCGTTGAGGAAATCCTTATCCCTGCTCTGCAATACTGTTAACGGTGAAGCGAGAATTCCATCTGGGTCACACAGTGCAACGCCGGTTCGCACGTCACCATAATCGAAGGCGATACGACGGCCTCTCATATCTGCTACTTCCCTGATAGTGAATCTACGATTGCTTGCAGTGCGTTCTGCGATTGGGAAGAGTCTGTCCCGCCGCCTTGTGCGAAATCATCCTTACCGCCACCGCCGCCACCCAGAATTGTTGATCCAATCTTGACAAGCGCTCCCGCCTTGAGGCCAGTTGTCTTCGCAGCATCGCTTACTGCAACAACGAGCACAGGCTTACCTTCATTTGCACTAATCAGTGCGACAACTGATTGCACCGCTCGAGCTTTAAGATCCAATGCAATCTTGCGCAAGTCATCGCCAGTTATTCCATCCGGAAGCACAGCTGTTACTACAGACGTTCCATGAATGATCTGAGCCGAATCAGCGAGTGCGCCAATCTGACCCATAGCCTGCGTTGAACGAACTGCTGCCAATTCCCTCTCGATATCTTTAATCTTTACAAGAAGATCAGAAATTCGCTCCGGCAGCTCCTCAGTACGAGCGCCCTTAATAATCTCGGTGAGCGAGTTGAGCAAAATATGTTCGCGGGCTAAGAATTTATAGGCATCTACTCCGACCAGTGCTTCAACGCGACGCACTCCAGCGCCGACGGATGATTCACTCAAGAGTTTGATGAGCCCTAACTGACCAGAGCGTTCCACGTGGGTTCCTCCACAGAGTTCGCGCGCCCAATCTCCAACGCTGACAACTCGAACTTGATCTCCGTACTTTTCACCGAAGAGAGCCATTGCTCCGATCTTCTTTGCAGCATCTTGGGTCATTGTTTCGGCAGTGACAGCCAAGTTGTCGAGCAGCAGGGTATTTACTCGAGACTCGACCTCATTAAGTACTAAATCAGAGACAGCCCCCGTTGATGGGAAATCAAAACGAAAACGGCCAGGTGAATTCTCTGAACCTGCCTGCGTTGCGGTCTCTCCAAGAATTTCGCGGAACGCCTTATGCACCATATGTGTTGCAGTATGTGCGCGCGAAATCGCGTTGCGACGCTCGGGATCAATTGCTGCCAAAGCTTGGGAACCCGTGGATACCTCACCTGAAATGATTCGTCCGCGATGAACTGAAAGTCCAGTAACTGGAGTCTGTACATCTTCTATCTCTACAACTGCTCCGTTGGCAAGAGTTATACGACCACCATCGGCAAGCTGTCCTCCGCCCTCGGCATAGAAAGGAGTGCGATCGAGAACAATTTCAACATCTTGACCAGAAATTGCAGATGCAACACTGATTCCATCAACCAGAATTCCATTGATAACAGAATCGACCTCGTTGTGGGTATATCCAACGAATGTCGATGCACCTTTTGCATCAGCAATCTTCTTGTACTCAGATAAATCGGTGTGACCGCTCTTCTTAGCTTTTGAGTCGGCCTTAGCGCGATCGCGCTGTTCATTCATAAGACGTCTAAAGCCGTCTTCATCAACTTCTAGACCTTCTTCGCGGGCCATCTCAAGGGTGAGATCAAAAGGGAAGCCATAGGTGTCATGTAGCTTAAATACTTCAGCGCCTGGGAGAAGGTTCTTCTTACTTGCTTTCAACTGCGTGGATGCCATATCAAAAATTTGTGTTCCAGATTTAAGAGTTTGCAAGAATGATTCTTCCTCGGCAACTGAGACGGCAAGAATTCGTTTCTTATCCGCTATGAGCTCAGGATATTGCGGACCCATCGCACCGATAGCTGCGATAGTGAGTTCGGACATGATGGGATCGTTCACTCCCATGAGGCGCATATTACGAATAGTGCGACGCATCATGCGGCGCAGTACATAACCACGGCCTTCATTACCTGGTGTGACACCATCGCCGATAAGCATCGCCGAGGTACGGGCATGATCTGCCACAACGCGAAGTGAAACATCTGTATTCTGTGATTTTCCGTAAGCAACACCTGCGAGTGATGATGCCTTAGTGAGAATCTGCATCGTTGTATCGATTTCATAAATATTTTCAACGCCTTGCAACAGAGCTGCAGTGCGTTCAAGACCTAAACCGGTGTCAATACTCTTTGCAGGTAGCTCGCCGAGAATTGGATAACTATCTTTTCCACCGCCTGCGCCTCGCTCATTCTGCATAAAGACGAGGTTCCAGACTTCCATATAACGATTTTCATCGGCGACAGGTCCGCCTTCGACACCATATTCGGGACCACGATCGTAATAAATCTCTGAACATGGACCACATGGACCTGGCACGCCCATGGACCAGAAGTTATCTGTCATATCGCGGCGTTGAATACGTTCGCGGGGAATACCGATCTTCTTATGCCAGATATCAGCTGCTTCATCATCATCTAGATAGACAGTTACCCATAAACGCTCTTCAGGGAATCCATAGCCACCATCGCTGATGGGGCGAGTGAGAAGCTCCCAAGCAAGTGAGATTGCACCTTCTTTGAAGTAATCACCAAATGAAAAGTTTCCACACATCTGAAAGAAGGATGCATGCCGTGTCGTCTTGCCTACTTCATCGATATCCAAGGTGCGAACACATTTCTGTACTGATGTGGCTCGCTTATATGGAGGAGTTACTTCACCGAGGAAATATGGTTTAAAAGGGACCATACCCGCATTGACTAGGAGAAGGTTTGGATCATCTGCAATGAGTGAAGCAGATGGAACAACGGTATGAGTTAAACCTTGTCGGTTCTCAGTTTCAAAGAAGCGCAGCCAGCGCGAACGGATTTCGGCGGATTCCACTAGTCAGATTTTTTCTTCGACTTGCGACCCTTGTTCAGAGATGCAGCGCCGAGAAGCGCTCCAGCTACACGACCAGTAGGACTATCCATAAAACCTGTCGTTGCTCCAGTAACTTTTGTTGTCACTTCTTCAACGTTCTTCGTGATCTTTGCAAAGCTTTCAAGTGGGCTGTTGATGAGCTCGAGAGTACGAGTCGATTCTGCAAGAAGTGGGGTTGTGTCATCAGTAAAAGCCTTGAGAGAGACCTTAGCCTCATCGATAAATCGGCTGACTCGAATAACGGTATAGGAGATTGCTACAGCAATCACTAGAAGTGATACTGCTGCGATAATCGTTGCAATTCCGCCTGGACCCATAGTTATTAGCCTACCTGACTTACTCCTTTGGAGGAGTCCAATCGATGGCCGCTTCCTTTCGTTGCGCAGGTGTAATCGGTGTTGGCGCACCCGTCAGTGGGTCTCCGCCACTTGCAGTCTTAGGAAATGCAATTACTTCGCGGATGGAATCGGAGCCAGTTAACAGTGCACATACACGGTCTAATCCCAATGCGATTCCGCCGTGAGGAGGCGGACCGTAATTGAATGCCTCTAATAAGAATCCAAACTTACTTTGGGCTTCCTCGTCAGAGAGGCCGATGACAGTGAAGACATCCTTCTGCATCAGGCGATCATGGATACGAATAGATCCTCCACCCAATTCAGTTCCGTTAAGAACAATGTCATATGCGTAGGCAAGAGCAGAAGCCGGATCAGCTTTGAATGTCTTTGCAAATTCTGGCTTCGGACCAGTGAATGGATGATGTACTGCAGTCCAACCACCATTATCTGTTGGCTCAAACATCGGCGCATCTACAACCCAGAGAAATTCCCATGCGCCTTGGTTAATGAGGTTGCATCTCTTTCCTATTTCAAGTCGCGCAGCTCCAAGTAATTGCTGGGACGCGGATCGTTCACCAGCTGCGAAGAAGATTGCATCCCCTGGCTTTGCGCCAACAAGGGCCGCAATTCCTGCCTGCTCATCTTCTGAAATATTCTTCGAGACTGGTCCCCCGAGTGTTCCATCGGCATTAACGAGAATGTATGCAATTCCCTTTGCTCCACGTGCCTTGGCCCAATCTTGCCACGCATCAAGTTCGCGACGAGGTGAATCTGCTCCCCCAGGCATCACAACTGCTCCTACATATGGTGCTTGGAAAACTCTAAATGGTGTCGCCTTAAAGAATTCAGTTACCTCTGTGAGTTCGTAGGCAAATCGCAAATCTGGTTTATCTGAACCGTATCTATCCATTGCGTCTAGGTAAGTCATATGTTTAATGGGAGTTGGAATATCGTAACCGACAGCTTCCTTCCATACCTTCACAAGAATCTTTTCTGCCACTGCCAAAATATCTGCTTGATCGACAAACGACATTTCGATGTCGAGTTGCGTGAATTCTGGTTGACGATCTGCGCGGAAATCTTCATCGCGGAAGCAACGAGCAATTTGGTAATAGCGCTCCATGCCGGCAACCATAAGTAACTGCTTAAAGAGTTGTGGAGATTGCGGAAGTGCATACCAACTACCAGGTTGTAATCGAACAGGGACTAAGAAATCGCGAGCACCTTCGGGCGTTGAACGCGTGAGATACGGAGTCTCAATCTCAAGAAAATCTAGCTTCTCCATTACGTTTCGGATAGCTGTGGTTACCTTAGAACGCAGTCGAAGATTTGCCGCAGGTCCCTCACGGCGCAAATCGAGGTAGCGGTATCTCAAACGAACTTCCTCAGATATTTCAGATTCGCTCCCTGAATCAACAGGGAATGGCAACGGTGCTGACTCACTGAGAACAACGACATCGTCGCCCATAATTTCAATAGCACCCGTTGGGATATTTGAATTCTCGTTACCTGCAGGGCGAAGTGCGACTTCACCCGTGATTTGTAGACACCACTCCGCGCGTAATTGTCCCGCTAACTTCTCGTCACGAATCACCACTTGCACTGAACCCGTTGCATCACGCAGATCGATAAATGCGACTCCACCATGATCTCGTCGACGAGCGACCCAACCAGCAAGGATTACAGTCTGACCCACGTGGGAGGCGCGAATTGATCCTGCGTCCTGGTTTCTTAACATTGTGAAGCGCCGCCTTTAAATGATGGTGACCTACAGCGAAAGTGCTCGCTGCAACTCATCCTGTAATTGGGCAATCTTAACTGAGGATGTAACTCCATCTGACATTCTCTTGAGATCGACGCAGCCGTTGCTACGTTCAGATTCTCCAAGAACTATGACATAGCGCGCACCTGACTTATCGGCTGCCTTCATTGCACCTTTCAGAGCGCGATCTCCAAAAGCGATTTCAGTGCGGATTCCTGATGCACGCAGAGTTTGAGCAATGATGAGTGCCTCACTTTTTGAATCTTCTTCCAATGGAATTATGAAGAGATCTGCTGTGAACTCTTGACTCGGGACGCTTGATTCGGCAATAGCGGCTAGGAGTGCGCGATCTACACCAAGACCGAAGCCGATTCCTGAGAGCGCTTGTCCTCCGAGAGTCTCCATCAAGCCGTCATAACGACCGCCTCCGCCGATACCACTTTGCGCACCAAGGTCGGGATGAATGAATTCGAATGTTGTGCCAGTGTAATAATCCAGCCCACGAACCATTCGTGGGTTAATGGTGAAGGCAATTCCCATCGCAGTCAGATAACTCTGCACTTGTGCAAAGTTCTGGGCTGATTCGGGCGATAAGTAATCTAGAAGTATCGGCGCTTTCGACATCATCTCTTGCATCTCAGGGCGCTTGTCATCAAAGAGTCGTAATGGATTGATCTGCGCGCGAGCTGCAGTAGCCTCATCTAATTGCATCCCCGAAATAAATTTCAGTAAATCTACCCGATGAGCCGCGCGCGATTGCACATCCCCGAGTGAAGTAATCTCTAAACGATATTTTTTAAGCCCAAGATTCTTAAATCCGCGATCTGCAATAGCAATCACCTCAGCATCGAGTGATGGATCATCGATACCAATCGCTTCAATTCCTACTTGGTAGAACTGACGGTAGCGACCTGCTTGTGGACGCTCTGCACGAAAGAATTGTCCTGAGTACCAAACTTTTACCGGTAATTGTCCACGATCAAGGTTTGACTCGATAACAGCGCGCATGACGCCAGCAGTTCCTTCTGGTCGAAGAGTGATTGAACGACCGCCACGATCTTCAAAGGTGTACATCTCCTTCGATACAACATCTGTTGATTCTCCAACACCACGAGTGAAGAGGTTGGTATCTTCAAAGACGGGAAGTTCCATCAATTGATATCCCGCAGCTTTGGCAGGAGAAATCAGCTGCTCACGAACCCAGTCGAAGGATTGGGACTCCGGAGGCAGATATTCACGCACACCTTTCGGTGCCTGTATCTTCTCGAACTTCATAGAGTCAATTCTTTCAGATAAGGGTTGTTTTTTCGCTCGAATTTAATCGTGGTCTCAGGCCCATGTCCTGTGAGCACGCGTAAGTCATCGTTGAGAGTCAAAACCTTTCTTTTCAAGGTCTGCGTCATCTCTTGTGCGCTCCCTGTTGGAAGGTCAGTGCGACCAATCGCCCCAGCAAAGAGAACATCTCCACTCACGAGAAGTTCATCATTGATAGTAAACATTAAGGAGCCACGAGTATGTCCGGGGGCATGGATTGCTACTATCTTCATTCCAACAAGATCAAGAACTGCATCATTCTTCAGCTCCTTAACCGATAGTGGTTCTGCAAATTCCATTCCAGCTAATTGCGATACAAATTGTTCGCCATGTAATCCGACTGGATCAGCGATGAAGCGACGATCTTCAGAGTGGATGTATGCAGGAATGTCGTATCCATCTGCAAGAGGTTTGATAGAGAATGTGTGGTCTAAGTGCCCATGCGTTAATAGCGCTGCAACTGGTTTGAGGTGATGCTCTTCAATGATCATCTCGATATCACGTGAAATGTCGGGCATACCGGGGTCAACGATGATGCACTCTTGCCCCTCGCCCTGAGCAATCACCCAGCAATTGGTTGCGTACATGGGGGCCGGAAAGGAACGAACAAGCACTATGGGACCCAATTTCTTGCGAGGATTTACTACTAGTGGATGCACAGGGTACCTTTGACCTCTTAAACATTCGCACATATCAACGAAGGCCGCGTCTACATAGATAACGGCTAACGCGCTGAAGGGGAACATCATGACCGATATCAATCCATCTACATTGGCTCATACTCATTCAAATCCGAGTGCAGCATCTGCACTTATCGGAGACCCTTCACAATTTGGTCGTGTTGCAGACGATGGGACTGTCTTTGTTCGTACCCCTGATGGCGAGAAGGCTGTCGGTTCATATCCCGGCAAGACCGCTGAAGAAGCACTTGCCTACTTTGTTCGTAAATTTGAAGCGCTCGCATCTGAAGTAGCGCTTACTGCAGCTCGCATCACAAGTGGTGCCATGGTTCCCCAAGATGCATATGAAGCAGTAAAGAAATTGCGCCATCAAGTATCTGAACTTAACGGTGTCGGAGATTTAGCAGCGCTTGCGCAATCGGTTGAGCAGATCGAACCACTCATTGAAGGCCATCGTGAGGCATATGAAGCAAAGAAGGCGGCCGAAGCTGTCGCTAAAGCTGCGCGTCGAGAGCAAATCCTCGTTGAGAAGGAAAAGATTGTTGCTGAAGCCGAGTCATTGGCGCTCTCTGAGAATTGGAAAGTCACTGGCGATCGCCTCAAGGCGCTCTTAGATGAGTGGAAGGCTGCTCCCCGACTTGATAAGAAATCTGATGCTGATTTCTGGAAACGCTTCTCTGGTTCAAGAAATAAGTTCGATAAGCGTCGCCGTACACACTTCGCGCAACTAGAGGCAACTGCCGGCAAGGTCTCCGAGGCCAAGATTGTCATCATCGAACAAGCTGAGAAGTTAGCAACATCTACAGATTGGGTCGCCACAGCTCGTCAATTTAAGACTTTGATGGATCAGTGGAAGGCCGCAGGTCGTGGAAAGAAGAACGATGATGCAAAGATGTGGGCTCGATTTAAGGCAGCTCAAGATCAATTCTTCGCCTCTAAGAACGCTGACTTAGAGAAGCGTGAAGTTTCAATGGCTGCAAACCTCATTAAGCGCGAGGAACTAATTGTTCAGATCGAAGCAATCCTTCCAATTACAGATGTGAAGGTAGCTAAAAATACTTTCCGCGAACTCATGAATTCTTGGACCAAGATCGGCATCACAAATCGCGACAAGCGGGCGGCCTTCGATACTCGCGTTGCAGCAGTTGAAAATGCGATTAAGGAAGCTGAAGCTGAGATTTGGCGTAAGACTGATCCGAGCGCAAAGGCTCGAGCCGCAGAGGTTGTTAAACAACTTACCGACTCAATCGAGAATTATGCGAAGGTTGCAGCAAAGTCACAGGCAGCGGGCAATGAGAAGAAGGCTAAAGAAGCTCTCGACTCGGCCGAAGCCCGTAAGGTCTGGCTTGCTGAAGCTGAAAAACACCTCGCTGAATTTAACTAATTATTAGCTAGGTTCTGTAGACGTCATAGACGCCTTCAATCGAGCGAACCGCTGCCAGCACTGAATCAAGATGCTTTGCATCGGCCATCTCGAAGGTAAATTTAGAGATCGCGACGCGATCTTTTGTTGTGCTCACAGCTGCGCTTAAGATATTTACATGTTGTTCTGACAATGTTCGAGTAACATCTGCAAGTAAGCGAGCACGATCAAGCGCTTCTACTTGAATGTTTACTAAGAAAAGACTTGCTGCTCCAGTAAGCCAGGTTACTTTGACAACTCTCTCGG
>Ga0209188_1003268_pt1 | contig 11354 bp, 7 predicted proteins | sample C_130625_EF_Meta_FD_187307 | JGI IMG/M metagenome (GOLD analysis project Ga0209188, IMG submission 187307) | Freshwater microbial communities from Lake Croche, Canada to study carbon cycling - C_130625_EF_MetaG (SPAdes) (version 2) | ecosystem: Environmental > Aquatic > Freshwater > Lake | place...
ATTGAATATATGGTGTAAAAAAAAATTGTACTAATAATCCTATAAAAAAATTAAAAAATCCTTCAGGTTCTGTTCCAAAATTCATAATATTTCGTGTAACATATTCATAATATAAATAAAACTGTTTTATATTTTCAACATATTTGGGTGAATATTCACAATTTTCACATATTATATAGTGTATTTTTAACAATATTCTAGGAGTATTTTTATCTGTTTTAGTTTTAATAACTTGATGATATGTCTTATCAAAATCAAATAATAAATAATCTCCTTTGTTTAACTTTTTTTCCATATCTAAGTTAACAAATCTTGTTATAATATTATCATTACCATTAGTTAATCCAATAATAATTCTATAAAATTTAATACCATCAAAATTATAAATACAATCTTTATGAATATAATAATTTGACGCACCATATAAATTAATTTTATCCAAATTATTTTTAGGATTAGAATAATATAATTCATCCATTTCATTCGCACTAATTTTTACGCATTTTTCACTACCATCACATAATTTATTCCAAAAATTATTTTTTTGAATTTGTTCTACTTTAGATTTTATAGAATATGGCATATCATCATACCAAGTATGATATGTAGATGCGTTTTTATCAGGAATTATATTATAATATTCTTTTGATATATCATCTAAAATGGCTTGTAAATCATTAGGTAATCTACCAATACCAATTTTTCCTTCTATTTTATCTCTATATGTAAATAAACTATCCATTATATATTATAAATATATTTTTGTAATTGCAAATGTAAAAATAGTAATACAATTGTAATTTAATTATTGATTTATAAAATGGGCGTTTTAAATGAGAAAAGGTGTAAAAGCGCCGACGAAAGTTATATTTTTGAAGGACACACTATTGTGTTTTGCTCTGATAAAATTTTACACATAGAAAATAACGCTTCAAATGACATTAAGATAGAAGATATTGACGGCACAACAGTATTCACCAACCACGGTGTCATTACAAACGAAGGTTATGTTAATGGAATAAAAGGGTTATCATCATTTTTAAGAAGAAAAATAGTCGAAACTGAATTAGCAAACAATAAACCGAAAACGATAGATGAATTAGTAAATCTTATGAACCGAAATTATACAAATGTAGACCCTAGGTTTCATCCTTATAGAGATAAACGTTTGTCTGCAAAAATGGTAAATGGATTAGAAAAAAAACCAACAATATGTACTACTAGTCAAATAGTATTAAATATGACCGACAAAGAACTTATATATTATAAAGACCTTCCAAATAGTCAAAATGTGTGTTATGTTAATAATTTACCGAAAGATTATATTCCAAAGTTGAAAATAACTTTGAAAGAAACACAGAAAGATTTGAAACCAAGAAAAATATTTACACAGAAATATTTAAAAGAGTTGTCCGATTGTTTTCTAGTTAATACAAATGAAACTGCAAACACAAAAACAAAACGAATGTTATCTAAAAATAGGTCAAAAACGTGTAAACGAATAAAAGTAGAGAATTGATAAATAATCGTTTTACAAAATATATTGTTATTACCATTATATTTTGTATCTAATAATAATCCGTCTCATCATCCCGGTCTTCTTCGTAATATTGACCATCCATGAAACCTTCCCCTAAATCACCAATATCATACATTTCTCGTTCTATATCATTCGCATCGTTCTGATTGTCTAATTTATCTAATTCATAAATGTCTAAAATGTCCTCTGTTATTATATCGATTTCTCCCTCGCTAGTTTCTTTCCCAATCTGTTCAATCAATTCACTTCTCTCACGGTTATAAGTATCTTGGTCATAAATAAATAAACCTTTTTGTTGACCTACATTCCAGCGTCCAAGACGATAATTCTTAAGCATATCTTCTACACCGCGCTCTTCTATAGACATTTTTCCCAATTTCTCAACAATACCGCGTTTTTCCTTGTCTTTTGAACGATTTACACGTTTCATTACTTGTTCATATGAAAAATCGACAGTTTCCTTGTTTTTTTGTTCAACGTCCAAAAATGTTAATAATAGTTGACAAACTCGCGATTTTAATTCCAAGACATCGCCAGATGATATACGTATTTCACGAATACTGCTATCATATTCTTCAGATACTTCAGTAACGTCATTATCCGCAGATTCAAGCAAATTAGAAGGGTTCTTGCTGTTATTTATTTTTTTCCGTCTCTCCATTCTCATTTCCTCGATATCAGTTCTTAACATATCTGGGTCAGTTGTGCAGTCTATATATTCGAAAATAACTGAATAAAAGCAATAGGAATATAGCATATAAATAGTCTTTTTATCAAATAAACCATGGAATCTATGTATTTCTTCGCGGTCATTTTCGCCTATAAATTTTTTAACTATATCAGTAGATATCGGTATGTTTTGCAAAAATCGGTTCAAATCAACCAAGCGAACACTCACTTCATTCAATAGATTCATTAATACAACATCGCCTTTGAATTTTTCTATATTTTCATAATACTTTTCTATGAATTTTGAAATATCCATGACATGTTCTTCAGATAACCCCCAGTGTTTTGGAATATTTTTATAAAAGGTAGAATTGTTCATCAAAATTGCTGGATAAACTTTGGAAATATTATGTACAGAATTCTGTATAAATTGTGTTATTTTATATAATCCTTCATCATAATAGTTTTTAGGCATAGCATTTTCTGGTTGGTCTAACTCCCATGTTTGTATATTTGTTAAGAAGTCGTGTAATTTCTTATAATCCTTTTCAAATAAATTGCCATTTCTACCAAAAAAGTTGATTATTTCAGTATACATTTCGCGATTTGTTCTGCTCAAATAACGTTTCAATTCAGAAAGTTCTGGTGAATCGGTGTCCATCATTTTAGTAGGATTATATTTTTCTATAACATTCATAAGATGTTCGCGTAATTTCCTGTCAACTATTTTGGAGTCACTCATATCCAAATGCTCTATTATTTCTTTAAAAACGTCTATCTTCGTAAACTCATGCGAATCTCCTATCTTAATGATATTTTTTTGTCGAACAATATTCATCAAGCTATTTAATTCATCGATTCCATATCTCTTACCGTTGCGTTTTAACAACTCGACTCTATCCCGGAATGATAATGACGTGTTATATTGAGGTGGTTTTTCAGAACAAATCGCTTTGTATTCTTCGGGTATGGGTAAATTACGGTCAAAATTGCAATATTTCATAATAGCAGCATAAATATCATCTTCCAAATATCCCAGAGGAACAGTTGGATAAGTCATTCCAGTAAAACCGGGATGATATAATATACTTGCAGTAGACCCTCGTTTAGATTCATCTAATATAGAGATTAATTGGATTATTATTCTTAAGAAAAGAGCGATATTATTATCTTCCTCATTAAAATAGGTTATAGGATTTACTATCTTTTTATCATTACAGCAGGCATTTTCAGTAAAAGGCATACCAGACATAGTTTTTAAAATTAATTCTTTTGAATTTACAATAGTATCTATTACTTCAATTATACCATAGCCATGTTGTATAATTTTTCCTTTCAATACACCTATCGATTCATGCTGATATTTACTGCCATCATGTAATTGCTTCATAAATTCGCTCTTAAAGTCAGTCGCTACATTTTTCAATCGTTTTACTATTTCAAAATCAACAACCGGTGGTAAAAAATGCTGCCATTTGCTAATGCTGTGTTCTTCTGGCGCAACCGTTTCTGGATTTAATAATATAAAATTTCGCTTTGTTGTATACATCTCAATTATATCATCGCGAATAATTATTTGTTTTTCAATTATGTCTTTTATACGTTTCTCGAGCGCGTCTACCTTGTACTTTTGAATAGATGTCCACGGTTCAATAGAACTCTTGGTTTTATTTAATACACATGCCATATATCGAATACCAGTAAGGTCTTCAACCCCACCCAAAGGATATCCGCTGAAAGATTTTACGCAACCAGGAAATGTTTTCTTAGCTCGAAATGACGGCGTTGCTGTTTGAATTGTTATAAAGAGAATGCTAGTTGTTATACTAATAATGGATTCATTACGGTAATTCTTATAAGTACCTGCAAATGGTTTACCAGTCTTTTTCTCTTGAGCAGCCGATTTTTTCTTATAGGTTTCTTCATTCCATACATATTTTTCAATCAATTCGCCGGATATACGCAACACTAATTCAGATATTCTATCCACAGGTATTTCGATATTTAAACAAATTGTAGAAAATATGTTATATATCATTTCTGTCGTGGGGTTCTCAAATACTGGTTTTTCTTTTTTCTCAAGAGCTTCCATAACAGTTGTGCCAAGGTCTTTTTCCATAATATCATTTGTTGTAACTCGAAAGCCAGAATCATCGAATCCTTCTTCTGAGCTGAAATCTATTTTTCTCAATACAAACCCACTATGTTTATCAACAATAGAATCACCGTCATCGCTGAGAATGCCATATTCACGAGAAACTTCATCTAATTTATGCGGATAATTATCACCATTAACAAATGCCTCCGCTAATCTAAAAAGAGATAATGGAAATAATTTTGTATTTGTTTCCTTACAGTATTTCCACCAAGAGTTTTCTTCTTCTTGTTCTACTAGCGGGTCTCGACAATATTTTTCTACAAAACGGCATATATCATATTGTTTCTTAGAAAAATCGTCTTGTCCTAATATTAAATCGCGTAATCTAATATATGGTGAAGTAATAGTGTCTATTTTTGATGCCAAATTACCCAAAATCCCTGCGAGATTATCCATTTTATGGAGTTGTATTTCCTTTAATCGCTGTGTTTTAATTAGTGATTTCAAATGATACTCTATTGTTTTCTCTAATTTGGCCTCTAACTCTTCTACACTAACCTCATATCTCCTGTCGAATTCATTTATCATTCGTTTTTTAGTAAGTTCTTTTATACGGTTTTCGGTATCAACCACAGACTCACAAACATTATTTGAACTTTTTAAACAATTTTTGCTTATATTACAAAACAACGTATTTGTATCCACGAATGCATCTTCAGTAATAGTATCATCATTAATCCAATTATTACGTAACCTTCTATAATAAAGGGTTTTTTTGCGCGCGTCTGCCTCTATTTTCATTTCTTCTTTTTCGGAATCACTAAAACTGGATTCATCTACGTTCTCTGGAAGTCTAGGCTTGATTTCGAGTAAAGCATATTCTCCATCAGTAACCATTTTTTTACCAGCAATCAATACTGCAGCTAATGAATCAGCCATGTCTTTTGGGCAACTATGTTTTTTTATCAAATTTTCCTTTAAAAATTCCAGAAATAAATCAGGTGACATAGACTTTCTTTCTTTGTCGTAAAGTTTAATAATATCATATGGCGTATCGTCAAATTCTTTATCATAATATAATTCTTCTACGTTGTTATCTTTTTGCATATCATTCATAGATGTATATTTTTTTGCCAAATAACGTTTCGTGCAATCTACTGGTTTAATTTTTTCATTATCCGTCATATCATCTATGTTTTGCGCAGTCAGTTCATCTAATAAATTACTTGGTGTAATTAGTGAAATGAGAATAGAACTGATTATATTACAATATAGATTACCATTATCTGTCTGAATTATACGGGCAAGGATTTCTTGTGAATTCATACTGCTAGCCGACGCCTTATTTGAGAAATAGGTTTCTTTGGATAAATATTTGTTGTCTTTGGATAGAATTTTATATGTTTCAAAAAATATCTCAGACAATTTACTATTTTCAGTCAACACACGAAGAATAGGAATGGGTTTATTTTCTACAGCATATTTTGTATTTTTTAATACGGAGAATTCTTCCGATTTTTTTTGATGTTCTTTTCGTATCTCAGTAAGTCGTGTTTTGATAAAGTATCGAATTTCCATATATTGTTTATACGTAATATCGGAAGAATACACCATAAATGGTTCAAGTTGTTGAACCACATCAATAAACGACACATTATCTTTTATGTATTTACGTATTAAACGAATCAGAAAACGGGTTTTCGGTATAATCGTTTCTAAAAATTTGTTGAATTTTTCGCTATCGTCATATTGTTCAATATCTGCTGTATCTGGGTCTAATATAAATTCATGAATGCCTGATAAAAACTCGAGCTGTTCATCTTTTTCCATTTTTTCATAATCTAATTCTTTAGATAAATCATCAATTACGTGTGTGGTATGAACGCTATTTTTTAATAATTTAAATAGTAAAAAGTAATTTTGATGCAAAGTTGCTTTATCGAGAATATTAGTAGTAGGCAAATCAATTTTGGAAAATCGAACAACGGGATAAGGCAACATAAGAATAGACTTCAAACACATTTTATCGTTTGGTGTCATCTGGGAACGAGTGTAAATAGTTTTGCCTGATTTTAATAAGGATTCTTTCATGTGGGTTTCTCCCAAATTATAACGTTGTATAACATATTGCTGTCTAACAACACCAGCAGAGTTGTAGATATTACTGTAGAAATTTTCAAGATTATCTACAATAGCATCTAAATTCGCTAATACTTGCATAGAAGATAGACAATTGTCTTGTTTTAATGGCAATTCAACTGGGTTAAAAAACACAGATAGTTGGTTTTGTGCAATCACATATGGCAAATCACTATTTTTCTTTTGTATACGTTCAATAGAACGTAGTTCCGGGTCTAATTTATTAAAAACGGTATCCGCAGTTTCTATTGAGACACCAACGTCGTATAATTTGCGTCTGTTTGTTATTACAGGAACTAGCCACCTCAAATTAACGTCCATTTTTTCAATATGTCCAATCAACGGTTTGTAAAATGCACCAACTGTTTTCACATCATATACATTTTCATTCGAATCTACTAATGAATACTCTTTTCGTAATTCCTTAAATCGCTCAATCATTAAATGGATGTTATCCAAGACTAATTTTGTTCTCTGACTATTGGGAATAGTAGATAACAATTCATCCATCAAATCATTTACTTGAATATCGATACCATATCGCTGTTTTTCTTCGGGAACTTCTACTAATTGAGAGATTTCTTCTAATCTTTCGCCGAAAATAATAGTGTTGGCAGTTTTATATAATTTCTGTAAATTCTCACGGATATCTTCATCTGGAACAGCCGAATCAGGAATACTAATAATAGACTCACCCGATTCCGTAAATTCCATAGTAGCCAAATCATCGCTTGGAAGATTTGATAAATCGACCTCTTCTCCTTCTTCTAATGAACCCTTTAATAAATTGAGAGAACCAACCGATTTAAGAGAGACCGGTTTTTCACGAATTATAATTTTATCGATAGGAATATTTTCCGGAAGACCTTTGTATCCAAAGTCAATATAAATAGTGCGTAATTCTGGCCAAGTAGTAAGTTCAATCATATCTTCTTCTAAATTTGTAATTTCACCACTAATAATAATTGGGACTTCACCTGTGAAATAAATATCAACCCATGTTTTCGGTAGTAAGTTATTTTGTCTAGCATATCCTTTATCTTCACTACGGTCTAACAAATAAATTTGTGTAATAGATTCATCTGTAAATCTACCATCTGGTGTTATACGTATTAAATATTTTTTAGTAGACGCAACATTTACAATATGAAGTTTCTCGTTGTCGATATATTGTATCATAAAAGTCCCTTCATGTATTTCAGGATTAGTAGGCGCAATTATTTCAATAATATCACCGAATTCTAGTGTTATAGAAGAACCGCGGTTTTCTGTGATTGCCTCTTCTTCTGTTATATTTTCCAAAGGCTCGGCTATTTCATTATCTTCCATGTTTAATATATTAGTATATTCTATCCTTCTAAATAAATTTGGCTGTTTTTATTAGAAAGTGGATTTATCCATTTTATCATAATAAAATTGTATAAAGATAATAGTTTTATTATGATAGATTATACGAAATGAGTTATCTATTAGATATTGATATGAATAATATATCACATAAAATTTATTGTTCTCGAAAAAAAGCATTATATGTTGTTTTAAATTATAACAAAAAATTACTGAAATCACCGAATGATATTGCAACGCAATATCGGTCTGTTATTTATTCTTTCCCAGAAAAACAGCTCTTGTGTTTTTCTCCTCCGAAAACATTACCAGTAGGAGTTTTTATAAAAAACTATCCACGTATAAATGGTTCACTAATTAACATTTGTGATGCAATAGAAGGCGTTATGATAAATCTATTTTTCGATTCGCGGATAAATAGTTGGGAAATAGCTACAAAAAATGCGGTGGGTGGAGAATATCGTTTTTATGGGTCTAATAAAAAATCAGGTATGAATTATAAAAACATGTTTTTAGATGCCTTTCGTACTTCTCCTAATCAAGATATTAATGACATCGCTTTTTTGAATAATTTACCTAAATATGCGAGCTATACATTTATATTACAACATCAAGATAACCAAATCATATTGTCGATTGACCGACCACGAATATTTTTAGTAGCGGTTTACATGTTATCACAAAACAAAGCGGAATATGTTCCCAGTTTTATGTATGAAGATTGGAACGTTTTTAAAAATGTAAATAGTGTAATAGAGTTTCCTAAGAAATATGACCCTCAGAGTTATACCGAACTATTTGATGAAACGATTGAATTCCAAAAATATGGGTTTGTAATAACAAACGAATTTACAGGAGAGATGACAAAAATAGTGGCAAGTGAGTATGAAAATTTAAGGAAAATAATCCGCATAGAGCCGATTTTACAGTATCAGTTTCTTTGTTTAAATCGAATAGGAAAATTCCACGAATATATAAATTTCATAAATAACAATAAAAAACTATGCGAAACAAGAGACATTTATGAGGATTTTATTAGTAACACTCACAAGTTTTATTTGGATACTTATGTTCAAAAAGTTGCCACGCATGTTCCTGAAAAATATTCGACGCATATTCATAAATTGCATCATCAAGTTTATTTGCCATCTTTGAAAACGCCTACGAAAAAAAAAATCACACGAAAAGAGGTGATAGATTATTATAACAATTTAGAACCCCGTGAATTAATGTATATTTTGAATTGGGATAGACGACAACTTCATGAATTATCAACGGGGACTTGACCTGTTTTTCATGGCTACATCTTTTATTCTCTATTTAATCTGTCAATTATGTCATCATATAATTCCGTACGCATGGTTTCCATTTTATTATGTAATATTTTACGCCACCATTTATGGTCATCTTCTAATTCTGCCAACCTTCTCTTTGTTTCTTTGAGTTCTTTTTTTAATAAATTTACTGAACTCTCTAAGTATTCCACTTTCGTTGTTAATTTCTGGTTCTCTTCTACTAGAGGTTGTTTATTTGGTTCAAGTTCGGGTTCGCGGTTTATCCTTTGTGATGTGTTTTTTTCAGGGTCTTTAAACCTCTCTACATTATCGGTTTTATTTCGGTTGAATTCTCTATTCGCAGAAATTACTCTCTTATTTACTCTTGCGTCATAAAATATACGTATTGGAATTAAATATGAATCATTATATACATGCATGTCCATATATCCATATTGCAATAGAGTAGTATGAATATTGTTTACTGTTTCTGAACCAATCATAATAAATTTGAAATAAATCACATATAAGTCTTGCGATAATCCGTATTCATCTACGCTTGTGTATTTATAATGATTTTGAACAGCTCCGATATTACAAGTTTCTTCTATTAGAGTTCGCAAAAATTCATACTCTATATTTGAGTTTTTTGGAAGTCGGAATAATAATGTTTTTGATAGTTTCATATTTTCAAAAGTTGTCATATATTCAGAGGTTGAACTATCCTTAAAATATTCATTAATTATTCTTGATATAGTATTCATTTTATTCGTTCTTGATAACACATCATTAAAACGTTTTTCCATTCAATTTTTTATTTTACAAAAAAATTGAATTGATTTTGATGATTAAATCAAATCACACAAAACAACCAATTACAACAAATTAATCGAAATCATGTATCTCTTGTATAGTTTATTGTTTAGTATGTTCTATATTTGTGTATTCGTAGCGTGCAATAACGATACATTAAGAAATATGAATACTAATTTGAGGGGTAGCGATGATATAATTGAAATAAAAATAGAAAATTATACAAAAGCGATTGGAGAACCGACGACGCAAAATTTAAGAAATAATGAAAACTATACATCATCCGGTTGCACAGATGATAAATTTCCAGATGGGTTTGTTCTTGAACAATATTTGGTAGAAAGAAACTGGAAAAATGTAATAAAAAAACACCTTCTTAATGCAGAAATTATGGGCAACGCATAAACATAAATACCAATAACATGACATAAAAACAAAATTAAAGCGGTATTTTATGAAATAAAATATAGATATAGATAAAATAAACATGGACGATAAAATAAAAATAAAGGGCGATAAAGGCACCAAAGGAAGAAAAGATAAAAATAAAAAAAGTGTTTACAGTAGTAAACACGTTCGAAATCAAATACAAAACAAATCAACACCGGTTAACGCTGATGCTTGTAAAGATACAGAAAAAAAACCATGTAAATAATATTTTTTCACAATATAATTCCACTCACCACACTTCTATAGGCCACTCACACTTATTGTCACAACAGAGTCTATTTTTGTATGTTTCATTATCTGGTTCAGGTGTATAAATGACAAATTCCCCCTCAGAATCATATCCATAACTAATTGTTGAGAACCTCCTACTTGTTTTTTTTCTATATAGTCTGTTGAACCGTGTTTTTTTTGTCGAATAATTCCCACATTTTATGCAAATCGGTATTTTAAATAATCGTTCCTTCATTTGGGAAGTTCGTCTCCTCATATGGGGTGCCAAACGATTCATACACCGTACTTTTCTCCTTGATAAACCAACAACCATTTCTGTCACTAATCCATATAACCCATACTTATCGTTCCAATAATCATAACAATCATCGTGATGAGGGATTATGCCTTCTTTTTGTCTTTGGCGAATTGCCTGACTAGTATCTGCATTTTTAAATATATAACATATCTTTCGTTTAAGTTTTTTTTGCTTTTCTACAACAGGGTCAGCGCAGAAACTTTTTACTAATAAAAGTACGTCCATTGGTAAACGATTTCCTAAAAATTGCTCACCTGCGTTTGACATCGTGAATGTATTCTCAAATGCGAGTGAGGTCATATTTGGTGTTGAGTGTTGAGTGTTGAGTGTTGAGTGTTGAGTGTTGAGTGTTGAGTGTTGAGTGTTGAGTGTTGAGTGTTGAGTGTTGAGTGTTGAGTGTTGAGTGTTGAGTGTTGAGTGTTGAGTGTTGCTTAGTTATTACTTTGGTTATTTGTATGCATTAAAAATATTTTATAAAAAAGTATTCAATTTTTT
>Ga0209188_1003270_pt1 | contig 11348 bp, 5 predicted proteins | sample C_130625_EF_Meta_FD_187307 | JGI IMG/M metagenome (GOLD analysis project Ga0209188, IMG submission 187307) | Freshwater microbial communities from Lake Croche, Canada to study carbon cycling - C_130625_EF_MetaG (SPAdes) (version 2) | ecosystem: Environmental > Aquatic > Freshwater > Lake | place...
CCAATGCCATTAGCTTATTTTGCCCAGCCAGACTCACAATGTTTAAGAGGTAATAGTTTTACTTTTTCTAGTCAATCTACCTCTATTTCTCCATCAACAGTTTCGTCCAATCAATGGTATTTGGGGGGAAGTACAACGCCAATTACAGGAACTCCAATTACAAAAACTTTCACTTCACCTGGCACTTATTCTATAAAATTAGTTTCTACTTCAAGCGACGGATGTAAAGATAGCATCACTCAAATATTAATGGTCTATCCTGAACCAACTGCGAATTTTGCATTGCCATCTACAATATGTTTTTTAAATAATAACTTTTTGTTTGCCAGTTCATCCACTGTCTCGAGTGGCTTTATTGATAGTTGTTTTTGGGATTTTGGAGATGGAATAAAAGATACTGGTAGTCCTATAAGACACCCTTATACCAATCCTAATATAAGTCAATATCAAATACAACTAATTTCTCAGACTAACCATGGTTGTAGGGATACTACAGCTAACTCGTTTACTTTTTTACCCAGCCCTCAAGTGTCAATTTTGCCGGTTGCTTCCCTTTCTTTGTGTTCTGGGGAAAGTATCACTTTGAATGCGACAGCATCAACACCGAGTGGAAATATAACTTCATATCAATGGTCAGTAGGCGGTACGAATATTCCGGGTGCAAATACTCCAACCATTACCGTTAGTACATCTGGTGTTTATCAGATTCATGTAACAAATACTGTTAATTGTGCTGCAGCAAGTGGTGAAGACACAGTTGTCGTTCATCCTCTACCAGAAGGGTTAGTTGTTCTTCCTAATACTGATTTTATTTGTGAGAATGGCAATAAACTTTTGACTTGCAATGCAAATGCAGCAACTTACCAATGGTATATCAATGGTGCTATAATTCCTGGTGCTACAAACTCAACATATCTTGCTACTGAACCAGGTATTTATTCAGTTCAATTAACTTCTTCTTTTGGTTGTAATAATTTTGCAACAGGTTCTATTTCATTAACAATAAGAAGGACACCTGTTGTAGATTTTTCTTTTCCAACATACTGCCAAGGTATTCCCATACAGTTTGTTAATAACAGTGATACATCAGCATCTGGCACAATTAACTGGCTATGGGATTTTGGTGATGGATTTAATTCAGTGAGTTCCAATCCAATTCACACTTATAGTCAATCAGATTCTAACTTAGTCACACTTACTGCTACTTCTGTGGATTGTCCAGCCCTTGTTGCGGATAGTCAAATTGTGATTCAAATTGCTGATACTATACCTGGTATTCGTTACACAAGTATGAATACAGTCCCCAACTTGAGTATAAATCTACAATCAAGAGATTTTGGGTCAGATATTTTATGGATGCCTTCATCTGGCTTAAATAATCCCAATATTTCAAATCCTGTTTATAACTACGATCGAGATGTTGAGTTTATTATTAAAGTAAGAAATATTTCAGGTTGTCCAACATTTGATACTTTACTTGTGAGGGTCTTTCAAGAGGCGGATATAAGAGTGCCATCAGCATTCACGCCAAATGGTGATGGGCATAATGATTATTTAGATTACTTTTTAATTGGTATTGAAAATTTTAAAAGATTCATGGTTTTCAATAGATGGGGGCAATTGTTGTTTGAAACTACAGATCCAAAACAACGTTGGGATGGTACATTTAATGGGAAAAAACAACCGGTAGAAACCTATGTTTGGTTGGCAGAAGGTGATGATTCTAAAGGAATAACAATTTACAGAAGAGGACAAACAATATTATTAAGATGAGAAAGCTAACAATTACACTTTGTATTTTGACAATGCATATTTTATGTGCTGCTCAAGATCCGCATTTTTCGCAATTTTTTATGGCTCCTAACTTTGTAAACCCTGCACTCACAGCAGTAAGTAATAGCGATTGGAGGATCATGGGCAATTTAAGACAACAATGGGGAAACGCTGGCACTCCTTTTAACACTCAAGTTGTAGCTGGTGAAATGAAGTTAATAGGAAAAGAAACAGATGATCCGAATATTTATAATCAAAACACTCTAGCCTGTGGTCTTGCATTAATGTCTGATCAGTCTATGTTTGGTGCATTTAGAAGCACATATGCAGTTGGAACTCTATCATATAAAGCAATGCTAACTGATGAACAAAGTATTAGTTTAGGAATTCATGGAATGTATGGTAATAGAAATATAGATTACAGTAGATTGACTTTTGGAGAGCAATTTACAAGTGGTGGTTTTGATGCGAGTTTTCCTTCAGGTGAACAAGCATTGTCATCGATGAAATCGTTTTTCTCTTTAGGTGCTGGGTTGCTTTATAGTTATCAAACTCCAGACATAAATATTGGAGTTGGAGCTTCGGCATTTCATCTCAATAATCCCAAACAAACATTTTTAGATGACCCAACTCAGATTATTCCCAAAAGATATCTTGCTCATACTTATTTAGAATATCCTGTTTCAGAATTGGTAAGCCTGAATTTAAATGCCTGCTATCAATTACAGGCTTTGCCATCTTATTTTTCTGTAGGAGGAGCACTTGGATATGATTTATCCGGAGATAAAAATAGTATTCTATATGCCGGAGGATGGTTTAGAGAAGGCGATTCTTATTACCCTTATTTAGGTTGGTCAATAGGTCTTGTTCAAATTGGTTTTAGCTATGATATTACGCATTCAAAACAAAATTTAGGTCCATCCATTCCAAAAAGTTTTGAGATGTCATTTGTTATCAGACAAAAATCAGATCCTGATAAAAAATTAAGAGCTGGTTGCCCACGACCTCCTTGGTAGAAATTTCAAGAATTTATCTTATCGACTTTTGATTAATTTAATTTTCATGTCCCTTATAAAAATAGTTGTATTAACTTTTTGGGGCTTTACTATATTGCATACACACTTATACTTTTATCATACACACTCATAAAATCAATTATTGTATTGCCTAATTATTACAATAATTTGATAAACTTAAATTACATTTAATTTTCTTTTACTTTAAATAAACAACTATGAGAGGTAAAATTACTTTTGTTTTGTTGACAATGTTTATTTGTCAAATCAATCTAGCACAATCAATACAATGGGCAAAAAGTTTCCAGGGAGGCAGTAATTCATTTGGTAAATCAGTAGCTGTTGACAGTCAAGGGAATGTTTACACTACTGGTCCATTAAGAGATGTTGTAGATTTTGATCCAGGACCAGGAGTATTCCAATTGTCATCATCTAGAGGTTTTGGTGGTTCAGACATTTTTGTAAGTAAGTTAGACAGATTCGGAAATTTTAAATGGGCAAGACAATTTTCTGCAGGCTATACCTCCAATGATCAATCTACTGGAGAAGCCATTGCTGTAGATAGTTCTGGAAATGTATATGTAGGAGGAAATTATAATGCTCAACTGTATTTTAACGACGGTATTACAAGTACATTTATTCAAAGTGGTCATGGAATTAGTAAAGATATTTTCATTTCTAAATTGAGTAAAGATGGTAGTCTTATATGGACAAAAGGATTTGGTGGAGATAACTATGATATAATCACTTCCCTTACTGTAGACAATTTAGGTAATGTTTTTTCAACAGGCATTTATCAAAACACAGCTGGGTTTGGCGCTGTAGGAGGTCTTTCTGTTGCAGGGATTGATAACTATTCAGATATTTTTATTTTAAAACAAGATACCAATGGAAATTCACAATGGGTTAAACGAATTGGAGGTTCAAGACCAGATTGGGGTAATGCTGTAACAGTTGATAGCTTAGGGAATGTATATACAACCGGCTACATTGAAGGTGATGGATTGTTTAATTATCAGACAGGTTTATTTAACGTGACTGTGTCAAGCTCTGGACCTATCGTTAAGAATATTTACGTTTCTAAAATGGATCCATTAGGTAATTTTATTTGGGTCAAATCAACCTCTTCAATAAGTTCTACTTCTGGAACAGTTGATAATAGAGGTAACGCAATAAAAGTTGATAATAAAGGCAATGTTATAATCACAGGAATGTATTACAGTGCAAATGATTTTGACCCAGGTGCAAACACATTTATTTTAACACCGAATGGTCAATATGATTTATTTGTTGAAAAGTTTGATGCTTTAGGAAATTTTAAATGGGTTAAGAGCGTCGGTTCTACTGGTGATGACTATTCAAATGGGATAGCAATTGATTATGCAAACAATATTTATATGACTGGACGATTTCAATCAACTGTTGATTTTGACCCAGCGAATGGAGTAAGTAATCTTACAGCAACCAGTGCAGTGGTTAATGGTAATACAGATTGCTTTATTTCGAAATTGGATTCTTCAGGGAATTATGTCTGGGCAAAAAGAATAGGTGGAACATCAAGTTGTATTGGTAACTCAATAGTTGTTGATTTGAACAATTCAATATATACAACCGGTCAATTTGCAGAACAGGTAGATTTCGATCCTGATAATGGAGTATTTAACTTAACAACTTCGAATGCGACTACAGCGAATGTTTTTGTTTTAAAATTAGCACAATGTAATACTCCAGTTCTTAATAATGTAACTAATCAAACTGTTTGCAATAATTCATTAACAACTGCTGTGAATTTTACATCAACACCAACTATTGCATCAACTGGATATTCTTGGACTAACAACAACTCTCAAATTGGTTTGGCTTCTAGTGGTACTGGCAATATTCAGGTATTTACTGCTTTAAATAGTACTTCAAACCCGATAACATCAATCATAACGGTTGTATCTACTGTTAAAACCAGTAAATACGCATATATTCCCAATTATAATTCAAACACAGTTTCAGTAATAGACTTGGCAAACAACAATGTAATTGCCACTATTGGAGTAGGGTCACAACCTACAGGTGTAGCTATAACGCCTGATGGTTCTAAGGTTTATATAACAAATCAATTCTCAAATAACATCTCTGTTATCAGTACAATTACCAACAGTGTAATTGCCACTTTTACAGTTGGTGCAACTCCAACAGGTATAGTTGTTACACCCAATGGCAACAAAATATATGTTTCAATAAATGGAGGAAATCAAATTGCAGAAGTTAATCCTGCAACTAATACTGTAGTGAGTTATTTTGATTGTCATGGAACAAGGCCCTATAATTTGACGGTTACTCCGGATGGAACCAAGTTATATGTAACGTGTAGAACATCTGATAATGTTTCTGTGTTTAATACCGTTGATAATAGTTTTGTTACAACAATTGCAGTTGGAGCAAGACCTTGGGGCATAAGAGTAAAACCATCAGGAAATTTTGTTTATGTTACTTCTGAAAATTCAAATAATATTTCAGTAATTAACACTTCTACAAACCTTGTTACTTCGACAATAAATGTTGGTGGTTTACCATCTTCTCTTTGTTTCAGTCCGGATGGAAGTAAATTATATGTCGCCCATCAATCAAATGATCTTTACGTTATCAATACAACAAGTAATTCGGTGACTAATACAATTCTTGTTGGAGGATATTCAACAGGAGTCTCAATCAATGCAGATGGAACTTTGATATATGTTTCAAATACAACTAATAATGTAGTCAATGTAATTAGTACAGTGAGTAATTCAATTTTGCAATCAGTATCTGTAGGAAATTTTCCAATTTCATTAGGAGACTTTATTTTGCCAGGAGAAACTTGTACAGGAAATCCAATATCATTTACATACACAGTTAACCCAAGTGTATCACCAACAATTACCTTAGTTTCAAGTGTAACAGGAAATACTATTTGTCCGGGGCAAAGTATAACTTTTACAGCGGTTCCAACTAACGGAGGAACAACTCCAATTTATCAATGGAGAGTTAATGGTATTAATGTCGGAACAAATTCTCCAACGTATACTACAAGTACACTTTCCAATAATGATGTTGTTTCAGTTTCTTTAATTTCAAGTGAAAATTGCGCAGTTGTCAACCCTGCCATATCTAACATCATTACAATTATAGTAAATCAGAACTCAGCAATTTCTTTGAGTTCAGCTACTTCAACTAATGCACAAACAATTTGTTTAAATTCAGCAATTTCAAACATTAATTACGCAATTGCTGGGGGAGGGACCGGTGCTGTAATAACCGGATTGCCAGCAGGTGTAACAGGAGTATACAATTCAGGAACAAGAACATTTGTAATTTCAGGTTCTGCATCTGTTGCTGGAACATTCAATTATACAGTAACAACAACTGGTCCATGTAACAATGCCTCTTTAAGCGGCACGATAACAGTAAATGCTCCATCATCATTATCATTGACAACTTCTTCAAATAGCAATCAAACAATTTGTATTAATACGCCAATAAGTCCGATAGTATATAATGTTGGAGGAAGTGCTACTGGTGCAAATGTTTCAGGTTTACCAAATGGAGTTACAGGAGTATTTAATAATGGCGTTTTTACGATTTCTGGATCAAGCACATTAGACGGTAATTTTAATTTCACAATAACATCCACAGGCCCTTGCAATGCAGTTTCTTTAAATGGATCTTTACAAATCACTCCATTGATTTTGCCTTCGTTTACACAAGTTGCTGCAGTTTGTACCGGCAGTTCTATTACTTTACCAACAACTTCTTCTAATGGAATTACCGGTAGTTGGAGCCCTTCCATAAACAATACTGCTACAACAACATATACATTTACTCCTAATAACGGACAATGTGCAGCTATTAATACAATGACAGTTGTTGTTAATTCAAAAACAGATCCTGACTTTTCCAACCTACCCGCTATTTGTAATGGAGGAATTGTAGCATCATTACCAAACTCCTCGAATAACGGTATCACAGGTAGTTGGACTCCATCAGTTATTAATAACACTACAGCAGGCACTTATACTTTTACACCATCTGTAAATGAATGTGCCACTCCAAAATCAATTACTACAGTTATTATTCCAAATCCATACAACAACCAAAGATATCCAACAGTAAATGCTGTTCAAAATCAAGATTATCAGTTACAGGCAAGAGCATTTCAAAATGCGAATTACTTATGGACGCCTGGTTTTGGATTAAGCAGTTTAAGTATTGTAAATCCAGTTTTCAATTACAATAGACAACAACAATACAATATTAAAATCACTACTGCTGAAGGTTGTGTAATTAATGATACAATCTTAGTTAGGATGTATCAAAATTGTGATATTTATGTTCCAGGGGGATTTTCTCCAAATGGTGACGGGATGAATGATTTGCTTTTTCCTGAACTTGTTGGGATTGCACAATTGAAATCCTTTAAGATTTTTGATCGCTGGGGTCAAATGATGTTCCAGACAAATATTCCTGGAAAAGGTTGGGATGGCAAATTTAAAGGGGTAAAACAACCCATTGAAACTTATATGTGGATGGCAGAAGGAATTGATGTGAATGGAAATATTATCAAGAAGAATGGTTCAACAATACTAATGAGATAAAATTATTTTAATGAAAAAAATAGTACAGTTTTTTGTTGCAATAATACTGAGTGTAAATGTGATGGCTCAAGACCCTCATTACACACAATTCAATGCTGTTCCATTGACAGTGAATCCTGCATACACAGGAAATTTCGAGGAGGACTTAAGGGTGGCAGGAAATTTCAGACAGCAATGGATAAGCTCAGTTGCACCAATCACAACAACTTCAATTCAGGCTGATGGTAAAATTGGCTTTGAAAACTCCAGTAAACAAAGGCCTATAAGTTTGGGGCTTTTGTTTATGAATGATAATACAATGAATGGCACTTTTGTAAGTAATTATATTTCAGCAGCAGCTTCGTATCAGATTACTTTGGATAAAAAAGAGACCCAGAAATTGAGCATTGGTTTGCTTGCTAGTTATTGCAATAGAAGAATGGATTTTTCAAACATCTCATTTCAACAACAATTTGCAAGTGGTGGCTATGATCTTACTTTGCCAAATGGTGAGTCTGCGTTGTCTAATATGAAAGCATATGGTAGCATCAGTACCGGTTTATTGTACAATGCATCCAATACCCAAAAAACTTCAAACTTTGATTTTGGCGTTTCAGTGTTCCACATAAATACTCCCAAACAAACTGTACTAAAGGATGATAAACAGTTTTTGCCAATGCGTTTTTCTCTTCAATCAAATTTTTATAGAAAAATGGAAAACAGATACACTGCAGGCATTAACTTGTTGTATCAAAATCAGGCATCTGTCAATTATTTATTGATGGGAGCGTCCATTGCTGCTAAATATGGTGATGAGGAAGATAATAAAATCGGACTCGGATTTTGGTACAGAACAAAAGATGCTGCTGCTCCATATCTTTTTATCGATTACAAGAAAACACACATCGGTCTCACATATGACATTACTACCAGTGATTTGAAAAATGATGCTAAGCCATTAAAGTCGTTTGAACTTTCGTTGATTTGTAGGGGGGGTAGGAATAGTAAATAATTGAAAATTGCTGATATTTTTCTCGATTAATGTGATTGATTGAAAAAGAAGTACTTGCGTATTGATAATAAAATCTTTTAAACTATTAGAGTATATGAATAAATCTTTTCTTTTCATTATTCTTTCCATTTCTTTATGCTATTGCAACTCAATGAAAGAATCTAATCCAGTTGGAATAAATATTAAAGAAAAATATGACGGATACTTTCTCGATTCTAACAGAGCAATTTTTGACTCAATTGATACAAAGATGCTTCCTTATTGTAATATTTACATAAATGAAAAGTTCATTAGATTTTTGATTGAAAAAAAAGGAAAAAATACTGAAGAAATATATAACAATGCAATTAGTCAAATTGAATTGCAAGAAAAATTAATTATGGGGATTTTTATTGGTGGAGGAAAACGTGGAACAATTCCTGTGCCTGATTCTGAACGAATATTTTCAGACTATCCGAGGGAATTAGAAACCTTCAAACCGGACTTTTATTTTCATTCATTATCGAATTGTACAAATCAATTATATTTCAACACTTTCTTACCTGTATTGATAAAGAGAAAAAATAATTACAATTCTGATACACTAATGATTTCTTTAATAGAACCATGGGATACTCTGGAACGTAGTGTATCGTTTCTTAAACTAAAGGATAGCATTTTAATAAATAATAAATACAGGAACATATGGAAAATTACGGGTCTAAATAATAATAATTTTATTAATTGGAAATTAATGAGTGAACGTTTCATTGAGATGAACTATTTAAAAGACGCGATCAATATTCCATCATATGAAATAAATCATAGTTATTTTCGGCAACTTCTTGAATATGCAATCGAAGACATTTTAGGTAAAACAGAATTTCATTATTTAGATGATGATGGAATAAAGCATCCTGAAAAATATATATCCAAGTTTCCGGATGAAAATTAGATTTGAATATGGCTATGCATTAACAATATATAAATGATAATATAAAATACCTTTCTTTTGAAGATTCTATAGCTGCTTGTAAGAAATGTGTTAATCAAGATTTTCAATAAAAGACTTTTCTGAAGAAGTACATTAAAAGTTTATTGTTAATAAAAAATATTCATATATTAGCCTTTACAAATTCTAACTTTTTTAAAATATAGTTATATGCCTACAATTCCATTTGATTTTGAACCTAACAAAGCGTCGATGCACAAGTGGTTTGGAACAAGAAAAAAAACGATGATATTTGGTACTGTAGAACTTCCTGGTTTTTTTCAGACCCATGGATATAGTGCAGATACCTTAAAAATGTGTATTCTTTTTATTTTAGAATTAATTGGAGCGTTTGCTATTATGTATGAAGGAAGTTTCACTTTTTATTCAGTTGTCCCTGTGTTTTTTGCGATAATTGTTGATGTTTATCTTGCTGTTTTATTGCATAAAAATGAACCAATAAGATTAGAGAATAAAAATAGAGCAAAAGCTACAGACGATCCGGTGTTAGCAAATAAATTTTCTCAATTATCTAAGGAAGGGGGTATTTTTGAAATTTTGATTAAATTATTAATATATTTCTTAGCAATAATTAAAGGAATTGGGTACTTAATTTTTGTTGGTAGTCCTGAACCTCAGGTTATTTTAATGTTTTTTATTTATTTGATTGTAGCTAATCTTCATATTAACACAACAGGATATTGGGTGGCAGAATTTACATTGAACCAGAGTATTAAAAAACAAATTAAATCAAATATATTAAGTTTGGGAAAATCAAATCCTGCCATTGAAAGAATTTCTTCATTTACTTCTGATAACCCAATTCAATTGATAAATATCGGAAAACATAGTATATTAAATGGTGATAAGCCTGGGGAATATAAAATAAGAACATCTGGAGTTTTAACTGATAATGAATTAGCATCTATGGTTGCAAATCAAAGTAGTATTAGCTTGCAGTCTACAGTTGCAACAGCTTGTATTAAACATCAAATTCAAAACATACTTTTAGGATAAATGAATAAAATATTTCTACTAATATCAGTCGCAATTACATTATCAGCTTGTAATGGATGTAGTAAAGAAGTACTTGAGGTTCCAATAACAATTGTATTTGATCATAAACTACAAAATCAGGAAATTGTCAAAAATGATTCTTTATATAAGCTTCTATCTCCTTTTTATAGTGATAATGATTCCTTTTTAATAGTATCTAAATTTCAAATTGATAGGATTGATCTTAATGCAATTTTAGTTGACAGTTTGATAATTGAGAAGGGCCTATTGAATGATGCTCAAAAATGGTTAACTGGTGGCATGAAAAATCATTCAAAAATTAAGAAGAACTATGTCAAGCAACTTGAAAAAAAGAATTTAAATCCTAATTTTTTTATAGAAGGTGATGAAAAATATGTTGATTCTTTCAAAGTTAAAAATGAGAATTTAGAACCAATCGTATTTTCCAAAAATTTAACTTCATACAATTGGAATGGGAAGTCGTTAAAAATATTTTCCAGAATAGACTCTATATTAGATTTTATAAAAAATAATGCCATTGAATTAAAAAATGGTAGTGAAAAATATCGTAAACCAATAATATTATTTGAACCAAAAATTAATATAGTCGAAAAAACACTACCGCCATCGCCACCACCGCCACCACCGGCACCACCGGCACCACCGGCACCTCCAGTACCTACGCCACCGACACCACCAGCGCCACCAAAAGTTCCAACGACACCAAGGGCTTCTGTGATTAGTGATGCTGTAAGAGATTCCCGAATTAACAATTGCATCAGGATGTCTGGTTATGTCAAGATAAATTATTTTTTTAATGATATTTTTCGCTTCGTTAAAGAAACTCAATGTAACACTCCTGAGTATAAGAACTTAATTAAAGAAATTGCAAATATTTTAATAGACCAATTTCCCAACAGAAGTACAATCTCTTATAACTACTCTTGTTCAAATGA
>Ga0209188_1003273_pt1 | contig 11340 bp, 17 predicted proteins | sample C_130625_EF_Meta_FD_187307 | JGI IMG/M metagenome (GOLD analysis project Ga0209188, IMG submission 187307) | Freshwater microbial communities from Lake Croche, Canada to study carbon cycling - C_130625_EF_MetaG (SPAdes) (version 2) | ecosystem: Environmental > Aquatic > Freshwater > Lake...
AAGCCCGTCAGTGTGAAATCACTTAGCGCAGAGCCGACACCGTTGTTGTCAATAGGCAGGACTTGCAAGCCATCAGAATAGCCGCTGTAGACATACGAGAAAGCGTTTTGCGGGTTGACATAGATGCCTCGAGATGGGCCAGCCAAGGTGGCAATAATCTGACGGTAGCCAAGAATCTTGCGGGGGCGTCCACGCTGGAAACGAACCCAGCGGCCATCTTGATAGAAGTCTCTGTCAAAAACAGTACCGTCGCGCTGAATGCCCGGTCTGGTATCTAATGCAAAAACTTTTTGCGTCATGGGAAAGTGCCCCCGGAAATACCACCAGTGAATGTGCCAGTGCCCGTAATTGTCAAACCAGTTGAAGACAACTCAAATCGGTTTACGCCCAAAATGGAAATGTCAAACAAGCCATAACCAGAGCGCCAGATACCTGTATTGGTCTCAGCCGCAAAGTTAATCGCAGGCGTGCTCACTGTACCGTTGATCAAGTTCAGCGATGTCGCACCAGCCTGCACGGTGTTGGCGTTAAAGAAATTTGTTCCATCGCAGACAAGCGTAGCCTGCTGGCCGGGAGGAATGGTTGCCGTGGCACTGCCAACTACTCCCGTGCTCACCGTTAAGGTGTGGCCGTTGTCTGTGGTCTGGTTAGAGATTACATACAGATTCACCACCTGCGGGTAGTACACCGTTACATTGGAAACCAGCGATCCAACATACTCTTGAATGATGGACTGAATCTCGTATGTGGTCAGGTAGTAACTGCCGCCCGTAACTGGATACACCAGCGCGGTAAAGAAGAAAGTGTTGCTCTGGCCGTAGCCAATTGTGTAGTAGTTTGACCCATTACAAATAATGAATGCAGACTCGTCAGGGTTAAAAGTTTTGGTCGAAACATTGTCGATCAACTGGCCGCCAGTTGTTGAAAAAGTGTAGGAGCCTGTTCCGCCATTCTTAAAAATGGTGAACCAGTTGTTGCCTAGCGTAGAGGCCAAAGGCAAAGTACCTGCACCAGAGCCGCCCGTCCACAGCCTTGTTTGGGCGCGGTCGCTGGCTTGGTAGGTGTATGAGTTTGCAAGGCTTGCTATTGGGTGGCTTTGGTTCAGCGTGCTGGTGATTGCCACCAAACCCAAGCCTGCCAATGCAGAGGCGTTTGCCGTAGAAGTTGTAGAGCCAAAAGCGATGATGCCCCAGTTACCGCCAGTCGTGGTGTTGGCCGTGAGGTAGATGTACTGGGCAGTGCCGCCTGCAACTGTGCAGATGACGCTACCAGAGTAACTTAAAACATTGACGGCGGTTGCGCTGGTATTGCGGATCAGCGCATCTTGGCCCACCGACACTTGGGTGGCATCCGGCATGGACATTGTCCACGATGCGTTTTGATAGACATCCATGATCCGTGCCGCAGGGTTTTGCAACCCGTTGGTGTTGGATGGCCACTGCAATTGAAGGTTGGCGGTTAAGTTGTACGATGCATAACTTACATCCGTTGGCTGGATGACATCACCAGTGAAGGGGGAGGTAAAGGTCATGTGTCAAGTACCGAGGCTTGGCGGTCACCGATGCGCTGTAAGTTCTCAGCCTTGAGCGTATTGATGATCGCGGAATATTGAGCCTGCCACATTGGGATGCGGTCATCATTTTTCAGATAGGGCATCGCTTGCAGGAGCGAACCATACAGGAGGGCTTGGGGCGCGTAAATGGTGAACCAGTTGGTCTGATTCGTCGAGTCAAGGGGTTGCACGCGCTCGTAGTACAAAACCTCATAGGCATAGTTTGAGGCTGGTGTAGGGGCTACCAGCCAGTGCGTGTAGTCGTAATCCGAGTAAAAGGCTGGCAAGTCTGTAAGAGTTGGCTTGGGCCAATACTCACGGCAATACTCGTAAGTGCGAAGTAAGATGGGCTGTTTGTTGCCAGTAGCATCGGTCACATTCATGGAGACCGTTTTGTGCCAGCGGGCAGGCTTGTCAATCACCGCATTCCCTGCCACCATCGTGCTATTGGCAACCGTCAGGTTACCCAAGAACTTAATCTCCGAAGCAATGACTTGCTCGGCCAGCATAATGAAGGTGGGAATGTATGCTACTGTTGTCGGATCGTTCCGCTCAATGTAGGTCTGGATGTTGCTGACTAAAGAGTCATAGGTCATCACCACCGCTGTAGTCATTGTTCAATCCTTTTTATCCTACATTGCGCTCAAAATGTGGGCAATCCACTAAGGATTTGAAGTTGCCTCCCCAACGGTTTTTAGGGTGCAAAGATTCCCAAAACGCACCCAAAGGCGCAAGAATGCCCTTGTCCCATATTATCTGCCCATCCTTGAAGAAATTCAAGTCGATAGCACACCTTTTGAGGTGAATGGAGTTTAAGGTCTTGGAGCGGCCAGTCTGCACATAAATGGCTTGCTGTTCAGGTGTGCGGGCCAACTCGCCACCAGTGACCACAAAACCCTGCTCTGTGGCGTGTTGAATCAGTTTGCAGGCATCCAATAGGAATGCCGCTTGTTCTTGGCTTAGGCTCATTCCTTGCCTCCTTTACGCATCTCCATCACCTTCTCAACGGTACGGCCACCAAAGTAGGCGGTCATCACCAGCATTCCCCACTGGCCTAGCAAAGCCACATAAGACTCTTGAACATTGATTCCTGCGGCGCTCAAGCCTGCAAAAATTAAATAAGCCGTCAAGATGTAGACCAAAGTCATGGGGCGGATGTTTTTGGACAGCCACGAATCGGAAGCCATATCAGCCCTCCAGCGGTCACTGACATTGTCTTCTTGATTGGCCTGTGCTTTGAGCAGGGCTTGCAACTCTTCCTGCTCTAAACGGGCTTTTTCGATGCCCAACTCGAGCAGGCGCTCTTCATGGTCATACTGCAATTGGCGCAGTTTGCTGACCTCTTCAGGGGTTGGGTTGTCGGAAATCTTCACGCCTAGAGCGTTTTCAACAACCTCTTTGCCCTTTGCTTGAAGCGCAGATGACAAAAGGCCCAGACCATTCTGGGCCAATGTACCGAGCAGTGATGCAACGATTGGAATCATTTCAGTCTCTCCCTGTCAATGTTTTAATCTTGCTGTTCACTGGAACTTTTTCTTCCAAGATGGCAATATGCATTCGGTTCTCAGCAATTTGGTCTCGGTTGCGTTGAATTTCTTTTTCAAGGTCTTGGCGCAGTTTTTCACGCGCCAGTTCAGCGCCAGAATTTGGTGCTTGCCTGTTGTCTGATGTGACCACAAGCGAAATTTTGCTGTTGAGGATGGTGACCTCATGCGCCAAGTTTGACAGGGCGCTCATCAAATAAACAACGCAAGAAAACAAAAGCGGGAGAAGAGCAAAAGTAATCTTCTCAATGAGTTGACTCTTGGCTTCCATATTTTGGATTTTTTCTTCGCTCATATTCCAAGCACCTTCTTGACAAACTCAGCGGCAACCCCGGGGCCAAGCAACACGGCAAGAATGACTACATACAAGAGGTACTCAATCCTGTTCATGCGCTTGGAACCTTCGTCGAAGCGGGCTTGGATGCCCTCATAACGCTGGGCGCAAATAGCCTCGTGAACGCTCAATCGCTTGTCCGTTTCGTTGGCAAGTTCGTGAACATCGTCCATGATTTAATCAAAGCCTCGAAGTGTCTTCGCCAAGGTCTTGCGCTTTGCCATCTTGGGCGAGTCGCTTGACTTGACAGCAAGTTTGGATGCTGGAATTTTTTTATCAGCAGGCACGCCCAACGCTTTCTTCAAAGCACCGGGTTTTTTAACTGCGTTTTGAATCCACTTCTCGGCCATGATTTTTCCTTTAATTCACCACTTCAGCATTCACTTTTTCAACGGGTTGTTGAGCCTGTGCTTGTGCTTCTTTTTGAATTGCGTCAACCAGTTGGAAGACACCTTGATATGGCTGAGTACCGAGGTACGCCATGATTTGGTTCACGAGTTGGATGGAGAGAGTTACTTTGTCCATTTTCAGTTGCCTTTAAAAAATATCCCGCTGTTAGGGCCAGCGGTTTAGCCCTCTTTCAATTATGCCAGTTGCTCTTCAGTTGGACGAGGTAATATTGGGTGGTTCCACTCTTTGATGTAGTCACCACGACCATCACTGTCGTTTTTCAAATAAATTTTTCCTTCAGGAAAAGAAAAATCTTTATCGGTCAATTCTGGATAAATTGATTTAATTTTTTCGTATAAATTCATCATGCTTTCCTTGCCAAAACTGCTTGCAAGCGACTGGTATAGGGGAAGCCAGCATTTTGAAAAGTCAAACTAGTTCCACCACTAACACTTCCCGTAAGTTGGACATAATCTCCAGTTCCATTGAAATACATCAACATTGAACCTGCAGTTGACCAACCAGTTGTCCAAGCCCCAGTTGTTAGTTCAAACCAACGATAATACTGACCACCATTTTTTGAAAAATATGCAACGCAAGCAGAAAAAGTGGATGTCGCTCCATATCTCAAGTTTGCACTGACTTGATAATATCCAGCCACATTTGGGCAAAAAGCATATGCAGGTACAGACAAACCATTCAAGGTAACTGTAGAGCCTGTATTGTTGAAACAACCCGCAGTATCAAATTCTTTGGTGTCAAGGATGGCAACTGTTTCTGTGCCACCTGTAATGCTCTGACTGCCTCCCGCCAAATATGCACTGAATGCTGGGCCATTTACAGGGGCTGTTGCGCTTGTGGCAACACTCACCCAACCAGCGGCTGTGTAAGCATCAAAAGCACCAGTCGTGGTGTTGTACCCCATTTGACCCACAGCAGGGCTTGCAGGGCGACCAGCGGTCGTCCATGAGGGGAATGTCTCCCCGTTTGTTCCATCTAAGATTATTGGCATTAGATTGCTCCTTCATCAGCAGGGAGTGGAGTGTTACCTTCGGCTACCCACTTTAGGTAGGCTTGGTAGTCGGTGTTGTCAGGGTCGAATGGGATGCAAGCCAAGTCGCTGAGGCGCTGGACATCTTTCACTTGACCGTAAGTTGGGTCTTTAAGCAATTTATACATTACAACTCCGAGTTAAAAGTTATGGTTCGATTGCCAGCATCACCATTGTTTGCAATAAAAGTCGGATAGTTTGTCGGCGTTGAGGCCGTTAAATTAATCCTTATTGCGTTTTGAGTTCCAAAACTTGCGCTCATTGCTGTTGATGTTGCATTTCCGTTGTAATAATCTGCAATAAATTTATTTTGCTCAGAAAATGTTACCGTTGGTGTTGCCCGCATTTGAACTGGATAATTAAAGTTTACAGTAGCACCCGAACCAGTTGTAAAACCAGAAGTTCCTATCCAGTTGTAAGATTGACCGTTACTGTTCCACACAAATGTGTAACGAAGACAAAGTAGATATTCAGTACCATACGAGCGATAGTCAAACGATGTGGCTACAGTGCCTACTTCAAACTGTGCGCCAGTGACATAAAAGGTCGCTCCGTTTGTTGCACAGATATTTACTGCACCAGTTGCAGACCAATAATCAGCAACAGCCCATGTGCCTGCGGTTCCTTGCCGAGTAGAACCTGCCCCAAGAGACCAATAAATTCTTGCGCCAATCCCGTTTGTTGCACCCACCCAAGTACCAGCAGTTGGGCCAGTAATTGCAACAGTTTTAAATTCCCAAGTGTTTGCGGAATTTATTGTGAAACTAAAAGGGTAAGCATAGTCTTCAATTGAATTTTTTACCGCTCCGCCAAAAGTACCCGTCAAAGAAGAGTAGACCCAAAATGAAAGAGTCACTGCTTTTGCATTGGCTGTACCCCAAGCAAAATCAGCCATATTAAAACCTTCAATATTTTGCCCAATAGCAAAACGGTCAGTTGAAATTGGGGAATACGCACTCGTCATGGTGCAACCAAGATAATACGAAAAACCAACAGGAGGGGTTACAGAACCAGCGTTTTGTATGACTGTTAAAGTTTGTGACGAATTCGTTGAGCGGTATTGGTAGCGGTCAAGCGTGTAGTCGCCAGAGGCGGGGTTGGTAAAAGAAGTCCCCCGTTGTGAAATTGCCATGTTGCCGTTGATGAAGCGATTCTTGAACGACGACGAGTTACCAGCACCTAGCGTAAAGCCAGACTGCGTGGTCATCTGTTCAGCGTTTACTGTTCCGTATGCCATGTTTTATGCTCCTTGTTGAGCCTGTTGCGTTTCAAGTTCCGCCTGACGCTCTGCCGCAGACTTGATTGGAGCGGCATTGACAATGTCTTCTTTGGTTCCAGAGATATTTCCACCAGATGCAGTGATTCGCTCGACTTCTTCAGCGACGATTTGTTCTATAGCAATACGGCAACGATTTTGCACGGCATTTTCAGCCCACTCTTGTGCGGAAAATGCAACAAATTCCAAAGCCTTAAATTCAGCGTCTGACAAAGTGATTGTGATGGTTTTTGACATAATTTTCCTTTTTAATTAACCGAGTAAATACCCTTGGAACCAAGAGTGACCGCCATAATAACTAACAGTTACAGAACCTGTTCTAACTCTTAAATCAACATAATCGTTTGCCGCAAGATTCATAATAAATGAAAACAAAACATTGTTATCACTGTTTACAATCGTTCCTTGGTAACCCATAAAGGTGTCGGAGCCAGTTGAAAGTTGCACTCCATTTATACAAGGGGCAATAGACGAATTGTTTGTGTTTGAATTTTGCACATAAATGGAGCAGAAAAATGCATAAACACCAGCCACAGGTGCGGTGAATCTGCTATTCGCATTACTCCAACCACCGCCCACATTTATAGAAATGTTTGAAGTTGGCCCAGAGGTAGTAAATCCAAAAACTGTTCCTGGTGTTTTGCTTCCGCTACCAGTTCCACCAGCACTAAATGCAGGTTGCAGAGGCCGTGTAATTTGTCCATTATTGTTAATGGACATAGAATTTGTCCAACTTAAACTACCACCAGCAGAGCCCGAAGTTGCAGAAGACCAAGTGTGTGCTCCATTAGACTGCTGATAAAGTGTTGCTGGGCCAGTTGCTTTATATTTCCAACCATTTGTGTCTATGTAGCCATTGCCAGAAAAATTTATTTCTGTTGAGTTGTAACTTGTAAAAGCACCATAACTAAATTCGATTGCTCTTGGAAGGGAGCCAACTGTAACAGGAGTTGCACCGCCAATACCAATGTTCCCATCGCTTGTCGCTAAAGCAACCGTACCATTTGACTGTAGTTGCAATACACCTGATGCATCTCCCGTGGTGATTAAACCCCCAGAGCCTGTGCTTGATGCGTTAATAGTTGATGCCATTTTTTATCCTTATTGAACGAGCCAGCGTTGACCACTGGAAACGGTTACAGACTGACCTGATGCCACAGTTACTGGGCCAACTGAGAATGCGTTGTAGCCACTTGCAATTGTGTAACTTGCGCTCACCGTGGTTGAGTTCAAAAGCAAACCATTGCTTGCGGCAATTTCAGAGGCTTGTAATTCACCAGTAGATGGCTTGTACAAGTATTTTGCATCACTTGTGTAGATGGTCAGCGCAGTACCAGAAGTTGCAGATGCGTACAGCGGATACTCAAACGATGCGGTTGTGGTGTCGTTGCTGATTGCCGCGCCACCCACAGAAGCCCAAGAAGTGCCGTTGTAGCCCTCAAACTGAGTTGTGGTGCTGTTGAATCGCAGATAACCAGCCGCACCCGTTGGACGCTGACCAGTTGTTCCGTTAGGAATCAAAATTGCGTCGGTTGCAGAGATTGATACAGAAACCGCAGGTGACGATGTACCAACACCCAAACGGTTGTTTGAAGAGTCCCAAAATAGGTTTGCAGAGTTACCAAAGGCGGATGTACCAGCGCCGTATGGAATACGACCTGCTGTAAGAGTTGTCAAACCTGTACCGCCGTTTCCGACCACCAAAGTGCCTGCGACCGTTATAGCGCCCGAAGTCGCAGTTGACGGAGTCAGACCAGTCGTGCCAAACGAAATCGTGGTCACCGCCACGCCAGACAATGTAGACCACTGGGGTGCCGTACCGCTAGAGGTCAGAATTTGACCCGCCGTACCAATTCCCAACTTAGTCAGAGCAGTGCCTGAAGCATAGTAGGACAAGTCACCAGCGGTGTATGTAGTCAGGCCAGTACCGCCAGAAGAGGTGTTCAAAGTGCCTGCAAGAGTCACCACGCCCGTCGTTGCAGTAGACGGCGTTAAGCCGCCCAAAGAAGTTTGAAATGACAAAACTGGGCTTGATGCACCGTTGGAGGCAAGCAGTTTGACCGTGCCTGAATCGTTGTAGTACAACTTGCCGTCAGTGATGTTGATGGCAAGTTCGCCAGCCGCAAGGTTTGCCGCCAAAGGAACAGCGGCGGCTGTTGTACTTCTGTACAACTGAATTGGTGTGTAATTTGTTGCCGACATTTAGAAAGTTCCTCCAGAAATCCCGCCAGTTATCACGCCTGTTGAGGGATTACAAGTTATCGATGAGTTTACCAATTCAGGTAAATTGCCGCTAGTTGCAGACACAAAAGTCAAGTAATTGGTCGCGTTTGTAGAGTTTGCCGTTACGCCTACATTGACTGCATTTGTTGAAGTCAGATTTGCAACCGCAGTTGTTGATGCAACGGTGAATGGAGCCGTACCAGTTGCCACGGTCGAAGTGATCACACCAGACGCTGAAATCGTAGTGAATGCACCCGTAGTAGGTGTTGTCGCGCCCACAGTACCGTTGATGTTGATCGAAGCCGTACCAGTCAGGTTGGTGACCGTACCACTGCTTGGTGTGCCTAAAGCACCGCCGTTGACCACAAAAGCGCCAGCAGTGCCCGTGTTGACTGCCAGAGCAGTCGCCACACCAGTTCCCAAACCAGTAATGGAGCCGACCGCTGGGGTCACTGTAGTGTTACCAGCCAAAGTCAATTGACCTTGTGCGTTGACCGTGAAGGTTCCGACCTGCGTTGCAGAACCATACGAGCCAGCACTTACCGCCGTGTTGGTGATGCTGAACTGCGTTCCCGTGAGGGTAAGACCTGTACCTGCGGTATATGTACCTACACCAGCAAATTGAACCCAAGTAATAGCAGTAACACCTATCGTACCGCCAGCGTTGGAGGTACATACCCAACCTGTGTCAGCCCAAGTGGTTCCTTGCTCGATAAAGGTGAAAGCCCCGGGGACTTCCGCCCAAACATCCATATCCAAAGAGCGAGTCCAAGCAGTAGCAGAGACAACATAAATTCCGTTATCAGCAGGAGCAGTTTGATTCTTAACCAAACATCTATCTCCAGCAATCAACGCCACACCATCAATTGTCTGCGTTCCAGACAGCGTAATGTTTACCGTTGTTGCCGCCACACAAGACGCTTTGGGGTCTAACCCTTGTGCTACCGCGTCCACATATTGTTTGGTTGTCAATTGCAATGCAGACACTGGGTCTTGCGTTACAGCAACAGAAGTCAATCCACCCAAGGTCAATGAAGTCGCGCCGAGAGCAATTGCTGTAGTTCCAACAGTTACAGACGAGTTAGTCAACGCGCTGTTTGGAATATTGGTAAAAGTGTTTGTAGAACCAGACATGGACTTGTTGGTCAATGTCTGAGTTGCAGTGGTTGTTACAACAGGTACACCAGCCACGCTGGCGCTTGTTGATGCTGTCAAGGTGGTGAACGCGCCAGTGCTGGCAGTCGTTGCACCAATGCTCATGTTGTTGATAGTTCCAGCCGTGGTTGGGTTTATCGTTACCGCACCAGAAGGACTAAAAGTTGCGCTAGTAGATGCCGACAAAGTCGTAAATGCACCAGTGCTTGCGGTTGTTGCACCAACTGGGGTGTTGTTGATTGACCCACCAGTCTGCGTGGCTCCAGTCACCGTAGTGCCTGTAAAGGTTCCGCCAGTCACTGTTTTGCTAGTGAAGGTCAGCGCGGCAGGCAAGGATAGGGTTACTACTGATGTGCCCGTTGCGGTTATTTCGTTTGCTGTGCCATTGATTGTGGTCACCGCACCGATAGAGGATGCGCTTATGGCGACATTGCCCGCAAAGGTCAGTTGACCTTGTGCGTTTACGGTGAACTGGGCCACATTGGTACTGTTCCCATAAGTTCCTGCGGTGACTGCTGTATCGGCAATCGAGATCGTGCCAACACCAAAAATAGGGCCGCCAGTAAGGCCAGTGCCTGTATCAATCTCGGTAACACCACCAGACAGCGAGAACTGCCTCCATGAGCCGCCAGAATAGCCATAAAAGCCACCCAAAGTGGTGTCGTAGCGGAACATACCAATTTGCGGAACGGTGGGCTGTTGGCCTGTTGTTCCTTGCGGAATGGTCATCGAGCCAGTGCCGGGGATTATTGGATTGCTGGCAATCGAGAAAACAGGGTTGCCAACACCGTTGGTGTTTGTAATGTCAATTTGGTTTGAAGTGCCCACCAAGGTGGTTGAGGTAACCGATCCATCGGTTTTGAGTACCATGAAGCCGTTAAAACTGGCATTGGCAAGGTTTAGAGCCTGCCCAGTAAGACTGATTGTTGGGTTGCCTGCAATACCGTCGCCGTTGGAAATAGCCAAGCCAGTCCCGGAAACAGCGATAGAACGGCCTGTAATGGCCGTAGAAGAGGTTTTTACCTGAAAGCCAGTACCAGAGTTCACCAAAGACAACAAAGCGCCTGTGGTGCCGATATTGAAGAGTCCTTGAGCGCCACCATCGGTGATCACCAAGCCGTTGGTCACGCCAACATAACGGCTGTTGGGCAGGGTCGGCTGTTGAGTAACCGTCAGGAAATTTTGAGTCTGGCTCGGAGCGGCGGCAATTGCGCCCGTGGTCGTGCGTACAGTCACGCCATTTTGGACAATAGGAACCGACTCAGCGCCTGTAATAGCACCAGCCGCTGGCAGTTGGGTAATGGTTACTTGTGCTGACATTATGTACTCGTGTTATCAGGTGGGCTTGGAGCAATAGTGTCTTTGTTTCCTGTCCCGGTTGGAGTTTGCGTATTCTGTTCGGTTGAAATTTGGAACTGGCTTGAGCCATCCAAGTTTTCACTTCCAGTCATTAGGAAGTTGTCATTAGCCGCCACACTGACATCAGGGCGGGGAAATCGAAGGTTAATACGCTCTGTTTTGCGGGCAGGCAACCGATATGGGTCAAGTTGATCCTTGCATCCGCGCTCGGCACACACACGCAATCCGGGGAAGTTCCCATCCTGCACCAGCGTGACAAAAGGAACTTTCATCTTGCACCTATCGCAAACTGCGATGGCGACAGATGTCAATCCCATAGTGTCAAGGAAAACTGGCATTATCTTGTGTACACCGAAATGTTAGGGGCAAAATAGATCGGCGACTTGTCGCGCTCTTCCATTTCGGCTTCAGAGTAGTAACGGTCGGCCATCTTCTCTAGATAGGCAACGCGATCCA
>Ga0209188_1003275_pt1 | contig 11334 bp, 6 predicted proteins | sample C_130625_EF_Meta_FD_187307 | JGI IMG/M metagenome (GOLD analysis project Ga0209188, IMG submission 187307) | Freshwater microbial communities from Lake Croche, Canada to study carbon cycling - C_130625_EF_MetaG (SPAdes) (version 2) | ecosystem: Environmental > Aquatic > Freshwater > Lake | place...
CGCCACTTGTGTTGAAAAATAGGTACCCTTTTATTCTTGTTATTTTAATAGTCCTATGCCAAAGCGCAATGGGACAAGGAATATCGATACCTAGTAGGTTTACTATTAAGATTTTAGATACCAATTTTAATACCCTTAGAGAAGTAGAAGCCGATAGTGTTCTAGCCTTACAACCAGGCATTTTTGGCTTTTTAAAGCAAGATAAATGGGAGATTATTATTCAGAAGGATACTTTTTTGGTGGAAGATTTAGAGGCTTTCCCATACAATGAATGGAGACTCACCACCGCAAGTGCCAATTTTTATCTGGACCGATTTGGAAAAACTGTTTCCGAACTAAACCGAACCATTGACTTACCAAAGACTATCTCAATTCCTAAAGCACTTCGCAAATTAGGAAAAGTAGAAAAAGCTGGCGAGAAAGGACTTTTCATTATTCAGGCAAATAATGAATGGCGATTGGTAGATTCTTTAGGTCATTCTCTTTTCAGCACCCCAGATACCTTGCGCTTTGAAGATGGCTTTATTAAACAAATAGGCAGCATTGGAATAGGTGCTTGGAGCCAACAAGGCTGTTTAATTGCCACCCCAACCCGATGTGGCATTACATATCAAGATGGCTATTTTGTGGTTGATAATGGGGTAACACTGGCTATTATTGATACTAATGGACAGGAATTTTTCGGTCCATCTACCTATTTTAGTTTGGTGGAGCAGCAAACTGAAGGCTACTACAGAGTTAGGAAACGGAATAAGTTTGGCTTTGCTAATAAGGAAGGCATTATTAGAATTCCTTGTCGTTATACCGAAACAGGCAGGGTAAATAGCGGTGTAGTTCCAGTAAAAATCAATAATAAATGGGCGGTTGTTTCTGTGGCCGATAACTTTTTGGTGCAGCCCTTGTACGATAGTATTTTAACTGCTTGCGATTCAGTGTTAGTTGCCAAAAAATTTGGCTATTGGGGGCTATTGCATGCAAGTGGGTCGGCAATTACTTCATTTAACTCAGAAAAAATTATACCAGAACTAGAAGGCTATACCGTGAAAGGCGAAACGGGTTGGGGATACCTGAATAAGAAGGGGCAAGTAATTCTAAATCAGGTATATGAAAGCATAGCTATCACTTCAAATACTTCCCTCTTAGTGAAGGTAAATAGTGGTTTTGGACTATACAATATGGATGGGCAATTGAAGGTACCTGCTAACTACCAACGGATAGAAACCAATAGAATGCAGGGTTTTTATTTCCTTTACAATTAATTTGCCATTACAAACAGGAAAAGCTATGTGCGGTATTGCAGGTGTTATTGTTAAAAATCCGGAGGAAGACTATCATTTACCTCATTTACTACCTTCCATGGCAAAAGCAATTAGCCATAGAGGACCTGACGATGAGGGTTTTATTATTTTTCAAAATGAAGGCACCTTTTCACAACTTTCCGGAATTGATACCACTAAGAATATCACTAATAAACTTAACCTGAAACCTATTGCTGAAGCTAAAACTGGCGATGTTGGTTTTGCGCATAGAAGGTTAAGCATAATTGCCACTGGCGATGAAGGCTACCAACCCATGAGCTATTTGAACCAGCGTTATTGGATAGTTTTTAATGGTGAAATTTATAATTACCAAGAAATAAGAAAACGCTTAACTAAAAAAGGCTACCAATTCCAAACCCAATCAGATACCGAAGTACTGCTAGCATTGTACGATGAAAAAGCAGATATGATGGTAGATGAGTTGGAAGGCATGTGGGCTTTTGCAATTTACGATAGACAAGAAAAATTTCTTTTTGCTTCTCGCGATAGAATAGGCCTTAAGCCCTTTTACTATTTAGACCTGCCAGATGTAATTGCTTTTGCCAGTGAGCAAAAAGCAATTGTTCAATTACCTTTCTATGAGAGGCGAATGAATAGGCGTGCTGCCTTCGATTATTTAGTGAATAGCACCTTGGAAAAAGAACCCAATGGGCTGTTCGATAAAATAATGGAATTGCCACCTTCCTCTAACTTTAGCTTTAATTTCAATACGGGCTTTACAAAGGTTTGGACATATTATTTCCTAGTTTATAAGCCAGAACTAGGCACTTTCGACGAAGAAAGATTACGTACCCACGGAAAAAAGGTGCGTAAACTTATGATAGAATCGGTTAGGGAACATTTAACTTCCGAAGTACCTGTGGCGGCTAGCCTTAGCGGTGGTTTAGATAGTAGTTCTATAGTAACTATAATAGACCACCTAATGAAGGAACAAGCCTTTCCACAAATAGGCAAAAAGCAAAAGGTATTTACAGTAAGTTTCCCTGGCAGTAAATCAGATGAAAGCCACTGGGCAAAATTAGTAGTAGATCAAGTAAATGCCGATTGGGTAAAAGTAACCCCAACTAGCAAAGGGTTTATGGATAACCTGGAAACACTAGTCCGTACCCAAGATATTCCATTTTTAGGAGTGAATACTTACAGCCATTTTGCCTTAATGGAGGCTATGAAAAAAGAAGGCATTAAGGTTACCCTAGATGGACAAGGTGCCGATGAAATATTTGGTGGTTATGCCTCCTATTTCATCACCTTTATGCGGGATTTGGCAAATTCAGGTGGTTTTAATAATTGGCTATTTAATTATGTAGGCGCCAATAGCAGCTTCGGAAATAAGAGTATGCTTATTCGGGCATTCTTGCGTTTTCAATATTCCAAGCTGGCTAGTAAAATGAGTGGTTCTGCTATTCGCCAAGCCGATGTTTTAGAATATCGTTACATCCGCAATGAATTTTGGGATAGGTATAGCAAGAAAATGATTGAAGAACCTTTCCATAAAATATTGAATGCCCACTTGCATTCAGATTATACGGGACCAGTTCTAAAAACTATGCTTCGGAATACGGACAGGAATAGTATGTATTTCGGTTTAGAATCTCGTGCCCCTTTTGCCGATAACAAGGAGCTTTCAGAATATTTATTCAAGCAGGGCGGAATTTATAAAATTCGCTATGCTAGAGGAAAGCTATTACTACGTGCCGCAATGGGCGATACGCTGCCTGAAAAAATCTTATACAGAAAAGATAAGATGGGTTTTGTTGCCCCTCAACAGGAATGGATAAAAGCCAACGCTTCAGAATTACACGATTATATTACACCTGCTATCAAGGATATTATAGATTATAAAATGCTGAGCAACGATTGGAAAAAGGTTTCGGCTTCTGGCAATCCGAAGGTTTGGAGAATTATTAATTTAGCAATCTGGCGGCATTTATATAAGGTTTAGTATCTTGCTTGTATGGTTATTGCAAGCGAAATAAGCCAACTATTAACAAACAACCTTATTGATTGTCAAGTACCCTTTCCTGCATTGGAAATCAGGTTCTTACTTACCGATAGTAGGCGTTTGGGCTCTGCTAAGGATTCGCTTTTTTTTGCAATTACCGGCCCTAGAAATAATGGACACACATTTTTAGGCGAACTAGCCACCAGAGGTGTAATATCCTTTGTATTAGAAGAAGCCGATAACTTACCAGAGAATGTAAATTTTTGGCTAGTAAAAGATAGCGTACTAGCTATGCAGCAAATTGCCGCTTTTCATAGATCGAAATTCGATTTTCCTGTTTTTGGGATCACTGGAAGCAATGGCAAAACAATAGTGAAGGAATGGTTTGCCCAAGCGGCAACTCCACAATTTATGGTAGTAAAAAGCCCAGGCAGTTACAACTCACAAATAGGTGTTCCGCTAAGTGTTTGGCAAATGAATAGGCGCCAAAATTTAGGCATTATTGAGGCTGGCATTAGTAAAACAGGCGAAATGGCTCGTTTGGCAGAGGTTATAAATCCCGATTATGGCATTTTCACCACCTTCGGACCTGCCCACGACGAAGGCTTCGCTTCTAAAACAGAGAAACTAGAGGAAAAACTAAAGCTTTTTGCCCACGTTAAAAAGCTTATTTTTAATGCAGGCAATGCCGTTATTAGAGAATATTTTTTGCTTCACCCTTCTTGGAAACCAAAACTTTACGGCTGGCTCATTTTAAGTAGAAAGAGCAAACCCGGCGGTTTCAGCCAAATATTGGTAAGTTTAGAGTCCAGCATTTTAGATATTGAACTGCCATTTTCAGACGATGCTTCTATAGAAAATGCCTTACACGTTGCAGCCGCATTACGACTTTTGGGTTGGGGCGATGGCTTAATTCAGGAAAAATTGCTTGCGCTTAGAAGCGAACCTATGCGCTTAGAACTAAAACTTGGCGTAGGTGGCAGTTTATTGGTAGACGATAGTTATTCCCTAGATTTTGGGTCGCTATTACTGTCGTTAGACTTTATGGCGCAAAAGCATAGAGCAGGTACTGAAAAGGTGGTTATCCTATCGGACTTTCAAGAAACAGGTTTGAGCGAATACGCAATTGCAGAACAAGTAAACGTACTTCTTCAGCATAAAGAAGTACAAACTTTGCATGCTATTGGTCCATTTGCAGAAGAAGTAAAGTCCGTATACCAAATCCCAGAAGTTTATACCTATCCGAACACCGAAGCTTTCTTAGCCGTTGCCAGCGATAGTATGGTAGAAAACAAAACGGTGCTCATTAAAGGAGCTAGGCGTTTTACGTTCGAAAGAATAGTGAGCCGCTTTAGTGAAAAAATACACGGAACTAGGCTAGAAGTGAATTTGAATGCCCTTGTTCATAACCTTAATTATTACCGAAGTATAATACAACCCAGTACCAAAATAATGGTAATGGTTAAGGCCTTTGCTTACGGAGCTGGTTCAGTAGAAGTTGCAAAACTTTTAGAATACCATAGAATAGATTATTTGGCCGTTGCCTACGCCGATGAAGGCGTACAATTACGTTCGGCTGGCATAACCTTGCCCATTATGGTAATGAATACCGCTTTAGATGGGCTAGATAAACTTTTCCAATACCAATTAGAGCCAGTTATTTATAGCAAAGAACTATTTACAGCCTACCATTTATACTGTAAAAACCATAGAATTAAGGGCTCTTTTCATATTGAACTAGACACAGGAATGAGCCGTTTAGGCTTTTCAGAATCTGACGATGAATGGCTGCTTTCTGAAGTTAAAAAGATTAACAGCAAAGTAAACTCCGTTTTTTCTCACTTAGCTGGTGCCGATAGCGAACAACACTCCGAATTCTCTTACCAACAAATAAGGCAGTTTGAGCAACGTGCAAAAAACTTAGAAATGGCTATTGGTAAGCCTATATTGAAGCATATTCTGAATAGTTCTGGCATATTGAGGTTTCCTGATGCGCACTTTGGAATGGTTAGGTTAGGGATTGGTTTATATGGAGTTGAACCTAATAACCACCAACAAGACCAATTGAAATCGGTTGCGGCTCTCATTACCACTATTTCTCAAGTTAGGCAGGTGCCAGCAGGCACCACGGTTAGCTATGGCAGAAATTGGGTATTTGAAAAAGAAGGTACAGTGGCCACCATTGCCATTGGTTATGCCGATGGATTCGACAGAAGATTGGGCAATGGAAACGGCGAAGTAATTATTCACGGTACCCGATGCCGGGTTATTGGTTCAGTATGTATGGATATGGCAATGGTAGATATTACAGGGATAGATGCCAAAGTTGGCGACGATGTTATTATCTTTAATGAAACCCTTACCATTACTGAAATAGCTCAAAAACTGGACACTATACCCTACGAAGTACTTACCTCGGTTAACGAAAGGGTAAAAAGAGTGTTTTTCAGTGATTAATGCTTATGAAAGGAAAAGTATCGTATCAAATTAATCCTACCTTTAGGACTCGTAAATAGTATTAATAGTAGGAATAAATCAATGCGTGCTTATCTGGTTGCAGGTTATAGAACAGCGGTTACCAAATCGGGCAAAGGAGGCTTTCGCTTCACTAGGCCAGATACTTTGGGAGCAAACGTTATTGCCCATCTATTAGAAAAAGTTCCAAATTTAGATCCAGCTCTTGTTGAAGACTTAATAGTTGGTAATGCAGTACCAGAAGCCGAACAAGGCATGCAAATGGGCAGAATGTTAAGCCTTTTGTCTTTGCCAATGAACGTGCCGGGACTTATTGTAAATAGGTATTGCGGAAGTGGTTTGGAAGCAATTGCTATTGCAGCTGCCAGAATTACTAGCGGAATGAACGATATTATAATTGCTGGAGGAACCGAATCAATGTCTTTAGTGCCAATTATGGGCTACAAAACAGCATTGAATTACGATTTTGCTACAGGCCATCCAGATTATTATACTTCAATGGGACTTACAGCCGAGGCTGTGAGCAAGACTTATGGCATTTCCAGAGAAACCCAAGACGCTTTTGCCTTAGCTAGCCACCAAAAGGCAATAAATGCCATTGCTAGTGGTAAGTTCAAAAACGAAATCGTTCCAGTCGAAATCACCGAAAACTATATCGATGAAAACGGCAAAGCAAAAACCAGACAATTTATAGTAGATACTGACGAAGGTCCAAGGGCCGATACTTCTGCAGAAGCCTTAGCAAAACTAAAGCCAGTTTTTGCAGCACGAGGTACAGTAACTGCCGGAAACAGTAGCCAAACAAGCGATGGCGCTTCTTTTGTTTTGGTAGTAAGCGAAGCCGCTTTAAAAACCCATAATCTTACCCCTATTGCTCGTTTTTGCAGCTATGCCGTGGCAGGAGTAGAACCTAGGCTTATGGGCATAGGCCCAGTAGAAGCAGTGCCAATTGCCTTGAAAAAAGCAGGCTTGCAATTAAACAATATTGACTTAATAGAACTGAACGAAGCCTTTGCAGCCCAATCTGTTGCTGTTATGCAAAACCTAGATATGAACCCTGCACTCGTTAATGTTAATGGCGGCGCTATTGCTTTAGGGCATCCGCTAGGCTGTTCCGGCGCAAAATTATCGGTCCAATTACTTAATGAACTAAATAGAATTAAAGGCAAATACGGAATGGTAACAGCTTGTGTTGGCGGAGGCCAAGGCGTAGCTGGTATTTACGAAAATTTACTTTAAGGAAAATTTACAATAAGTTTGCAATCGCTTACACTTCCCTTAAACCCGACACCAACAATTATTAATTAAATCTGATGAATAAAGCTTACAAATTGGCACTCGCTATAGCTGTGTATTCAGCCCTAGCTCTGCCTGCAAGCGCACAGCCAGGCAAAAAAACGCCAGGCAAGCCCTCAGCGCCTAAACCAGCCCCAGCGGCACCTGCAAAGCCTGCTACACCAGTAGCTCCAGAAGCACCTAAGCCATCGTACCCAGCAGAAACACCTGCAGGAACCAAGCTTATTGAAGTAGTTAGCCCAATAGCTGGCAAATTGGTAATCCCTTACGCTAAGTTTAAGCTAAAGAACGGACTTACTTTAGTAGTTCACGAAGATAAAAGCGATCCTATAGTTCACGTAGATGTTACTTACCACGTAGGTTCTTCTCGCGAGCATTTAGGTATCAGTGGTTTTGCTCACTTTTTTGAGCACATGATGTTCCAAGGCTCTAAAAACGTAGCCGATGAAGAACACTTCAAAATAGTATCTGAATCGGGTGGTGAACTAAATGGTACTACTAATACCGATAGAACCAACTATTTCGAAACTATGCCAAGCAACCAATTAGAAACTGCCCTTTGGTTAGAATCTGATAGGATGGGATTTCTTTTGCCAGCAGTAACCCAAAAGAAATTCGAAGTTCAACGTGCTACCGTAAAGAACGAACGTGGTCAAAACTACGATAACCGCCCTTATGGATTGGTAAACGAGGTAACTACTAAAAACCTTTATCCATACGGTCACCCTTATGGTTGGTCGCCAATTGGTTACGTTGAAGACTTGAACCGCGTAGGTGTAGACGATCTTAAGCGTTTCTTTATGCGTTGGTATGGTCCAGATAATGCAACGCTAACCGTAGGTGGCGATTGCAATACTATGGATGTAGTGCGCTTGGCAGAAAAGTACTTCCTTTCTATTCCTGCTGGTAAGGCTGTAGAACCTCTAAAGAAAGTAATGCTATCTTTAGATAAGGATCGTTACATTTCTGGTGAAGACCAAATTTTGTATCCTTTGCTTTATATGGCCTACCCTACCGTTCCAGGAAGGCACAAAGATGAGCCAGCTTTAGATTGCCTTGCTGAAATTATAGGTGGTGGTTCTAACGGTTTGCTTTATAAAAACCTAGATAAGAAGCGTTTAGCAGTTCAATCTGGTGCTAACCACCCTTGTCAAGAACTAGCAGGAGAATTTACTATCCAAGTAGTAGGTTTAGATGGCAAGCCTTTGGCAAACATGGAAAAAATTGTTCGCGAAACTTTTGCAGAATTTGAAAAGCGCGGCGCAACAGACGAAGATTTAGAGCGTTTCAAGGCAGGTTACGAAAGTAACTCTATCCGTTCATTAGGAGAAGTAAGCGGAAAAGTTTCGCAACTAGCTTTCTTCCAAACTTTTTACGGAAATCCTAACATTATTCAAGAAGAAATTGACCGCAGAAATGCCGTTACTAAAGAAGATGTAATGCGCGCCTACAATACCTATATTAAAGGTAAAGGTGCCGTTATCCTTTCTTGGGTTCCAAAAGGAAAGAAAGAACTTATTGCAGCTCCAAACAACTTCCGTACAGATAGTACAAAATACGAAAAGCCTTTAGTAGATGAATACAAAGGCCTTACCTATACAGAACCTACAGATAGTTTCGATCGTAGCAAGCGCCCGGCGGCTGGTGCTAATCCAGTGGTAAAAATCCCTAAATATTGGAACCAGAAATGGGCTAATGGCGTGAAGGTAATTGGTGCAGAAAGCAAAGAATTGCCAACCGTAGGTATGCTTATCACCTTAAAAGGTGGTCATATCATGGAGCAGAATATGAAGGACAAGGCTGGTATTGCAGAATTAGTAGCTAACCTTATGAACGAAAGCACTGAAAAGTTCTCCACCGAAGAATTTGAATCGCAAGAAATTTTATATGGTGCTAATATTCGTATAAGCAATGGTGCACAAAGTATGAGCATTTATATGGATGCGCTTACAAAGAACATAGATGGCGCTTTAGCATTGCTAGAAGAACGTATGTTCCACCCTCGTTTTTCACCAGACGATTTTGACCGTATCAAACAACAAACCATCCAAGGTATTGAAAATAGCAAAATCCAACCGAGCACAATTTCTCGCCAAGTATTTGCTAAATTAATGTACGGAAAAGACCACATCTATTCAGTTCCAACTAGCGGAACTATAGAAAGCATCAAAAGCATTACACTAGACGATGTAAAGAAATATTACAAAGACTACTTCTCGTCTGCCAATGCTGAAGTTGTAATAGTTGGCAATGTAGATGAGAAAGAGTTTACTGGTAAACTAGATTTCTTAAAGAACTGGGCAGCTAAGCCAATTACAATGCCTGTATTGCCTGCTACCCCTGCTGCAGGAAAAACTAGGATTTACCTAGTAAACAAAGACAATGCCCCTCAAACAGAAATAAGGACTGGTTATATGGCCCTTCCTTACGATGCTACTGGCGAGTTCTACAAGTCTAACCTTATGAACTTTGCCTTAGGTGGTGCTTTCAATAGCCGTATTAACCTAAACCTTCGTGAAGATAAAGGTTGGACATACGGTTCTAACTCAGGTTTCCGTGGTTCAGAAATCCCTGGCCCATTTGTAAGTGCAGCTAGTGTAAAAGGTAGCGCAACCGATAGTGCCTTATTCGAAATGATGAAGGAAATTAAAAACTACCGCGAAAATGGAATTACTGAAGCAGAATTAGAGTTTACTAAGAAATCAATAGGTCAGTCTGAAGCTCGTGAGTACGAAACTTTAGAGCAAAAGGCAGGTTTCTTGAACCAAATTCAACACTATAACTTGCCTGCTAATTACGTAGATCAGCAACAGGCTATTTTGAATGGACTTACCAAGGAAGAAGTTAAAGCTTTAGCGGCTAAAAACTTACCTGTAGATGAAATGATTATCTTAGTAGTTGGCGATAAGGCTAAAATTAAGAAGCCATTACAACGTTTAGGTTACGAAATCATTGAACTAGACACAAAAGGCGATGTAGTAGTTCCTGGTGCTAAGGCAAAGGATGCTCCTTCACCTTGGAAGTAGTAGATTACACTTTAATTACAGAGCCGACCCAATATTTTGGGTCGGCTCTTTTTTTTGTCTGGTTTATTTAGTCCTGAAATAGCGATACACAAAAAAGTATCGTATGAGTTCAGAAAAAGAAAATCAGTACGTTAAGCGTACTCAGAAGGATTATTGCCAGGCTTTAAAACTTCAAATCGTTGCTAGGATTGAATGAGGAGAATTGTCTACACGTCAAGCCCAGAAGATGCATGGCATTCAATCCCGTAGCACTGTGATTCAATGGCTTCGAAAATTTGGCAGCTTTGATTGGGAGAACCAAACACCCTCAAATATGCCCCAAAGCCCGGAACAAAAAATCATGGAGCTGGAAGCTAAGGTTAAGCTGCTCGAGAAACAGAAATCCTTTCTTGAAGCCCAAATACAGGTAGCCGATAGTAAAGCCATCATCTTCGATATGATGATAAATCTTGCCGAGAAAAAATATCATATTGATATACGAAAAAACTCACCTCCCGAACAATCGAAAAGTTCAGCCAAGAGCACAAACAAACCGTAATGTTTGCCCGCCATTTGTTCGGGATTGATAGGCAGGTTTATTACAGGAGCCTAAGAAGCTGAATAACTATGCAGCGGGCAGTGGAGATATTAACGTGTACAAGAGCACCGATTTGGGTTCTACTTGGAATAAAGTTTGGTGTATGCCAACTCCATTTACCAATAGAGCAATTACCTTACAAACTAGCAGCTTCTCTGATTGGACTATTAGCGATGGCAATAATACCTTGCCTGTAACGCTGACTAACTTTACTGGAAAGCGTACTGAAAATGCTAACCAATTAAGCTGGACTACTGCTTCTGAAATCAATAACCAAGGTTTTGAGGTACAAAGAAGTACAGATGGCGAAACTTTCGAATCTATAGCTTTTGTAAAAGGAAACGGTACTACTAACGAAAAACAACAATATAGCTTTACAGACTTGTATAACAGCAATGCCTACTATCGCCTAAAGCAAGTTGATTTCGATGGCAAGTTTGAATATTCAAAATCAATCTACTTGGCTGTTGATGGTTCAGAACTGAAGTTAGCCTTGTTCCCTAACCCGGTTCAGAACGAAGTAAACATTGAAGGTTTGGTAAATGCAACCACAGGAACTATTTACAATATGCATGGTGCAGTTGTAAAAACGATTAGCCTTGAGCCTAACACTTCTGTAGATGTTTCTGACCTTAAACAAGGTTTGTACACCATCCAAATTGAAGGAATTAACTTGAAGTTCTTGAAGAAATAAGTTGT
>Ga0209188_1003276_pt1 | contig 11334 bp, 10 predicted proteins | sample C_130625_EF_Meta_FD_187307 | JGI IMG/M metagenome (GOLD analysis project Ga0209188, IMG submission 187307) | Freshwater microbial communities from Lake Croche, Canada to study carbon cycling - C_130625_EF_MetaG (SPAdes) (version 2) | ecosystem: Environmental > Aquatic > Freshwater > Lake...
CATCTTTATTCGGTGGCGACGCATGGCAACGAGTAATCGAGGCTGACGGCAAACCGGGGCAGTGGTATTTACATATTTTTGCTACCGAACAACCTGATTTCAATTGGGAGAACCGTGAAGTGCTTGAGCACTTTGAAAACATTTTAAAGTTTTGGCTTGATCTTGGCGTCGACGGTTTCCGTATTGATGTTGCACACGCAATGATTAAAGCTGCAGGTCTGCCAGATATTGTTGAACCAGAAAAAGGCAACGAAATGCTTTCTGCTACTCAGCATCCATTCTGGGATCAAGAAGGCGTTCATGAGATTCACCGTTCTTGGCGCAAGATTCTTGATTCATACCCTGGTGATCGCATGGCAGTTGCTGAAGCTTGGGTAAGTCCGGCAACTCGCATAGCTCGTTACTTGCGCCCTGACGAACTAGCTAATTCATTTAACTTTGATTTCCTAATTTCACTTTGGGAAGCGCTGTTTTTGAGAGAGCGCATAGTTACCTCGATGGCCGCGATGGCTGAAGTTGGAGCGCCATCTTCTTGGGTGTTTAACAATCATGATTTAGTTCGTTCCGTTGATCGCTTTGATTTAGGGTTATTAAACGTAGATAAATCAACGTTGCATCGCCAAGGTGATGCCAAGAAATTTAATCTAGAACGTGGCACTCGACGTGCTCGTGCGGGTGCGCTATTGATGTTAGCTCTGCCAGGTGGTGCTTATGTTTATCAGGGTGAAGAATTAGCGCTACCTGAAGTTCGTGATATTCCAGAAGATCGTTTAACTGATCCGCGATGGGTAATGAGTGGCAAAGTCGATCGCGGTCGCGATGGCTGTCGAGTGCCACTGCCTTGGCACCATGAACCAGTTGGTGCATTTGGTTTCTCAGCCAATGAATCACTTAAGCCGGTTGAAGCATGGTTGCCGCAAAGTGATTGGTGGGGCAAATTCGCCGCATCGCTACAAGATGGTCTAGAAGGCTCAACGCTTTCTATGTATCGCAAGGCACTGGCAATTCGTAAAGCTGAAGCTGGCCTAGGTGATGGCCCAATGACATGGCTTGATGTAAACGATGAAGTTTTAGCATTTACGCGGCCAGGAAATTTTGCATGCTACGTGAACTTCGGGGCAGAAATTGAATTACCAGCAGGTGCTGAAATATTGGTTTCAAGTGCGCCTATTGCCGGAAATAAATTACTAACCGATACGGCAGTTTGGTTGCGAGTTAAGTAATGTTGAAGAAATTCCACCCAGCTTGGCCTGTGGCTTTCGTGACATTCCTAGTTCTGGTTACAACAGCTGGCATTCGAGCCACACCATCAGTATTAGTTGTGCCGCTTGAAGAAGCATTTGGTTGGCGGCGTGATCAAATCGCGCTTGCTATTTCGGTAAATATTTTACTCTTTGGGTTAGTCGCTCCATTTGCGGCTGCGCTTATGGAGCGCTTTGGTGTTCGTAAAGTAGTCATAACTGCTCTGTTACTAGTTTCGTGCGGCGCCTTTAGCACCACTTTTATCAACTCCCCGCTCCAATTAGTTGCAAGTTGGGGAATTGTTGTTGGCATAGGCACTGGCTCTATGGCGCTTGTCTTTGGTGGAACAATCGCAAATCGCTGGTTCGTAAAACATCGCGGCTTGGTGATCGGAATTTTTACAGCCTCGTCAGCGACTGGTCAATTAGTTTTTTTGCCTGGCTTGGCGCATATTGCTGAGAGCAGCGGTTGGAAAACAGTTTCATTCACTGTCTTAATTGCATGTGCAGTAATGATCCCATTGGTCTTTATTTTCTTGCGCGAAAATCCAGCAAGTGTAGGTCGATTGCCGTTTGGAGCAGAAGCAGATTGGCAGCCGCCCAAGCCAAGTTCAATGAGCGCCGGAAAATTAGCGATCGTTACCTTAAAAGAAGCCAGTTCGAAAAAAGATTTCTGGTATTTGTTCGCATCCTTTTTTGTCTGTGGGTTATCAACTAACGGTTTAATTGGAACTCATTTTATTCCAGCAGCACATGATCATGGAATGATGCAAACAACAGCAGCTAGTTTGTTGGCGCTTATAGGACTCTTCGATCTAGTCGGCACAATTGCATCTGGCTATTTGACTGACCGATTTGATCCTCGCAAATTGCTATTTTTCTATTATTTCCTGCGCGGGCTTTCACTTTTTCTTCTGCCGTTGATTCTTTTCCAATCTGTTCACCCTTCGACTTTAGTATTCGTGATTTTCTATGGCCTTGATTGGGTTGCGACTGTGCCACCAACAATCATGCTTTGCCGAACCATTCTTGATCCTGATCGCGGAATGGTTATTTACGGTTGGGTTTTTGCGGCTCACCAAATCGGCGGATCTGTAGCAGCGTTGGGTGCAGCGATTCTTCGAGTAAAGCTGGGCGATTACGCTCTCTCGTTTTATATTAGTGGTGCATTCTGCATATTAAGTGCTGCTTTGGTTTTACGAATCGCTAGAAATATTCCAACTGATAAATTACGGGTATGAGTACTTTCTACGAAGAAGTTGGCGGCGAAGTATTCTTTGCAGATTTGGTATCGCAGTTCTATGCCCACGTTGCAATGGATCCAATTCTGCGACCAATGTATCCAGATAAAGATATGAAGGGTGCTGCCGAACGGCTGCAGAAGTTTCTCGAACAATATTGGGGCGGGCCAGGTACTTATTCAGAAGAGCGCGGGCACCCGAGACTAAGAATGCGTCACGCTGGATTTCATATTGATCGCGCAGCTCACGATGCTTGGATCAACGCTATGCGCAAGGCTGTTGATGGAGTTGAAATCAAACCAGCCCAAAAGGAAATTTTGTGGGGATATTTAGAAATGGCAGCTGCGGGTTTAGTTAATCAAGCAGATTGACTTGAGTTTCCAACTTTAAGAATTTCACCATTACGTAAGTACCAAAGGGTTCCGTTTGAATCTCGCACTGTTGTAATGCGGAGTCCAACTTTTTCGACAATACCTTTAATTTCAAGAACTTCAACCGTATCGCCGACGCCGTATTGATCTTCGACCAGCATGAAGATTCCAGAGAGCACGTCACGAACAATTGTCTGGGCACCTAAACCGAGTGCAACACCAATAACACCGGCGGATGCGATAAATGGTCCTAAGTTAAATCCAAACTCTCCCAAAATTGTGGCAAAGGCGATCAACCAGATAACAGAATTTAAGGTGCTGTTTAAAACTGTGCCAGTTGTTTTTGCCCTTTCCTTTTGGCGAGCTCCGACACCTTTTGAGCCAGGGCGCAGATCAGTCGTTGCAAGGCGGTTCATGGCCCGGGTAATTGCGCGTTTGCCGAAATATTGGGACGCCATCGCAACGAGCAAAACCAGCAGGATGCGCAGCGGGGAGCCACTAAACCAGTCGAGAGCTTCTTTCGCGGTGAAGTTCATAGTGAAGCCGACTCTAACGAATTCTTAACCTAAAAGGCGCTAGAAATCCGCTCTTTCGTGGGACTTTTGGGGCAAGATATGGCAATCGGCGCGAGCCACGCGCTTCGATCTGGGGGCGATTATGTCGCGCACACTTATTCTGAACGCCACTTACGAGCCGCTAGGTGTTGTGTCAGATCGACGCGCTCTCATTTTAGTTTTGAATCAACGCGCAACCATGGTTGAAGATTCTGGTGTTGTTCTACATTACGCAACGGGTCAAGTTTCACTGCCATCAGTAATTAGATTAAATAAATTTGTGCGAATTCCATATCGTCATGCGGTTCCACTTTCTCGACGAGCAATTTTTGCGCGCGATGGTGGTCGCTGTGTTTATTGTGGAAATGCCGCAACCTCAATTGATCATGTGATTCCTCGCTCTCGTGGGGGTGGCCATAATTGGGAAAACGTGGTGGCTGCTTGTCATCGTTGTAATCACGCCAAAGCTGATAAACCACTTAAAGAATTAGGTTGGCGACTTAGATCACTTCCGCGCGAACCAGTCGGAGCTGCGTGGCGAATTCTGGGCACGGGCAGAACTGAAAATCGTTGGCTGCCATATTTAGAACCATTTGGTGCGTCAGCAGCAACTGCTTAAGTCAATTACACTTACACCCATGATGATTCAACTTATTCAAGCCGTTTCCAATTTACGTATGGCGCCAGAAGATGGCTCTATGCCCGGTGAATCACTTAGCGCAGCGCAGACCGCTCTTTATTTCGTAGGCGCTCCACTTGGGTTATTTCTTTTGATTTCAGTAATTGTTTATGCGTTAACTGGTGAGCGCAAAGAAAAGACCGAGTCAAAAGACTCGGTCTTAACTCATATCGAATAGATATTACTTATCGGCAGCTCGTGCTTTCAAAGCGCGAGTCATTGAATCGCGGCCTTCGGCAACAGTTCGGCGCATTGCATGTGATGCATCTTTACCAGTTACAGCTAACCAATGTTCTGCTTTCTTCACTGTTTCTTCGCTGATTACCCAGGCTGGGAATAACAAAGTTGCAGTGGTTTCAGCAATTTCAAAGCCCTTGGTTTCCCAAACTTCAAGAATTGATTGGAAGTACTTATCAACGAAAGGCACCAATAGTTCGCGATGAATTGCCAAGTTAAATCCACGGCAGGTGTATGCGTGGATTGTGTTCGACAAGTTATCGGTTGTAATTGATTTAAAGGCTGCCGCCTTAGCATCAGCACTTGGAAGTGCCGCATGAGCAAGAGCTGCATATTGCTTTCCGTGTGCTGTTTTGTCTTTTGCAGCCTCAGCATCGATTTCGGCTGCACTAAAGATTCCGCGTTTAACACCACAGATAAATACAAACCAACGCAGATCAGCATCAACAGTTAAACCGTTGATTGAGCCATTAAGAATTGCCTTGATCTTCTCGTATTGAGCAGGGGTATAAGCGAAGTCAGCAAAAGATTTTGCATATTGCAGCTGATGATCACTACCGGCTGCAGCGCTATCAAGGAACTTCTCAAATGCGTTAGCTGCTTGTTCGCGCAGCTTCTCACGGTTGGCATCTGATGCGTATGACCAAATAGCAGTATCGATCTGCATAACAGTGATTGTCACTGTTGCAATATCGGTCTCGCCGGCAAGTGCGTTAAGTGCGATAGTCACATAATCACTAGCTGCTAGCTCGCCATCGCGAGTTGAATCCCATAGAGAAGCCCAGATTAATCCGCGAGAAAGCGAATCATCTAGTTTGCCTAAGTGAGATTTCATGGTTGCAATTGAGCGATCATCGAAGCGCAACTTGGCATATGACTGATCGCCATCATTAATAAGAACTAAGTCAGCAGTTTTCTCACCAGCTAATTCAGTGACTTCAGTTAAAGCACCAGCAACATCGAGTTCAACGTTCTTACGACGTGAAAGCTTGTCACCAGTGATGTCATATAGACCTACCTTTAGGCGATGTGGTCGAAGTTCAGTTGATCCAACCGGCATCGTTGGCGCAATCTGCTTAACTTTGATCGACTTATAAACATCGCCTTCGATTTCAAGAACTGGACTTAGCGTGTTAACACCAGCGGTACGTAACCAGGTACGAACCCATTCTGTTAGATCGCGGCCACTTGTAGCTTCGAGCTGCACGATTAGATCGCTCAGAGTTGTGTTTTGGTAGGCATGCTTAGCAAAGTACTTACGAAGAGCGGCAATGAAGTTATCGCGACCTACGTGAGCTACTAATTGCTGCAGAACCGAAGCACCCTTGGCATATGAAATACCATCAAAGTTTGTGCGTACGGCATCGAGATCTTCCATCGCAACTGCGATTGGGTGAGTAGATGACAATTGATCTTGGCGGTATGCCCAGTTCTTACGACCTGAATTGAATTCAGTCCAAGCATGAGTCCACTTAGTTGATTCGCTAACGGCCATATAAGAAGCCCATTCAGCGAATGATTCGTTAAGCCAAAGATCTTCCCACCACTTCATGGTGACTAGATCGCCGAACCACATATGCGCCATTTCGTGATGGATGGTCGAGGCACGGCTTAAGTAATTGCGATCAGTTACCTTGCTGCGGAAAATCAACACATCTTCGTGGAAAGTTACGCAGCCAACGTTTTCCATGGCGCCCCAGTTGTATTCAGCAACTGCGATCTGGTCGTACTTACCGAATGGATAAGCTAAGCCGAAAGTCTTTTCGAAGTAAGCAAAACCTTGCTTGGTAACTTCGAAGATGTTCTCGGCATCAACATGCTGGAAGAAAGATTTACGGGCATAGATACCAAGCGGAATATTCTTCTCGCCTTTATATTCATCATGAACGCTCTGGTAAGCACCGGCCACAATTGCGGTTACGTAAGTAGCAATAATTTGCGATTCAGCAAATTGAATTAACTTCTTATCGCCATCGAGATCCTTAGTTGCTTCAACTCCATAGTTGGAAATTACTTCCCAATGCGCAGGAACAATAGTGCTGATTTTGAAAGTTGCTTTTTGATCTGGTTGATCAAAGCAGGCATACATACGACGAGCATCGCCAGTTTCGAACTGGGTATATAAGTAGACCTCATCATCAGCTGGGTCAACGAAACGGTGCAAGCCTTCGCCAGAGTTTGAGTAAACGCCATCGTGTTCGATCTCAAGCACATTGTCGGCAGTAATCGCAGGAAGATAAACAGTCTCGCCATCGAACTTTGGATCAAACTCAACGCCATTTAGTTTGGCGGAATAAACCTTGCTTCCGACGCAGTCAATAAAAGTTGTCGCACCAGGCTTTAGACCCGCGAACTTAACTGTGGTCTTAACTCGAAAATTCTCGGCCCCAGTAGTTAGGTCTAGATCGATCGCGTAACTTGCGACCTTGAGGATTGCTGATCGTTCAGCTGCTTCAATTTGGGTGATATTCGTACCTGGCACGAGGACTCCTTATTAATAACCAAAGCTGATACTTCGGCGCCCGATTGGGGTTCGCAATCTAAGCATGAAAGAGTGCTCTAGTGGAAAGCAGAGCGGTCAGGTCATACAAATTACGCGGGCGCCGGATTACCGAGGGGCAGCAAGTGGCTTGGGATCGCCTATGGCCCGTTTTTGGCATCGAATATTCTGCGCAGAAAATAAACCTGGCTGAGCTGTTTCCAGATTCCAAACGAGTAATCATGGAAATTGGTTTTGGCATGGGCGAGGCCACCGCACAGATTGCGGCAGCAGATCCAACGACGGGTTATTTAGCAGTTGAAGTTCATCACCCTGGAATCGGTAAATTACTTTTGCGCATCGAAGAAGGTGGGCTTCAAAATCTGCGCGCCATAGAGGGTGATGCCTTTGAAGTTTTTGAACAGATGATCGTTGATTCATCACTAGATGGAGTGCACTTATTCTTTCCTGACCCATGGCCAAAGGCGCGACATTTCAAACGACGAATTGTCAATCAAGAATTTATTACAGCTGTTGCGGCCAAATTAAAACCTGGCGGTTTTTTTCATATTGCAACTGATTGGCAACCATACGCACAGTGGATCGCTGAAGAATTTACCAAACAAACATTTTTTACTGGGGGAGAAGTTGAGCGTCCAGATTGGAGACCATTAACTCGCTTTGAAGATCAAGGAATTAATAAAGAACACCCGGTTGCTGACTTTAGATTTATTAAAAAGTAATTACTTAATCTCGCCAGTTGTTTCGAAGTTGCTCATTTGATTGATGCGACGGATATGTCGTTCATCGCCACTAAATGGTGTTGCTAAGAAAGCATCGATAAATGATTGGCAATCTTCGATTGAATGTAAGCGACCGCCAACAGAAATCACATTTGCATTGTTATGTTCGCGAGCCAGTTTGGCGGTTTCTAAACTCCAAACCAAAGCTGCGCGGACACCGTTAACTTTATTGGCAGCCATTTGCTCGCCATTGCCAGAACCACCAATAACAATGCCAAAAGAGCCTGGTTCAGCTGCTGTTGCTTGGGCTGCAGGAATACAAAAGACTGGGTAGTCATCAAGAGCGTCATATTCAAATGGACCATGGTCTTTAACTTCGTGGCCCTTGCCGGTTAAGTAAGCAGATAAAGCGCTCTTTAACTCAAGACCCGCATGATCACTACCGATATGAATACGCATGTGCGAATCTAATCATGAGAAAACCCGCCACCGATGTTATTGGTGACGGGTTTCCTGCCCTACGGAAGGAGGATATGCGAGTAAAAAAGTTTCCTTACTTGGAGATTAAGCCTTGTAAGAAGCTGTGTTGCCTGATGTGGTTCCTGCTAGAGGAGGAGTCATTCCACCTCTTGGACCGTGATCGCCATCATTGTCACCAAAACCATGTCCGCCCATTCCTGGACCGTCATGACCATGTCCGCGACCGCCCATTCCTGGACCACCCATTCCTGGACCGCCAACTGAATTAACTTCAGCTGTTACGTGTGCAACCAGACCAGCTTTTAAAGTTGTTGCTTGTGCAGCAGTTAACTTTCCAGCTGTCACTGCAGCATCGATGCGCTTTGTTTCGTCAGCGACTAGTACTGCGATAAGTGCATCTTTCTTAGTGCCCGCAATTGCGCCGAGTGATTCTCCGGCTGCTAAACGAGTTTTAATGACAGCTGCATCGACACCGATTGTTTTTGCAACAAGTGCTTCTAGTGCTGCGCGCTCTGCATCATGTGCTGCTTTATCAGCAAGATGTTCAGAATCATCAGCAGTTCTTGCGGCCGCAATTGCTGCATTCAATGCATCAACTTGTGCTTGAGTCAGAGTGCCCTTCTTCACGAGGTCACTTAGAATTCCAGCAAGTTTGTCTTGCTGAGCACCTGGCATCGTAATTGATTTATTAATTGAAACTTTTACTGAACTCTTTGTTGCCGCACTTGAAATTCCAACAGTGCCAACAGTTAGAGCCATGGTTGTAATTGCTATCGCAACTACTTTCTTCTTTGAAGCCATTTGTATGGTCCCCTCGATTTCATTCTTTCTACTGGCCAACAACCCCACGTCATCGACTACCCGTAATTAACTACCTAAGGTATAAAAAAATAGCTTATTTTGCTGTGAACGCGGTTAGAGTTTTTGAGCGCAGGTCTAGGGCGATGATCTCGATATTTGGGATTTAAGGCTAGGCGTACGGTATATCTGAAGGGTTTTGCCAGTTTCAAACTGAGATTACCTAAAGTGACAGGAGTCCCCGTCAATGGATATCAAGGCAAGACCTCTATTTATAAAAATCATCTCAATCGCACTTATTTCATGTATTCCAATAGCAAGTGCTGATGCAATTACTAAACCAAAAACTGCTGGAAGAACTGCGGCATCGATCCCAAACACAATATTAAATGGGGTAACTGCGCCAACAAATGCAATTGGCATAGATGGCGATTTCTATATTGATATAAAGAATTTAAATATTTATGGACCGAAGATGAAAAATAAATGGCCGTCAGCAGTTAGCTTAAAAGGTTCTAATGGCTCTGCTGGTACTGATGGAAAAAGTGGCAGTGATGGAAAAACAATTACTAATGCATCAACAGTTGCTGGTCCAAGTGGAAATCAAGGAAGTCAAGGACCGCAAGGAATAGCTGGTGATACCGGCATCAAAGGCGATCAAGGTTTGCGTGGCGAAGTTGGCGCGACAGGTGCACAAGGGATTGCTGGACCTATTGGCGTACAAGGCCCTATTGGATTAAACGGTGTAACTGGTTCGCAAGGTCCATCAGGTGCAGGTTCACAAGGAGCACCAGGTGCAACTGGTGCAACGGGTGCGCAAGGACCAAGTGGTGCAACAGGTTCTCAAGGTCCAGCAGGTAGTGGCGCAACTGGATCACAAGGACCAGCAGGACCAACAGGTACTAATGGTGCAAACGGAAACGTTGGTGCTACAGGTTTAACCGGGCCCGAAGGTCCAACAGGTCCTACTGGTTCAACTGGATCACAAGGAACTGCAGGAATAGCAGGAGCAACTGGATTAAAAGGAGACATTGGATCAACGGGAAATACTGGATCGCAAGGCATTCAGGGTGAGAATGGATTCTCGCAAGTATCCTGGGTTTCGATACCAAGTTGGAGTCTTTCAACGACAGTTCTTGGAGCTGGTTCAGAGTCAAGTTCTTTTGGATCACTTGCAATCGGAAAAACCTATTACATAAATATTACAGTTCATGGAATCAGTGGAAAACTAAGCGGATACTTCACGGGCGAATTACTTCCAAGTTCTACACCGTTATTTTTCGCTATGGATCAATCAGTTTCTGAAGCAAACGTCTACAACGGAGTTTCGTCGAGCCACACCTATAGTTTTAATCTGCATGGGGTAATAACAGTTGGTTCTGCTGCTACAACGTTTACGTTTCGAGTAACTGATGGTGGCGGTCATACCGGTGCTTACCCAATGACATTAACTGGAAAAGCCGCATTCATAATGGTCGGCGCGATTGCGTAACAGTGCTCGATCAGAGAATGATATTTAGCGTTTAGTAAAAGCTTTAAGTAAAAGTTACTTAACTGATTGCTTCGGTTCTGTAACCCACGTTGGGAGGATGCCTTCTTCGATAGCTTTTATTTGCATCGCAAGATATTTGGAATAGTTTCGTGACTGAGCCAAACTTCCACCCATGAACCAGAATCCTTCTTGGGGAGTGCGCTTCCACATGTTTCGAAGTTCACCCTGTTCGTCAAAGCCCCAAGCTTCACCAACTCGTTCAGCAATTTCGTCACCAAGCAGATTACGTACATTTTCTTTCATGTTTTTGTAGCCAGTAGCTACTACAACCATGTCTGCTGGCAAGCTGCTGCCATCAGTAAATATTGCAGAGTCTGCGGTTAAACGTTCAACGCCGACTCCTTGTTTAATTTTTATTTCACCAGCGATAATAAGTTCAGAGCAACCAACATTTAAATAGTAGCCGCCACCAGTTCTTAGATACTTGAGATAGAAGCCACTTCCATCATCACCGTTATCAAGTTTGAAACCAACTTTTTCAAGAGATTCAAGTAAGTCTTTATCCCATTCGTTAAACTGCTTTGCTAAGCCTTTATGAAATTGCGTCATCAGGGGATACGGAATTGAGTCGCCTACAAAATCCACATCAACAGTTGCTGGGCCATCTTCTCGGAAACGATTAAAAACTGCTTTTGTGCTTGGTTCAACGCTGACTACGCAAGTGGAAGTTCGTTGCAACATTGTGACTTGCGCGCCATTGGCGTGAAGCTCTTGAGAAATGTCATGTGCGCTATTTCCTGATCCGACTACAAGAACGCGCTTGCCTTTGATAGTTGAATCGACATTACATTGACTTGAATGCACAATTGGGCCGGTGAATTCGCTTGCGCCAGGAAGTTTCGGAAAGTTCGCAAGGCCAGACATGCCAGTTGCCAGCACAAAATGGCGGGGATGCAGGGTCTTAATGCTTCCATCGGCACGCTTAATCTGCGTTGCCCACTGCATTTTACTTTCGTCAT
>Ga0209188_1003279_pt1 | contig 11331 bp, 8 predicted proteins | sample C_130625_EF_Meta_FD_187307 | JGI IMG/M metagenome (GOLD analysis project Ga0209188, IMG submission 187307) | Freshwater microbial communities from Lake Croche, Canada to study carbon cycling - C_130625_EF_MetaG (SPAdes) (version 2) | ecosystem: Environmental > Aquatic > Freshwater > Lake | place...
ACTGGTCAATGAAACCGATCTGAATCCTCTCACATGTGATGAAGAAGACGTGTACCAGTTCCTCAAGTCCCGCTTTATCGATAACCCGACTACCGAGAAATCCTATAAAAAAAAGACGCTGAAAGGAGCATGCTTCTCTTTGCGGACCAACTTCAACAATATCGGCCGGTTCCATGATTGGGACAGAGGAGCCAAGTGTACCTCAGAGGTACGCGGCACAGTATGGATGCACACGAGCAACCCCATGTCGTGGGGCAAGCAGAAGGTACTAGAAGACCTCCTGACTGCCAAGAACAAGGAGCTGTTTCCAGTGCCCTCCGCACACGCGACTTCCAAGAAGAACGGCAAAGACATGGAGAACAACAAAGCAATCCCGGTTTCTATCACACTCGTGGTTTACCTCATTCTGGCTCGCCTGGAGAAGGCCGCAACCCTCTTTTATAGGTGGCGCGAAAACAAGTACAAGCGTGTATCAGAGATTGTCAACTTGATTACGATCCAGCTTCTCTTGGTGTTCCTCATGCATGAAGGATCACGGCCGGGAGAACTACTATCAACTCACGACGGACCGAATACCACCCTGGGTGGGCTGAAACATACCGATCTCGTACTGCCTTTATACGAGCCCGTGTATTGGCTGACTCTGGTATTTCTGAGTCCTGCTACCCTAGAGTTTATTCTGAGGTCAGGCTTCCTGACCCGGCATATCACGTATTTGTATAAAGGAAAGGAAGTTCAAGCCGGTCGCAAAAACTATAAACTCGACCGCAACAAGCCCGTGATACCCACACCCTTTAATACCCTAGACACCCTATGGCATTATATTGTAGTCATGAAATTGCAGTTTATGATAGAACCCGATACACTCGACTCGCCGTATGTGTTCAAGCAAAAAATGAATGCCGCTGATTTGAACAAGAACGCAAATCAGTCATTTGGCATTTCTGGTATGACCTTCTATAGTATACGTCGTGCTATCGCCGAAGAAGACAAGGTATGTAAAATCCCGACAGATTGGAGGCGAGCACGCATGGGTCATAGCGAAAAATCAAATCAAAACGAAGAGTATGCCGATAATCAAGATCGCGTTATGGATATTCCTCTCGGAATCGATCTCCCAGATCCGAAACCAGATCTAGACAATCTAGAATTCATTAAAAAGAGTATCACTCTCAAATCAAAGTGGCTGACCAATCTGAGTAAAGACCAACAAGAAGAGTTCAAAGAAACCGCAGCGCTAGTCAAGGCGCTTCTTCTGTCTACAGACTCCGCTCCAAACATAAAGGAGAAACTCCTGTCCAAGCTACAAGATCAACAAGAAAATCTATTCGAGCACATTCCTCTCGGAATCCATTATCACATCCCTGAAACCCAGTTTCCGGAGTCGATAAAAACGCGATTTACCGCTATCATCGACAACCTCAAGAGCATGTTTGGAGAGGTAGAAGAACCTAAAAACAAGATTCAGCTCTCTTACTATTGTCCTGTCGTGTATGGCAAGTGGAAGGAATTCCAAGAAGCAGACGATAGTGACGATGAGTCAACACAAAACAAAGACAAAGATTACGATAGCGACAGCAAATCAGAAGAAGAAATAGATTCAAAACTAAAGGTACAGATAAAGACACCTGGACAGAAGCGTAAGCTGATTATCGATCCGTCTTCTTCATCCTCACCATCGGACAAAACAAATCCACTCAAGATGCTTGCAGACTATGGAACAGATACAGAGTCAGACAAAGGTCCTACTCCTACTCCTACTCCTAATCATAATCCTAATCCTACTCCTAATCCTAGTCCTAGTCCTAGCCCAAAGCATAATACTGTTCTGCAAAAGCGTTCATGGAATCCATCGCGCAAGTTCCTAGATATGGCCGCACAGGAATAGACTCATACTTTTTTTGATTATCTATGAACAAACAACAAATTCATCGATTACTAACGTCATCAAAACAGACATACCGCCATGCCACATGCATTTCGAGGATTCATCCCAAGGGGTATAGGTATTATCGGATGCTCCTTTCCCAGAAATATTACAGCCCTTATATCCGCGACTGGCTATAAACATTCCCAATAGAAAACACGATCTCCTGATCATATCAGCGCTCAGAAAGAACATACACGCGACTCCGATAGCATGAAGAGACGTAGAAATATTCACGATCCCACTATGTTCATTTATGACCACAATACTATACCACAGTTTAGAACCGATTAGAGAAAAAGGCAAGTCTAGTGCTTTCATGAGCAGGTAAGCAAGTCCTATATGAATTTGAATATGATCCACTTTGTACAAATAACGTGTAGTAGCCAAAGGCATATTCCGTCTTTCTCTCGCAGTGTGATAGAAAAACGACACCAGGCTCAAGCTAAAAATGCAGACTGATTGCCATAACTCAAGACTGTGCCGATGATAGACATACGGAAACAGTAACAGGACGGAAGATAAGTTCACACACATCTTACCCATTCCATAAATACCGCACTTCAGCTTTATATTATCTATCGCACAAAGTAAGTAAACGTACAACTCATGTATGAAACACGCCTAAGCCTCTTTCAGTATTTCATCGTATTGGTATTGATCGTGATTTGCGACGGTATTTGGATCTCCGCAAACCTACCCCTCTATAGCGCAGCGACACGTGTCGTTCAGGGTTCCGACATGGAAACTAATCTACCTGGAGCAGCCATGTCCTATCTCTGTCTCTACGCTCTCCTGGTGTTGTACGCGGTTCCAATCGTCTTGGAGCGCATGCCTTCTTATATGTCTCCATCTGATACATGGAGTTACAAATTCATTATCGCCATGGAATACGGAGGTCTATTAGGGCTGCTCACGTATGGAGTCTACAACTTTACGTGCCTGGCTATTTTGAAAAACTACCCGTTGGAAGTCGCCATTCGAGACACGTTGTGGGGAGGAGCGCTCTTCACCATCGTAACTTTCGTGGTTGCTTTGTTGTAGCAATATATTTCTCTTTGCCAACAGTAAAGTAAATGAAGTGCAATCTGGGTATGATTCTTGTGTGTTTCATTATTGGATTCGCTGTATTATATCTATTGTATACTGCATGGACAGTCGAATCATTTACCCTTCCTCTCGTACCCCAAAACGAAGATACAGAACCCAATGTGGCCTTTTCAAATATCGATGTCGTTTACTACATCAATTTGGACAGACGACCCGACCGTAAGGAACAGGTATTGAGCGAGATTCATAAACTCGGTCTTCCCGAAGAAAAAATTGTGCGAATTAAGGCGGTCGATAAACCAGATTTTGGAGCTCTAGGATGTTCAATGTCCCACATTGATTGCCTGAAACGCTTTATCGCATCTCCACACACCAATTGTATCGTATTAGAAGATGATTTCGAGTTCGTTCAACCTGTATCGGTCCTAGCAGAACTATTTTACAATTTCTTTAACTCAGATGTGTCTAACACGTTTGATGTTTGTATGTTGTCTATGAGCCCGGTAGAAATTGTTCCATCTGAATATAGCTTTGTAGACAAGGTCAAAAACGCCCATACCACGTCCGGCTATATGTTGAATAAAAAGTTTGCGAAAAAGTTACTCGCCAACTTCGAAGAAGGCGCAGTTCACTTAGAGAGAACTCATTATGATGAATACCATGTGTATGCGATTGACCAATATTGGAAGAAGCTACAACCGCAATCAAACTGGTATTCCTTTAATCCTATCATGGGAAAGCAACGGGCTAGTTATTCGGATATTCACAAAGTAGACGTGGATTATCAAGTTTAAGCGTAATTTTTTTTGATAGTTAGAATAATGAACTATTACGGCCCGTATATATTCGTTGGTTTTTTAGGCTTAATCGGTGTGGGTGCCGCTTTATCAGAATCCGATTCGGATTCGCAATCAGAATCAACTAGAAAAAAGATAACTGATACTAGGAAAACCTCAAAACCTGTTCAAGAGACAAACACGTCAGAAAAAGAAAATCCGTATGTTGGCTCTACCACTGGACTCAATGCACCTAATATGGGTTTCAGTTTTGATTGGACAAAAACAAATCATTACGGCTATCCATCATCATATTATTCGAGTGCTTATATTGGGGCACCACCGGCTTCTCGTATTGTTTCGACTAATACAAATAGAGCTAGAGATAATAGTGAAGCAGCAAAATCAATACAGGCATCTCCAAATAAAAGAGAAGAAGTAGCAGAAGCAGTTGCATCACAAGCAGTTGCAACATCATCAATAAAGGTAACATCAAAACCTTTAGCAGAACTAACAGCCACATCACCAGTAACATCAAACCCTTTAGCAGAACTAACAGCCACATCACCAGTAGAACTAACAGCCACATCATCAGCACCATCACTGTCAGCAGCTGAAATAACAAGGTCACCACAAAGTATTGAGCAGTTTGTTCAAAATTATATAAAAGAATACAACGAAAAGAATCCAAAATCACCAATAAAAGTTCCAAATAGCATCCAACTAACAAGAAGTGATGAAAATAAAAAAAACTTAATTAATCGCATTAAAACGCAAATTACAGAAAAGTATAACAACGAAAATTACGATGATATTCTAACGTTTTTAAGAGATGACCAAAAAGAATGGGAAAAAATATTGAATCAAAACCAAATTTATGCAAATGGCGGAGCTGGTCAAAATGACTGTTTGATTATATCAATACTGACTTTATTTAGTGATTCGTTTAGAAAGTGTATTGAAGCAGACAGGAATAAGATTTCTAATGCTTTTCGACGTGTATATCTCTCCAGCATATTAAAGGATATGTTGAGGACGGTTGTTGATCAAAAGCATCAATATCTATATACTATCGATATTTTAACATCACAAGAAATGTTAAATGATGATTGGTTAAATCTAATATCCAAATACTTTAATTTAAACATACACTATATTAATACATCGGATGATAAACCAGTGACTATTCGTAACATTAACAGTGTGTTGGAGGATATAGATAATGAACAAGCATATATGATTATAAACTATGGAGACTATCATTTCGAGCCATTTATAAACACCGAAAAAGCTTTCTATAATAAAGATTTGAGAAACACCCATGATAGTATTATGGGTATTACTTGTGAGTTTCAGATAGGAGATCGTGTTCAGTATGAAAAAGAACCTAGTAAGGTTTATGAAGTCTTAGAGAGAAATAATACTGGAGATGGGGATTGTACTAATGTGACAATTAACAAGCAATTTATGGAAGAAAACTTTGAAACAAAAGGTAACGATAGACATATTTACAGTAATGACGATGTTATAGGTAGGAGGCTCACTATAAACAATACAGAGTATGCATATACAGTTGTTTCTACTAAAGAAATCAAAAAAATAGATGAAGTTGTTCATGTTCATGATGAGAAAGCTGATGCGGATGATCATGAAGCAGATGATGAACAGGATGATGACAATGAGGATGATGATGTCGATGAGGATGAAGAGGATGAACAGGATGAAGATGATGAAGATGATGAACAGGAAGAAGAAGATGAAGATGATGATGTAAAGAAAGCTGTTGATGTAGAAACATCAAAACCACAAACACAACCAATTGAAATAATTGTAAGCGGAAGTAAATTATTTCAAGACAAGCTACAAATAAATAAAAAGGGGATTGCTATCGTTGATCCTGCTGGACCGTTTTTGAATAATATTGTGGAAACAAACATAACTGGTGGGGCAGGCGGATTAAGTGGAGTAATTTACAATCAGTTGTTTAGAAATAAAGAGAATATTAAGTTGCTTAATAATAACGTTAAACCAGCTATCAATACACACAAACAAAATCAAAAAGTTACAAAAACGAATATAACAGGATTTTATTTCAAACAGTTATATGATTACAATGATACAATCAAGATAACCGTTTACCATGTTTCAGGTCCAAATTTAAACGGAGAGTCCCAATTCAGTGATGATAATAAACACATACTTGGAACATTGTATGATAAAATCCTTAATGATTATGATAATGATAAAGACCTAGATACATTAATGATTGCACCCATTTCTGGAAGTATATTTGCCGGAAAATTTAAAAAAAACGTATTCCAAATTTACAAAACAAAGCTTGACGAACATCCAACAAAACAGATTATTCGTATTTTATATTCTTCAGAGGACCTACCTGAATATAAAGGGCTCTAAAAAGTTCTAAAAAATCTACCGTAAACATATACATCATGCACTACACTGTTACCTACCATGGTCTTCATTGCTGGACCAAGGCTATGTTCGAGCAGCTTGGTTGGATGATCCTTGCCCATCGCGACGGATACGGCTACAAGATTGCCGACTACAAGAAGTCCCTCAAGCACCTGAAGCTAGCTCTCGAAGAGAAGGTCGCCAAGACTCAGGATCCCGATCGCAAAGACGATCTCCTCAACTTGCATCGAAATGTCATCAGCTTGATCGCTCATGTCGACAAGGACTTCAAAACACCTGCTCGCGTGTAATTCGCTTTTTTGTTCACATTCTCTTTTTTATCTAGGAATTATTATATCAATGATTTCTGTAATAAAAAGCTGTCTTTATTTGACAACATATATCTCAGCAATTGCAATGAAAGATTCCGAACGATGGATAGCATTCATTCATGCGATTATTCTCGCTATAGTATGTATTCTTTCAAACAATCCGTATCATACGGCTGTGTATGCAACTATAATCGGTGTAATCATGGCGTTGGCAGAATACATCTGTATCATGTACGGAATGTGGGAATATAAGAAAACCGAATTTACTATTCCCATATGGCTTCCATTTACATGGGCTATTGTTGCGGTATTCGCATCAGACGTGTACACCTTTACCAAGCGTTATCTCTAGTAAACACTTTATTTTTTGAGATGGTCTGATAATCAGTCTAATCGAACCAATATCATATAAATAAATCGATCTGAATTCTACTGAATTCTACTGAATTCTACTGAATTTTACTGAATGTTATTGAATCCTACTGAATCCTACTGAATCTTACTGAATGTTACTGAATGTTACTGAATGTTACTGAATGTTACTGAATCTTACTGAATCCTACTGAATATTACTGAATCTTACTGAATGTTACTGAATGTTACACATAACAAAGAAAAAAGAACGATACTCACTCAGCATCAATGTGGACAAAATAAAAAAACAGGAAGAGATTTTTTTTGGAGGGGGGGGTCCTATAGGAAAATTCTTTGACTAAGACCATAAAACTAATGACTATACAAATATATAGACCATATATGGTAATGAATTTACAAAACCATGTTTTTACAAAATGATACCTTTTGATACTATTTGATACTTATTGATACTATTTGATACTCATAAATTACCACGAGTTACTCTTCAAAATTCTCAGGAAAAACTCAAATAAACAAGAAAAGGTTTGGAAGGAAAAAGAAAAACAGGGAGAGATTTTTTTGGAGGGGGGGTCCCTGGAAAAATTCTTTAGCCAAGACCATAAAAATCATCACTATACAAACTCATATACCATATATGGTACTGAAATTTACAAAACCCAATTTTACTTTTTGATACTATTTGATACCTTTTGATACCTTTTGATACTATTTGATACCTAAAAATAACATCGACCAATCCACAATTTTATCGGGAAAACTCTAACAGAAAGAAAAGAAGACAGGAAAAAGAAAAACAGCGGAAGAAAAATTTTGAAGGGGGGGGTCCCCAAGGAAAACCCTCCGCCCAAGACCATAAAACTAATGACTATACAAATATATAGACCATATATGGTAATAAACTTTACAAAACCTATTTTCACAAACTGATACTATTTGATACCTTTTGATACTATTTGATACTTTTTGATACTTAAAAATAAACCTACTTAAAAAGAACTTACACTGTAATAGTAGATAGAGTTAGTCCATGCCTGCGAAACACCCCTATACCTGTGCTCGGTGTGGTTATAACACACTGAAGAAGCCATGTATGAAACGACATCTTTACAACTTAGTCAAAGTTTGCTCAGCTACCATTAAAGACATAGAATTCACTGACGAAATCAAAGAATACATCTTAGCGAACCGAGTGTACAATCCCGCTGTTTCTGCAGGATCGGTTATAAAAAGTAGTGCGAGTAGTAGCACTGCCCACACCCTCAATCAAACAATCAACTATATCAATACAACCAATAACTTCATAGCCAATATGTCCTTCCATGAAAAGCTGTCCCAATACATTCACCACACCGACAAACAAATCATTCCTATAGACGAATTCTTGGCACTCGTCTTTAAGCCCAAGATCGACCGCCTGGAACGACTCCCGAATTCTTTTATCTTAGATTCCACGGATTTCCTGAGTATGGTGAACACCGCAAGCAGCCCTGCTACCGTAGACCGTATCAACATCATGTATGATTTTGTCACAACACATATCCACATCTTCCGCAATAACAAATGGGAACTGTATATCGAAGAGAAAGGGATCAATGAGATAATGCGTTGTATTCAAGAGGTCATGTACGACGTTTACGAATGTTATCTCATTAAAAAGCTGAACGCCTTCGACAAGGACGGCCGCCACGTACAGCGCCTCCCTTTCGAAGAGCTTCTGATCGATTATTACAAATTCATCGCTATATTTGATCTGGAACCATATATCAAGGACAAGACCAATAGCGATATACTCAACAACGGATCAACAACATATGGATCTCTGTCCGAATCAGAATCAGGGTCGGAATCAGGGTCGTCAGACTCATACGATAGAGACGAAGATACTGCGATATGCGATAAATACTACCCCAAGTATTTGCAAGCCCAGAATACGGTGACCATCCGTGTCTGTAAAGAAAATAAAAAACGCGTGTTAGATATTGTAAAGCGTAATTTTAAAGCGTCTCTCGATATGCTGAATAAGGAAGTCGCCAATCTTTTCAGAATGGACGAAGAGTTCAAAGCCAAACTCAGTATGGGTATAATCGGCGACGCAGCTGACACGGTTATGTTGGTAAGCGATAAATGAGTTAGAACCGCGGATACAGTAGCTTATCCCTCGCCGTTTCATCATCCACATAGAACCGATCAAAGACGATGACTTCCTCGACTTCGCCCACAGTGGGTGGGACTAACGCCGCATAGTACGCATCGTATTCTTTTTTCGTAACCCAATCAATGGCTTTCTCGTGATCATAATAGCGATAATTGTTCAAATAGTCCGCGACGCGACGCGGGATGTCAATAAAGACCGCCGTCGTCGAATACCCTGCGGCTTTGGCCATCGATATCCAGACCTCGCGCTCTTCTGCAGTAGGATTGCAACAATCGATCAAAATAGATCGTCGCTTAGCAATCGCTTTTTTCATCTGTTTGAGCTGATACGTCGGGTTTTTCGAACCAAACGCATTAACACGTTCATAGTCATGATCGTATAGGAGCCCGTGCGAGATCTTGTTTTTTCCAGACGATCTAGGACCGACAGTCAGAACCAACTGCAGCTTATCCAAACGCGCAATTTGCGGCGGCTTCCCTATCACCACGAGCCCTTCTTCTTCTAAGAGATTGGCTCGCAACCGCGGCATCAACCCCGACTCTCCTTCCCCCAACTGCCAGAACTCTTGCGATGACCGAAAGGCCAGACGCGCATTCCACGCGAACGCCGCATCGACATCTTCATCGCCCACATAAAAGCTTTCGCCCTTAAGTACTCTCTTGCAGCAGAAGTATTCATCGATCAAATGCCAGAATCCCACATGAGGGCGGTTATAATAGGGGTCGGTGTGTCCTCCGATAAAGACGATCGGAATCTGCAGAGCAGCATAGAGCCGCTCACCCATCGTCTCAACGTCGGCTTTGGACTTGCCTTCAGTCACAATGACGATTTCATATCCTTGCTCATAGACCTCCTTGATTCGAGCCGGCGCTACTTGGACAATCCAGTTCAAATCTTTTTTATTTTTATCTCCTCTTTTCTTTTTCTTTAATAAACCGCCTTCCAAATGAAACATGGCGATCTTGGAATTATAGTTGCGGAATCGATTGGCACCTAAAGGCACAACCGTGTATAAACCGCGAATGGTAGAGCGATCCTTGAACACTACGCTTTTCCATGATTGATGAGCGCTTTCAACTACATCTACATTTGCACTCGGATTCGCACACGAGTCCATCTCGTGTCTCTTATGTACGCATCATCCATCCCAACACGCATCCATTTTTTGCAACCTGGCTCTCTCTTACTAACTCGCTCTCTCACTTCCACTACTTAAGCACAACCTTCGTATTCTTTCTATGGACCCGACCAATCCGGTCTCAGCAACAACCGAAAAGGGCGCACCTTCTCTCGAAACAACAGGCAAGCCCCTTCTCGACCTCTTTTTCAAGCTCACCCGCAACATCCCCGAAGATGAGATAGTACGAATGATCAGACTCTCGTTCCCACAACACCCCTTGGAAACCATGCGGATCCTCTTTCATGCCCGAGATTGCCGAGGGGGCAAGGGAGACCGCAAGCCTTTTCTAGCAGCCATGCTCTATATTGCCGATACCCACCCCACTTGGTTTCTCGCCAACCTAGAGCACATCCCCACATTCGGACGCTGGTTGGATCTCGTGGAACTCTACAGTCAAGTACCCCAAAAAGACGAGATCGTGCTTCTTATCCTTAAGCAATTACAACAGGATATCTCTGATATCATACATAAAAAACCGATCTCTCTTCTCGCTAAGTGGCTCCCCGGAGAGAAGAAGAGATGGGACACCGGTATCCGTGAATCCATCATCCGCAGATTCTATAACCTAGACTCCGACAAACCCCTCAATACCTGGCACCAACGCGAATTCCGTAAACTGTTAACACCCCTCCGAAACCACATCGACCTCGTAGAGACCCGGATGTGTAAGAACCAATGGTCAGAGATCGTCTACTCGCATGTACCTGGTGTCGCTATGACCGATTTCAGTCATCTCTTTAAGAAACATGACGAGGAGCGCTTCACCGCATATCTCGAAGATGTGGCAAACAATAAAACCAAGATTAACGCGACGGTGGTCTACCCGCACGTTCTCGTGGAAAAATATTTCGAAGAGCGGCACTTCGGCGTGAACCCGGTGCTCGAAGAGCAATGGCGTGCTCTAGCATCCACGATATCGATACATGACGCAACCGTCGTATCGGATGTATCCGGAAGCATGGAAGGCACGCCGATGTCAGTCTCGATCGCTCTAGGGATCTTGTTAGCCCAATTGAACACCTCAGCGTCTTTCAAAAACAAGTTATTCACGTTCAGCGACACACCCACCCTCATCGATATCGGCGACTGCCCCACGTTATTGAAGAAGATCCAAAAAGTGG
>Ga0209188_1003285_pt1 | contig 11313 bp, 7 predicted proteins | sample C_130625_EF_Meta_FD_187307 | JGI IMG/M metagenome (GOLD analysis project Ga0209188, IMG submission 187307) | Freshwater microbial communities from Lake Croche, Canada to study carbon cycling - C_130625_EF_MetaG (SPAdes) (version 2) | ecosystem: Environmental > Aquatic > Freshwater > Lake | place...
TTTGGCTTCGCAAAAGAATGTGATTGAGAAATACATTGGAAAAATATCAAGTTCATTTAAATGCGATTAACAAACCTCAAACAACAAACCCCAAACAACAAACCCCAAACAACAAACCCCAAACAACAAACCCCAAACATCTCCAATGCTACATATAACATCTCTCTATAAAATCTACCTCTCCGAAACCCAACCTTTCCGAAAGGTTCACCGCATGATAGATTTGTTTGAAACCATCATAAAATCCCATACAGCTGTAATGATGGGAGAGTATTTCAAGCACAACCAAATAAGTGATACTGCAAAAGGCATGCTAGCTGCAGGTTTGCGTACTCCTTCATTGGGAACCTGGCAATTGTTTAGCAGAGAATTGTATAAAGAATTGAAAGAGGTCAATCATGATTTCTTGTGCAATGATTTTGCCATAGCATTTGAAGCATTGGATAAAGCATTGAACCAAGAAAAAACCAATGTCATTTCTTTTCGTAATGGTTATGCACATGGTGCTACACCCACAGATGAGCAATGCGAAAATGACATCAAACAATTTGAGCCATTCTTAAATACTTTATTGTCATTGCATTGGTTGAATGAATCTAACATTGAAGCTATTGATGGTAAAGTGCATTTGAAAAAAGAAGCAGATGTTCTCAATCTTCATCCCATCATTGCTTATCGAGCAGATGAAGCGGAACAACCTTTTGTGTTTTTCAATGATTTAAAAAATGATAAGGTAGGGTTGCTCAATTATCCTTTGAGTAAGCATTATCGCGATAAATCTTTTTTCAGCGAATTCAATCAATACCTGCCCTTACAGGATTGGAAGAAGACCGGCAACAATATTTTTAACCAGCGTATTGAAGAACTAACGGAAACCTTTAAAGGCCGTTTGACTGAAAGGGCTGCCATCAAGAAATTTGTAACCACCAAACAAAAAGGGTTTCTCTCCATACAAGGAAACCCTGGGATTGGTAAATCAGCGCTGATTGCACAGGTGTATAAAGACCTTGCCAATTCCGAAGAAAAATTACCCATACAATTGGTAGAATATTTTATTCGTAGAGGAACACCTCAAGCAGAGGTTTCGTATTTGATAAACTACTTACTTAAAAAAACGGATGAGTTGTTTCCTGCAGGCAAAGAAATCAGAGCAGAAGGACAAACCAATTGGGAACTGCAACAGCAATTGTACAATAAATGGATAGCTTTTGGACAAACTGAATCGCCATTTAAAATTATTTTTTTAATTGATGGTTTGGATGAAGGGGTAGAGAATGATATTGTAAAATACCTACCTCGTGAAACTTTTAAGAACATCCTTTTTATGTATGGCTCTCGTCCGGGTGGGCACCAACATCTTGATAAATTCTGGGGTGAATTACCAATAGAGCATCATCAGAAAATTGAATTGGGTGGATTGAGCAAAGAAGACATCCGTGCATTGTTGTATGAAGTGGCCAACAAATATGAGATTGACAAAGACTCTTCATGGATTGATTATTTACAAAAACGCTCTGAGGGAAATCCGTTGTATTTGAAATTGCTTTGCAATGCTATTGAAGAAGGAAGCATTGCCATAAATGATGAAAACGCATTGCCTGAAAAAATTGATGATTATTACAAAGCCATTTTGCAGCGCTATGCGCAAATGCCCGATGGCGATCATTTACTGAACAGTCTGTTTGTATTTGCAGCTGCCCGCGATTATCTCACCCCCATGCACTTGAGCGAGATACTGGGTTTCGGTCCGGCTACACAAACCAATGTGATGAGCACTTTGGTGGAAGTGTTGTATGAAAACCCCATAACTGAAAATGTGTTGGATTATCAATTGTTTCATGAGAGTTTACGGGAGTATTTGAAGAAAGATCGTGCCACAGAAGTTGCCAAAGCGGAGCATAAGATAATTGAGTTTTGTGAGAGATGGAAGACTTTAGAAGGCAAATACGAACAGCAATTTGTTTTAAGACATTATGCAGCACATTTATTCTCTCAGCAAAATGAGGCACATCATCTTACTTTGATTGCACTAACAAAGCAAGCTGAATTTATTGCTACACAGAAAAAAGTATTACGAAATTTTGAAGCTACTCATCAGTTATATCAATACGGGATTGAAACCGCTACAAAAAATAACTGGAGCGAAGCCGCTATTGATTGTGGGTTGGGTATTGTGGATGTAAAATACGAAGAGCAAAATGATGTGACTGCTATTTTGGAAATGGTGATTCAAAATGAAATTGATTTGGCATTGCAGAGAATTACTACTTTGGGAGGGCCAACTAAAGAAGATAAACAAAGGCAGTTTATTGTTATTATGCTTTGCATCATGGAGCTTACTTTGTTAAAAAGTAAAACCCAGCCTTGGAGAAAAAATGCCATTGAAAAATTGATGGGATTGATGGAAGAGCAGATACCGGTTGATCATAGTGTTTTGAAATGGAATGATTTTTTCCCTAGTTATTTGATGTTTTTAGTTGCAGTTGAATTAAATGAAATTGATTTGGATTATTTAGAAATTTACAAAAGAACAGATGAAATGGATATTGACTGGATTGAAGAAAAAGGAAAATTTTCTGATGTACAATTGGATTTATTAATTCAGATGGCCGAAGGCGAAGGCATAAATAAGGAAATAGCTGTCGTGTTAGCGAATCAGGGAGAGTTAGTGAAATCGGTTGAGTTGACTGAAGGTATAGATAATGATTGGCTAAGATTTTCCGCCTTTAAGGAAATAGCTATTGTATTAGCAAATCAGGGAAAGTTGATTGAGAGTAGTATGATATTAGAGAAATCTATACTCATATCTGAGAAAATAATTGATTTAAGTAGAAAAAGTCAGGCATTTTTGGCAGTTGCTACAGTTTTTTCTAAACAAGGTAAGTTTGAGGATAGTGATAAACTACTAGAGAAATCGGAGCAAACAATCGATAGTATGAGTGAAGATTATGATAAAATATTTGCATTTAATTATTTAGCGAATGATTTAGCAATTCAAGGAAATATAGAATTGAGTAGCAATATTTTACAGAAATCTCTCCGTATTGCTGAGGTTACGATTGATTACATGAATAATTTTAATAAAACTGAAGTGTTTCATGATATCGCTTTAGTTTTAGTCAATCAGGATAAGTTGTCAGAGATTAGTATTGTTTTAGAGAAATTAATGCAGGCCGCCGAAGGAATGGAATCAAACGAATGGAAAGGATTTGCTCTTATTAAAATCGTAGAAGTTTTAGCGAAACAGGGCCAGATAGAAAGATCGATTGAGACTGCCAAAGGCATCAATGGAGAATTTTATAAAGATGAGGCATTCTTGGTAATCTCTTTTATATTAGCTAAACAGGGTCAGATAGATAAATCGATTGAGACTGCTGAAAAAATTAATAATAATTTTGATAAAACTACAGCATTTAAGGGAATCGCTATTGTCTTAGCGAATCAGGGTAAGTTTGGAGAGAGTGGTATGATGCTAGTCAAATCTATTCAGAATGCAAAAGGCATCAATCAAGATCTATTTAAAAATTTCGAATTATTGCAAATAGCTGAGGTTATAAATAACCAGGGAGATATTGGGAAATTAGTCACATTGGCCGAACATATAAATAATGATCAAAACGGACAATTACTTAAGAAAATTGCAGTTTTTTATGCTGAAAACAGTGAGATTGAGAAATCGATCATATTTGCGGAGGGAATAAACAATAAATCATTTAAAATCGACGCATTTAATGAAATCGCTGTCTTATTAGCAAATCAAAGTAAATTGTCAGAGAGCAGAAAAATTTTTGATAAATCAATTCATTATATTGAAAGTATAAAAAATGATTATTCAGAAAGAGTAGAATCTGAAGAAATAAGCAAAGCATATGCATCAATCGCTGTCTTATTAGCTAATCAAGGTGATTTGAAAGAAAGTGCTAATATTTTAGAGAAATCAATACAGACGGTAGAAGTTATGTATGATGATTATAAAAGTTCAGCGTTTATGGATATTGCGGTGTTGTTGGCGAATCAGAGTTATTGGGAGCAAAGTAGTAAATTATTAGAGAGGTCAATCCAGTCAGTAGAATTGATAAAAGATGATTTTTATAAAAGCGATGCCTTAATGGAAATCGCAAAAGTATTATCGAATCAGGGAAACTTAGAAGAGAGTAGTAAACTTCTAGAGAAATCAATCCTGACGGCCGAAAGAATAAATGGGGAATCTAAATCAGCAGCATTTTCAAAAATTGCAGTTGAATTAGCCTCTTTCGGAGATATTGAGAAAGCTATCCAGGTCGCCGAAGCCATTGTAATTGAGGGGCATAAAAATGATGCTTTAATGGGAATTTCAGTCGTGATAGCGAATCAGGGAGATTTTGATAAATCGATTCAGATTGCTGAAAATATAAATAAAGATTTTTATAAAAGTAGAGCATTTAAGGAAATTGCCATTTTGTTAGCTAAACAAGGGAGATTGTCCGAATCAATTAATCATTTACACAAAATTAGCTTGGGTGAAGATAAATTGGAAACATGTATTGATATTGGGAAAGATTTTTATAAAATACATCAGCTTCAAAATCTTTATCAAACACTATCCCAACTCCCCAATGATGAAGCCATAACTTTCTTCAAAAAAGGCATAGCACAATCTATATCTGCAACTAATGCTACAGAAGAAACTATTTTACAAATTCTTCCATTGGTAAAATCCGATAAAGAAAGCACCGAGCATCTTTTGCAAATGCATGCTTTGTATTGTGCTTTCTTTGAAAAAACGCCAAAAGAAAAAATACAAAAATTTAATCGCTCACTTAACATTCAATGGGCTTTGGATATCATTTCAAAATTTCCTAAAGAAGAAAATGAGGTGAGGGCTTATAGTAATTTAGAGGAGTGGATAGAGGAGGTGGTGGATGAAGATGATAGAGACCAAATTGAATTATGGGCAAAGCAGGTATTGAAGGGGAAGATAACGGAGGAGGAGTTTGGGGAGAGGGTGAAGGGGATGTAAATTGATTTTAAATACCAAATCCCAAATAATTTCTTCATGGTAAACATAAATATTGTGCTTAAAATATCCCACTCCTTCACCTTCTCCGGTATCGGTCCTCGCACCCAAATGCAAGATGCTGGTCTATTCCGCAAAATCCCTCGTCAAAATAAATCGTGGTCAATCGTTTGCGATGGCATTGGCGGACAACCTGGTGGAGCAGAAGCTGCAAACATTTGTGTTAGTGAATATGATAAATTTCTTTCGACAAGTTTGGCAAGAAAAATGGTTGCCAATACAATTGATTTTTTAAAGCTCGGAATGTTGCCGGTATTGGATGCATTTTACAATCATGTGCAACATAACGAAACACACGAACACATGGGCTGCACATTTGCATTGGCTTATCTAGAAAACGATCAGGCATATTTTTGTTGGTGTGGTGATTCACGAATTTTCTTATTTAGAAAAGGGAAGATAAAATTCAAATCGCTTCCCCACAATCCTTCATTCGATAACTATCGTGAAGGACAAATTTCCTTGAAACAAGCTGAAGCAAAAAAGACAAATATCATTACGCGTTCTATTTCTGTTGATACGGCTTTCCCGATTTTGGAATGCAAACAAATGAAAATAGAATCCGGAGATAGAATTCTTGTTTGTACTGATGGTGTTTGGAATAAGCTTACTCAAAAAGATTTACTCAGTCTCGCATCTTCAGCAAATTTGAATATTACAGTAAAACTGATTGAAAAAAAACTAGAGGGAATTGCGGATGATAATTACTGGGGTTGGGTGGGGGAGGTGAAATAGATATAAAATATCAACGGGATAAGAAGTAGAAGAACTAAAGTATTTGAACAAAAGTCTATATTTGAAATCATTCAAAAATAATTAGTATTGTCTAACATCTCCATCATCGACCAATCCGGCATAGAGCAAGCACTCGATTTTGATTACCGACATCAAAATAAAAAATCACTATTCCATGATGTAAGAGTCGCTATAAAAAAAGTATTTGCTGAAAAAATAGAATTTATAAAAGAACTGTTTCCTGATGGAGAATTGACTTTTAATGTAAATCTGGAACAGGAAAAAAAAGATGATACTTCTGAAACCCTTGCCAGTTTTGATTCAGAAAGAAGTGGTGGTGGTGTTTATGTTTTTCATGTGTACTATGGTACCCTTCGTCAGATTGCAGATAGTCTCTTGTCAATGACAGACAATACAATTTTACATTCATTCTCAGATACTGTTTTACATGAGTTAATACATGCGGCAGATTTATCGTCATTACAAGAAACGAATAGCATTCGTGAACACAGTTATCGATTACATGGAGGGAATCATAATCAGTTATTAAAAGATCTGAACGCATCGGATTACGAATGGAATGTGCAATGGACGCTTCTTCTCTTTTTTCAAATTTTTAGGAATGAAGGTATTGCCATGTTGGGAGAGCACTTGTTTGATGACAATTCAAATTTAAAAAGCGAAAGACCAATTGAGAAAGTGATGATGCGTTTTAAGGAAAATTTGAATCAGGTTTTTAGGATTTGCGCTGGATTGAAATATTATTCCAGTATAGAATCAACCCAAGCGCATCAAATACTTCGTAAGCTTTCTATGGAAGCTTACCATTATGGTGATTTGATTTTGCTGGAATTGATAAAGACATTACATCCGGAAGAAAATATAAGATTAGAAAAACTGATCAATATTTTATCGCTTGATATACCAAAAACTTTCGACCATCAGGAAGCAAAATATTTTTTAAAACTCGCCATGAAAATAGATTTGTCTGAGTATGTACAGGCTATTTTTAATAATGACTTATTGAATCGTAAAGAGCCTTTATCCAAACAGCAATTATTAGAATGTTGTGCGGTGATTCAGAATGAGAATCAGAATGAAGTAATATCAAAATTCTCGAAAAATGTAACTACTTGCTCCTTTAATAAAAACAGCTATTTGTTTATTGAAACGATTCGCGAAGTGATTGGCAGTAAAATGTCTCTTGATGAAATTACAGAGGGTTATAAAGCTTTTTTACAAAAGGAATATCCTGAAGATATTGTTCAGCGCATTCGTCAGAAGGCTGATGATTTATATTCATTAGCAATTAAAGAAAATAATGAAGTGGCAATTTGGGCTTTAACTTATTTGTTGGATGACCAGGATTTGATTCATGATGAATTGTCGGTGTTGGGTTGGCAGGACGATTGGATGGTGGTGGAGGGGGCTTGGAGGATTGTTAATCGTGTAACTTGATAATATTTTTAATTTTCTTCAAAATATTCGTAAAAATTAGATTATAAAGTAGTTTAAAATGCAATTTAAAAATCAAACTATTAATAAAGTCAAATGGATTATAGTGTTAGTTATTTGTTTTTTTGTATTAATATTCGCTCTTAAGGAAGAACAAAAAAATAAAATTGGAAATTGGTTGGCTTCAATTAATCCATTCGGAACCAATGAGTATGACTTTTCTAAATTCAAAAAATGGAAAACTATTTGTTATGTTGATAGTTATAAAAATAAAGTGTTCAGGTTTAAAAGTAGGAGATATGATTTTTTTAAGGGAGAATTGATTTTATTAGGCAAGACCAATGAAGTGGCCAAAAGATATGTCATACCAAGAGGGGTGAAAAAAGAAATAAATCCAAAAGATGAAAATCAAAACAAAGTAACATTAAGAAAAACTTATGTAAGAGAAATAGCCTTCAACGATGGGAAGAAATTCAATAGTATTGAAAAAACACTTGAAATTAATGCTGATATCAATCAAAAAGTCCTGTTAGATGAATGTGGTCTTGGTCCTGAATTTTATGTCCCAATAAAAAATATTGAATATTACGAGGAAGTTGCAGTCAAGTTTATAAAAAATGACTTTGAGAGTTATAAAAAGTATGATACTGGAACTTGTTATTTGCCAGCATATTTTTACGAACTTATTCAAAAAGGCATAGATGTTAGTGGTTTAAAACTTAAAGATATTCCTCTTAAAAAGATTGATACAACATCTTATAAATTAATTGCGCAAAAAGATATTTCCCAAGTTCACGATGTTATTCAGCAGGTTAAAGCAATCGATGAAGGAAGGAATATTTATCAGGTTATCAATAATAAATCATTTTTTTATAAGAGTCCAAGTGACAGGTATAAGAGAAAAGAATACATAATCAAAACAGATTTTGTGTGCATTAATAAAATCGAATATGGATTTGGGTATGCTCGTTTTTATGATGAAAATGATGATGAAACTGGAGGATGGTTAGATATGAATACTTTGAAATTTCAAGTTTATTAATTAGATGAAAATTTTATTATTAATTGTAATAAAAATTTACTGGAAAATAATTCCTAAGTCACGAAGACGCTCTTGTCTTTTTGCAGAGAGCTGCTCCAGATATGTTTACAGAATAACAAACGATAAAGGTTTTAGGGTTGGGTTAAAAGCATTTAAAACCAGATATAGAAAATGTAAGCCAGGCTATAAAATAGGCTATAACTCTATAGATGGTACTACCGAATTGCATTTAGTAGATGGAACCATTCTAAAACACCAAGAAATTTCAGAAATGTTTAAAACTAATTGAATATTTATATTGAATAATTACTAAATGTTTTTATTATTGTAGGAATATGAAATATAACATTCGGGCTTTTTCAATGATGGCGGTTAACCAAACAGATGAGATTCTCGTATGGTTCAAAGGCCCTTTGTTTTACAAAGCATCAAATGGAAAAATCAGATTCGTTTTTCCCTGGAATGTTAGCCGAATTAAGTTTAATGGTACATCAGCATTTCCAGTTTTATTCTGGGGTATTAGAGGCTCCGCTAGACTAAATTTTGAAGATGTAAATTCTGATGCTGTTAAATGGGATTCTGATTTGGAATGGACGAATGTTACAAAATCAGAATTAGAAAGTTATGATGAAAAGGTTGTAGAAAATGATCTAAAAAATAACATTCCAATTGAAGTGAATCAATTGCAAGAAATCCAAGAAAATACTAACATTACTTTTTCCGTACCTGAAATTGTAGATACATCAAAAAATATTATTCCCGAATCAATATTATACTCAGAAAATTAAAATAATTAAAAGCAAATACTATGTCTCAAGATCAAACCAAAATTAAAAAATTTTCAAGATCAGAAAGGATTTTATGGTGGTGCTCCGGCGCTGATAAAGATCTATTGATGGAAAGTTGTCCTCCTAGTGACCGTGTTAAATATTATGGAATGGGTGGGGTTGTGTTGGCTACTGGAATATTGGCTTGCATATCAAGTTCATATGCTTTATATACTATTATTGCTCCTAAGGGTGATGCTATTAAATCGACAGCAGAAGGATTAGTAAACTTTGGTGAAGGCGTTGATACTATGTATGCATTAATTTCTCTGCTCTTTGGACTTTTTTGGGGTTTTATGATTTTTAACCTTGACAGATTCATTGTTTCATCTGGAGGAAAAGGTGATATGAAAGAAGGATTAGGCTTAAAAGATTTAAGGGATTCATGGCCACGTTTTTTAATGGCAATAATTTTAGGTATCATCATTTCAAAGCCACTTGAAGTCAGGATAATGAAGACAGAGATTGATGCTGAATTAAGTACTAGACAGGAAATTTATGAGGCTGAACAAAACAAACTTTCAGATAAACTCATTGATGCAGAAATCGCTACATTAAGAGCGTATGTTGCACCATTACAAAAATCGATTACTGATAATCAGGCTTATATAGAAAAAAGAAGATTGGAAATCAAAGACCAGCGCAAGACTTTAGAATTAGAAACAGAAGGTAAAACCGCTTCTGGTATTGTAGGAAGAGGTCCAGCCTGGAGAGATAAAAAGGAAAACCTTGACAAAATGGAAGGTGAGTTGGAGCAATTGGCAATAAAATATGCTAACAACGAACAAGAACTAAAGCAGAGAATTCAGAATTACGAAAAGCAGATAGCACAAAAAGAGGAAGGACGTGATGAAAGACATAAGAAAAATAAACAAAAGGCAGCACAAATGGATGGCTTGGTTGAGAGAATTAAAATTGGTGATGAAAAATATAGATACATATCTATTTTCCTTTCGTTGATGTTTATTATTATAGAAATAACGCCATTGCTATTTAAAATGATGATGACAAAAACTCCTTACGATTATCTTTCTGAAAATAAAAACAAACTGATTTTAGCTAATCATGGCATTGCGTTTTTAAATGAACCTCATCGTGATGGTTCTGGTAAAGAGGTTGAAATTATTAGTTATCAGGATTCTGATAGAATTAATTACAAGAAACAAAAAGAAACGGAAATCATCAAGCAACAAATTGATAATTATACACCTGGACAGTAATTTATTCTGTAGATGAAAATTGGTAAATACATTTCGGATTATTTTATTGAAGAGCTTAAAATCAATAAAGACTCTCTCGTTGCAGATCGCTTGCTAGGTCTCAAAACACTCGTCTTATGGTTTTTAGTTATTAATGCGATTTCGTGTTTGTATGCATTTTACAGTTTATTTGATAGTATTATTATTTCGATTTTAGGAACAATACTTTTTCAGTTTATTTTTATAATGATTTACATAGTTTTATTGTCAACTGTAAGAAAGGCTGAATATCTAAAGTCGAGTGCAAATAAAAAAGTATCGACCATTCTCGATTTAAATGGGAATAAATATCCTGCTTTTGAATTTGAATTAGAAGGTCCGGGATTATTGACTAAAATACCCGAAGTTTTAAAGCCTAGGAAAAGTTATTCAAATATTATTATCCGTACATTCTTGTTGATTTTGCTCGGTATAGGTCCTGCTTTTTTCTTTGGGTTAATGATGCACCATCCGTTTACGAAATCAAATTACGAAATAGCTAAGGATAATTTTATTTTAAAACAGATTGAAAATAATAAGAAACGTACAAGCGAAATTCATCTCGCAAAAAAAAATGAATTACAATCTCTTATTGATCAAAAGCAGGTTATTGTAACTACAATTGATTCTTTAAGAAATCATCCTGATCCTAATAATTATTATTTGGAAGATATTGCCTGGTACGAAAAAAAATTACAACTTTTTGATGAAATAAATGGGCCTAAAATAAAACGGGGAATTGAAATGCAAATGAAAGATTCAATTCAAAATATTCAAAAAGAAAATTTACTTATTGAAAAATATAAAGCAGTCAATTTGTTTATGTTGAGAGGATCAGTAACCTGGGCGAAATTTCCAATTACATTTCTGATTACTATTATATTATTTGTATTGCTACTTATTATGCCTTTTTTAGTCAGATATTCATGGTTGATATCCTATCCTGAATATGTTGATAAT
>Ga0209188_1003286_pt1 | contig 11312 bp, 12 predicted proteins | sample C_130625_EF_Meta_FD_187307 | JGI IMG/M metagenome (GOLD analysis project Ga0209188, IMG submission 187307) | Freshwater microbial communities from Lake Croche, Canada to study carbon cycling - C_130625_EF_MetaG (SPAdes) (version 2) | ecosystem: Environmental > Aquatic > Freshwater > Lake...
TGCCACCGCCCCACAACTCACTCATCGAAAATAAGAAAGTATTTAAGGTGACTAGAAGTATGCCTAAAAGGACGAGAGAAACCAAAGTTTCTAAGAGGGTGAATCCCTTTTTGATTATACGTAAGGTCCTCATTGAATCACTGGCGTTTTTCCTCCGTTGGATTTAGTGGAGTCTGATTTATTTTTCGGATTATTATCTTTTCCGGAATTATTATTATCAGGCTTCTTATTAGAATTATTATTCTGGTTGTTGTTACCCTGTCCATTTTTCGGCGTCGCTTTGCTGATAAAAGAAGTACCGCCGCCCGTTTCTTCATCGTAACCGCGGGTTTTTAGCAGTCGCTCTTTCGCATCCGCGAGAAGTTTTGTACGGTCGCTTTCAACGGACCAAGTGGGGCGGAGTATCCACTGACTCTGTTCGCGTGGCACTCCGAAGGGTCCACCTGCCGTAGTTTGTATTTCAACGGTGATGGTTACCCAAAATAAATCTGCGACCGTGGTTGGTTCGATTTTACCTTTCCACCGCGCCATGCGATCGTCGGGTAGATAAACATCTCCACCTTTTTCGATGTCGGCAAAATTAGCGGTCTCGAGCATCGCTGCACGACAACGGGCAAAGTCTTCTTCGCCCACGCCTTTTTCTTTTAGAGCCATTCTGCTCAGTAAAACATTTGAATAGGCAGAGCCTAAGCCCACCGCTGCTAGGGCGAAGATGGAGAGTGCCACTAAAACCTCAATTAAGGTGAAAGCTTTTTTCCTCATTTGGTTTTTCCAGCCGGCAGGGGCGCGCAGGTGAGGTTGTCAATGGGAAGAACGTGTCGCGACTCGTTACGATTAATTTCTAGGCGAAATCGATCACACGTTCCATCTGGATAAAATTTTATTTGAGCGAGTGGCTGCTCCTCCATTTCTCCGCCGAGAATAATGGCTGCGTTCACCGCTGGCCCAACAATTTTTACTTTCACGCCCGCCATGATGGGCATCCTCTCAATTTTATTTTCACCCCAAGTATAGTTAGTGACATCGGGGTCTTCTTCGTCGGCTACCGTTTTTAAAATGAGGGTAGTTCCTTGAGCGACCGCTTCGCGTCGAATGGTTTGTAAGAGAGCGAGGAGTGCGTCTTCTGGGTCTTCACGCGATGTTCCTTTTAATAAAGAAGCAGAGCCGCCGATAAGCACAGCGGCGAGCATGCTGATTAAGCCTAAAACTAAAAGTGTTTCTAGGAGAGTGAAACCGCCCCGTAAATGAGTGAATCTCTTGCTCACCAATTTCCAATGTCGTCAGGAGTATCTACAGCTTTATCACGTCCCATGGAAAATAAATCATATGATTCAGCGTTATGCGTTCCGGGATAGCGGTATTGATAGGCTTGGCCCCAGGGATCGACAGGCAGGTTTCCACTTTTAGCTTCCATGTAAGGGCCGCGCCAGCGATCAGCTTTGCCTTCGGGTGCGGCGATCAGTGCTTTGATGCCTTCGTCGGTTGAAGGGTAGTCACCTAAGTCGATGCGATAACGCACTAAGGATGTCTTAAGTGATTCGTTAACGAAAAGTTTAGCGACGCCGTCTTGGCTCTGTCCGAGAATTTTATCGGTATTAGTAACGGCTAAACCCACGAGCATGCCGACGATGGCCACAGCGATGAGAATTTCGAGTAACGTAAAACCGCGACGGGCACGTTGAATGGGAGCGAGATGATTTTTATTAGTATCCATAAATTAGTTAGCTTTATTTTTCCCCTTATTTTTTTGGTTTGAGTTAGCCGTAGTGTTTTCCGTGGAAGTGGCAGTGTCGGCCCCTTTGTTATTTCCCTTATTTTTATTATTATCGCTTCCGTTATTTTGGTTTTGGCGATCTTGCCAGCGTTGGCGCATCGAGTCTTTAAAGCTTTGGGCCTGTTCGGCCGTAGGGGCTTGACCGGGTGTCGCGCTTCCCACGACTGCGGTTGCTGCTACTGGAGCTGCACCATTATTATTAGCCTGCGGCGTAGTAGGTGTCGCTGGTAATTCCATTTTCATGATGACAGATTCATGAAGGGAGAGATTCATGGATTGTCCGTTTGACTCCAAGGTTACCGCGTTCTTGTCGGGATCAAAATTTTTGACTGATACCGCAAAGGGGCTGGTTGAGGTTTCACCTTGGGCGACCCACACGGATGATTTAGAGGAAGGATTATAAATACTGAAGTAAGTTATACCATTATCGACGTAATAGCCGCGGAACTCTAAGGACCCCGTGCGCTGACCGCCGGCTCCGGCTTTACCTTCACCGAAGGGTGAGCGGGTGACAAGACCCTGTAGGTCGACATCAGCCCAGGTGGTGGCCGCGGTCACGGCGATTCCGAGAAGGAGAAGGGTTAATTTAGAAAGGGGGTAGGTCATTGGTCGGCTTACATCAGTACAACACCTAATCGAGTTTTAGGTTTCGAGTAAAATTGTCTACTCTTTATAAGGGGTATTGATGAAGCTGACATGTTTATGGTTTATTAACAATTACCAATGAGTTAATCTCATTGGGTGGATTGTCTTAAATCCCATATGAGGTCTATGCTCGGCACGCAAAACAGTCGTAACGCAGGAATGTGTTTATTTTTGGCAACACTTTTGACGGGTTGTGTGTCGAATTATGCATCTTCGGCTAAGAATTTTCTGTCACTTTATTCCTCGGGGGATTATGCCAATTCCCTTGTTGAGGTGGAATCCTTGGCGTCAAATTCCAGTTCTGAAGACGAAGTGGTTCTAAAATTGCAGTTGGCTCACGTGCAACGTGAGGCTGGAAAAATTAAAGAGAGTGTTGATACTTTTGAGTCGGTCGAAAATTTATTCCAGCGATACGACGGGACTCCGGAAGTTTCTTTAAGCGCTGAGAGTATCTCTGCATTTAGTAATCCGTACGTCTTGCCGTATCGCGGTCGATCTTATGACCGCATTATGACTGCCACCTATCGTGCACTGAACTATTTAGAATTGGGTGATCAGGCGAAAGCACGAGTCGCACTTAATCGTGCTCTATTTAGACAAGAAGATGCCAAGCGAATAGCTGCGGAAAAAGAGAGAGTTGCCCAGGAAGAAATGCAAAATGTAGACACCAAGAATAGTACAGCGGGTAGGGTGCTTCGCAGTGATGAAGTCACCTCAGCAATGTCGCAGGGAACTGCCGACTTCGTTGGTCTGCCTGTTTATCAAGACTACATGAACCCTCTCTCGGTTTGGTTACACGGGGTTTTCTTTTTACACACCGCACAAGGAATTGAAGATGTTGAAAAAGCGCGGAAGTCTCTCGAGCGTGCGCAGGCACTCGCTCCACAAAATCTATCAATCAAAGAAGATGCGGTTTGGGCGGCCACCTCGGGCAGTCGACCCGCAGTCGACGGCAAATGTATCATCTATGTAGTTCACGAAACGGGTGAAGCGCCTGCGTGGACAGAGTATAAATTTCAATTACCTCTGATCGTCATTGATCGTAATGCGCCGATTGTAAACGTGGCGTTCCCAAAAATTTCTCCTGTTCCCAATCAGGATACCCTTTCGGTTAAATATAAGTCAGAAACTTTTAACCCAGCCTTGCTGGCAAGTTTGGATGGAGTGGTGGCCAGAGAATTTAATGATGAACTGCCGGTGGTGCGTACGCGTGCCGTAGCCTCAGCGTCCCTCAAGGCCATTACTGCGTATGTGGCGAATAAGGCTGCTGAAGAAAATAATCGCAAACGCGGTTCACAGGAATCCGGTTTCCTGTATCTAGCTACTATTATAGCGACAAATACTTATACTGCTCATTCGGCTCAGGCTGACCTCAGAAATTGGGCTACTTTACCGAAGAATATCAGTATGGTAAGAATGGTCATTCCCGTTTCAGAGAAAATTAATATTCAAAATAGCCTCGCTCGTCCGCCGATCTCATTTACTGTTCCTAACGCAAAGTCTTTAATATTATACTGTAAAACGCCGGCTAAAGGCGGTCCACTTTCCCTCCACAAAATTATTCTCAACCCATGAAAAAATTACTCCTCTCGGCAGCACTCTTATCTCTCGCAGGCTGTTCTTCGCCCCGCGACACAGCCTACATCGAAGCCAATGATGGCAGTGGTATCGTTAGCATAGACAGCGTGAACGTCCAAGACTTCGCGGTCGCTGCCGACACCATGTTGAAGTCGCTGTATGACTCGCCTGCTTTTGTAGGTGCGAAGCGTCCTGATGGTTCTCCCGTTTTAATGGTCGGTCGCGTCACTAATGATACCGGAAGTAATTTTGATACCAGCCAACTGGTAAAGAAGATGACCGTTTCTTTAACCAAGAGCGGAAAAGTAAGAGTTGCTAAAGCTATTGGATTTGGTGGCCCAGAAGATCAAGCGGCTGCGGAAGCGCGAAAAAGTCAGGCAGTGGTTACCGGCGAATCAGCTAAGCCATTAATTCCTGATTACACTCTTTCTGGAAAAATTTTAGAAAATCGTGCAGCAGCCAAAGGTGTTCAACAGACGTCTTATATTTTCCAGCTCTCGTTAACCGAAGTTAAAACCGGACTCGCGGTTTGGGAGGAAGAGAAGACCATCACCAAACAAGGCTCTAGAAGTTCAATCGGCTTTTAGTCTGATTGGTTGGGCTTATGATGTGTAAAGTGGGCAGGGGGTAAGAGATTATCCACTTTCCGCTTGCCCACATCAACGCATCCGACTTCCTCAATTATCCTGGAATGGAGGGGTGGCAGAGTGGTCGATTGCGTCTGATTCGAAATCAGATGTACCGCAAGGTACCGGGGGTTCGAATCCCTTCCCCTCCGCCAGAAAGAATTTAGGGGACACGTGGGCAAGGTGACACGGTGACATGGGGTAGTGTCGGACGCGACGCAGTCGCGCCCCTACCTCTTTTATTTGACGGGAAAAGAAACCTTGAGCCCGATAGTCATAATGAAAATTATATCAGAATCTTGGAACCAATCCCCACGTTCCTAATCTAAAACTCTATGCGATTACCCCTGCTTATTATCACCGCCGTTTTATCCATCTTCCCAAGTTGGAATATCCGTGCGCAAACCGCCCCTGCTGAACCTGTTAAAATTACTCCCTCAGCTGAGGATCCTAATAAAGATGCCCGACTCGCTTGGTGGAGAGAGGCGAAGTTTGGTATGTTCATTCACTGGGGCGTCTACTCTGGTTTTGGCGGCGAGTGGAAGGGTCAAAAAGTCGAAGGCTATGCTGAGCATTTACAGCGCATCATGAAAATTAATCGTGAGGAATATTTAGAAAGCGTCGTGAAGCCTTTTAACCCCGTCCTATTTAATGCCGATGAATGGGTGAAGACGGTCAAAGCCACGGGCATGCAGTATATTGTAATTACTTCGATGCACCATGATGGTGTTGCGATGTTCGATTCTAAGGTGGATGACTACAATGTCGTTAAGACGAGTAAGTTCGGCCGAGATCCGATGAAGGAATTAAAGGTAGCTTGCGATAAGTACGGTGTGAAACTCGGCTTCTATTATTCTCACGCCCAAGATTGGTCGATTTCTGGAGACCCTCGTTATCCAGAACCTAATGGTCCTGAGCGTCGCAAGGCCGTCGTAGAGAAAAAAGTTTTCCCTCAAATCAAAGAGCTCATCGAGAATTATCACCCTGCACTTTTCTGGGGCGATACGCCGCACCATAATCCTAAAGAACTGAATGAAGAAATTTTAGCATACCTTCGTAAGCAGGATCCTAATTTGATTATTAACGGACGTGTGGCTGGTGCTATTTATGGTGATTACCTTTCGACTCCTGATTGTCCGGTAGAGTTTGGTCCGATGACTAAACCTGAAGAGAAAGACTGGGAGGCGATTCCAACCACCAATAATTCTTATGGTTACCACAAGTTAGATAAGACACATAAATCCCCCGCTCACTTTATTCAAATCTTAGCCAAGGCTGCAGCTAAGGGCGGTAACTTATTATTAAATATTGGGCCGATGGGTACAGGAAAAATGGCTCCAGAGGATTTAAATATCCTTGGTGAAATCGGCAAGTGGTGGAGTGTGAACGGCGAATCTATTCGTGGAACCGTGCGGACACCTCTGATGCGTCAGGCCTGGGGCGATACCACCCTGAAAGGAAATAACCTTTACCTGCACATATTCGATTGGCCTAAGGATGGCAAATTGGTTGTCGGCGGATTAAAGGCGGATGTTGAAAGCGCTGTTCTGTTATCAAACCGCGACAAACCATTATCCATCAAGCGTAATGGAATCGATTTAGAAATAGATATCCCCAAAGATATGCCTGATCAATCCGACACGGTTATTTTAGTTAAGTGCAAGGCTGCGCCCACGGGCGATGCAGCTTTCCTCTTACAAAACAACACTCCCAATAAACTCAGTGTTTTCTCGGCGGAATTATTAGGTCAGACCGACAAAGCGGGTTGGAGACTTAACCGTGGCCAAATCATTTCAATGAATGTGACTGGCTGGACCAAGAAAGAGTGCGGCGTTAAGTGGTCATCTCGCTTAAACCAGAAAACAACGTTTGATGTCGTTGTCAGCTATGACGCGCCTGTTGCTGACAAAAAGGTTGAGACTGATGCCGGAGCTGTGATTAAGAAAAGTACAGATACCTTCGGCGGCACCTATATTGTAGAAATCGGAAATCAGAAACTCAAAGGAGAGGTCACTAAAATGGGTGAAGTTGTAGAAGTGAATCTCGGCACTGTCACGGTTGAACCCGGTGAACTGAATGTTCAAGTTCTGACCGAGACCATCACTGGCAAAGAGTTAATGCGACTCCGTTCGGTAACCTTAACCCCCCGTCAATAATTCCAAGTTAGTGTTCAATAAAAAGGGCAGCCATTCGGCTGCCCTTTTTTGTAGTAATAAATAATTATCCTTTAGTTCTGCTCTTCAATTTTGAGTGCACGATACCCACCAAGTTGCTTGAAGTAGAAGAATAGAAGCAGGTAGATAATCGCCATGCTCAGCGGGATGTAAGAATCCGCTTTGAGTGTAGCGCGATCGCCGTGCTGATTCGCTTTGACGATAGCTTTTTGGTCGGGAGTGCCTTTTTCACCGGCCTGTTTGGCTGCTTCTAATTTAACTCCATCAACCGCGGTGACGGGTTTTAAGAAGAGATAATTAGAAACCGAGGATGCCTTAGCAGATTCATAAACCGCGGGTGCATCTTTACTGAGTGCTTCGGCGGTGTAGCGATCTTTCGCATAGCCTAAGCCTGGGCCGCCGATGAGTCCGGCTGAGAGCATTCCAATTCCACCCATGATAGACATTGCCACTGCGCCAGAGCGAGGGAAGCGATCGCCCACGACCGCTAACATCGTTGGCCAGAAGAATGTTTTACCGAAGGCGTAGATGCCTAGTGCAATCAAGGCGACGGCGAAGCTTTCCATTCCGCTTGCGAGACGAAGTCCGATAAATGCGGTAGTAGCAGCAAGGAATAACAGACCAATCGGCGAGAGGCCTAAACGTTTCTCAATGAAATCAACACAGAATCTGAGGCCGAACATAATCGCCGAGGTCCAGATGAATAAAATTTTACCTTGTTCGGCGGTGAAAAGATTTCCGGTGATGGATTCGATCCAGCCATCGGTTCCTAATTCAACCGCACCCACGAGTGCGTGAGTGATAAAGAGTACGAAGAGCAAGAGTGAACCGCGTGAGAATTTTGTAATTATTCCGACGCTGATAACAATGACTCCGCCGATTACATAACCGATGAGATTATTCCCGAGGATGTTACCCAAGAAGATAGCTAGAAGATAACCTGCGACTGCAGCGCCAAGTAATCCGACGTCTTTAAGCATTTCCGAGAAACTCGCCCCTTTTTCTGCGGCTTCCGATTTGGGGAAGTTTTGATTCCAGAAAAGTAATGCGTATCCGAGAGTTGGAACGAGGTAGAATGCTAATTGTCCCTTCCAGCCGATGTGGAGAAGTGATCCGAGAATGTAAGTAGCGAGTGCACCGACAACCATGCCGAGTGGCCACGAAGCGTGCAGAATATTTAAATAGTGCGCGCGCTTTTCGGGGAAGAGAGTGGCAATTAAAGGATTAGCCACAGCTTCGAGTGTGCCGTTGGCGTAGGCGAAAATAAACATTCCCCAGTAGAGATAACTGTAAGCGTTGGATGCGTCAGTCGCTCCGAAGGTTACAACGGCAGAAACAAGGTGACCGATAAAGGCGAGGGCTACTAATTTACCATAACCTAAGCGATCTACGAGAAGACCACCGATAATGATGCCGAAGCAGAATCCTGAAAAACCTGCGCCACCAATGGCGCCCAACTGAGTCGCAGTGAAACCGTATTCAGCGGCCCATGCTCCAAAAATTCCGCCACGAATAGCGAAACCTGCGCCAGCGGCCATAATAGCAAAAAATCCGGCCCAGAGTAATCGGGTAGGATTATAGTTAGTGGATGATGTGTTCATAATTAGGGTAGGGGGTACGCGTTTACTAATAAGGAAATTATTTTCTCTGTCGAGCGGGTTAGCCGGCACCCCGATGGATCAACCTTTATTTTCACTCATATGTTGTCGCCGATATTCCGTTGGACTGAGTTTCATGGCGGCCTTAAATTTTCTAGAAAAGTCGCTCGCGTCGTAAAATCCTGTTTTTTCTGCAATTTCCGAGGGTCTTAAGTCGGTCTGTTTCAGTAAATCCGATGCGCTCGCTACTCTCATGCGAACCAAATAGGCACGTGGGCTTACTTGGTAGGCCTTGCGAAACTTTCTTTCAAATTGTCTCACCGAAAGTCCTGAGAGCTTAGAAATTTTATCGATATCCAGTCGGTTGCTTAGATTTTGCTTAATGCACTCAGCGGCACGCTCGACCTGTAAATAGGGTTCAATCGAGGCCTTGGTGCCCTCGTAGCTTTTAATAATTCCGCAAACACCGCAGACTTTACCCTCCGTATCCCATAACGGAATTTTAGTGGTTTCGTACCAAACGTGCTCTCCATTTTCATTGGGGAATAGTTCGATAATTCCAGGCTGCGGCTTTCCGGACTCAATGACTTCGCGGTCTTTCTTGATATAGTGTGAAGTAATTTCGGGCGATGAGCCAATCTGTGCGTCATTCTTGCCCAGAATTTCATGTGTATTTTTAAAACCAAATCGCGCAGCAAAAGCTTGGTTGGCCATGATGAATCGACCCTCTAAATCTTTGGCAAAAAACATGACTCCAGGAAGATAATCAAAAATACGTACCACACCTTTAAGATCTGTTTTCTTAAGCATGAGATCTGGGCTAAATGTCGTTTTCATACAAGGTGTGACTCTTTAAAACCTATTATTTAATGGATTTTTCAACTAAATCAGCATGTCCGCAAGTATTTTAAGTACTATTGGACTATAAGCCACGCTTAGAGGCTCAATTAAAACGTAGTATTTCTAGAATAAGAGTGTGGGAATGATTTGTGAAAACGCCTATTTACTCTTTGGGTTATATCATGAGTCACAAAATCTTGAGCCTTACTTTCCTATTAGCCCTTTCGGTAATTGCTAATGCTGAGGACAAGAATCCTCCATCAGCAGAAGTGATGAAGCGCGGACAAGCGGTTTATAGTCGCACCTGTATTGCCTGCCACCAGCCGACAGGCCTAGGCATCGCTCCGGTTTTTCCTCCACTCGCTGGTTCGGAGTGGGTTGCCATGAGCCCCTCTATTCCGGTGCGAAATATTTTACACGGGATGACAGGTCCTGTAACGGTTAAAGGAACTACTTATAACAGCATGATGCCCGCTGTTGCTGGATTAAGTGACTGTGACATTGCCGACGTGGTGACCTATGTAAGAAATTCATTTGGAAACACCGGTTCGGTGGTCACCGAGGATGATGTTAAAGCGATTAAAGCAAAATACGCGGATCGTAAAACACCTTGGACGGCGGAAGAATTTCAAAAAGATTCCAAGTAATCGGCATAATTTTGGGCGTGGCTTGACCATTGTATTTAAGGGGCTTAAAACGGCCTAGTAAATCAATGCAAACCAAGCCCAAAATCGCATTTATCGGTTTAGCACAAAACTGTGCTCAGCACCTGCCTGCGGTTTTAAGAAATATCGAGAATATGGCTACTCTGGCTTCGGAGTCGGCTTTTCTATTTCTTGAAAACGATTCTACCGATAACACGAAAGCGATTCTCAGTGGATGGGGAAACGGCCGGCCAAACTTTACTTTACTCAACTTTGATGGATTAAATAGTTTGGGGGTGCGTACGGTTAAACTAGAAATTTTACGTAACACCTGCGTGGAGTGTTTGCGTACGTATAAAAATCTTAAGGATTTTGATTTGGTGATTTCGGTTGATATGGATGACGTCGCTGCTTGGCCGATTGATCTCGGTGAACTGTCTAAAGCTATCCAGTTTGTTCAGTCAGACTCACAACACGCTGGGGTTTTTGCTAATCAGCTAGGAACATACTACGACATTTGGGCCTTAAGACATAAGACTCTTTGCCCTGGTGATGCCTGGGAGGAAGTCATTGATTTTAAAAATGCTCATCCGGAAGTAAGTAACGAGGAAGCCTTTAACCAAACTTTCAAAAAAAGAATCCCTTCATTTTCTCCAACCGAGAAACCTATTGAGGTGGATTCCGCTTTTGGCGGACTCGGGGTTTATCGAATGAGCTACATTCTAAAAAATCCGAATCCGTATTTGGGCTACACCATTAAGTCTATGCCAAGTAATGACGGTTCATTTAAGGTTAGTCGTCGGCAGTATTGCGAGCACGTCCATTTTCACGCCGGTATTCGATCTCAAGGCGGAAAACTCTTTATTTGGCCGTCGCTGATTAACGGTGAATACAGAAATGTGACCTTCCCTCATTACGTTCAACTTTTCTTCTAATTTTATTATTATGCCGCCTCCCTCACTGCCTCCCGCAATTATTGTAACCACCACTTTTGCCGTCGAAGGTTACAGTGTGATTGAATACAAAGGCATTGTGCGAGGTATCATTGTTCGTTCGCCCACCATATCTCAGGGAATTCTGGGAGGTTTTAAAAATATTATCGGCGGAAATATTGGCGCGTGGACCGAGATGTGCGAGCAGGCACGTCAAACCGCCTATCAACACATGGTCGCTCACGCTCAGGCCCTTGGCGCAAATGCAGTGGTCGGAGTTGCTTATGACGCGTCGGAAGTTAAGATGAGTGCAACGGAAGTAATTTGTTACGGAACAGCCGTCGTGATTAAGCCCAACGCCTAAATGAGCTCTCCAACGCGCAAAGAAGTGGCCGACTTACATTTTATGGATGCGCGTGCTAAGTTGTTAGACCTCGCCGCATTTCTCGATCGAGTTGATCGCTCGTCGGGTTCCGACGATCACCGCATTCGCGGACTGCG
>Ga0209188_1003289_pt1 | contig 11300 bp, 10 predicted proteins | sample C_130625_EF_Meta_FD_187307 | JGI IMG/M metagenome (GOLD analysis project Ga0209188, IMG submission 187307) | Freshwater microbial communities from Lake Croche, Canada to study carbon cycling - C_130625_EF_MetaG (SPAdes) (version 2) | ecosystem: Environmental > Aquatic > Freshwater > Lake...
ATCGACCGCTACGTTGTGGCGCAACGGGTGCTGCGCCAAGAACCCACCCCGATATTGGTTGACCTTGGCTTCGGCGCGAGCCCGATAACCGCCGTCGAGTTGAGCGCACGAGCTCGCAAAGTGAACCCAGCCGCCCAGGTGGTTGGAGTCGAAATCGAGCGTGAGCGGGTTGCGCGCGGGCTAGCTGTTGCCACCAACCAACTGCACTTTGCACTCGGCGGCTTCGAGGTGCCCCTGCCGAACCCACCATTTGCTGCAGACCAAAAAGTGCACCTGATTCGCGTGTTCAACGTTCTGAGGCAATATTCCGAGGATGCCGTCGCCGACGCATGGTCTCTGATGTGTTCTCGACTTGCACCCGAAGGGTTGCTCGTCGAGGGCACCTGCGATGAAATCGGGCGACTCGCCAGTTGGGTGACGCTCGACCCTGAGGGGCCTCAAACTTTCACGATATCCCTTCGGCTCAATGGGTTGGAGCTACCGAGCAAAGTCGCCGAGCGACTGCCAAAAGCTTTGATTCACCACAATTTGCCGGGCGAAAACATCCACGATTATTTGCAGGCTATTGATGCCGCCTGGCGCCTGCACAGCCCGCTGGCAACATTTGGCGCAGTTCAACGCTGGGTTGCGACCTGCGAAACGTTGCTGCAACAGGACTGGCCAATAGTTATTGACCGCAAGCGCTGGCGGTTGGGCGAGCTGACGGTGGCTTGGGCCGCAGTAAAACCCTAGATCACTGGTAGTTCAGCTCGCGCGTCTTCTTCGGCCATGCCGCTCGCGCAAAGCAAATCGATAAGCAATGGGCGCAGCAGAAGCAAAACGCTTGCCTCGCGAAGCTGATCGGCGATGCCGAAACGTTTTGGATCCAGTTGGTGCATAACTTCAAGCAACAGCTCCCTGGCCTCAAGTAAGCGTGAAGGCTCCTCGAGCCCCATCTTTAGAAGCAGCGTGCCCTCGGCAATTTGCTCAATCAAATCGGCAAGATACGGCCTCGGTTTGGTGTCGCGCAACAAAATGTCGATGCGCCTAACGATTACGCGCAGATTGCGGGTGGCGAGATCCATTCCGCGCATCAACCTAACCTGGCCCGAGAGTTCATCCCGATATTTACGCAAAAACGGTGAAATGCGCGCAATCGCAATGGCGCTGTCGAGCGATAGGCGCCAGTTGTCGACGAGAGGTTGAGTTCGGCGAACTTTTATCAGGGTTGCGTCGGCAGTCGTGACATCAAACTGCACGAGAGCAAGCTTCAGCGAGTTTAGAACCTCTAAAAAAGTGTCAAAGAGCTTGCCAGCGTCAGACCTTGCTAAACCTCTCGGGTCGCGAGGAATCAACGCGGTAACGGCGAGCGCCATGGTTGCTCCCAAAACTGCGTCGATGGTCTTGCCAAAAGCTTGCTCGCCCGGCTGCACCAAAATAAAAACCAACATCGATTGGATTCCAGCCGAGAGTGCAAAAGCTGAGCTGGCAGACATAAACCTTGCAACAAATAGCGCCAGCATGAGTGTGACCCCAATCTGCCAGACGCCGGCACCCCAAACGCTGAGCAAAAACTCACTGATCAAAATGCCGGTCACCATTCCAACAGCGGTTTCGGCCACCCGCCTAGGTCGAGCATCGCGCGTAAAACCTAAAGCCGAGATGGTCACCGTTACCGACACCACAGGCATGGCGTGACCCAAGCCATAGTGGGCGATAGCAAAAGCCGCCATCGACCCGAGCACAATCTGCACGATTGGCGCAAACGATTGGGCAACGCGCTGAGTTGAATCGCGAAGACTCCAGTGAAGTTTGGGCCTTTTCAAGAGCGGCCTCCTAGCCGTGCCCGTTTAGCAAGCTCTTGCGAGGCCGAGGGTTGGCGGCACCTGCGTCAGTCGGAACAATAATCTCTTGCGTTGCCGAGATGGTTTCATTTCCGGAGGTCACAACCAAAATCGCCGCCGGATCAGTGATGCGATTAATCACCGCGAGAGCAATCGGCCCCATCTCGAAGTGACCCGCAACAGAGGTGATCACACCTCTCTGGCGGTCATCCCCCTGCACAAAAACCGGGTCGCCGACTTCTGGCAAAAAGTGTCCAGAACCGTCAAGCTGAAGCATAACTAGGCGGCGGGGCGGATGGCCCAGGTTATGCACCTTGGCGACCGATTCTTGGCCGCGGTAGCAGCCTTTGCTTAGGTGCACTCCAGTGCTGAGCCAATCAAGTTCGTGAGGCAACGTCTTGGCATCTACCTCGGAGGTCTGCGAAGGCCGGTGTGCGGCGATTCTCAACGCGGTCAGTGCCTCGGCAGCGACCACCGGCAGCTCGACGCTGACGCTCGAAGGCACAAGCGACTCGGACAGCCGATAGCCGCGGGCCAGAGCGGCCAAAGGTGCTTTTGAATACCGAACACTGCCAACAATCTCAGCCGGCCAGGGGTCTTGCCATACGACCTGGGCACCATCAACCGATTTATAGCTGCCGTCCGAACCGTTTCTCGCAAAAACCGAAAAGTCACTCGAACGATTTGCAATCGAAACTTTTTTGCGAAAGACATTGGCCTTCATCCAAGTTTCAAACGCCTCGGATGTCGCGCACTCGGCGTAAAGAGGGTTGGGGGCGGCAAAAATCCAAGTGGATTCAGCGGCTTCAGACACTCGCCAAGCTAGCTGCACGTGACCTGTGGCATCGAGCATCAACGCTTCGATTGAATCGCCTGCGACCATTCCGAGAATTTTCTGGGCCAAAAAAGAATGCAACCAGGTTTGTCGGTCAGGGCCGCTGATTTCAAAAATCATGTACGGGCTCAACAGCACGGCTGCTCTTCCGGCAGCAAAATCTCGACCCTCGAGAACCTGATTAACCACGGCTAACTTATTTTTTCGAGGCGCGCCGAAGCATGTGAAGTGATTGGGTTGCCCAATGCTGCGATGTCCCAAGCCCACAACAATGCACCCTCTACTAGGCCGTAAAGGCGACTGGCCCCGCTGTACTCCTTGGCGTTTTCTGGACGACTCGAGCCTTTAGCTGTTGCCAAATCGACTCGAGCGCCTTTGATAAAGCCGATGTAGTGTTCGTTGATGCCGCTGGGATGCAATATTGAGGCCTCGATGTCGAAGCCCCCGTGCTTGGTTCGAAGTTTCTCTAGGTCATCGCGAGTGCGAATCGAAGGTTCGCCCTCGCCGGGAAGCAACCCAGGCCCGTGGTCGCTGTTCTCAGCTGGTCGCGCCAAACGCCAAAAACCCAGCTCGGCGGGCAAGATGGCTTCGGTATCGCCCAGTAGTTTTGCAGAAGATTGGTAGGTGACATAGTTTTCGCCATTATTGGCAAATGTCACAGTTTGGGTGAACTCATATTCAAATGGCTCACCGGTCGTCGGGTCGATTCGGTGCTTATAGCTAACCAAACCGGTGCCCTGCCACTCCCCCAGCAAAAAAGCAAAAGGGGTGACCTCAATCGGCAGATGTTCGGGCAAATCAAACAAGACTTAGCCGACCTTCGGTTATTTCTGGCCTTTGAAGAGTTTGACCAAAACCAAAGCAGAAACGCCAGCCATAGCCAAAACGGCAAGAACTAGCAGACCGGTAAAAAAGATTTCAGGAGCAAGCATGATTTGAGTTTAGCCCTTAAAAAATAGGTAGACACTGGCAACTGCAAGAATCAGGTAGGAACCGCCGCCGACATAAATAAGCTCTCGAACAAAACCCTCTTTTGCGGCCCTAAACAGGTGAACCAAAGACACGCCAGCAACCGAACCTGCCAAGATTGCCCCAAACCACATCGCAGCGTGGTTTCGGTCTTGGGCCGTTAGCGAAGCCAATACGGCAAAAATCAAGACAAGCGACCAGAGAACAATGATCAAAGACCAGCGGTTTTTCATGGCTCAGCCTCGCTCTAGCAGCTAACTAGGGTTTCGCGGTTCTGGCCGCAACGTATTTAGCTAGACCTTTGCGATACGCCGCAACTGACTTAGAGCCGCTGATGCGCCAGTTAGATTTTTTCGAACTTGAGTCGAACCAAACAAAACCAATCATCGACTTGTTTTTAGTGATGCTGTCGAAAAATTCGGTAATGCATTTGGCCTGACTCTTGAGCTTGGTGAAGCAAGCAGTTTCTGAAATCAGAACCGGCTTGCTGCTGAACTTCTTCACCGTGTCAAGAGTCAGCTTAAATATCGAGTTGAAGGTGTCGCCGTTTTTGCGAGCGTAGCCAACCGGGCCAATGACATCAACATACTTTGACCCCGGGTAATAAGATTTCAAACTCACCGTCGACTTGTAACTGACGGTGTTCGGCGCCCAAACCCAGACCACATTTTTAGCCTTGTTAGCAACAAAAATGTTGTGGATGTGCTTCCACGCCTTGACGTATTGCGCCGCAGTGTTTCCCTTCACTCCGTAGCCCCATGGATACCAAGGACCGTTCATTTCATGGGCATATCGCAGGTAGACCGGAAAGTTCAACTTTGCAGCGGCAATGGCCCAGTCGGTCACATAGGCGTCAAACTTGCCGGCAGCGACTGCAGCCGGTGAATAGCTGGGCTGGGCAACTTTACCTTTTTTTGGGCTCCAAGGCTGCCAGCTGATCATCGTAGACATTCCAGCGGCATGCGCTGCAGCCACAGTCTCCGTGGGAAACTTCAACCTACTCGACCAAGAGTTAAACACCAAACACATGTTTGGCTTGGTTGAAGTTTTAGTTGAGAATGCTCCAAGTTTGCAAGTTCCCGGGGCCTGATAGACGCCCGAGATGGGAGTCTTAGGCTTTGAAAAATCTGCGTTTGCTGGTGCAACAGACGAGAAAACCACTGCCGCAGCCAAGACAAAGCCGATTGCGCCTTTCAGGTTCTTCATGCTCATCTTTACTGCTTTCCGCCTACGAGAGCCGACCAGTCCTTTTTATATTTTGCAACTGCCGTTGAATACGCTGCCGCGTCAGCAGGTGTTTTGATTACCCAAGGCTTGCGCTTGTTTTTTTGGAACCAGTAGTAACCCATGATCTGCGGGTCTTTTGACAGACCGTCAAAGAATGACTTGATCCAAGCCTCACGGTTTTTTAGAAGCGCCGAACCTGCGGTTTCTGTGATCAAGATTTTTTTGGTTGAAATTGCCTTGAGCTGCGCTATCGACGGACCAAAAACGCTGTCATAGGTGTCTTTGTCTGAGATTCCGTATCCAACTAATCCCATGATGTCGACGTAGTCGTCGCCCGGGTAAAAGACTTTCAGTTCGTACTTAGAATTTTCGCGAACGATGTTTGGCGACCAAACCCACGCAACGTTGTCGGCGCCCCGGCTAGTAAAGATGTCGTGGACGTGACGCCACGCTTCAATGTAAAGCGCCGGAGTGTTGCCGTTCAAATCGACACCCCATGGATACCAGGCGCCGTTCATCTCGTGTGCAAAACGCATCATGATTGGGGCGTCAAAAGCCCGCAGAGCGTCTGCCCAGTTTTCGATGAGGGTGTCGAAATCTCCATCGACAATGTGCTGAAGTGAGTAACCCTTCAAGTTCTTTTTGTTTAGCGGGTCAAAAGGCTCCCAGCCAATCATCGGCACGATTCCAGCCTTCTTAAGAGCCTTAGCTTCGCCCGGGTTGAAGGCGGGGTTCTTGCCAAAACTTCTAAAAATCAGCAGCGAATTGAGTTTGGTGTTGGTCAGACCTTCGAAACGAGAAACACCCGTGAGCCCATCATCGAGAAAGGCGCCGAGCCACGGATCAGCCGGTTTCTCTATCTCTGCGGTGGTTTTTGGGTACTTGACTCCAAATGACAGATTCAAGAGGCCGCAACCGCTCAAAAGGGCCGTAGCTACGGTCAACGCGATGATTTGAACTGCGACTTTTTTGATTCTCAAAAGTAGGCTCCCACTGAGATGTATGTGACGACTGAAAGAAAAATGATTAGGCAGAGTTGCGGAATGTGTTTCTGGTAGTTGTAAGTGGTGGCAACCACCGTTTTTTCGTAACCTTCGCGAGTTCCCCAATCGCTGTGGTAGCCCATCCACCAAAAGCCCAACAGTCTTAATGGTACAAGTACGAAGAAATTTATCAGCACAAAAAAGGGCAAAAACATCAACTGTTTTCGGTCTCTTAAGAGAATCCTTAGGTAGCGACTTGCCGTGAATACCGCAGCAACCACAATCACAAGCCCGACGAGAATCAAAATCGAAAGCGCCACCGAATGAACTGCCTCGTTGACCAAATAAATAGGTAGGTCCCAGACTCCCACAATGTTTTCGAGCTTGAGGATGCTCTTTAGCGCCCAAGTAATTCCGACCGACAGAAGCAAGATTGGCAACAAAATGTCGGTGGCATACAAGAAAGCCAACAGCCTGGAATTTTTTAACATCCAAGGCATCATGCGAAGCGTGTTGTATTGACTTCCGCGCGCCCATCTAAGCTGCTGCTTCACCAACCGCCCGTAGCTGGTGGGTGCGATGGTTTCAACTTTGCTTGTGCTTTGAAAAACGGTCTTGTAACCCGCCTTGAGCGTGTAGTTGGTGAGAGCACGGTCATCGCTAATTTCTAGGTGAACGCCTAAGAATTTGTCGTTGAGAAACTCGGGCATGCTGTCAACGAGGATCTGTCTGCGAAAGGCAATCGTGCGACCAGGTAGGCAACCGACCTGAGACTGTGAGCCCATGGCCGGAAAAGAATATTCGTTGCGAATCTCTTCGATCCAGGCAGCCCATCGCGTCAACACGTTATCTTCTTCGTTGCGAATCGTCTGTCGGGTCGTGGCACCTCCAACCTTGTCATCGGCAAAAGCTTTTTTCAACTCAAAGAGTGTGTCGGGTTGCCAAAAAGTGTCAGAGTCCACCAAAACGACGAGCTCCGATTTAACTATTTCCAAACCGCGAGCAATCGCGTAGCGCTTACCTTCTTTAGTGATCCACTCAAAAGCCACTCCGTGGCTAGAGCAAATCGCTTCAATTTCAGGGTTCCTCGGGCCGTTGATTATCACCAGAAATTCATCCGGCTTGGCATCCTTGACGCGTTTCAAAACCGACTCAAAAATGTCAAGCTCTTCGTTCAAAACCGGGATTAAGACTGCTGTCGAAATTTCGAACGGTTCACTTATCGGTCGATACTTCAAAGAAAAGAAGTAACGAACAGTCCAGTTGACAATCACATATGAAATGAAAAACTCATAGAGGGTGACTCCCGGAAACTGTAGCGCGGTGAGCAGAAAAGTAAGCATTAGAGTAGCCAGGCGTCCTTGTGTCTTGAAATGCTGAGGACCAAAAACTCACAAAGTTTCACTCAGCTACCCGACATTCATTTTTTAGAAAAGGCTTTTGCGGTCATCCGCGGGGTTTAAGAAACAAACAGGTTTCAACTTCGACCTTTTGAAATATTATCACCCAAGGTATGAACTAATAAGCTTTTGGCAGGTGTCTTAATAAGAGAGGGGCCCACGCATGAGTTTTCTAAGTTTGAAAGAAGAGCAAATCCCCGGCTCGCGAAGAGTGTTCCGAGTTTCCGTATTTGTTGCAGTTTTGTCTGGGGCTACCCTCTGCGCACTTTTATTGGGTCTGATGTTGCTTGCCTATTTCAACATTCCATTTAGTGCCGACATCTCTGCGCCGCCTGCAGATAACCCATATGTCCGGGAGGCCGCAGACTCCGCATCGAAGGCGTTCGGAAAGCACTATTTTGGTGACTTCCTTCAAACGCAAGACTGGTCAGTCATGTCTAACGCGTGGACAGACGAACCCAACTTTCTCGCCCAGTATCCTTCTGTTCCTGTCTACCTGTTGAAGTTGATTTCGTGGATGCCCTATTTTGCCTCGCTTTTCGTGTATCTGGGGTCAATGGTAATTCTCTCAATGACGACGATTTGGCTCGCCACCTCTAAGCTCGAAACGGCCTCGAGGGTAGCGCTCGCCTTCACTTTGGGAATCGCCACCACACCGATGCTGTCGGCAATTGACCGTGGCAATAATGTTGGATTTATCGGAGCACTCTTTGGGCTGTTTGCATTCGCAGTGCTTCAGAATCGCAAAAAAACTGCCATCGTCGCGCTCAGTTTGTTAGTTGCGATAAAAATTTATCCGATCGTTCTGTTGGCAGTTTTCTTTAGAAAAAGGTGGTTCCGCGAGAGCCTGGTCACAGTTCTGGCCTCTGGATTTTCAACCTTGGCTTTATTCCTCCTGACACCTGGCAACCCAATCGAGACGATTTCTCGTTTCATAGCTGCCAATACTCAAGGACTCCAGAGCCACGACATAATAGGCCAGAGGCTCGTCAACGATATTTTGAAGGGTCTCGGCCTAGTCGACACCAGCGGAGGAGAGTTCGCAACGACACTCATGGGCAGCTGGAACAACATCCGCTGGATTTGTCTTGCGTTGACAATCTTGAGCATTTTGGCATTTAAAAAATTGTCAGACGTTGAAGTTCTTTTGCTCAGCGGATACTCAATGATGTTTGCCTACTCGGCTGCCTTGGCTTACAACTGGACTTGGGCTCCAATATTTCTCGCCATCATTCTTAACCACTTCGGCCAAGAGTTTCATGAAAGCGAGAGTTGGCGATCGATTAGAAAGTCAAGCCCGATATTGGCTTTGAACGCAATTGGTTTGTCGGTCATTATGCTTCCGGCAGGCTGGGTGTTTCCAAACACTCACCACTCAGCAGTTCCATATCTTGGATGGGGCTTGGGCGTGTTGACGTTGTTGGTTTTGGTCTTTACCTACTCGGCTAGAGCGGTCAAGCTAAAGCGTCAAACTGCCGCAGTTGCTGCTGCGTAATATCTATCGCAGACATTCCCTCAAAGAGCTTTTGCTCCCATTCGATAGTCCATTTCAGGCTTGACGGGTAAACGAGTCGATTTGACCAACCCAAGTTATTGAGAGATTTGGTGGAATCTAACGCGAGCAGGTTTGCCTCATGCAGATGCTCACCACCGGCTACCTCAACACTGGCCCCGTCGCCCCAAAACTCACGAGCTTGCTCGACGACTGCACCAACCTCTACGAAACTTTCTGGCCCGGGTCCAAAGTTCCACTCCCCTAAACCTTCACCCTTTAGCAGCATGTCGACTAGAGCCAAGTAGCCGTTCACACAATCTAGAACGTGCTGCCAAGGCCTGACCGCTTTGGGGTAGCGAATGCTGACCGGCTGTCTTTTGGTAAAAGCGCGAATGGAGTCGGGAATCAAGCGATCAGGTGAAACGTCTCCACCGCCAATCACGTTACCGGCGCGGGCGACGGCGGTCGGCATTGCCGGAAAACTCTTCACCCACGACTGAGTCAGGATGTCTGCCATCGCTTTAGAAGAACTGTAAGGGTCGTCTCCCCCAAGTGCGTCTTCTTCAACGTATCCTTCGACCTGATTTACGTTTCGGTAAACCTTGTCGGTCGTAATAATTAGCCTTGCTTTGAGATTAGAAAGCTTCTGGCTAGCCTCAAGCACGTTCAGGGTGCCGTTGACGTTGGTCTCAAAAGTCTCACGGGGGTGCAGGTATGAATAACGCACCAACGGCTGCGCTGCCATGTGAATAAGAACGTCCGGCTTTACAATCTGAAGGGCATCGGCCAATTTTTCTGCGTCACGAATGTCAAGTCGAAAGTCATGCTTGAGGTGCTCACTAACTTTGCCAAGCTCAAATAGCCCGCCTGGAAGCGGGTCGAGCGAGATACCCGAGACCTCGTGTCCGCGAGATTTGAGAAGCAAAACCATCCATGCGCCTTTGAAGCCGGTGTGGCCAGTTACTAAATAGTGCATGCCGTTTTGTCTCCCAATCTAAGCGCTTAGCGCTTAAGCCCACACTAAACTTTATTTGATATCAATCGGTTCTTGCCATTTAGGGGTTTTTGTGAAAGCTGTCTTGTTAGCAGGGGGCTTCGGCACTCGAATGAAAGAAGAGACCGAGTTCAGACCTAAGCCAATGGTTGAAATCGGCGGCAAGCCGGTGTTGTGGCACATCATGAAAATTCTGTCGACCTACGGAATCAAAGATTTTGTCATTTGCACGGGCTACAAAGCCGAGTTCATAAAAACCTATTTTGCTAACTATGGCCCTGCCAACCTCGACTTCACAGTCAAGCTCGGAGACCCCGACAGCATCGTTTACCACGGCAAGCACGACGAGTTCGAATGGAATGTCACCGTTGTTGACACCGGGTTAGAAACGATGACCGGTGGCCGAATCAAGCGCATTCAAAAATTTATTGGCAATGAGCCGTTCTTTTGCACCTATGGCGACGGAATCGCAGACGTTGACATCAGCAAACTATTGGAGTTTCACAAGTCACACGGAAAACTAGCGAGCATGACTACAACCCAGATGCGCTCGAGATTTGGTGTGGTTGACGTCGAAGCCGACGGCATCGTGGCGCACTTCAGAGAAAAGCCAATGGTCAACGACTGGGTCAACATCGGATACTTCATCTTTGAACCAGGGGTTTTTGACTATCTCGAAGACAACTCGATCTTGGAGCAAGAACCGCTCCACAACCTTGCGGCAAACCGCGAAATCGGCGCTTTCACTCACAGCGGGTTCTGGCAGCCAATGGACACTCAACGCGAATACCAGCAGCTAAACGACATTTGGAACGCTGGAAACGCGCCCTGGAGGATCTGGGACTAATGGCTAAGAAGCTCATCTCGATTATTGTTCCGGCCTACAACGAGACCGACTGCGTCGATGAACTTGCTCGTCGGCTCACTCTGATTTTTGAAGCCGAGACGAAGTACGACTTCGAATGCGTAATCATCGAAAACGGCTCGATTGACGACACTTTTGAAAAACTGGTCGCAATTAACGCCAAAGATTCCCGATTCAAGATTTTGCAACTCGCTCGCAATTTTCGAATGGATGGCGGACTCACCGCAGGACTGAGCGTTATCAAGGGCGATGCCTGCGTGCTGATGACCGCCGATCTTCAAGACCCGCCAGAGTTGATTCCTGACTTCTTGAGACTATGGGAGCAAGGCTACGAGAACGTTTACGGCGTTGTTACTGAACGTCAGGGCACTGGCGCAATTCGCACCTTCAACTCGAAAGCGTTTTATGTTTTGGCAAACGCTCTAACAGATGGTCGGGTTACCAAGAACGCCAGCGATTTCAGGCTAGTTGACAAAAAAGTTTATGAGTCGGTTCGATCGATGGAGGAAAGAAACCGTTTTGTTCGCGGACTTTTTTCTTGGGTTGGATTCAAAAGCATTGGTGTTCCGATGGTTCGTCCCCCTCGCCATGGGGGAGTATCAAACGCCCACACTTTCAAGGTTCTCGACTTAGCATTCAAGGGAATCTTTGCTCACTCCTATAAGCCAATAAAACTGATTTCTATTTTGGGATTCGCGCTAACGGCATT
>Ga0209188_1003291_pt1 | contig 11298 bp, 4 predicted proteins | sample C_130625_EF_Meta_FD_187307 | JGI IMG/M metagenome (GOLD analysis project Ga0209188, IMG submission 187307) | Freshwater microbial communities from Lake Croche, Canada to study carbon cycling - C_130625_EF_MetaG (SPAdes) (version 2) | ecosystem: Environmental > Aquatic > Freshwater > Lake | place...
CTAATTTATCTGCTTATTATGAGCAAGACCCTATGGGTCGCAGTAAATCTGGCGGTGTTCGCTACACACAAAATTTTGCAATGGGTGGTGGTGTTAATGGTGGCACGGTTGGATATGCTGACGGTGGCACTATTGATCCTGTAATTGCTCAAATATATCAAGAACAATTGGGTCGTGCACCAGACGCTGGAGGCGCTGCTTTTTATTCTAATGCCTTAGCTAATGGCACTAGCCTAGCAGATATAAAAAATTCTATTGCTCAATCCCTAGAAGGTCAGCAAATGGACGTTCAATCAGCTGCTTCTGCGTATAGACAAGCATTGGGTAGAAACCCAGAGCCAGCAGGTCTTCAGTATTGGATGTCTGTAGCACAAGACCAAGGACTGAACAATCAACAGTTGATAGACAGTATTAAAGCAGCAGCAGCACCAGAACAAACTACACGGGGTATTACTCAACCTTTTACTAATATGCAGTTAAATTCATTAGAGTCTGATCCTTATGCTGGTTACTATTCCAACCAAAGCATTTACGATATAGCTCCTGATGCACAAAATGTGTCAATGATAGGTGGTAGAAAAGCTCAATTCACAACCCCTGTAACGCAACAAGCAGTTGTAAGTAACTTTATAAATGGCGTTTACACCGCTAATTCTGGAAAAGATGCTTATGCAACCACTCCAGGAAAAGACATATTAAATATGCCGCACATACAGGCAGCTATTAATACTGCTCGTGATAATGGAACGCTTACTGCATCAGAATTTAACAATTTAACATCTAGTTTAAAGACTGCAAAGACCCCAGCAGAAATAAGAGCAGCACTTGCAAATCCAAAAGGACAAGTTGTTATTGATGCTATTTATGGTCAGCAAATTGGTGAAGCTAAAACTTTAGCAGATGCACAAGCAGAAGCAGTGGGTCGCCAAGCAGTGTTAAGCAAGCAAGATCCTGGTTATTACCAAAGCAATAGAGTTTTAACCGATGCGTATCAAAAAGCAGGTTTAACAGTGCCGTTTAACTATGCTAATTATAATGGTGTTGATACTCGTGACCGCACATCAAATTTGTTAACTCCAGAAAATTTAATTCAAAAACGTACTGACTTAGTAAATACCCTAAATAGGGATAATCCATACAGAGTAGCATATACGCCAACTACTCGTGGTATTGCTAACATGCCACCTTCTGTGCAGGACCCTTATTCAGATGAAGGTTTACAGTTTTTGTACAAAAATATGATGGACCAATATGGACCACCACCAGCTAATTTTGTTAACCCAGCTAATTTTGTATCTGAGCCGTATAGATATATACCACCACCACAAAATAATTTAGTTTTGAATACTCCAGTTGCTGATGCTTCAAAACCTGCAACCCCCGTTGTTGAGGCGGCTCCTGTCGCTCCTGTTTCGTATTCTCCTTCTGGTGATCGGGCTGGTGGCTTAATGTCCATAAACCGCAAAAAACATAAAAGAGGGTAGTAATAACACTAAATGATTGAGGTTTCTTTAGTTCCAACACAGTTTATTGATACTTGCTGGGCAAAAATAGAACCTTTTATGGAAAGAGCAGCAAAGTATACTTATGGTAGGTATACAAGTGATGATATTTATGATTCAGTAGTAGAGCATGATTACCAATTGTGGGTTGCTTTTGATGCAACAGGTATAAAAGGTGCAGTAGTAACTAACATAGTTAGCTACCCTAAGCGTAAAGTCTTATGTATGGCTTTTTGTGGTGGGCATGATTTAAAAGAATGGAAAACACCCATGTTAAGTTTGTTGCAAAAATTTGCAAAAGACATGGGGTGTGATGGAATTGAGGCTACAGCCAGAGCTGGCTGGGCTAAAATATTTAGTACTGATGGGTATAAACAACATTGGGTAACTTTTGAGTTGCCAGTATAAGGAGCAGATATGGGTAAAGGCGGTGGCGGATCTCCAGGTCCAAGCCAAAACACTACAGTAACTTCAAATATTCCTGAGTATGCGAAGCCGTATGTAACAAATATGTTTGAGGCAACTCAGCAACAGTTGTTTAACGGTAAAAAAACTCCAGAGGGTGGCTATGATCTTACTGGTCTTACGCCATATACACCATATAGCGGGAATGTTAACGATTACTTTGCTGGATTTTCCCCACTTCAGCAACAGGCTCAGTTTGATGCTGGTGCAATGCAGCAACCAGGTCAGTTTGCTTTAGGCAGTGGATTAACAGGCGCAGCTGGCCTGAGATCGCTTCAGGCTGGAAATCAATACACGCAAAATGTAACAAATAAACAAAGAGTAGATAGTGCTGGTAATGCGATGTTTGATGTAAATCGTAATCCTATATTTGATGCGTCAAATACAACGCAGTCTTATATGTCACCCTATCAACAAAATGTTACCGATTTTGCTAAATCCTCAGCAATTCGTGAAGCACAGATGGCACAACAAGCTCAAAACTTAGGGGCAGCTCGTCAAGGTACTTATGGTGGTGCTAGACAGCTTCTTGCCAATACTGAACGGGAACGCAATTTATTAACCAATCTATCTAATATCCAAACTCAAGGGTCACAAGCAGCCTACGACAAAGCCATGCAGTCACAGCAATATGGCGCTAGCTTAGGTATGCAAGGTCTTGGTCAGGCTATGGGTGCAGGAGCGCAATTAGGTCAACTAGGTGCTACCCAACAAGCAAATGATATTGCCCGTCAAAATCAAATGTCAGCAATGGGCGGACAACAACAAAATCTTGAGCAAAACAAAATTAATCAAGCCATTCAAGACTACGCTACACAGCAACAGTATCCACAAATGCAATTGGGCTTTATGTCTAACATGTTGCGTGGTCTGCCTTTGCAATCAGCAACAACGCAAACGTATCAAGCTCAACCAAATGCCTTATCCCAAATAGGCGGTTTAGGTATGACTGGTTTAGGTATTTACGGTATGTCTGGTGGATTTAAGCCAGGAGCCAAAGAGGGCGGTTTAATGGCTGCCAAAGCATACAAAGAAGGCGGTTTAGCGTATGCAGAAGGTGGTGACATCTCTTCAATGTCAGATGAACAGTTAACAGAAATGTTAAAAAACCCATCCATTGATCCTATGTTAGCAATGGAGATTGAAAAAATACTTAGGTTGCACCAGAGAATGGCTATGAATCCTCAGACAGAGCAGATTATGGCTCCATCTTTACGTTCAGGTATTGCCTCTATTGGTACTGGTGATATGGTTCCAGAAGAAGGTATGGCTGGTGGCGGGATTATTGCTTTTGCTACTGGAAATGTAGTTAATTTAAAAAAACAAAGCGCTGCAGATGCTCTTGATGAACGTATCAGAAATATGGAAGAAAGAGAAGCTGCTTCATATAAAAACTTATATGAAAATGCCAACGCGTTTGAAAAATCTAATGCAGTTGCAGAAGATATTAGAAAGCAAATTGCAAGCAGCAAAGAAAAAGCTCCTTATGAGGCATTAACTATGGCTGGATTGGCTGCTTTGCAAGGCAGTCCAGATCCTGCAACACGTCAAAACTTTCTTGGTAACTTAGCTTATGGCGCTGAAAAAGGTCTTGGTGCATATAGTAAGAGTGGCGCAGAGCAAAATGCGCTTAATAAGCTATTGCTTACACAAGGTGTTGAGCAAGAAAAAGCTAAGTATGGTCGCGATGTGAGCGCACATAATGCGTTGCAATCTTCACTTGGTCAGGCATATAACAGAAAATTATTGTCTGCTCAAATTGGCGCTGGAGCTGAAGAGAAAGCATTGTTACGCGTTCAAGCTTTGATTAATCAAGACGATCAGATCCCTGCTTTGATTAAACAACGCGATATGTATGAGCCAAACGATCCTAAGTACAAAGCTTATAACGATGCTATTAATGCAATTAAAAAAGCTTACTTTGAACAAGCTGGTATCAAGCGTCCATTTGTAGCTCCTCCTGGAGTACAATTAGCTCCTGAGCCAGAGAAAAAAGGTTTCTTTAGTGGACTGTTTGGTGGAAGTAAATCAGAAGCATCAAAAGATACAATAATAGACTTTAATAAACTTCCAACTAAAGGCTAATTATGCCAATAGATGTGCGTATGCCTGATGGGACCATCATTAGTGGGGTCCCAGATAATATTACCCAAGAGGATTTGCTATCCAGATATAAGGCATATAAACCTGTCACATCTACTGACAATGTAGCTGGTGCAGTCCCAGACGAACTGGGAAGATATGATGCAGCCAAACAGCCAACCGCTGGTGTACAAAGACCAGAAGATGCTGGCTTTATTGAACGTAACATTGCTGCTGCCAAGCGCGGTGTTGAATCTCTTGGAGATGTAGCTGGTGGTTTAGGTCTAGCTGGTACAGCTATTACTGGTACACCAGAAGAAACCGCAGCTAAGATGCGGGAAATCAAACGGGAACAGGCAAAACCACAAGAAACTCCAGGTTTAACCGCTGGTGACATCGAGCGTATTTATAAAGAAAAAGGACTAGGCGCTGCCGCCTCCCAAGTTCCTAGCTATATCACTGAATCTATATTGGGTTCTGCACCACAGATGGCTGGTCCATTGGCTGCTGGCGCTGGAGCTACACTTGTTGGTGGTCCAGTAGTAGGCGCTTTAGTTGGTATGGGAACTTATGGCGTTCAGCAGTTTGGTAACTTCTTAACCCGTCAGGCACAAGAAAAGAATGATCCTAGAGAATTAGAGATATTAAAAGCCGCTGGAACTGCAGTTGCAACTGCTCCATTAGGCTATTTTGCAGACCGATTTACTGCTGGTTTAGGTGGACTTGGCGCTAAAAAAGCTGGCGCAGAAATTATGAAAGAGCTATCTGCCCGTCAGGTAGCAGCCAAAGTAGGTAAAAAAGCCGCTGGCGGTGCAGCAGCAGGTGTTATTGCTGAAGCTCCATTAGAGGTATTAGAACAGGCTGCAGAGCGCTGGCAAGCTGGTTTAAGCCTAACAGGTGACGATGCGTCAAACGAATATAAAGAAGCGTTTTTTGGCGCTGCAGCAGCTGGCGCTGGTATTGGTGGTGCATCTAGAGGTATTGAGGCTTATCAAAAACCCGTTAAAGCTGGGGTTCCACCAGAAGTAGCTCCTCCTGTAGAGCCTCCTCCAGAGCAGCCAGCTGTTCCTCCTATGGTGGCCCCTCCGTCTAGTTCTCAAGATACTCAGGCGATGATTGATGAGTATCAAAATAAACCCATTACAAAAGTAGAACCACCGCAAGCTACTGATACTCAAAAAACCACGGAAACTGTAGAACCAGTAGGCAATATTTGGGAAAGTATTCAAAACCGCGATAGATCTACCCCTGCATCTGTAGCTCAGATGACCAAGATTGCTAATGAGCCAGACTATAGCCGAGTTAGTATGTCTCGCGACTATGGAACGGGCGCTCCAATTGTAGCTGGTGCAGAAATTAATCCAGCACAATTAGGCAGAACAGATACTGTTACTGGTGCTGATGGAAAGAAAGTTCCAGTTCAGTATGGCGTTATTGAAGCTGGTGAAGTTATTCCATCCCATAATGCAGATGGTACAAAGAACCCAGCTTACGTAGATCCATCAGTCCCAGCCTTTAGAGCAATTACTAACGGGCGCGTAGCTGGATTACAGGCTGCCTACAATCAAGGCACAGCAACAGATTACAAAAACTCTTTGATAAGTGATGATTTACATGGCATAGATAAGAGTGTCATTGAAGGTATGAAGAACCCTATGTTGGTTCGTGTTATGCCTATGGATCAGGTAAATAAAAACACTGGCGATGTTAGCAACACTGGTGCTGGCCTGTCATTTAACATCGTAGAGCAAGCTAAGAACGATACCAACCGCGTTGACCTTGCTACTGTTAGCTTTACCGACTCTGGTGAAGTAAGCCAGCAAACTATCAAAGATTTTATTAAAGCCATGCCTACTACAGAGCAGGGCAATTTGATGGACAAGCAAGGTAATCCTACCAAGCAAGCCGTAGAGCGCGTTGATGCAGCCATCTTCCAACAGGCTTATGGTAACGACAAACTCACAGAATTAGCTTTCCAAGCACAGGACGAAGAGGCTCGGAACATTGTTCGCGCCCTTAATATGGCAGCATCTAAGGCAATTCGCTTAGGTGAAGCTGGTGATTACGATGTACGCCCACTAGTAAATGAAGCAGTTGAGATGGCTATCAACGCCAGAAGAAACAACCTTAGTCTTTCTGATGCAGCCAAGCAAGTTGATATGACAACTAACCCAATGGCTAATCAGATTGTCCAGATGTTTGCTGACAATCCTCGTTCAGCGAAGGCTATTGGTGAGAACTTATCTAACCTATTTGACAATGCCTACAACGAGGGCAGCAAAGAAGGCGCAGATATGTTTGGTGAAGTGCCAAAGCGCCCAGTAGATCAGCTCATTAAAGAGTCTTTTGCTAAGAAGACTGAACCAGATTTATTTGCCAAGCCAATAGAAAAAACCGTAATAGAAGAACCAGAGCCAAAAAGCTTTCAAATTAAAAAGCCAATGGAAGAAATTGCTGCAGAGATTGGCAAGATGGACAAGGGATCTCAGGTATCAGAGTGGCTAATTAAAAACGCCCCTAATTCTGCTGCCAAAGCTATTGCAGAACGTGTTGATTTCAACATAAAAGCGCTCGAAAAAGCTGGTGTTCCTGTAAAGATTACTGTTTTAAATGGCGATAAAAGACGTAGTTCTTATGGATCTTCTCAGCCTATAGGGTCTGGCAAAAAGATTATGTATTACAACGTTCTTTATAACGGTTTAAATGCACAAGGAAAGGCGGAAACTAATCCGCCATCTAATCGTCCTACAGGTACACGTTACAGCACCCTCATGCACGAATTGTTGCATGTAATTAGTCAAGTTCAGCTTGATACTTTGATTACACGCAACTTTAAAGGCCCTGAAAAAGTTATTCAAAATGAGTTACGTTCGGTCTACCGCGCTGTTCAAAAACAAATGGAACAGGATATTAAAGACGGTAAAGATCACCCAGCCCTGAAAAGAAAGAGTCTTTATCTTAAAAACGTAGATGAAGTATTTACACGCGGTTTAACAGAAGAAGTATTCCAAGACTACCTATCTGGCATAAAGATGGGTAAGAAGACAGCTTTAACAAAGTTAATGGAAATCTTCCGTAAAGTTATTGGTTTAAATCCTCAATATGAAACAGCATTAGATCGCTTGATGAGCGCATCTGAGAAGATTTTTGCTCAGACTCCTGCTGATATTAATAGACTTGCCAAACATTTAAACTGGAGTTTTCCAGCAATGAAGGAGCAAGGTTTAACAATTAAAACTGATACTCCTCAGTTTAAGAAGTGGTTTGGTGGCTCTAAAGTTGTTAATGAGGATGGTAGTCCTAGAGTTATGTATCACGGAACTCAGGCTGATATTTCAGAATTTAAAGGAAAATTAATTTTTACGTCTCCAAACCCAATGGTGGCAAATAAATTTGCTGCTGATGATATGGCTTGGACAGAAGAAAAAATAGGAACACCATTTAATCCAAATCCAATTGGCGCAAATGTTTTGCCATTGTATGTAAAAGCAGACAATCCTTTTGATTATCAAAACATAGAACATGTTGATAAATTATTTGAAAAAATAAAATCAATGTTTGCTAAAGAATCTAGAGCAGATGCAAAAAATTTAATGTTAGAAGGTAATTTTAAATTAACTGAAGATAGTAGAGTAATTGATGCTATAAAATCTTTGGGGCATGATGGATTATATGTGCAAGAATTTGGAGCAAAAAATCTTGCTGTATTTAATCCCAATCAAATTAAATCTGCTGTTGGTAATGCTGGTGAATTTAATCCTGAAGATGCAAGGATTCAATACGAAGAAGTTGGCAAGGAAGGCCAAGAGAAGCCTACCAAAGAAGCCCGTAACTACTTAGGCCAACCAGTCAAACCTACTTGGGAATTCCCAGAAGACACATTTATTCATGTTCCTGGTGTAACAGATGTCTCTGTCAATAACTTAATTTATAAATTCCAAGATAAACAGATTGATACTAAGCGCGCACAGGAGGCTATCTCTAAAGCCGCTGGTCAGATTACTGATGAGATTAATGTTTACGACAAAGAACAGTTATTCCATGGAAAAGTAGCCACAGCAATTCGTGAGTATTTACTTAACGAATTATTGCCAGCTATCAAACAACTAAAAGCATTTAATCTTAAGCCAAAAGAAATGCAAGATTACCTTCTTGCGCGTCACGCTAAAGAGCGTAACGATAAGATGAATGAGTTAAACAAGCTTGATCCACGTACAGGCAAAGAGCGTACTACTCCTTGGGAATTACAAGATCGCGCTTCTGGCATGTCTACTGCTGATGCTAAAGAATTGTTAGACAATCTTGATCCAAAGAAAAAAGATCAATTGGAAAAAGTTGCCAAGATGTTTGATGACATGGTTACTGGCACACAAAAGATCCTTGTAGATTCAGGTGCTGATAGCCAAGACACTATTAATTCTTGGAATGAAACCTATAAGCACTACGTACCATTATTCCGTATTGAGGAAGACTTTATCAATGGCATGGGTGCTTCTGGTTTAAGCAAAGGATTTAACGTTAGCGGTGACTTTAGTAAGCGCGCCATGGGTTCTGAGAAAGAAGTTCAGGACATCATTGCTAACTTAATTAAACAACGTGAACGCGCTTTGATTCGTGCTGAGAAGTTGACCGTAACTAAGGCGTTATACGGTTTGTTCTTAATGAACCCAAACCCAAATGTAGCTTTACCAGTAAACCCAGACGCAATCAAGAGCAAAGATGCTTTGATAAGAGAGTTAGAAAGTCTTGGGTATGACAATCCTGAAGAAATAGCTAACAACTTAATGGAAGAACCAAAGAGTCGCTATATCAGTAAGGGTAAAAGAGTTATTGATAAAAACACTGGCCTTCCCACATCTGATACACCAGAGTCTGTAAAGCTTAAGATAAACAATCTTGATCGCTTTGGCGATAACGTATTAACGCTAAGAATAGATGGTAAGAATCGCTATATATTCTTTAACCAAAAGAATCCTGATGCAGTACGTATGGCTAACTCTTTAAGAAGCCTAGACGTAGAAAGCTTGGGAACTCTGACAAGTATAGTGTCTAAGGCTACTCGTTGGTTTGCTTCTGTTAATACTCAGTACAACCCAATCTTTGCTGCAGTCAACTTAATCCGTGACGTTGGTGGCGCTCAATTTAACTTAACCACTACTCCTTTAGCTGGTAAGCAAGCCCAGGTGACTGCTGGAATATTCCCCGCAATGAAAGGAATATTTAAGGTACTACGCGCTGAACGTAAGGGTGAAGTTGGTGGTGACAGTGACATGGAAAAAGCTTTCCGTGAGTTCAGAAAAGAAGGTGGTCAGACTGGCTATCGTGATTCCTTAGCTCGTAAAGAAAACGAAAAATCAATCGTTGATGAGCAGTTGGCAAAAATTACAGCTGGCGGTAACGCTAAGAAGGCTTTTAAAGCAGTCTTTGGTGCGCTATCAGACTTTAACGACACACTAGAAAACGCTATTCGTTTATCAGCTTATATTGCAGCCAGCAAACCTAAAGATAAAGGTGGCCTTGGCTTATCTAAACAACAGGCAGCCATTATCGCTAAGAACCTGACAGTAAACTTTGATAAAAAAGGTCAGCTATCTGCCAATATTAATGCGCTATATGCTTTCTTTAACGCATCTATTCAGGGTACTGCCCGTCTTGCCCAGACTCTTAAAGGCCCTAAAGGTAAAGCAATTATTGGTGGTGGTGTTCTTCTTGGCTCAATGCAGTCTTTACTATTAGCAGCCGCTGGCTTTAAAGATGATGAGCCTCCAGAGTTTATAAAAGAACGTAACTTTATTATTCCTACCCCAGGTGGTGGCTACTTAACTATTCCATATCCACTTGGATTAAATATTCTGCCAAGTGTAGGTAGACTTACTACTGAGTTCATGCTTACTGGCGGCAAGAATCCTACCAAGAAGGTCGGTAATTTAATTGGCGTATTTGCAGACGGTTTAAGTCCAGTTGGTAGTGCTGGTGCATTACAAACTATTGCCCCAACTGTTTTAGATCCATTGGCTGCTCTTTCAGAAAACAAAGATGCGTTTGGTAGACCAATTTATAAGAAAGATCAGACCACAAACCCCACTCCAGGTTACATGCGCTCCCGTGAAACATCCAGTGAGATTAGCAAGAACATATCGTATTTCTTAAACATGGCATCTGGTGGTGGCAAATACAGCAAAGGTTTGGTAAGCCCTACAGCAGATGAGATTGACTATGTAGCTGGACAGGTAACTGGTGGCGTAGGTCGCGAGCTAATGAAAACTGGTCAAACATTAAAGGCAGCCAGCACTGGTGAAGATTTACCATCCTATAGAGTTCCATTGCTTGGTCGTTTTTATGGTGAAACACAGTCAAATGCTGCTGAATCCCAACGGTTCTACACTAATGTTACCAGGATGGCTGACCATGAAAATGAAGTCAAAGGTCGCATTAAAAACAAAGAACCAGTAGGACCTTATCTAAAAGATCATCCTGAAGCTAGACTATGGCAAACGGCTAATACGGTAGAGAACCAGATCAATCAGCTTAATAAACAAAAGAAAGAGTTTATTGAAAGAGGGTTGCCAAAAGATCGTATCAAGCGGATTGAGAACCAGAAGGCCACAATTATGAAACGGTTCAACGATCAATTAGCTAGATTTGAAGAATAAAAAAGGGGGGTTATTACACCCCCCTAAAGCCGCATTACGTGAAGGAGCATAGCTCCGTCTTTATTTTATCTCAAGAATTACCATCCCCATCACAGATTCGGTAAAAATAAATTTAGGCAAAAACCTCTTATCGTTTACTTTAAGAGCGTCCGCTACGCCATCCAATCCAGACTTAATAGCAGCAACCATATTATCCGCGTCTCTATGACGTTTATCTGGTGGGCAGAAGGTTATCTCTAACTCTATCTTTCCATCGCCTTCTGGAGCTTTTAAACCAGCCTCTAGAGATAATGCCCAACAAGCAGTCCGATATTCTTTCTTTTTCTTGGCTTTTTTAGACCAATGTAAGGTGGCATTTGGTGACAATTCTTTAGGAGGCCAAGGCAAAACAACTTTATTTTTCATGGTCATCTTTTCAAGTTATTGATTTCATTCACTTTGTCACTATAACAGCTGTTATAGTGAGAAAATGCAACAGGTGAATAAATATGGGTACAACCTATTGACATATGTAATTTTATCATGGAAAATACAATCTGATTAACTGCTAGGAAAATCAATATGCAAACACCTTACACCACTTCAACTGGTATCCA
>Ga0209188_1003292_pt1 | contig 11293 bp, 4 predicted proteins | sample C_130625_EF_Meta_FD_187307 | JGI IMG/M metagenome (GOLD analysis project Ga0209188, IMG submission 187307) | Freshwater microbial communities from Lake Croche, Canada to study carbon cycling - C_130625_EF_MetaG (SPAdes) (version 2) | ecosystem: Environmental > Aquatic > Freshwater > Lake | place...
CGATGTAGTGGCCGCATTCGATGCCCAGCACCGGCTTACCGACGATGAACTGGCAGTGGTGTGGAATCTTGTTCTCGCCCGCCAGTGCCTCAGTGTTGTCAACGCCGCTGTGCAAACAAGCATTCGGCCCGACGACGACTACCTTCGGGTAAGTGAAGAGCCGGCATGGCGCTCGTTAGCTCGACTCCTCGAGATCAACACCGATCTGGCTCGTTATCGAATTCGCGCAGCCTGTGGGCGCGAACCACATCCGAACGGCCAGCGCATTCGCGAGTTCCTGGCGCAATCGTCACCTGCGCCACTTCTGGGTACTGAGTGGAACGACCTGCGACTGTTTGCAGTCGACTTGTCGGTCGATACCCCACTGTTTGGTATCAGTGAGATGTCTGGCACGGCCGAACAGGGCGATGCAATTATGCGGTCTGTCGTTGACGGAGATGCTGATGCCATTGGCCTCGGTGGCTATGGCGAGCCGCGCTTGTTCTACACGTCGCCGGCCTATGCCAGTTCAGAAGATCCCGCGTCGGAGCGCCGCACAATTCATCTTGGTCTTGATGTGTGGACTCGTGCCGGTGTGCCCTTGCATGCGCCGTTGGCCGGAGTCGTGCACATTGCTCACGACAATGATGCTCCGCTCGATTACGGCCCGGTCGTTGTGCTGCGCCACACCACCCCTGAAGGCGATGACTACTTCAGTCTTTATGGGCATCTTGCCCGCGAGACTCTCGCCCATGTGCACGTCGGGCAGCAGATTGCCCAAGGCGAGATTTTCGCGTGGGTGGGCGATTCGAGTGTCAACGGGGGATGGGCGCCGCACGCTCACGTGCAGGTGATTCTTGATCTGCTCGATCTGGCGCACGATTACCCCGGTGTCGGAGTTCCGTCACAGCGAAATGTGTGGCTGGGTCTCTCACCTGATCCGGCGCTGCTGCTACAACTTCCGGAAGGCTCGACTCCGCCGCGCGATAGATCGGCCGTGCAGACTCTGGCTGATCGAAAGCGGCTACTTGGCCCGAACCTGTCGATCTCGTACGATCCGCCGCTGCGAATTGTGCGCGGAATGGGGCACACCCTGTACGACGATCAGGGCCGTAGTTATCTCGACGCCGTGAACAATGTGGCCCATGTTGGCCACTGTCATCCGCATGTGGTGCGAGCCGGTGCTCGACAGATGGCGGTGTTGAACACCAACACCCGATACCTGCATGAAGAGGTACTCCGCTACGCCGAGCGACTCACAGCCACTCTGCCCGGTGACTTGTCGGTATGTTTTTTCGTGAATTCAGGTAGTGAGGCGAACGATCTCGCGCTGCGAATTGCCCAGGCTCATACCGGTCGCCGCGATGTCATCGCCCTAGAAAACGGCTACCACGGACACACTCAAGCGTTGATCGACGTGAGCCACTACAAGAATGCCGGCGCCGGTGGCAGTGGAGCGCCCGAGTGGGTACACACCGCGGTAATGCCCGATGCATATCGGGGCGAACACCGCGGTTACTCGCGTGACACCGCGTTGGCCTACGCACAAGACATTGGTCGTTGTATTTCTGAAGCCGAACCCGCTGCTTTCATCGCTGAGTCGATGGTGGGCTGTGGCGGGCAGATCGTGCTGCCAGATGGCTACCTTGGCGATGCGGCGGCTCTGGTTCACGCGGCGGGCGGGCTGATGATCGCTGATGAAGTGCAAGTCGGATTTGGCCGGGTTGGGCCAGCGTTTTGGGGCTTCGTGACCCAGGGGCTAGTGCCTGACATCGTCTCGATGGGAAAGCCGGCTGGTAACGGTCATCCGCTAGCGGTGGTCGTAACAACCCCCGAGATCGCCGCGTCGTTTGCCAATGGCATGGAGTACTTCAACACGTTTGGTGGAAACCCAGTGTCGGCCGCGATCGGCAATGCCGTACTCGACGTGCTTGAGATTGAGCAGTTGCCGCAGCGCGCTGAAACTGTCGGAGCTCGCATCGTCGCCGGCGCGCGCGAGTTAGCGCAGCGACACGAACTGATCGGTGACGTGCGCGGCTTAGGCATGTACATCGGAATTGAACTCGTTCGCGATCGCCAAAGCCTAGAGCCCGCTGCGGCAGAGGCGTCGTACGTGATTGAGCAATGTAAGCGCCGTGGGGTTCTGGTTAGCACCGACGGACCCTTGCACAACGTGCTCAAGATCAAGCCGCCCATTGTGTGGGGCGAAGCTGAGGCTGATCGCCTGATCGACACCCTTGATCGGGTGCTCTCAGATTCCGCTCTGGGCCGTTAGCGCACTGGGTTCAAAAAAGCAGACGCGAACGGCCGAGCGCGTCTCTAGTCTTTGGCCTGCACTCTGAAAGACTGCGCCTATGAGCCAACTTGGTGAAACAGTTGTTGTTACGCGCGAGGTATCGCGGCTTCCGCGCACGATCGGCACGATCTTGGCCATCGTCGGAATCGTGCTGATGCTTTCCGGAGCTGCCACCTACATCACGGTCAGCAAAACACTTTCCAATGAGCAGATCACTACGGCATCTGATGCCTGCTTGCCCGAAATGCGCGTTACCGGACCTTTCACTGCGTATTGCCAAGCGCAGGTCATTGCCATGCACACCACCGAAGCAACCGGTGGCAAGACGTACGCCGAACTGGCCAAGGACGATCCGCTGCGACAAACGGCAATGACCTCGTCGTTCTTGCGAGCATCGCTATTCACGTCAGTGGTTGCATTCGGCTTGGCAGCTCTGGTGATTTTGCTCGGTGCACTGTTTACTCTCACCGGAGTCGCACTGCGTAAGTTGCAGGGCGATGTGGTCTAACAAGGGGCTGTAGCGAGGTGATTTAGCAATCTCGCCGATGCCAGTTACGAAACCGTGACCGGTACGCGCAGGCCTTGCTCGGTGAGGCGCTCGGTGAACTCGGCTACATCTAGTGGCCGGGCGCTCAAGAAACCCTGGTATGTGTCGCAGCCAGCCCGCGACACAGCACGTCGTTGCTCCTCGAACTCGATCCCTTCGGCAACCGTGAGCAGCCCGAGTGCGTGGGCTAAGTCAACGATGCCGTGCACCAATGCCGTGGTCTGCGGGGTGTCGAGGATACGAGCAATGAACGACCGATCGATCTTGAGCACGTCGACCGGAAATCTTTGCAGGTAGGCAAGGGAGGAATACCCCGTGCCAAAGTCGTCGATACTGATCCACACCCCAAGGTCACTGAGCTTACGCAGTACAGCGGTTGCCTTTTCGGGGTCGTTCATAAGCGCGCTTTCGGTGAGTTCAAGGGCAATCATGTTCGGATCGATTCGATGCCGATCGATGGTCTCAGCCACCATGGTCACCAAATCGGGGTCAGATAGCTGCTTGGCTGACAAGTTCACCGCCACACTGAAGCCAGGCGATGTCATCGACTGCCACTGTGCCGCTTGTCGGCAGGCCTCGTTGAGTACCCACTTACCGATGTCACTAATCGCGCCGCTGTCTTCGGCAGCTTCGATGAATTCGATCGGGCCAATGAGTCCCCATTGGGGATGCTGCCAACGAACGAGGGCCTCGGCCCCGGTGATTGTTCCGTCACTGCATCGAAAGATTGGCTGGTACTGCATGCGCAACTCACCGCGGGAAACCGCGTGACGTAGCGACATCGTCAATTCCAGTTGTGAGGCAACAGCTTCACGCATCGAAGGCGTGAACAGAACGATGCGATTGCGGCCGGTGTCTTTTGCTTGATACATGGCGGTATCGGCATCGCGCAGCAGGTTGTCGACATCACGGCTGGTGGCACGCGGCATGCCATCGGTAAGCACGACGCCGATGCTGGTTCCGAACCAAAGATCTACACCGTCGATTTGCATCGGAGCGGTAACTGAAGTTCGAAGTCGGTCAGCGAGAGCTAGAACCTCGGTCTCGTTCTTAACGTCTTCGACTACCACCACGAACTCATCGCCACCGAATCGAGTAACACTGTCGCTGGCGCGCGAAATCGCTTCGAGTCGCCGGGCGACCGCAATGATCACCTGATCACCAGCGGCGTGACCAAGGGTGTCGTTGAGAACTTTGAATTGATCGAGATCGCAGAACAGCACACCGACTTTGTTGCCCGATCTATTGGCTCGCTGGAGTGCTTGCATGAGTCGGTCGGTTAGTAGCGTTCGGTTGGGAAGGCCGGTAAGGGTGTCGTGAGTGGCGCGATGCGAGAGTTGGCGCTCAAGTGATTTGCGCCAGGTGATGTCGACGTGACTCACGACAGCGCCGCCCTCGGGCAGCGGCACCATGGTCAAACTGAAGGTGCGATCGACCCGCTCAATCATCAGGTCGTATTCCATTTCGAACGACGCAAGCCGACCCGAGAGCACGCTAACCAATCCTGCAAGGGCTTGGTTTGCCCATCGTGCACCGATGGCGTCGTGGCGCAGGCGCTCGAGATAGTTATCGGCAACGTTCAAACTCGTCACTTCATGTGCATGGGCCTGATTGAACTGTTGCCACGCATGGTTGATGGCGACAACGATGGCGTCGGAGTCAAGTATCAGGGTCAGGCTCGGCAGGGCATCGATCACCGATTGCGCCGCTGGAATCTGACCCTTTTGCGTTGAACCCATCTCACCTCGCCTCGACGCGTGCCGCTACCTTCAGTGTGCGCCTGAATCGGCAAATGGGTTATCGGCATCTAGGCCAGACAAGTTGAATTGCGCGTGGAATTGCCCCAAGCCAGAGGTGCCGCTTGCTCAAAGGCGAACGAGGCTACGCCTTTTGATGGCGGGCCAATGAGAGCCGAATTTCATCTTCGGCTTCTTTGCGCCCCACCCAGGTAGCCCCTTCGACAGATTTTCCAGGTTCGAGATCTTTGTACACCTCAAGGAAGTGCTGAATTTCGAGCCGATCAAATTCGGGCATGTGGTGAATATCGCGTAAGTGTTCTTTGCGAGGATCTCCGGCTGGTACGCAAATGACCTTGTCGTCACCGCCAGCTTCATCGGTCATGCGGAACATGCCGATTGCTCGACATGAGATGACGCAGCCAGGAAATGTCGGTTCGTCAAGCAGCACAAAGACGTCAAGGGGGTCACCATCCAGACCGAGGGTGTCATCGACAAACCCGTAGTCATGTGGGTAGCGCGTCGAAGTGAACAGCATGCGATCTAAGCGAATACGCCCAGAATGATGGTCGACCTCGTACTTATTGCGACTACCGGACGGAATTTCGATGGTCACGTCAAACACCATGGGTTCCATGCTCTGACCTTATCTAGGAACTGTCACGTAGTCTGACGATGTGACGAGTTCTGTGCGCTGGCCCAAAACACTGGTGGCGGTGGCGGCGATTTGCTGCTCTGCCGGGTTAGCCGTCAGCGGGGGTCCAGCGGCCTTGGCCGACGCTGCCACGCCCAGTGTTCCTGCGGCGTTCTCGGGTACGACAGTTTTGCCGGCAGTTGCGATTACCGGGTCAACCGCGCCTGCGCCCACAGCTGTTGGCATTACGGCTCTGCTGGCGCCAATCATTGCCCAAGGCCCGTGGACGAACGCCAGCGCCGTTGTCATCGACCCTGCGACGCACGTCGTTCTCTACCAACGCGATTACAAGCGTCCCACCGCTCCGGCCTCAACTCTGAAGACTCTGACCAGCCTTACTGCACTTACTGCTCTCGGAGCCGACACTCGATTGCGCACCAGAGTGCTGCGCGACGGCGGTGGTGTCGTTTTGGTCGGGGCTGGCGATGCAACGATGACGCGCCATGCGGGCATCGTCGATGGTGCGGCCACGGCGTCGTTGGATTCATTGGCTAAGGCCACCGCTGCTGCCCTCAAGAAAGAGGGCATCACCACCACACGCGTAAGTTTTGATGACTCTCTATTCACCGGGCCCGTGCTCTCGCCCGGGTGGTCATCAGGGTTAGTGGCCGCGGGTGAAATTTCCCCGGTCATGGCACTGTCGGCTAATCAGGGCCGAGTTGGGGCTGGCGCCGAAACTCGTAGTGCCGACCCCGCGCTTGCGGCGGCTCGGTACTTTGCTTCTGTTCTGGAATCTGACGGAATCACCGTGAATGGCCAGGCCGCGCGGGCAAAGGAACCCGCTGATGCACCCGAAATTGCCGGTGCCACGTCGCCAAGCATCGCCGAAATGGTCGAGTATGCCCTCACCACCAGCGATAACGATGTGGCCGAGGCCCTTGCGCACCTAGCCGGACTCAAGCTTGTTGGGTCGGGTTCATTCGAAGGTGGAGCCGCCGCCACGGCAAAGGTTCTCACCGCTTACGGGATTCCGACCGCTGGTCTCAAGCTCAGCGACGGTAGTGGGCTAGCAAAGAATGACCGGGTCGAGGCGCAGACCTTGGCGCGAGCTATTGAAGCGATCGTCACCGACGTGGCGCCGCAAGATCTTGCAGTGACATCGCCGGTTGGTTGGGCGGTGGCTTCGGGTATGCCGGTGGCCGGGTTTAGCGGCACATTGGCCGATCGTTACGACACCGACAAGACTAAGGCTGGGCGGGGCGTTGTTCGGGCCAAGACGGGCACGCTGACCGGAGTCGTCTCTCTTGCCGGATTCGTGCGCGACCGCGAGGGCCGGCTACTGGTATTCGCTCTCTTGGCCAGCGGAGTTCCTGACATTGCGACCGGCCGCCTCAGCGCCGATCAATTCGCCGCTGCGCTGGCCACGTGTGGGTGTCACGGTTAGTTCGCCCCTCTGGCGTATCTGTTCGTTATTCTCGGCCTATGCTCTCGCTGCGCGCGCCCTGGTCGGGCATCTGCCGTTTCGTTGCCGTGTGTGTTTCGTCGTTGTTCGCGATCGCGATGCTTGTCGAACCTGCCTCGGCGGCGCCAGCAACGTTGAGTCTGACCAAAGAGGTCAGCCGCAGCACCGTGGCACCGGGCCAGCAGTTCAACTACACCATCACCGCGGGATGTTCAGGCCTGACTGAGGGCTGTGTCGATGCCACGGTGACTGACATCTTGCCCGCCGAATTTGAAGTGAGTTCGCTGCCTCCCACGACCAGCGAGCGCACCGTCACCTTCGACCCGGCCACGCGTCTGCTCACCGTTGTTTTCACAATCCCGTTGAGCAACCCCTCGGGTAAGAAGGGCCTGCCAACTGGACGCACCCGGGTGTTGAGCATCGGAATGCGACTTCCGGTTGAAACGCCGGTGATTCAGGGTCAGGTGATTCCCAACACGGCTGACTTCAACGGGCTTAATTCGGGCGGTACTGCGCTTGTTCCTGCTACTTCCAGCGTTGACGTTACGGCTACGGTGCCCGTAGTTGTGCGACCCGTGGCGACCAAGACGTGGGCACCGCCAACGGCCATTGCCCAATCGGGTGAGACCAGCACGATCACTCTTGGAATTCGCAATGCCTCGTCGACCTCGGCCGATGTGCGTGAACTTATCGTCGACGACGGCAATATTGCCGGTGGAACAGCCGCAACTTTCGACTATATGAATGTCACCTCACTCGGTCCGGTGGTGACGTATCCGCCGGGTACCGACCAAATCGTCATCTCTGTCTGCACGGTCGTTGCCCCCACTGCCTGCACCGACGCCGACTTACACTCCTCAGCCCCCCTTACCGGCAACGGTCCGTTCAATCCGGCCACGATCTTCAGCCCGGCTGTCGCTCTCGCCGACATCACCTACGTGCGATACGCATTCAGCCATTCAGGCGCCACATCGATTCCGTTCAGTGCCGATCAAGGTCAGGTCGAGACCGGAGTAGTGCTGCGCGACACCTTGCGCTCGGCTCCGAGCACCCCGATTCAGCCGCAGACACCGCAGAAGCTGACCAACACCGCCAGCCCGAGTGCCGTCGATAATCTCGCCGCTGTAACTGATGGGGCGCTGGTCACGGCTCCGTTCACGATTCAGCCCGACACCATTGCCGTGCAGGCAACGAAGAAGATGTTCGCCGACAACAACGGCACGTGGGCGCCCAATGGTGAGATCGTGGTGGGGCAAGACTCGGGTATCACCATGCAACTCGGGGTCAAGAACACCTCGGCCCCCTTGGTTAAGACGATGACGATTCTTGAGCCGTCGCCGAATTCACCCACATCGGAATTCTCGAAGATTGATATTGATCAAGGTCGATTCACCTGGCCCAGTGGAGCCACCAAAGCCACACTGACGGTCACGTGCCGATCTGGCGCCAACCCGACACCAGTGGTGTACCAACGAGCCGGCGCTGCTATTCCCACGCTGATCCCCAGCATGGGCTGCGCGGCCGGGGTTGCGCCGGCCTCGATCGAACTCACCTACGAAGGAGCCGATGGCGGCGGCAACGGAACCATCGAGCCTTCGGCGTCTGGCACCCTCGATCTGCACGGCACGGCCCCCGGTGCTGATTCCACCGATGTGATCAACACCCTGATCAACTGTGTCGAGGCGTCGGGTGCAACTCCGCAGACGTCGAGTGCGGCAAGCATTGCGTGCGAACCCGTTTCGGTTGCAAATCCGAGAAATGGCATTGGTGGCGAGTACAAGAACAGTGCGGGCGTTTCGACAATCGTTCCCGGTCAACCGCTGAAGTTCTTCATGGGCCTGCGCAACGCCGGCAATGTGCCCTCGAACGGCGTGTACTTCGCCGACCCGCCCGACCCCACGGCCACGCCCAACTCGTTCTCGGTTGTGCGGGTGGCGGCGATATCGACGTCAGCTACTCCCACCTCTGTCACCGAGTTGTTCGACCCAATAGCGGCCGCCTACGTGCCCTACGTGGCGTCGAACACTGCTCTGCTCACTCGGGCTACCGGTTTCAGGGTGCGCCTTACCGCGCCACTTCCGGTTGGGGCTGAATTCAGCCTCAACTACAGCGTGCTCGTGCGCGATGGAATCTCGGCCGAGACACGGTTCACGAACTGTGCTGAGTTCGGCATCGATGGTGCGCCCGCGCCAGGATCACCTCGCTGTTCGCCGACCGTGACAGTCAAGCAGGGCAATTCAACATCGGCGTCTTTGGACAAACTCTTCTCGGTCTACGATCTGATTCGCCCCGAGCCGGGCCTTAAGCCGCAGATCACGCAGGTCAAGCACAAGTTGAGTAACAACGGCCCGCTGTACTTGAAGCAACTGCAGTTCACTGATGCTGACGCCAATTTCTTCGATGCGGTGACGTTTGCTGGAAACATGCGGGTGAACTTCCCGCCGGGTGCCAATCGCGTTCAGGTTGACGTCTGCACCATCGGCTGTCAAAGCTCGCCTCCGGTCTTCGTTCTCGGAACGCCCACGGGGGTTTCCAATCCAGGTTTGCCGGCCGGAGTTTCTGCTGCCGATGTTCAAGGCATTCGGGTGACGTTCTCGAACACCAGCGGCGGTTACGAGTTGTTGCCCACTACCAACTTCCCGAACAACGGAGCCTGCCGTAACGCCAGCTTCTGCTTTGACGTTCAGGCAAACGAGTTTCTTCGTTCTGCCCCCACCACACCAATTCCGTCAACTGTCACCGACACGAGCGACGGCGGATACGAAAGTGCTCTGCAGACGCCCGGAACGCTGGCCCCGCTGGCCCCGGTGAGTGAAGCTTTCAACCTCACCCCGGGCGTGGCCGAGGTCAAATTCACCAAGGGCCCGGGAAGTCGCATCGCGCCAGGTGACACCGCACCCTTCGATCTCACGATTGAAAACACCGGAACCACCGCGTTGGTCAATCCGGTGATCACCGATCCGATTCCTGCCGAACTCACCCTTGAAGATGACGCACCGGGCGGTTCACCAGGTCGGCCATTCGTGGTGAGCTACCCGGCTCTGCCCTCGGGGTACGCGCCGCTGCCGTCGGCCAGCGTCAGCTACACCCCAACCGAGGTCGCCAATAAGACCACCAAGGTGAGTTTTGAGTTCACGGGTTGGAGCCTTCCGCCCGGTGGCAAGGTGAGCATTCGCATCTACGTGCACTTGTCGCCCGGAACGTTGGCCGATACGGCAATCACCAACACAGCCGGGGCCAGCGGTTCCAATCAGAACCTCACCTGCGCGACAGGCAATCCGCCGAGTACCGATCCGATTTATGGCTCGGGCACCTTCTGCTTGTCCTCGGCCGTGATTGATTCGCTACCGGGCAACAGCATGAACGCTTCAAAGTGGAGCGCTGGCGACCCCAACCTTGGCTGGCAGCTCACCACAACCGGTGAAATTCTCAGTCAGAACGACCCACTGTGCCCGGCCTACACCGAAGGTGGCGTGCGCTACACGAGGTATCCGTGTGCGCCGATAGTGCGTCCTGGTGGCGAAATTCAATTCCTGATCCACCTGGTCAATGCCGGCACGAACCCGTTGGCTAAGGCTGTAGTAGTCGATGGGCTTCCGGTTCAGGGCGACACCGGCGTGCTGTTGTCTAGCACCCCGCGCGGAACGCAATGGAATGTCCGCCCGACGATGCTCACGCCGGTGACGGTGGTCGAATCGTATTCGGGCATCACGACCGACTACACCGACGCAGCATTCCCCGGCTTCTGCACGGCTGACATTCAGCCCAGCGGTACCTGCTCACCCGATCCATTCACGGCACCGTTCTCAGATGCCAATACCGGGTTCCGCACCAACCTCAACTTCCCCAGCGACGCTCGGCTGCAGCCCGGTGAAGGTGTCACTCTCACGTGGTCGATGCTTAGCCCATTGACGCTGACCACGAATCTCGAATCACCCGCGGCGTGGAACTCGTTCGCGCAGAAGTCGACCTTCTGGAATGGCTCGAGCTTTGACACGCTGTCGGCCACCGAGCCACTCAAGGCGGGCGCGGTGATGCGATTCAACACTGCCGCCGTGACGAAGTCAGTTATTGGCGAGGTTCCGACGGGAGCCGCGACCAGTTACGAAATTGGATACCGCTGCCTGTATGACGACACAGATGTTGCCAATGGCACGCTCACCTTTGGGCCTGATGACGTGGAGTTTGGTGACTCTAAGTCGCTGCCATTCCTGCCTGTGGGAGCAGTGTGTCTGATCTGGGAAAACACCCTCGATGGCGGGTGGAGCCCCAATCAAGGTGAAGCCAACGCCGTTCCGCTGGTGATCCTTGACCCAAGCCAAACCGAGACTGCACAAACTGTGGCGATCACCAATAGTTTCGAATCGGGACGGGTCACGGTACGTAAGTCGGCGGCCGGTCCAGGCGCCACAATTGCGCTGAAGTCGGGGGGCACGCTGGGTACACGGGCGGCTCCGATCACAGTTGAGTGCGCTTATCCGCCCAATTCTGACCAACTCGAACCGGGCTTCCCACTTCTGCCGTCATTCCCGAAGCCTTTGTTGGTTCAACCAGGTGCGCCCGTCACTGTTTCCGCACCAGGCAGTTCGCCGGTAACCGCGGGGGCGCGTTGTACAGCTACCGAAACATCGAGTGGCGG
>Ga0209188_1003293_pt1 | contig 11287 bp, 17 predicted proteins | sample C_130625_EF_Meta_FD_187307 | JGI IMG/M metagenome (GOLD analysis project Ga0209188, IMG submission 187307) | Freshwater microbial communities from Lake Croche, Canada to study carbon cycling - C_130625_EF_MetaG (SPAdes) (version 2) | ecosystem: Environmental > Aquatic > Freshwater > Lake...
GTAGAGCAACGAGGTTCACGGAGGTTCTTAGTCAAATGAAAGCCTTTCCTCACTCATATAAACACCCACACTCAGGTCTATTTGTAGAAGAACCTGGTATGGACTTAAGAGACTGGTTTGCAGGTCTGGCCATGCAATCCCTTATAAATAAGCTCTCGGATGATTACACCGAAGTGGACGAAGAATGTTTAGCCCATGATGCTTATTCTTTTGCTGACTCGATGTTGCGACATAGAGAACGTATGGAGGCAGGTGATGAATAACTTAGTTCCGTTTCAAGATATGACCTTGATGGCTGACAGTATTGCTAAGTCAGGACTGTTTGGCATGAAGAACGTCAATGAAGTCTTAGCCCTAATGCTAGTAGCACAAGCTGAAGGTCTACACCCTGCCACAGCAGCTAGGGATTACCACATCATCCAGGGCAGACCTGCACTCAAAGCAGACGCTATGCTTGCAAGATTCCAACAAGCAGGTGGCAAGGTAGACTGGACTGACTATACCGATCAGATCGTTACAGGCATCTTCACACATCCCAATGGCGGTACGCTCAAGCTGTCCTGGAGCATAGAACAGGCTACCAAAGCAGGACTGAATAAGCCTGGCTCTGGCTGGTCTAAGTATCCTAGAGCCATGTTAAGAGCCAGAGTAGTCTCAGAGGGCATTAGATCGGTTTACCCAGGCTGTGTGATTGGTACGTATACACCAGAGGAAGTAGCTGACTTTGATGACAAGCCAGTCAAGATGCGTGACGTGACACCTAAGCCCGTAGAGTTGCCACACAATGTAATCGTACAACCAGATGAAGGCGATCTAACAGGACTAGGAGAGCCTGAGCCTGAGCCTGTACCTACCTTTTTTGCTGATCTATTGCTACCAGATGGTTCTGCCTATTCCAGTCATCCTAATGCGGAAGAATGGATATTTGCCTACAACGAGATGGTAGAAAAGATTGGGAAATCTGCTAAGTTTAGTGCTCAAGAAAAGGCAGAGAAGGTACGTGCTCTTAAAACGGCTAATAAGGGTTGTATGAGCCGACTTACCGCTCTACAGATGGCAGTAATAGCACAAGCTACTGGACACGCTCTAGGAGCCGTTCCTGAGCCTGTAGAGGCTACTCCTCTCCCAAAGTCGAAAGGCCCGATCATGACAGTGGACGAGTTCGCGGAGTACGACAGGTTGCAACGGGAATAACTCAGAACGAACAAATATTGTCTTTGTTAAAGAGAGGGCCATTGACTCAGTTGGAAGCGTTAGACAAGGTAGGTACGACACGCTTGGCAGCAAGAATCAATGACTTGAGAGAACTTGGTCACATCATTCATACAGAACCCGTGACTAAAGGTAATAAGACTTATGCTAGGTATCACTTAATACAGGAGAAACAACATGGCAGACTTTGAAGTAGCAGATGGCACATCATTTATGTGGCCAAACAAAAAGACCAGTGAGAATCAACCTGACTGGAAAGGTGAGATGAACTATCAAGGACAGAAGTTGAAGTTTGCTCTGTTCAAGAAAATGACTCGCAATCAGCAGGAATACGTCCTACTTAAGATTGAGGATGATTCTTGGAAGGATAAGAACCAACAGACTTATCCTAAAGAAGTCACTAAACCGTATGAGAGTGATGTGCCCTTCTAGGTAAGTTATTGATTATAAAGGTTTTATGTCTAAATCACAACGTATCAAGGGAGCGAATTATGAACGCGATATTGTTCACGATCTGGCTGACTATCTCGGTGTGGACTGTGCTCGAAACCTTGAACAGACAAGGGATGGTGGTGCGGATATTGTTCTGGATCGCTTTGTTATCGAGTGTAAGCGGCGTGCTGGTATTGCTGTTTATGACTGGGTAGACCAAGCTCAAGCTGCTTGTAAAGAAGGACAGACACCTATTGTGGTGTGCCGTGCTGACAGGAGAGAAAGCCTGGCTATTATGAAATGGTCAGACTTTCTCGCCCTACTAGGAAATGAAATCAAATGAACGAACGAATTGCTAAACTTTACGATCAGGCTATTGTGATTGAAGACGGTGAAGATTATGTTTGCGGTGAATTGGATATAGAAAAATTTGCCGAGTTGATTGTGCGGGAATGTATTGATACTGCCTTTCATAGAGGTCATCCTGATTTAGAATTTTTGTTGAAACATTTCGGAGTTGAAGAATGAACGAACAAATTAAACTACTTTGGGAAGAAGAAAGTAACCAACTTTTTATTGAAAAAAGCAATCTACGTTTAAAAACTATGCTCGAAAAATGGCGAGATGAAATGCAAGATGATGAACGCTTTTTCGAGATGTTAGAGAAGTGGCAAGTAAAAGTGAAAGAAGAAATCAGAAAGGAAATAGAAGACTTGTTGTCGATTTATCGATAAACGAGCTTAAGAACAACCCCTAGAACCTGTACTAGAGTTGTATGAGTGCTTCCATGCAACCGATTAGGACGTTAAGGGGCAGACGTTACAGGCAGCCCCACTTACACTAACCATAAGGAAATGTTATGTCTGAAGAAAAACAACCACACATCTTTGTAGCCACTCCTATGTACGGGGGAATGTGTACGGGTTTCTACACCCAGTCCATCATGTTGTTACAAAAGCAATGCCATGAAAGAGGCATCAATATTACCTTCTCTTTCATGTTCAATGAGTCTCTGATCACCCGTGCTCGTAACGGTATGGCACATGGCTTCCTGGGTTCTGAGGCTACTCACCTACTCTTTATCGACTCAGACATACGTTTCCATCCTGATCACTTCTTTAAGATGCTAGAGGCTGACAAGGACATTATCTGCGGTATCTATCCCAAGAAAGAGATCAACTGGGATACCGTCAAGATGGCTATGGACAATGGCGTACCTAACGATCAATTGAAGTGGCATACCGGTTCTTTCGTGGTCAACCTGTATAACTATTCTGGTAGCGTCACCGTGCCTGTCAACGAACCTATTGAGATATACAACGGTGGTACAGGCTTTATGCTGATCAAACGCCAGGTATTCGAGGAGCTAAAGGACAAGGTAGGCTACTACACAAACAACGTCACAGACCTGGCCAACAGCCTACAAGCTGAACGTATCTATGAATACTTCACCACAGCTATTGATGACGAAACAGGCGTACTACTTTCTGAGGATTACTACTTCTGCAAACTGGCTAGAAAGAATGGCATCTCAGTTTGGGCGGCCCCCTGGGTATCACTGGCACACGTAGGCACATACTGCTTTGAAGGGCAGTTGTTACCCGCACCATGATGAACGCACTTGACCTGGGCTGCGGCCCTAATCCACGTAACCCTTTTGCTGCTGACCTTGTATACGGTGTTGACCTGCAAGACTTTGGAAACCCGTTGATCAAGGTAGCAGACCTGGCTATTCAACCCATACCGTTTGATGACAACAGCTTTGATTACTTAACGGCCTATGACTTCTTAGAGCACATTCCTAGACAGTTATACCTCACTGATGCTGCTAAAGGCGGTGTAGTGCGTCTATATCCCTTTGTAAACGTCATGAGTGAGATATGGCGAGTATTAAAGCTAGGCGGTACGTTCATGTCCTCTACCCCTGCTTTCCCTCATGCAGCAGCCTTCCAAGACCCTACCCACGTCAACTACGTAACACCAGATACCTTTGGTGAATACTTTGATGAATTTAAGACTTGGGGTAAGAACTATGGCTTTAAGGGTAAGTTCTCCATCAAGGCTATGGATTACTTTGGGCCACACTTGGTTGTCACAATGACTAAACTTAGCAATGATATTGTCTAAGCGTAGTTACTCCTCTCGCACTGCACGTGCGTTAGCCCCTGTGAACAAACCAGGGGTTTTTTTTACCGTTTTGCGGTACGCTTGGACTTACGAAATGCTTCAGCCGTTGGAGCACCTTTACTACCAGGCTTCCTCATGCGCTCTTTTGACCCGCGTTTTATCCGTTCTCTCTTGCGGTGGATATTGGCATACAGTCCGTCTTTCATCTACACCCCCATCGTCTACGCGCGGCCTTCCCCCGCTCACCTTTCCAGTGTTTCGAGCGAGCACAAAATGATCTGTGCCTTGCTCCTGATTTTTGTGGTGCTTTTAGGTTTGATCCTGTGGCTCGGTTATATTTTGCTCTGCCTTTTGCGGTTAAACCTCCCCCTTTGGAAACGGATTGTTTCTCGCCGCGCCCGACTGAAAGGTTTGTATCACTCATATTTACGTGTTCCTGACCGATCTATGATCAAGGCTTGGCCGCGAGGCAGCTCACCTAAACGTGATGGTACAGACACATGAGTCCATCTGTCGAACTCTCTGATGATTTGGTCAAAAGGCAAGTCACTACCAATCACAGCTTTGCAGACCTCGTCAGGCGTCATGCCAGGCACGCGTATGTCAGCAGCGCAGCCCAAGATGTGTTGACTAGTACCTTTAGAACCTACTGCTTCGTTTACTGCTATGGAGCGGTAAGCGGAATTTACCATGATCGGTTTGCCGCCCAACAATACCTTTACTCGCTCAAGAAACTCAGCCAGCCGAGTTAGATTGGCTTTTGCTTCATCATTAGGCGTGTTGTCTAACTCACGGTGCTCAGTGATCGTCAGTTCTTCTAGCGTAAAGTGTGGTGTTAGGTTCATTTGTTTATAGGCGTACTGTTATGAATCATGTGATCTTTAGCCTGACTAGAAGCACTAGAGCCAAAATAGAAAGCAATGATTCCAGTCCAAGCCGTACCTAAGCTACCTAACATAATATCGACTTCAGCAGCTTGTTCAATCTTTCCTGTCATCAAGCCTACCAGTATTCCGAAGAATCCCACTGTGACAATAATTGCGAGAAAAGAAGGTATCCAGCTTTTGACAGTGGTTTGCATTTGCCTAGCACTGGCTCTGTCTTCATTGCCTAGCTTGGCAAAGTCTAAGCCTAGTTCTTGTGCCTTGGCCTTGATAGCAAGTTCAGCTTGTTGAATGGCCGCTACTTGCTCACCAGTTAGCTTACCTGTCTCAATAGTCTTTTGTACGTCATCACCAGACATACCCAAAGCAGACTCAAGAGCACCGACAGCCATTCCCGCTACAGGACTACCAAGGGCTGACGCAACAGTGGGTGCTAACTTCTCTAAAGTATCTAACCAATCAGCCATTTTTCCTCCCTGCTAGTAATGACACAATCACTGCAACTAGCTGCAATGTCCACTGTGTCGTATCACCCGTCTGTTCACACGGTATAGCATCAAAATTACACACTGCACCTACCGTTCCAGAAATAGCTACTACATACACCAGTAGCCAGATCAGAATAGTTTCGTGGTTCACTTTTTGTTCCACAGTTCAAACAACGTCTTAATCTTTTCTTCTACTACGCCAATCCGTACATCCATCTTAGCTAACACTATGACTAAAGTGATGAAAGCTATAACCATCGGCCATAGCTTTGCTATCAGGTCTAGTGTGTCCACCTATAGGCCCTCACCGGGCGTAAAGTAACATTCAGAAGTACCTTCACCAATAAACGTAATGTATACGTTTGAAGACGTACCAAACTGTCCAGGTATGGTGTAGGTTCTTGACGTACCAGGCACAGACACCAAGCAATACTGAGGGCTACCATTGCTAGGTGCAGCTACCGTAGCGGAGGAATTACCCGTTACTTGAAAGTAAACAGGCTGTCCACCAGAACCAGTTGGTTGATGATTAGCCACCAACAACTGATTACATGGCCCATCTGCCTGTATTTGTATAATCTGGCTAGTAATGGTGACGTTTGCTTTATACGTCTTTCCCATAGCCTGGAATGAGGAAACTATAGCCATTAGTACACCTTCTTGCCACCACCGCTAGTGGGAGACAGTTTGGTTTGAAAAGTCTTACCATCCATCGGAAAGGTAGAACGGAATCCACCTTTGGGCATTTCACCTGGTTGCCAGACTTCCATTCCTGCACTGCCATCTCTTGGCAGTTGTGGACGTACTGACTTAGCTATCTGCTGATTCGCTTCGTGTGGACGCTGATGTTTTCTCGACTGCATTTGGCATACTCCTATTCATTAGTAAGTAACTGAAAATAGAGAAGAAAGCCATTGTACCCATTCGCTCCCATCTCGGATCGTACATTGTCCAACAAGCCAACGTAAACACTAAGCCTAACGCTAGTATTGCCAACAACCTTTCCGTCACGACTGACAAAGCCAGTCTGACTATTGCTATCCCGTCCATCCTATCCCCTTACTCGTCATCAGTGGCGAAACCGCTTCCCCACTCGTCATCCGACACTTTAAGTCTTATTGACTCTAGTTTCAACGCTCTATCAATGACTTTCATCTTTTCGGTGATAGAAGCTGTTTCGTCCTGCATCACCATTTTCAATGATTCGTTGATTGCCGCTTCCAAGTCCGGGTTGATACCCTTGTCTTTCTTTGCCATTCCCTATCCCCAATAACGGTACTTTCTGCGGTGTACCTTGCCGCACTTCATCCCAGTAATACGGGCCTGTCGCTTTCATGCGTTTCATTTAGCCAAAGCAAACGGACTAGCCGTTTGATTGATTACATCACCTGTAGACATATTAGGTGTTACTAAACGCTGTGCTCCGGTTCCTGTATACGCAATAGCATTACGAATCAATGTTTTTAATTGATTGCTCTTTTGATCTGGTGTTGTTGCAATAGCCGCTACTCTGGCAAAACCTTCTTCCAATCTTCTAATTGCTGCTTCATCCATAAGATTTTTAACATACGGTTTTACTTGAGTTCTAAAAAACTCTGGCAAATTAGCTAGGCTTGATGATTTAGCTTTATCTACCATCACTGATGCAACAGCATCCGCAACCACTTCTTTTCCTTTAGGTGTCCGCATTAACTCAGGAGTAATCTCATTCCACAAACTTTGTTTGTTAGACAAGATAATTTCTTTTACACGGCTTACTGGGTTGCTATCACCTAGTATTGTCTTTGCGCGTTTCTCTGCTTCTGTCAATGCTGTTTTTCCTGCCGCAGTTTCCTCAGCGGCGCGTGCAGGTAGTCTTCCTGTTTCTTCTTTGACTAAACCAACATTTTTTTCAGCAGCTTTTAATTTATCTACATAATTAGCAAGTTTTGCTTTTACGTCAGGCAATTCACTTAACCAGTCTTGATTGAGTAACTTTTCAGCACTAGCTGCATCTTTGCCGCGCAATTCTCTTACAAGAAAATTTGAGGCTTGTTGCGACACAAATGCTTTGTCTTTGCCTGTCAACTCTATAAGATCACGTACTTTCTCTGGTGTGCTAAAAAACTCTTTAGCAATACCCTCTGGATCAGCACGCAAACGGCTTACATCAACACGATCAGTAGCAGTAAACTTCGCTCCTGCTTTTCCTTTGTACTTGTCTAATAAACGTGACGCTTGTTCGTATCCAGATTGCAAAGCATCATGCGACTCACCTGCAAACTTTGATTGCAATTCACTGATTTTACGGTAAAAATCTTTTGCAATGCTCGTACCAATAGCTGTGTAACCTTCAGCTTCTTTACCAAAAGCAACATCGCCTAACTTACGGCGCACATCATCTAAAGCGTCAAATGAAGTTGGAAAGGTTTTGTAGTTCGGATTGCCAAACTCGTCTACACCTTGCATTACTCTGCGGCCGCTTACAGCATCGTAAATATTTTGGTATGCCGTTAATACGCCCTTTTCAGTAACAGGTGCAGTAGTTTGTTGTTGTGCTGTTTTACCTATTAGCAATTTGTTCCTCAAGTCATCAAGCAAAGTTTTGTACTCAGGCATGTTCTTTAGCAATTCACCTGATTGTTCTTTCGCTTGAACAACGGCATCACGTTCTGCTTTTTGTTTGATGTAAGCGGATTCTCGCTCTGCTAACTGCTTTTCATACAGTGGCGTTACTTTGCCAATCAATGCACGTCCAGTCGTATCATGTGTTACGTCCTGGCCTATCTGGTTTCGTAATGCTTGTGCTTCAGCAAGATTGGTCTCTGCACCACGAGTCATCCTGGGTGCTTCACCTAAAATTGATCTGCCACGTTGCAATGCGGTCTCATAAGCCTGTTTGCCTTGAGACAATATAGATTCAGCAGTGCGTTTAATTGGCGCGTAAAAAGCTGACTCAATTACGTCTTGTGGTGCATTAGGTATTAATTTTCCTAGTTCACCAGCTATTTCTGCTTTTTTATCTTTAGGCATATCAGCTAGGGCTGCATCTAGCAAGCTAATACCTTTTTGACTTAAACCACCGGTAAGTTTTGCGCCTACAAAACTGGCTAATTGAGATGGAGCTAAACCGCTTACTAACCGCACCCCTTCCGCTGTCATTGGTGTAGCGTCTAACAATTCCGCAGTTTGGCCAGCAGACTCACTAACAGCACCACTTAATGCACCACCCGCTGCTTCTTTAAGTCTTCCACCTTTTGCGGCTTCACCAGCAGTGCGTAGTGCTTTGCTTATAGGAGGGCCAACACGCGGGATAAGTTGTGCAGGATAAGAAAGGGCTTTTGATACTTCTGGTAAAAAATAACCTGTAGCACCACCCAATACTGTAGATGCACCTATTTGACCAGGACTATATTCACGTCTGGTTTCTTTTTCTGGCTGTGTGCCTAGGTTTAAACCTGCTTTTGGCGGTGCTGGTAAATCGTCTATGCTTGATTTAGTAGGTGCAGGTAATTCATCTATATTGACTGCCATTATCTATATCCTTGTGAACGCAAGAATTTACGTGCTTCATCTACAGATATTTTGTGTTTTGTGGCATATCTTTGCAAATCTTCATCAGACAAAGCTGGTTTTGTTTCTGTTGTTTCGGCAGGAACCGTGTTACTTAAACGACCAGTTGCAGCACGCTTGAACTCATCTGAATAACTTGCTCGACCTTTACGTGTTGCTTCTAATACGTCATTCACGTCAAAAGGAAAGAGATCATCTAGTGAGTCAACATCACCACGTAGTTGTTGCACATAGCCTTCGTTGGCTCCAGGGTGATTCTTAAATGTTTTTGCTACGTTGGCTAACTCTTGTTTTACACGAGCAATAAATAGTGCCATTGCAGCAGAACTATCACCTTGTCTAGCAACCTGTTCTTTATAAGCATCAATGACGTGTTTAGCTGAAGAATTCGCATAACCACCCCCCATGACACGTCCGAGGTTTTGGTCAAGGCCAGCGATAATCTGTTGCATTTGGCGTTGATCTTCAGTGGTTAATTTTCTTGCGAATGTATTTTCGAGAGATGAAAGCAAACCAGAACCAGATTGCCCAGTCATCCCTGCAAACGTGCCTAAGATTGTTCCTGCTGGTAATGAGGCAACATTTTTAAGATCAGTTGTAGCGGCTTCAAAGTTTTGAACAATGTTGTAAGCAAACCTTTGGTCTGCTTGTGTGCCTTTTTGTGCTTTACCGGCAGCACCTACTGTATTTGCGCCCTGGACTTGCGACATATCCATTGGTTGCTTTTCTGCATTAAGGTATTTGCCAGAACGTGCGTCATACGATCCTAGCTGTATTGTTCCATCTTTCATCACATACTGAACTTCCTTAAACTCAGGGGTGACTGTTGGATGTGTGCGCTCATATATAACGCGATCCATAGCAGCTTTTGCTGTAGCAGCACGTTCTTCTTCCTTTTGTGCGCCCTCGGTGACTTTTGCCCAATTCTTTGCTATTTCATTAAAATTGTCATTGAAAGCAACTAAAGGCAGTTTTTTGGCTAAATCACCTAAAGATGTAGCACCCTTTGAATAAGCCGCTTGGGTATTCTTTTCAGTAGCCGCAGTGCCACCCAATTTTGCTACTTCAGTGCCTTGTGCTATCTCGGTTTTGAGGCCTTCGATCATGCGATCAAGAGCCTTCATGTTTTCATCGTAAATGTCTTTCTCTCGTTTATAAAGCTCATCCCGACCCTTAAGATGGCCTTCTACCATGCCATTCATAGCAGACAATGCTTGCTGTGCATGAGCCTTACCTGCACCACCTAATGCAAAACCAATTACAGTGGTTAGGGTAAACAAATTCATAATGTCTTTAGCTGATTCTTGCGTAGGAACAAAAGCAGGACGTGACTTAACCTTTTCTTTGAATTCAGCTAATTCTGGCATATCACGTATTTGTCTTGCCGTTTCTTCAGCACCAGCAGCCTTTGCCCCTGCAACACCCGCTTGCACTTGCATCGGCACTTGCAATTTGCCTAGTTCTAATTCTTCTTTGGCTTGTCTACCTTGTTGTGCGCGAGGCTCGTTCTCTTTCAGAAACTTTTGATACGCCTCTCCAGCAGCACCAGGTTTTCCACCAAAAGGAATGTTGGGTAGCGTTACGCCTAAACTTTCATCTAAGGCCATATCAAGTCACCGCCGTTTGAGTTTGCGTTCCCGGCGTTTGTGGGGTTGTACCCATCAACACGCGGCCCACGTTCATTGCGTAATTACCGGTCAAAGTATTTACGTATTGATCAGCCTGTAATCCGGCAGATATAGCACCCTGAGCAATCTTGTCACCAATAGCCTGTATCTGTAGACCAATGTTTAGATCACCGGCTAACAATTGCTGTCTAAAACTTTCTAGTGCAGCTTCGCTTTGAACTGCGCCTACGCCGCCACCAGCAGCCATACCTGATTGTGCAGCTTTAGCTCTGGCCGCTTCATACGCTTGTGCTGATGCAGGTGACAATTGACCAGCCTGTGCTTGAGACACTTGTCTAGCACCTTGCTCTCTATATGGCTGTGCTTGTGCCAGTAATTCCTTTTTTGCTTGTTGCCCTTGTTGTGCAGCATTACGTGCTTGAATAGCACCAAGACCGCCTAACACAGCACCACCTAGAGCCTGGCCACCAGATATGCCGCCCAAACCAAGGCTGTCCAAAAAACTCTTTTCTTTTGCCGGCGCAGGAGGCTGAACAGCACCCGTGTAGTCACGTTGCAATCCTGCTAAATCTTGTGCTGCAATTGCCTGACCTGCGGGGGTTTGAAACGCTTGCGGAACGGTTGTTGTGGGCATAGCCATTGCTTGCGGTACATTTGTTGATGGCGGCACAGGTTCAGCAGGTGAGCCAGCAAACGACACTTGAGGAAAAGCAGCCGCTACATTAGTAGGTTCTGGTGCGGGTTGTCCTGCCATAGCTGTTCCAACATCTTGAGGCAAACCGTATGCCGCTTCCGTTTCAGCAGGTGTTCCAGCATAGCCTTCACCAAAGGATATACCTTCGTCACCACCCTCAAACTCAAGTAAACCCGTATCAGGGTTCTTAGAACCTCTACCACCACGTTCTTTAAGTAACGCAGCTTCTTTAGGTGTGATGTGAGCCAATATCGTGTCTTTGCCTCTGCC